>JAABUQ010010520.1_pt1 | contig 12091 bp, 14 predicted proteins | sample 5560001 | NCBI WGS metagenome assembly JAABUQ01 (sample SAMN10711888, study PRJNA513371) | rock metagenome | isolation source: Antarctica rocks | place: Antarctica: Victoria Land, Finger Mt nord | collected 2015-12-18
AGGCATACTCCAGGCGGAAGAGCCACAAATTTTCCTGCATAAATTTGCAGTAACTCAGAAATCAGGTTGGCTGTGGGATAGAGAGTTTGAAATTGGGCCGACATAGTAAGCTCCACCTCTTGTTAATGAAGGGCTTGAGACAGTTACTCACCCTTTGATACCCTACCGCAGTCCTAGTTGCGAGATGACAGGTTTTGCCAAGGACCGCATGGTACAATTGTATCAACAATAAAATTCACCTTACGGTCAGTTTTGCACAAGTCTAGTCAGGTCAAGATGATCCAGTTACCAATTCTACTCACAATATATTAATGGCTACCCAAACAACTGATGGCAACGGCATTGGTAAACAAAAAGCCCTGAGTCTTGTGCTTAAGCAGATTGAACAAAGCTTTGGCAAAGGTGCAATCATGCGCTTGGGAGATGCTACCCGGATGCGGGTAGAAACAGTTTCCAGTGGCGCACTTACCTTAGATTTAGCTCTAGGTGGCGGCTTACCCAAAGGGCGGGTGATTGAAATCTATGGCCCCGAGAGTTCCGGTAAGACAACTTTAGCACTCCATGCAGTGGCAGAAGTGCAAAAAGGCGGTGGTACGGCAGCTTTTGTTGATGCGGAACATGCCCTTGACCCCACTTATGCCGCAGCGCTGGGCGTTGATATCGCCAATCTGCTGGTGGCTCAACCTGACACTGGTGAATCAGCACTAGAAATTGTCGATCAACTGGTGCGCTCTGCCGCCGTTGACATCGTTGTAATTGACTCAGTTGCAGCACTCGTTCCCCGCGCGGAAATTGAAGGGGAAATGGGTGATTCCCATATGGGACTTCAGGCGCGGTTAATGAGCCAAGCCCTGCGGAAAATCACTGGTAACATTGGCAAGTCCGGCTGTACAGTTGTCTTCCTCAACCAACTACGGCAAAAAATTGGCATTTCCTACGGCAACCCAGAGACGACGACTGGCGGCAACGCATTGAAGTTTTATGCCTCTGTTCGTTTAGATATTCGCCGGATTCAATCGCTTAAAAAGGGCACGGAGGAATTCGGCAACCGCGTCAAGGTCAAAGTTGCCAAGAACAAAGTTGCTCCACCATTCCGCATTGCCGAGTTTGACATTATCTTTGGCAGTGGGATTTCGACCCTGGGTTGTATCGTTGACTTGGCGGAAGAAACTGAGGTGATTGTCCGCAAGGGTGCCTGGTACAGCTACAAAGGAGATAATATCTCCCAAGGTCGGGACAATACGATCAAATACTTGGAAGAAAACCCCGCAGTAGCGCAAGAAGTACAGATACAGGTTCGCCAGAAGTTAGAAATGGGAGCTGTTGTCTCGGCCAACTCTGTGCAAGGATGCAGTAGTGACGAAGAATCTCTGGAGATGGAGGCAGACTCAACTCTGTAAATAGAGATTAGATAACGAGTCTACCTATCACGTTTTTTGGGTGATGCTTCCCTTGAGGCTCTCTTATGCAGTTGGATTCCATAAGTTTTTTGTCTTTGATGTATGGAAGGGCATGGTGCAAACAATAGTTGGTTGAATTGTAGTCCAACTTAGATTTGGGTAAAATCAGTTCAACAAAGAAGTAGACATCAACCTCTGTGCCAGAAAAGTATAGCGCTGCTGGTCTTTCACTTGCCTGACCGCTAGAGAGATCGCCTTCTTCGGACCCACCAGGATCGCTAGCTTCTTGGCGCGAGTTAAACCCGTGTAAAGTAGGTTCCGCGATAGCATGATGTAGCTTTGCATGAAGATGGGCAGAATTACCACAGGGTATTCTGACCCCTGACTTTTATGCACTGTCACTGCCCAAGCTAGGGTAATCTCATCCAGGTCAGCATAATCGTAGCTCACCTGCCGCTCGGCAAACTGTACAGTAACTTCCTGCTCCTCTAGGTCAATGTTGGCGATTGTTCCCATGTCGCCGTTGAATACTTCTTTGTTGTAGTCATTTTTCTTCTGAATGATGCGATCGCCCACACGCAGGATACTCCCCCCTCGATTTATCTCAGCCTTATCAGAACTAGGAGGATTGATCAACTGTTGCAGTACCGTGTTGAGGTTGCGAGTCCCTACTTCACCTCTAGTCATAGGACACAATACTTGGACATCTCGTGCGGCATCAAATCCCCAATTAGGAATCAACTCAGTCACCAGTGCTTGAATTGCCTGCACTCCCGGTTCTGGTTCTGGCGCACCCCACCACAAACAGTCAGATTCTGGAGTCGGAGAAACATCAGGTAAGATTGGATACTCCCCTTGATTAATTCGGTGCGCGTTCTGAATAATTTGGCTGGTTGCTGCCTGCCGAAATACTTGTGTCAGTCTGACTACAGGTACTCGTTGGGAATTGATTAAGTCTCGCAGCACATTCCCAGGACCGACACTAGGAAGTTGGTCGATATCGCCCACTAGCAACAGTTGAGCATCCAAGGCAACTGCTTTTAGGAGCGAGTGACCTAGAAACAAATCAATCATCGAGGCTTCATCTACTACCAATGCCTGAGCGTCAATGGGAAACTCGACGTTACGTTTGAAACTCATTGATTTGGGGTCAAATTCCAGTAGTCGGTGCAAAGTTTTGGCTTCTTTCCCAGTCATCTCACTCAAACGTTGAGCCGCTCTTCCAGTAGGAGAAGCCAGAGCAATTGATTTGCCCATTGCTTTCCAAAGAGCCACAATTGTCTTGGTGGCAAATGTTTTCCCTGTTCCTGGACCACCAGTAAGAATGAGGACACGTTCACTTGCTGCCATTTCCACTGCCTGCCTCTGCTGGGAGGAAAGCTCCATTCTGGTCGCAGCCGTGTAACGATCGATCCAAGCACTGACCCTGGCTTTGTCCACTACTAATGGGCGACTCAACAACGCTGCTAACCGCGCTGTTAGATTCTGTTCGCTCATGAAGAACGATGGTTGATAACAGACAAATTCATGCTCTCGATGACCCTGGACCACAATCTGGTCTTCTAACCCCATCTGCCAAACGATGTCTGCAATCACCTGTGGTTCTGGCTGATGGTCTTTCAAAGCCAAACGCTTGACCACTTGCTCGACTAACTCCGCTCGTGGGAGAAAACAGTGTCCGTCATCCTCTGCCAGTACATGAGTAATACCCGCTCGGTAACGGAATTCTGAATCTGGTGGGACACCGAGATTTCTGGCAATCGTGTCAGCGGTAATAAAACCAATCCCGTAAATGTCGGTTGCTAGCTGGTAGGGATTCTTCTCGACGACAGCGATCGCCTCATCCTTGTATTGCTTGTAAATCTTCACAGCATAAGTAGTAGACACGCCATGAGACTGAAGAAACACCATCACGTCTTTGATGACTCGCTGAGTTGCCCAGGTTGTCTGAATCATCTTCACCCGCTTTTTCGCAATGCCTGGGACTTCAATTAAGCGGTCAATTTGAGTCTCAATAATGTCCAGTGTTTCTAGTCCAAAGTGTTCCACAATGCGCTTGGCAGTCACTGGTCCGACACCTTTAATCAGCCCACTGCCTAAGTACTTCTCAATCCCAGTAATGGTGGCAGGTTTTAACTCTTGGTATTGTGTAACTTGGAACTGAGAGCCATACTGTTGATGCTCCCGCCAAAAGCCTACCAACTTTAGAGTCTGTCCAGCTTGGAGATTAGGGAAGCTGCCGACGATGGTAATTAAGTCTCGTTCTCCAAGTGCTTTCAGTCGCGCCACACTGTAGCCCGATTCGGGAGAGTGATAGGTGAGCCGTTCCACTACACCTTGTATTGTTTCAAACCGCTGCTGGCTAGCGGTCACTACCATCTCTTTCTCTCCGATTCCGTTAAGGCTCCCACGCTGTACATTTCTGGCTCAAATCTCTTCTCTAGTTAATAGCTTGCCTTTTTCTGACAAAAAGACAAAATATTTCCCAGTTTGATAGTACATATGTTCCATAATAACTGCAACTAAGACACAAAAGAGACAAATAGGACGCAGCTTGACTTTGATAGACGAAGAAACTGGAACTAAGTAGCGATGGTGAGTTTGGACCTGACTACCACTGAGTAGAGAGCGAATCATCCGTCCACCCGCACTCACAATCCCAATAGACTACGGCTTGGAAATCCTTTTCCATTGCAACTCCACAAGCTGGACATCGCTTGGTAAACAGAGGATGCATTTCCAATAATTGCAACTGCTCTGCTGCTGTCCAAAGTTGTTGAGGTTGAACAAGCGGATACCCACCATAGTAAGTAACGAGTGGCTCCGTCTGTTCTTGGAGACCGAGAAAGTCTTCAAACCTTTTCCCCTCAAGTTCCGGGTCGGTCACGAAGTCAGGACAAGCATCTCTTTCTACCCCAGTCGGGTGAACTGCACAAACCAGGTGATAGTCACGGGCGCAGTAGAGACAGCGATCGCATTCGGGTAGTTTCGTCATCAGTGCGATCTCTCCTCATAGGAGCGACCTCGACAGCAATCTTATGATATCCCAATCCTTAAATTTACATTGTCTGTAAATTGATTTTAACTACTCCCTATTAGCCTACAGCTCGCCTAGAATTCATGGCTTATTCCCTATCTGCAACTAAGCTGCAAGCATACCAACGCTGCCCCCAAACCCAAAATTTAAGCTGCATAATGACAAAAGTGAAAGGTTTTAGCAATTGCTTACCTGCCTTGTGATCTGCAAAAATTGCTGCACAGTTGGAGTTCGGTTCTGCCGCCAAATCAATGCAATTTCTACTATTGGTGTTGCTTCCAGCAAAGGTTTATAGACTACCCCAGTACGTTGAAGATTTTCGAGTGAAGCCGGAACAATTGCCACCCCCATCTCTGCGGCTACCAGACTGACAATTGTTTGCATTTGCAGCGCTTCTTGCATCACATTGGGACTAAACCCTGCTTGTTGGCACAAACTGATAATCGGATCGTACAATCCAGGAGCTAGAGGGCGGGGAAATAAGATGAATAATTCATTGGCAAGCGATCGCACTGATACTGTTGTCAGGTTACAGGCAGGGTGGAACTCCGGCAACGCCACGATCAATGGCTCCTGAAAAATCACTTCTGACTCTACCTCCGGTACCTCAACTGGTGGACGCACAAAGCCCACATCAATCTGCCCATTAAGTAACCACTGTAATTGCTGATTGGAAGTTAATTCCCGCAATTCTAGGGTTACACTGGGCAGCGAACGACGAAATGCTTGCAAAATCGGCGGCAGAATGCTGTACGCAGCAGAGCTAACGAAACCAACAACCAGTTGTCCCACCTCACCTCGACTCGCCTGCCGTCCGATTTGAACCGCTCGATCGAGTTGCTGTATGAGTTTTTGAGCTTCTAGCAAAAATATTTGTCCGGCTGCGGTTAGTTGCACACTTCGCTTAGTGCGGTGGAACAGTTGGAACCCGATCTGGGCTTCTAACTGACGAATTTGCTGACTTAGAGGAGGCTGAGCGATATGTAGCCGTTCCGCCGCACGGCTAAAATTTAATTCTTCCGCTACAGCCACAAAGTAATGCAGGTGGCGAAATTCCATAATTGACTGATTCAGTTATATTTTATAAATATAAATCAAGCCTCAAATATATATTGGACATACCAATAGAGCTTTTCTAGACTGATGGAAGATTCAATATTGCTTGCTGGTAACTTCCAAATAGGAGTCAAATCGGCAACAGTAATTTACCCTTAGCATCTGATGACACAAACCACTTGGAATACTGCCCTTTACGAAAATCATGCCTTTGTCTGGCAGAACGCCAAATCACTCCTGGAGTTGCTTGCTCCCAAACCAGGAGAACGAATTCTAGATCTCGGTTGTGGTACTGGGCAACTCACGGAAAAAATTGCCAGTACTGGAGTACAAGTGTGGGGTATGGATGCAGCTTCTACCATGATTGAAAAGGCGCGGCAGAACTATCCCCATCTGCGGTTTGAAGTCGCTGATGCCCGTAAGTTTCAGGTAGATGCTCCTCTTGATGCCGTTTTCTCAAATGCAGTCTTACACTGGATTAAAGAACCAGATACAGTAATTGATTGTGTCTACCAGGCATTGAAGCCAGGAGGACGATTCGTGGCAGAGTTTGGTGGTAAGGGCAATATAAAGGCGATCGCGCAAGCAATCTCTACCGCACTGGCAACAATAAATTTCTCTCATCTCGAACATGGAAATCTTTGGTATTTTCCCAGTATTGGTGAATATGCTACTCGACTAGAGCAACGCGGGTTCGATGTTACTTTTGCTTTACTGCTCGATCGCCCGACTCCCCTCAATGACGGTGATTCCGGCATCGCCAACTGGTTACGCATGTTTGCCGATTCTATTTTGTCGTTAATGCCGACTGAGCAGCAAACTTCATTCATTCAGACAGTTGAGGAACTGCTCAAACCCACCTTGTATCAGGATGGAGGCTGGATTGCAGATTATCGCCGAATTCGAGTTGTTGCACTCAAGCGTTAATCATACAAGTTAAGTAAAAAATGGTTGGGAGCAATTATTAATCTACTCGCCAACCACAAAATTTTAGCAGAAACTGGTTCTAGTACTCTGGCACCGATGAGTCAACCTCGCGACTCCAAGCTGTAATTCCTCCCTTCACATTGGTACCTTCAATCCCAGCTTCTTTGAGCAGCGAGAGTGCCTTTGCCGAACGCCCACCCATCTTACAATGAGCAATTAGGCGATGACCATTAACTAATTCCTTAACTCGCTCAATTCCTGCCCCGTCTTCAATATCCGGTAACGGCACTAAGACTGAACCTGGAATTCGGGCAATCTCATACTCATTCGGATTGCGGGCATCAAGCAAGATAAAATCATCCGCACCGCTATCAAGCAATTCCTTCAACTCATTAACTGTTATTTCTGACATCTCTCTCTGGCGTTTCTCCTCCGCCGCCTTAGCTTGAGGTATTCCACAAAACTCTTCGTAGTTGATCAGCTTTTCAATTACCGGACGCACTGGATTAGGTCGCAACTTCAACTCGCGGAACTTCATCTCTAGGGCGTTGTATAGCAGCAACCGACCGCTGAGAGTATTTCCTTGACCCCAAAATGATCTTAATCGCTTCTGTTGCCTGAATTGTGCCAATAATGCCGCACAACACTCCCAAGACACCACCTTCAGCACAAGAGGGAACCATCCCAGGAGGTGGTGGTTCGGGATACAGATCGCGGTAGTTAGGTCCACCTTCGTAGTTAAAGACAGTCGCCTGCCCTTCAAAGCGGAAGATTGAGCCGTAGACATTGGGCTTATTTGATAACACACAGGCATCATTTACTAGATAACGAGTAGGGAAGTTATCTGTGCCATCTACTACAACGTCGTAAGGTTTGACTAAATCTAAGGCGTTCTCAGAACTCAACCGAGTTTCGTAAAGATCTACCTGGCAGTTAGGATTAATCTCTAAAACGCGACTCTTAGCTCGACTTTATCCAATTTCTGAAACCCTTAAGTGGCAATGGTTATGGCATGTCAGATTTTCTCTAGACTTTTCTTGATATCGGTTAAACGTCGGACATCTGAAAAAGTTTGAGTGCCTGTCTGCAATCCAGGCACCGCCAGGAATGGCTCCTTTTTAAAAATGGACAAAGTCGAGCTAAGGAAAGCCAGTTGGGAAGGTGAACAGCACCAGGTGCAATCTGTTGCTTTTGACGCGGGAAGAGGGTAGGTTGGTTCATCTTCTGGCACCATTAACTGACAGTTGCTGAGAAGGCGATGGCATAGACTCTATCTGTTCCAAGTTCATGTTAGCTGATGGCAGCAGACTTCTGGTATGAGCGGGAGTAGACTTCCACACTGCCACGAATTCCTTCTTAATCCACCGTAGTTCATCCTCGGTTGCCATTCCCAGCTTGTACAACCCACCAACTAAGTGCAATGCAGATTCCCCTTGAGGAGATAGCTGAGCCGTCATCCCTTTATCATTCCTGGCAGCAGCTTTGATACATAGCTCCCACTCTTGCAGCGCTAGAGTTTCAGCATCACCCTTAACGACCTCAACTAACTCAGCGGGAGTAGGCATAAACTGCTGGGAAACAAGAGTTTGCTCAACTGCGATAACGAATTCCTCTGTACTCAATTGCTGGTTGAGGTGTTTGTACCAGACTCGCTTCACAAAGGGGGTGAAGACCCGCTTGTAATATGCCTCCAATTCCCCCAATAGCTCAGCAAAAACTACCGCGTCAATGCTCATAATAGATCCTTGATTGCGTCTAAGGTGTTCTGTTTCCGTGATGCCAACTGCAACTGCACTGATTCTTGTTGAGCAGCAACCTGAAACTGATTGAATTGCTGCTGCATTTCTGGATTGACTAAAGCCTGAGAAGTCCGCCAGTAATTGTGCAATTCTTCCCAAGCAGTGACAGCATCAGCATTCAGCCGCTTTAGCTGTCGCTCTAACTGCCGCAAGCGATCGCAAATCTTTTTCAGATTGGGAGTATTGGAGCCTTCGAGCGAGTACCATTTGGCATTGCAGCGCCATACTGCTTGAGTCATTTCCGGTTTGAATATAGTGGCAGTTGCCATCCAAGGACGCGATCGCCAGTTGTAGATTGCTGCCTCAATCCCTTGCAAAATTTCCTCCTCAGCAGCAGCGGCGGAAAAATTACCCTCACCCAAGTCTTGAGGTTGACTAGTTTCAGCTTGATGGTCGTTTGTCACCAGAGCCAGGGGCGTTTTGTTGCTATTTTCTGCTTCAACCTCACCTGGAACAAACTGGACTGGAAAAGTAACGGGGGCGTTGTCTGTCTCTGTCTGAAATAAGTCTGTATGAGTTTGTAGAGTTTGAGCGCGCGCGCATTCCTTATATATGTCGCTGTGCGTGGGCGCACAAATCTGTGCATCAGCGCACACAGACGTGCATGGCTGCACAAAGTTGTGCATGGGCGCACAGAGTTGTGCATCAGCACACAAGTCGTGCAGGGGCGCACAACTATCTTCATAAGCTGTGTTCTCCTCGTCGCTAGCATTTTCAGGTTGAGTTAATAAAGTCAGCCGTCGATTGTTAATGCGGGAACTGACTCTAGCTTGTTGGATCTCCAAAGTGATAAGTCCTTTATGCTTGAGCTGCTCCAGCGCTCTAGAGACGCTAGTGCGGTGTAGCCCTAGCAGTTGTCCGACTTCAAGGCAATCAATTGTCAGAGCGCGATCTCCGTAGGGGTCGCGGGTACGAATGTAGTAGAGAACTCCCAGTTCGGCTCTAGTTAATTGAGAGAAACACTCTATCCAATCAGCAGTAGTCAAACGCAAGTGCAGAAGAGTTTTGGTTTGTAGCTCCGGTTTCATAGATCACCAATTGAAGTGTATTTGTCAGCCGAAAAGACTATCAGCGAGACGAAGAGTGTGAGTAAAAGCTGTGAGGCTGTTTGGAAAAGAGAGGAGGTTATGGAGTTAAAGTTCGGTCTTGAGGCTTTGCTGTTGTTAGAGACAGTTTTGATGCTCCAGCGCCAAGAGAGGTTTGCTGCAATTGGTTGACAAAAAGATTTGGCTGCATTTCGCCTACTATTACTTCTGCCAGCACTGCCTTCAGTACCTGCTCGTATGCCTCTTCATCTAAAACGGGATAGTTGTGCAAATAAGATGCATTAGACCACCGCTGTTGTTGGTCGTAGTCAAATCCACAGCTCTTCAGAATCCGCTTCACTTGCTGGCGGTGCTTAGTAGATTTGGGGTTTAAACCAGCATCAGTTATCAGTTGAGTGAGCGATCGCCCTTCGGCACTGCCTAATTCTTTACCTGTGCGAGGATCGACAAAGCGCTCTCGATACTCGATTTTGGGTGGTGGCGGTGTCTCCCCGCGTAACCAGGCTAAGGTAGCAGGACTGGTAGAGAGTTGGATTGCATGGCTGGTTTCGAGATAGCGGTGTTTAGCTTGAATTAGCTGCAAGTCAAGCTTTTTAAGTTCAACTTCTGCTAATGGGAGTGAATAGCTTCCAGTCTTACGGATAGATGGAAGCACATCATGAAATAACCAGCGTTGAAATCGTTTAGCGATCGCCTTGCGAGATTTGGAGAGCAAACGATATAGCCCTGGCTCAGTCACAGTTAGCATTTCTTGCTCACCACCAGGGGTACTGACAATGGCAGTAGCCTTTTCGTCAGACTCTAAACCGGAGCCTGGTCTATTTGGTCTACCACTCACTGCCAAAGATGTATCTAAGCCAAGGATGTTGCACACATCGGCAGCTACCCATTCAGGCTGCTGTGTTGGAACAACACAGCGGACTTTCTGCCCTTCAAAGGCAAAAACTGTTAAATTCGTCATTAGCCATGACCTCTATAACTTAGGGGGTAAGTTGACTTAAGGAATAAGTTGTGGCGCTTTGCGATCACGTGACTCTTGGCGGGGGATCGTGGTCGCTTTAGTTTTATAAAGGCTAGAGCAAGTGTTTACATACTTGGTAAGTAGACACATAGAGAGGCAGATAAAGCGATTAGCTCTCTTCTTCTGTCCTAGATTCTCTCACCCTGGACTCTTTCACAGCTTGTTGCAACTCCTCAAAGGTGCAGCGGTATAGACGAAGTAACTCAGAGATTTTAGTTACGCCTAGCGAAGGCTCCGTCTTTCCATATTCCCAATTCCGAATAGTTGAATAAGCTACACCAAGTCTATATGCAGCCTCTTCAACACCTAACCCAGCTCTTTCTCGGAGTTCTTTCATATCCATAGTGGCGATCGCCAGAACCATAGCTTTACCTCAAATAGACTACTCGAATACACAGGCTACTTTAACACAATCAATTAGTAGAATCAATTGATAAGTTGAAATGAAAGGTTTATTTTACCCCGATAAGACAATCAAATAGTATAACCTATTGACTAGTAGACTCAATTCTACTAATCTATTAGTAGGTGAGGAAAGCAAACAGCCTCACCCAGACCAAAAATCCAGCGTTGCACTGAACACAACAGAAGCAGCGGAGAGCGCAACCGACAAAAGAGCGCCCGGAGCCTGATAACAGCGAAGCGAGTAGCAGTAGCAACGGTCAGCGGAGGAAACGCCACTAGACAAGGCTTGGTACTGAAAGCCCTGCGGACTCCCAGAAAAGAAAACTATGTTGTTTAAGAGTGCTGACGCAGAAGAAGTGTGAAGGATTTGCCTCAGTTTCTACTACCTAAAGCAAGACTGAGACGATCAACAGAAAAAGCCCCAGGAGCGCTAACTACTAGGGCGATCTACTTATTACTTAAGGCAATTGTAACAATGACTCAGATAATCGAACGAGTTGCACAGATCTCTACCTGTGAAGATTGCAATTTTTTCAACTACGAGCAAGGGGTTCATGGCTGGTGCAATGCATTTGACCGGATGGCACGACCTCGCCATCAGCAGACAGCAATTTGTGCAACTATTTCCAAGCCAGCGTTATCCCACCAATCCATGTTGCCAGAAGGATATTACGAGGATAACGGTGTAATGCGTTGGGAACCGACTCACCCAGTCGATCTTGAGGACGGGAGCGCTCCTAACTGGGAGAGCTGGACAGACGATGAAGTTTCGGAATTTTAGCTTCCCATTTAGACTGGTGCTGCTGAAGTATCAAAGAGCGCCAGTCTCCAAAAATCAACATCTACAGCCCAATTAAAAAACAATGGCTCCTCTGATCTCCATTTTGATTGTGCTTGGTCTTTTGATTGGTGGTCTGAGCAGTGGCAGAGCGAACAAAGGCACTACGTCCATGCTGCTACATAGACCAATTCAGACAGTGGCAGCACCTGAGCCTACTTATGCCTATGGTGTTGCATTGACAGGTTTACTGCTGCTGGTTCGGTGGACGCAGCGTACTCGAAACAAAGGCTGAGGGAAGACGATGACACATCTTTATCAACCAGGCGATACCTTTCATAGCCCCGGTGGACAGTTCACTTACCGAGTAGTTGGACCCGTCTGCCGCTTGTACGACCGAGAAGAGTTGCCCTGGCCATCATGCAATTTGCAATGGGTGGGCAAACAACCTTCTTGGCGGCGGATTGGTCGAAGGTTTGTCCCTGACATCTCTGCAAAGCAACGACCTTCATACTGCGTGCAAATGCTAGAGCATCCAAATTCACAGCCCTTTGTGATGACTTTATTCTGGCAGAAGTTGACACCAGAGCAGCAGAATTGGTGGTATGTCAAGCGACTTGCA
>JAABUQ010007854.1_pt1 | contig 12089 bp, 11 predicted proteins | sample 5560001 | NCBI WGS metagenome assembly JAABUQ01 (sample SAMN10711888, study PRJNA513371) | rock metagenome | isolation source: Antarctica rocks | place: Antarctica: Victoria Land, Finger Mt nord | collected 2015-12-18
GGCGGACAAACGGCTCTACGTCCCCGATCACCCCCGACACTATCCGGCCCTTGCCAGCGTGATTGGTGGGAGAATCAACACCAAGCTGATCCGCGCTCAGTGGCCGGAGATCCAGCGCCTGGTCACCTCGATTGCACAGGGCAGCGTGACCGCCTCGCTGATGCTGCGCAAACTCGCCAGCTATCCCCGCCAGAACAGTCTCGCGCTGGCGCTGCGCGAGTTGGGGCGGATTGAGCGCACCCTCTTCACCCTCGATTGGGTGCGCGATCCCGCCTTGCGCCAACAGGTCACCGCCGGGCTGAATAAGGGCGAGGCGAAGAATAGCCTGGCCCGCGCGGTCTGCTTCAATCGGCTGGGAGAAATCCGCGATCGCACCTACGACCAGCAACGCTATCGCGCCAGTGGCCTCAACCTGGTGATCGCGGCGATCATCCTGTGGAACACGGTCTATCTGGAGCGCGCGGTCACGGCGTTACGCCAGCACGGTCAGGTGATCGACGAGCGACTGCTCACCCACATCGCGCCGGTGCATTGGAATCACATCAACCTGACCGGCGACTATACGTGGCGACCGAACAAACGGGTCGAGAAAGGCGGCTTCCGCTCCCTGCGACCCGTCGCACGCGCTTAGCGTACAATATTTTCCGTTTCGCCAAACGCCCCCCTGCGGGACTCCCCGACGTGCTCGCCGAGGCGCGCGCCCAGTACGCCATCTTCATCCGCGATCAGCTCGACAAGTACTTCCAGCAGCGGCAGGCGGCGGCCGACTATGTGGCCGATGCGGCGAAGAAGGTCGCCGACGCGGTGGAAGGTGTGATCAAGGGTGTCGCCGACACCGCGCTCGCCACCGTTGCCGCGTTGGGAGTTGTGCTTCTTGCCGCCGCCACCAACGAGAAACTACGCGGGACATTCTTTACCGTGACCTTGGCGCTCTATGCCGTCTACGTCTTCGTCCAGGCAGCGTACCGATTACTGAGCGCGAGTGACAGCGTCCGGCTGTTGCGCGAAGAGGCAAATACGCGATTACAGGCCTATACCTTGCGACTGAGCGCCGATGTGCTGGACTCGCTTCGAGAATCCTTGAAGGCGCGCTGGGCACAATTCGCGCGATGGCGGAATGCCACGGTGCTGTTGTACGTGATCCTCGCTGCGGCGGTGATCGCCCTTGCCATCCTCGGGCCGCGCGCTACGCCCCTGAACCCTGCAACGAACCCGACGCCGATGAGGGTTGCACCCACGAGCACGTCGATACCGGTTCCATCCGCGATACCAACGGTGGCAACACCATAAACTTGGCAGAATCGGTGATGCCCGCCGAGGCTTAAACCACATAAGCAGCAGGCAACGCTACGAACATAAAGCGTTCAGGTATATGTGCTCAGCGTCGCGCAGCCTAGGGTTCGCGAGACACTCTGGTAATCGTTCGGGGGCCTGTTCGACCTGTCGCCGAAGCTCGTCATAGCTCGCCAGCAATCGTTCCCATGCAATCGTCGCCCCCATCGGTGGTTGAAAGGCTTTCAGGTCGGTAAGCCCCGCGTCCACTGCGGCGCGATGCGCAAGACCTTTGGACGCCACTTCCTCGGTCACCTCGCGCAAGAGGCATCGCTCGTATCCCGTGCGCGCGTTCGCGAGGTGATCCCTCACAATCTGACCGACGCGCAACTGACGTGCCCACGCCCCCACCGCCTCCCCGAAGCGATCCAAGCGTTCGAGCTCGGGGAGCGCCGCGGTTTCGATCTGTGGGAATACGTCGCCGAGGTTCACCGGCAGCGGCAGCGAAAACGTTTGCTGGCCCTGCGGCACTCGCCCTTGGGCGAGCTCACGCGCGGTGCTCGCAGCGATGCGCCACGCCTTGCCGGAGACGCTTCGCTGACCCACCACGGGGATGAGATAGATGAAATCGTGCGGCAATGTGCCCGCGCCAAGGGCGGCGGCGATGATCGCGAGGTCGTGTTCAAGCACGGAGAAATCGGGCACCTGATACGCCGCACAGAGCGCAGTGAGTTGCCCCCCGTCGAGCGGGAGCGGACCGGTTGGGTAGAGGAAACGACCGCCAACCGCTTCTAATGGCTGCAGGGCACGCCGGATCGACGCGACAAAGGCCATGTCACGGGTTCGACGCCACTCCCGCGCTGCCGCGCGCGGTTGCTGCAGACCCCCGCGCCCCGCCTTGAACCAGAAGTCGAGCAGCTCGTCTACCCCGCGATATGTGCGCACCTCCGCTGCAGCCGTCGCGGTCGGGACTGGTAAGCCAACGAGGCGCGCGGCATGTGCACATGCCGCATCGAGTTCCTCGAGCTTGGAGATCGCATCCATGAGATTGACGCGCACGAGGCGCGCTTCGCGGCTGCCGCGCGCGGGGAAATCGACGATCTGGCGCGCGAAATTGAGGAAGGCGGCGCGCCATTGCCCTGTCGGCGTGCGGAGTAGATCACGATCCGCAGGCGCGAAACCGACGGGCGGGAGCGGGGCCCGGTGCAGTTGCGGCTGGAGTCGCGCGAGGGATTCACGCCCCAACGCTTCCAGCCGGGTAGCCCCGCCCTGCCCTCGCCACGCGGCAACGAGACATCCGTCGAGGCGCCGCACAAACTCGAGGCACGCGCGCCGCGCATCTTGCCATGTATCCAGCCAATCGGTCACGGAGTCGGCCGCGTACGCCGACGCGCACACAGCGTGCCACGTCGCGTTCTTGTCCGTGTCAACCGCCTGCCAGATGGCGTGCGGTGTCCACTCCTTGTGTGTGTCGTCGCCAACGATCGGGCGGTCTGTGTCGTAGGGGAAGAGGCCATCGCTCCGATAAATGCCGAAGAATGGGAGGAGTTGATGCAGGAGGAAGAGGCGCGTCACCGCTTGCGCGTTGAGACTCGGCGCACCCGGGCCAATTTCCACCGGGAAGCCGATGGCGATCGCGTCCCCCTCGACCGTCACGGTGAGGGTGCGGGTACCGTACTTGAACGCACCGATCGCGGCGTCACAGTGCTCATCGAGCCATGCACGATAGCTGTCGGGCAGACTGCGCGAGAGCGCGAAGGCGACCGTGGCGGCGTCCTCGATCGGTAGGTTCAGTAGGCTGTCCTGCCACCGACTCAGCGCGAGAGCACGGTCGAGGGCTGCGGACGACACATGGGCTTGGCGGCACCAATTAGATACGTGCGCGAGCGCCGGGAGATCGGCAGCGAGTCGGGCCGGATCAATACATGTGAGCGCGGCGGTGAGCAGGCGATGCTCCAGCCGATCGGGGGCGACACGGGGGTGGAACTGCGCGGCGAGTGCCCGCAACGCGGCGCTGCCACTGCTCTCCCCCATCGAAGTGGCGAGGCTCTGAAGAGGTGACGTGGTCCAGACCGGCATGATTTCCGCCGCGAGAAGGAACACACCCGCATCGCCGAGGAGGTCGAAGGCTCGGTCGAACAGATGCCGGTAGCGGCGGAAATACCGCCGCTCCTCGGCTTCGAAGCTGGCCGACGCCACACGCGGCAGAAGCGTGGCGGGCTCTGCGGCGCAGCGGGTCGCCAGCGCACCGAGCGGCGCGGCGAGGTCGAGATCGGGGTCCGAGAACGCATCCGCCACAAACACCTCGAGCTCGTCGGGATCGAGCATGTTCACGAGCCGCTCCATGGTCGCCTCTACCGGCAACGCCCCGTGCATCAGTGCCACGAGGTGGTCGCTGCGCACCGGATGTAGGCCGACACAATACCCATCCTCGCGCACTAGTACATGATCAGAGGAGATGTTAGGGAATAACTTTCGCGTGACTCCTTGCCTGCCAAGGATAAACGCACAAGCAATATCTCGTTATTACCTAATTAGTCTCCTGATCATGCACTAGGTATTCTCCTATCAAGGCGTCGAGGCTGCGTCCAGGGTCGCGCCGGAAGGCGACATCCCGCGCAAGATCGGTGGTCCGCACCCGCGCGCCGTACCGCTGGGCGACGCTCACGAGCCGTAGGGCATCGAACTTGCCCGGATCCTCGTCGAGCTCGTCCATCGCCGCGAGTTGCGCTGCCAGCCGCTCGCTGAGCAGTTGCCCGTGGGTGACGAGGTAGATGAACTCGATCAGCAGGCCGCGCGCCCGCACGCGCTCGAACGCCCAGCGCGCCGACGGCACCCCCGGCGCGACGCGCCCACGCTCCTTCAACGCGACGAAGACATGCTCGGCCTCGTCGAAGGTCAGGCGGGGTCGCACCACGTCCCAGCCGGAGCCGGCGGTTTCACCGGCGTAGCGAAACCAGTCTTCCTCGCGCGCCGTGACGAGGAAGGAGACGGGGGTGTCAGCGAGGTCATGGGCGAGGCGATGCCAGAGTCGTGTGCGGCGGCTTAGGCCATCGATCACCACCAGGAGCGGCAGGCCGAGGCCCAAGCGCGACCGGAGATACTGTGCGATCTGGCCCACATCCGCCTCATCCTGGCATGTGCCGACCGCGAAGCGGCTTTCCGGGCGGTAGTGATCGTGGGCGTAGCGGTAGGCCGCCGTGGATTTGCCCTGACCGCTTGATGCGAGCACGACGCAAACCGGCACACGCGCCAGTGATTCGTCGATCTGTGCGGCCACGGCGCCGCGAAGGACATCCAGCCCCGCTGCAATGTGGTCGGGGCGGGCGGCGCGGCCCTCGTAGTAATCGTCGCTGCGATCGGACGCAACGAAACTGAGCGGGCCGACGAACCCGTCGCGCACGGCCGGATTGACCGGCCCGCGGCTGATCGCCGTCTCGATCCGCGCGCGAAGGACCTCGAGGTCGGCGCGACGGACGGCGATACGCCGGCTCGCCCGCTCGGCGAGGTCGGCGAATATCGCCAGGGCGTACAACTCCTCATTGCCGGTCGCCACCGCGAAATGCTGCGTCACCGCCGCCGTGAGGTCGGCGATGAGGGCGGCCTCGGACTGGATCTCTACGCAGAGGCGCTCGAGCACAGTCTCGGCGGTCACGGGGGCGTCGGCAAATGCGCGGGCAAGCTTACGGGCGGGTGCTTTCGGCAGAGCCCGCCCCGCGTCGGACGCCGCGATGACGTCGCGAACCGCCCCTTGTAGCCGGACATCGGTGACGAGCGTCAGGCGGGCCGTGGGGTCATCACGCAGCGCGGGCACGAACCCGAGGAGGGCATCGACGAATGTGCCCCACGCCAGCCCCCTCCGAGCGTGCTTGATCTGCACGTATTCGTTGCCGAGTGTGACGGAGGCGAGATCGACATCTTCGATCCCCTCCCCTACTATTTCGTCCGGCGCGTCGGCGTTGTACAGGTCGAACACCCGGTGAGAGAAGTACATGAGCTGGTAACGCACGCCCCCGACATTCGCCGCGCCGTGGTAGCGCTGGCGCCATAACGCCGAGAAGGCGGAAGCGAGGATCGGCGTTAGTGTGGTGTCGTCCGGTGGTGTCGTCATCCGCAGTCCGATAACAGTCCATTGTTGGAGATTGAGTTCGAAAGGATGGCAGCGTGGCAAGGGACGGACGTGCGGGGTTGGGCGCCTTTGCACATCCCCGCACGGATCAAGAATGGGACTTAGCGCTCCGTGCGCACGCCCTTGAATGGCTTGCCACCTTCCTTCTGGTCCGTGAATCGCCCGGTATCCCCGTCGCGCTTCGTGAAGTTGCCCGTCACAGGGGTCTTCACTTGGCTGCGATCCTTCACCGCGCCGATCCGGTAATTCTTTCCCGTATTTTTCGCCATTTTGTCCCACCTCCTTTCCGGGCTCAAGATTTAGTGGTCTCATGTCGACGGACCACTACATAGCCCCTAGTACTACAGCAGCACTTCCGGATTCAGGTACCCATCTCGTCAGTACGGACGTGCTATCGAGGCGACTGCATCTGAGCAGCAACGCAGTACGGACTTTGAAGTGCTGCTGTAGTACTAGACACTCTACCCGATATTGTGTTAAAATACAAGGCGGATAGTCGTATATTTAACGATTTGCGGAGATGGAGGACGTCAATGGAACAGATACGGCTCGGTGAGCGGCTCCGCCTCGCCCGCGAACACGCGCGCCTCTCGCAGACCGAGGCGGCGGAAGCCCTCGGCATTACCTCGGCGGCCCTCAGCCAGTATGAGGCGGGGAAGCGGCGGGTCGATGCGCTCACCCTCGACCGCCTGGGCAGGCGCTACGGCATTCCCCTCGGCTTCTTCTTCGGGCAGGACGCGGCGCGCCCCGATTGGGAGGAGGCCCTGCGCGCGATGGCCACCCCCTTCTCCGCAGCGACGAAGGCGGGCATCGTCGATCTTGTCGCGCACCTGCGCGCACTCGAGGAACTCTACCGGTGCACCGACACGCCACTGCCGACGCCCCAGCATCCCCCCTTTGGACCGCTCCCTGAGGTGGCGTACCGCGACAAGGACGTGCTCGACTACGCCGAGCAGGTGCGCCAGCACTATGCGCTCGGCACCGCGCCGCTCCCCGGGCTGCGCGAGTTTCTCGAGGGGCAAGGATACCTCGTCTTCACGATCCCCTTGGGGCAGGAGGTACCGACGATCTCGGGCCTCTACTTCGCGCACCCCGCGCTCGGCCCCGTGATCGCGATTAACGGCGACCAAGCATACGGGCGGCGTTCCTTTACCATGGCGCACGAGTTCACGCACGCGCTCTTCCACTATGACCGACCGGCGGTGCTGTGCCGCACCCACGACCCGCGCCCGCTCGAGCAGTTCGCCGACCGCTTCGCCTCCTATTTCCTCGTGCCCCGCCTCGCGCTGCACGAGCAGGTACGCCTGCGGGGGATGGAAACCGTCAATCGCCCGGAGGAGGTGGTGCATCTCGCCCGGTATTTCGACGTGAGCTACGGGGCGATGCTGCACTGCCTCCGTACCGAACGCCGACTCTCTGGATCGACCGATGCATTCATCGCAGTGAAGCCGATCGCCCTCGCGAAGGCCCTCGGCTACACCCCATCGCCCTACGAGTTCGGCGTACGCCCGCTACCGATCGAGGAGCGGTTCCCTCGTGTCTTCGTCGAACTCGCGCTGCGCGCTGCACGAGAGGATCGTCTCTCCCTCCGCCGGATCGCGGAGCTCCTAGGGATCAGCGACATCGAACTCGAGGAACGCCTGTACCTCGATGAGGAGGAGGGGAGCGAGGAGACAGAGGCGGAGCTTGCGGCGGCGACCGCGTGAGCGAGGTGGTCCTCGACACGGTCGCCCTGCGGGTCATGGCCTTCGCCCACCCGGATGGGATCGACATCCTGCTCGCGGCCCTCGCCGTCGACGCCGCGCGCTGCCCCGCCGAGGTCTACAACGCCGACGAGGACGCGCCGATGCCGGACGCGGATGTGAGCGAACTGGCGCGCGGGCTGCGCTTCGCGCGGCGGCAGGTCGCGGCGCAGCCTGCGGTGCAGGCGCGACGGTACGCGGCGTGGCTCGCGAACACCGCGCAGATCGCCCGTCATCTCGCGGCGGGGACGCTCATCATCGACCCGCTCGCGGTGGACGAGCTTCCTCGTCGCGAGGAGGTGCGGCAACAGTTCGGGATCGGTACCGGTGAGGCGGCGGGCATCGTGCTCGCCGAGCGATACGGGGCGATTGCCATCTTCCTCTCCTCGGATGACAAAGCGTATCGAATCGCGCAACTGCTCGGGATTCGGTCACTCACCCTGCCGAATGTCCTCGAACGGTGGGTGACACAGCAGCGTCCGTCCCTTGCCGAATTCGATGCGCTTGTCGCCGGGATGGGCACCGCCAAGTTCGGTTTGCGAGCGGACTTCGCCCGTGCGCTGAGAGCGCGGTTGTGAGATCGCACCCGGAAGGTCGATGGGTAATGCCGCCGGGATGGTGGCGACGGAGGTCACTCGTGTCACTGCATCTCGTGAACCTCGATGAGCGTACCCGACAGTTCATGCTGGACGAACTGACCCAAGATGAGGGAAGCGGTCGCGTCTATCTGAGCTCCCGCCTCACCCCAAAGGGGAGGCAAGAGTGGGCAAGCCTGCTCCGCGCAGCACTGAAACAGGGCGACGATGATTCGCTCGCCGCCGCACTGCGTGTCGGAGGCATGCTGAACGAGACCGAGCAGCGCCAGACTCCCAAGGGGGGTGTCACGACCGCTCGCATCCCCGCCACGGCCGCAGAGACGTTAGCCGAAGGGGAGTTCAACCGCTTCTACATCCGTGCGCTGTGTCGCCGCGTACTCGAAGGCGATGCCGCTCAACTGATCGTCTATCGCGCAAAGATGGTAACGCATCCCCGCGCGGAGTCCGAAGCGAAGATCGGTAACACCGTCGATGCCGGAGCACTCCTCAGCGACTTGCGCACGAGCCAAGGGATAGACACGGCCTTTGGCCTCCCGTCTGGGCCGAACTCTGGACTCAGCGTGAAATTCGGATAGGCGAGACGCTGGAGTGTCATCGGGGTAGTTTAATGTTTTCGTTTTCCTCTTCGCCACTGACGCAGTTCTGCATCTGCGGCAGCGTCCGACTGCTCGGCGTAGCGCAGGGTCGTCTGCAGGTTCTTGTGCCCCAGGCGCTTGCGGATCGTCGCCAGACTCACCCCATCGTTGACCAGTTCCGTCGCGTGCGTGTGTCGCAGTTGATGCAGCGTGCAGGCTACCCCCGCCTTCCGGCAGTACCCCGCCCACCGCTCCTGAATGCTCTGGTACGCCAGCGGCCCGCCCGTGCCATTCTTCGCCGCACGGAAGAGCGGCCCGTGCTGATACCCGCTCTTCCGCAGGTAGATCCGCAACTGCCGGACGAACGCGGGGTCGTCGAGGAGGAGCGTCCGATGCCGCCCGCCCTTCCCTTTCACGCGCAGGTGCTCGTCGTCGGGGGTGAGATCGAGATCCTCCACATACAGTCCCAACGCCTCCGAGACGCGCAGCCCCGTCTCGGCGATCAGCCGGAAGAGGAGCCGATCACGCGACTGGGTCACGGGGATCGCCGCGAGCACCTTCGCCACCGTCTCCTTCCCCACTCCGCGCGGCGGTGGCGGTGCGAGCCGCACACGATCGAGCTTCGCCATCGGGTCGGCGGGTATCTGTCCCCCGCGATACGCCCAGGCGAAGAAGCTGGCAAGGGCGGCCTGGGTGCGGGCGCGGGTGGCGGGGGCGCGATCGGCGCGCTGCTCATGGCGCTGCTCGGCGTCGGCGGACTAGGTAACGGCATCTGGTTCAGCGGGATGGTCGCGCATCTGACCGGCGCGGTGACGGATCGCTACGCCTCGGACATGAGCGGCTTGATCAACACCATCTCGCGGGTTGGCGGCGTAATCGGCGTGGCAATCTTCGGCACCGCCTTCCTCGGCCTCGTGCCCCGCCCGGACCGGCATACCGCGATCCACGGCTTCGCGATCATCAACATCGCCCTCACCGCCACCGCACTGGTCGCCGCAATGTTCGCCTACCTGTCGATCCGCGGCGGCAAGAAAGCCGCCCGTGCCGCCGCCCATCCCGCCCTGGCCGTCGGGGAGTCGGCGGCCTGAGGCGGCGCTCGCGCGTTATCGGTGCGCGTGACACCGCCCGTTGGGTTTGATGCTTGACAGCTCTCTCACTCCATGTCATAATCAAACCGCACGGTACGGTATGATAATGGAGGTCGGCATGGCAGTCACCACAGGAACGCGGACAGCCCGGATGGAGACGAAGCGCGCGCAGATCCGCGCCGGGGCCCGGCGGCTCTTCCTCCGGCAGGGCTTCGCCGGCGCGAGCACCGACGCGATTGCCGCCGAGGCGGGGGTCTCCAAGCAGACACTCTATGTCTACTACCCGAGCAAGGAGGAGCTGTTCGAAGATGTCCTGCGGCAAATGACCGTCGACAGTCCGCAGAGCCCTTTCGTGCACATGGAAGGGGTTTCACCCGAGAGCCGCGCGGCGTTGCATCAAACCCTGAACACGCTGGCGCAAAGCATCATCACCGTCTCGATGCAGCCGGAGTACCTTGCGCTCGTGCGAACGATCATCGCCGAGGCGCCGCGCTTCCCGCAGCTGAGCGCCCTCTTCCGCGCCACCGTCCCGGAGCAGGCGATGAAGAGCATCGCCGTGTTGCTCGATCGGGCGCGCGCCAATGGGGTGATCCAAGACGGCAATCTGGATGCGATGGCGCGCATGTTCGTCGGGTCATTGCTGACCTACACCTTCATCGACGGACTTTTCCTGGGCGACGCGCCGCCGCAGCGACCCGACACGGCACGGATTCGTGAGGTGGTCGATCTGTACATGAACGTCGTCATATGACGGATGGGAGATGAGAACCATGAATATCACTGCCACAAAGTGGGGGATGAGCATGAACGCATCGCTGAAGCATCTCGGAATCGCGACCATTGCCGGCCTGATCATCGGGGTCTGCCTGGTCAGCGGCTTCGTCGCCGCCTTCCATGCACCGAAGCCGCACGACCTCCCGGTTGCGATCGTCGCGCCCCCGGCGGCGCAGGACCAACTGCGAGAGACACTCGCCGCGCGGGTACCTGGGGTAATCGATCTGCGGACGTACGATTCGCCCATAGCGGCGGAGGCCGCCATCCTGAACCGAGACGTCCAGGGTGCGTTCGTGGCCGGGCAGGGCAGCGCGCGCCTCATCGTCGCGGGAGCGAGTGGAACGCTTGTCACTCAGGCGCTGACCGGGGTGTTCCAGACCGTCGCGGCGACGACGGGCCAGCAACTGGACATCAAGGATATTCGACCGCTGCCCGAGCACGATCGCGCCGGCGTGTCCGCCTTTTTCCTCATCGTTAGTATCGTCATCTCCAGCCTGTTCTCGCAGATTCTGGTTGCCGTACTGGCGAAAGATACCGGCACTGCCGCACGAGTAGGCGCGCTCTTTGCCTTCGCCGGTCTGGTCGCGCTGCTCAATACCTGGATCGCCGACTCGATCATCGGCGCGCTGACCGGGCATTTCTGGGGAATCGTCGGGCTCAGCGCCCTCTTATCGCTCGCCATCGCGAGCGTGACCGCAGGTCTCCAGCGGCTCTTCGGCCCCCCGGGCATCGGGCTGGCCGCACTGACGCTGATCATTGTCGGCATGCCCGCGTCGGGAGGCCCGCTCGGCTATCAGTTTCTCCCCGGCTTCTTCCGCGCGCTCTCCCAGGGCTTGCCGCCGGGCGCGACGTTGACCGCGCTGCGCAACACCGTCTACTTTGACGCCCACGCCGTCCGCGATCCGATTCTCGTTTTGCTGGCCTGGGCAGTGGCCGGTCTGCTGGCCATCGTCGCGGCGGATTGGTTGCGGGCGCGCTCCCGTGCGGGTGCCTCCTCGCCCGATCACGCCTCGCGCCCGCTACGTGATGCAGCGGCGGAGAGCAGCGAGATGCCGACGGCCGCGCAGTGAGCGCACGACCGCATCTGTTCGCGATGTCACGACGACCGGGGCGCAAGTTTGGAAGAACAAACGCGCATTGCTCAACGGGAAGAGGGGTAACGTGGTAAACAGCGAAAAGGAGGTCACGATGAGCGGTAGTGGAGGCAAGGAGATGCGAGAGATCGAGTTGTCGGCGGGGATTATTGAGTATGAGGATACGGGCGGCAGTGGTCCAGTGGTCGTCCTGCAGCATGGGCTGGTGATGGATGGCTCAGTATGGCGTCACGTCGTCCGCGAACTGCGTGCCGACCACCGCTGCGTGGTGCCGACGCTGCCTCTCGGTAGTCATCGGCGGCCCATGCGAGCGGACGCCGATCTCTCGCTACGCGGCCTCGCACGGCTGGAGGCCGAGTTTCTGGAGGCCCTGGGCCTGCGTGACGTGACCCTGATAGGCAACGACTTGGGAGCCTTCCAGCTTACGGCTGGCGAGTATCCTGAGCGGATCGCGCGGCTGGTGATCACCTCCTGTGAAGCCTTCGAGAACATCCCGCCCGGACTGCCCGGGCACGCGGTGGCATTCGCCGCCAGGATTCCGGGAGGTCTGAACGCCTTTGCTCAACCCCTGCGTCTGCGCGCGTTGCGCCGACTGCCGATGGCTTTCGGATGGATGGCGAAGCGACCAATCCCCCACGAGATCACCGACGCCTGGTTGCGCCCACTATTGAGCCAGCGAGAGATCCGCCGCGATCTCCTGAAGTATTTGCGTCACTACGACAAGGGCGATTTGCTCGCTGCGGCTGAGCGCCTGCGCGCTTTTGATCGTCCAGCGCTGGTCATCTGGGCGGCAGAGGATCGGGTGATGCCCCCAGCACA
>JAABUQ010010521.1_pt1 | contig 12089 bp, 11 predicted proteins | sample 5560001 | NCBI WGS metagenome assembly JAABUQ01 (sample SAMN10711888, study PRJNA513371) | rock metagenome | isolation source: Antarctica rocks | place: Antarctica: Victoria Land, Finger Mt nord | collected 2015-12-18
CTGGGTTCCGGGCCGGCGCCACAGCCACTGGATGCGCTGCCCGAGCTGCGGCCACCGCACCTGGTGTCGCATCGGCTGGACCGACTAGTCCACACGGCGGAACTTGTCGTGAAAGGCCTCGCTATGAGCGGCTAACCACGACAAGTTCGGGTCAACTCAGGCGGACGTGGCCTTCGCCTTTGACCACCGAGCCGATGCGCACGGCGCGCTGATCGTTGGTGCGCAGGACGTCGAGGGCCCGGTAGGCGTCGTCGGTGGCCACGGCCACGATCATGCCGATGCCCAAGTTGAACACTTTGGCCAGCTCCTCGTCGTCGATCTCGCCCAGCCGTTGGAGCTCGCCGAAGAAGGGGGGCGACTCCCAGGCGTCGCGCTCGACCACGGCGTCGACCGACTTGGACAGCGCTCGCCGCAGGTTCCCGGGGATGCCGCCGCCGGTGATGTGGGCGATGCCGTGCACGTCGACCACCCGCAGAAGGGCGGCGATGGCCGGGGCGTAGATCACCGAAGGGGTCAGCAGCTCGTCGGCCAAGGTGTGGTGAGCACCGTCGTACGCAGGATCGCTGAGCTGGCGGCCGGCCACGTCGAACAGCAGGTGACGGGCCAGTGAGTAGCCATTGCTGCGCAGCCCAGGCGACGGCAAGCCGATCAACACGTCCCCGGCCCGGACGTGTTCGGCGGTAAGGAGCTGGTCGCGCTCTACCACCCCCACGGCGAAGCCCACCAGGTCGAACTCGCCCGGGTCCATGGCGCCGGGGTGCTCGGCCATCTCACCGCCGATCAGCGCGCAGCCGGCTTGACGGCACCCTTCGGCCACGCCTTCCACCAACTGCTCGATGTGGTCGGGGTCGAGCTTGCCGACGGCGATGTAGTCGAGGAAGAACAACGGCTCGGCGCCCTGACACACGATGTCGTCCACGCACATGGCCACCAGGTCCACGCCGATGCTGTCGAAGCGACCGACAGCCTGGGCGATGAGGGCTTTGGTGCCCACCCCGTCGGTGGAGGAGATGAGCACCGGGTGGCGGTACCGGTGGTCGGCAAAGGCGAACAAGCCGCCGAACCCGCCGATGTCGCCGATCACCTCAGGCCGGAACGTGGACCGCACCATGTCCTTGATGCGCTCGACCGCCTCCTCACCGGCGGCGATGTTCACCCCCGCCTGCTCGTAGGTCTTGCCCATGAACGAGTCGCCGCCGGCTCAGTCGGTGGGTGAGCCGGCGGAGCCAACGCTGGTCACGGTGAGGGCGCCGCCGCGGCCCTCCAGCACGGACTTGTGCAACGAATCGGGCGCCGGCACCGGGTAGTCGCCGGTGAAGCAGGCCTGGCAGAACCCGGCCCCCGGCGCGTCGATGGACTCCACCAACCGGTCGAGGGTGATGTAAGCGATGCTGTCCACGTCGAGCTCGTGACCGATCTGTTCCACGCTGAGGTTGGCGGCCATCAGCTCCGAGCGCACGCCGGTATCGATGCCGTAGAAGCAGGACCACTTGATCGGCGGCGACGTCAGCCGCAGGTGGACCTCGAGAGCACCCGCTTCTCGCAGCATTTTCACCAGCTGCTTCTGGGTGGTGCCCCGCACGATCGAGTCGTCGACCACCACCAGCCGCTTGCCGGCCACGTTCTCCCTGAGCGGGTTCAGCTTCATGCGGACGTTGGCCGCTCGCATCTCCTGGCTGGGAGCGATGAACGTGCGACCGATGTAGCGGTTCTTCACCAAGCCCTGGCCGTAGGGGATGCCGCTGCGCCGGGCGTAGCCCTCGGCGGCGGGCAGGCCCGACTCGGGGACGCCCATCACCATGCACTCGGCCTGAGGGAACTCCGTCTCGGTGGGCAGCGGCGCCTCCTCGGCCAGCAACTCGCCCTGGCGGACGCGGGCGCGGTGGACGCTGCGCCCGTAGAGCCGGGTGTCAGGGCGGGCGAAGTACACGAACTCGAACAGGCAAAGCGTGGGGTTGATGCGCTCGGCAGGGAAGGGGGTCGACGAATGGACGCCGTCGGCGTCGATCACCACCATCTCGCCCGGCTCCACCTCACGCACGAACTCGGCGCCGACGATGTCGAGGGCGGGACTCTCTGAGGCGAGGACCCACCCCTGCTCGAGCCCGCCGAGGCGGCCGAGGCACAGGGGCCGGAACCCGTTGGGGTCGCGGGCGCCGATCACCCGCTCGGCATCCATCACCACGAACGAGTACGCCCCTTCCAGGCGAGGCAGGACGGCGGCCAGCGCCCGTTCCAGGCCACCGTCGGCGATGGTGAGCTCGTCGCCGTGGCGCTCGGCCATGTCCAGCAGCTCGCTGGCCACCAGCTCGGTGACCAGGTCACTGTCGCTCGTCACGGTGCCCTCGAACATGCCGGCCTCCTCGGCGAGCCGTGCCGTGTTCACCAGGTTCCCGTTGTGGCCCAGCGTGAATGCCTGGTCGGCCACGTCGCGGTACACGGGCTGGGCGTTGCGCCACGTGCTCGACCCGGTGGTGGAGTAGCGGGTGTGCCCGATGGCCAAGTGCCCGTCGAGGCCGGCCATGGTGCGCTCGTTGAACACGTGAGCCACCAGCCCCATGTCCTTGACGACGGTGATGGTGCGGCCGTCGGCCACGCTCATCCCCGCCGACTCCTGACCGCGGTGCTGCAAGGCGTAGAGACCCAGGTACGTGAGTTGGGCCACGGGTTGGCCCGGCGCGTAGACCCCGAAGACCCCGCACGCCTCCTTCAGGGAATCGTCGCGGAGGTCGGTGTCATTGGCGAGGTCGGTGCCGTCGATGGGGCCGGTGAGCGGGCCGGGAGCGGCCTGGTCGGTCACGGTATCCATCTTCGCATGGAGGCGCCCCAACCCCACCACTTCTCGATCACCCCCATGCTGGCCTCGGGCCGGCGCGACCGGAACAGTCGGTGGCGAGGTCGGCGGCGGCGTCGGTCAGCACCTGCTGCAGGCGCAGGCCGTGGAGCGCGTCGAGCGGGTGGCCTTCGCCGGACCGCACGGCATAGGCGAACTCGTGCCGCAACACCCTGAACGCCTCCTCGCTCACCGCGGTGCCGTCCACCCGCAGGGCACCGGCCGGACCGTACAGCTCCACGCCGGCCACCGAGGGCTCCACCGCTGATGTGGCGCACAGCGACGCCTCGCTCACCCGCCCGCCTTCGTGAGTGAGCAGCAGGCCCGTCCAAGCCAGCGGATGGCCGTGGGCCCGCACCCCGGTGACCGGGCCGAGGGCGGCGTCGAGCAGGTCGACCACGTGGGGGCCGAGATCGAGCAGGGCACCCTTCTCCAGCCGCCACGGCGTGGCGAACATCCCGCCCAGGAGGGCACCGGAGATGAACGCGCCGCGCCCGCCGACGGCGTTGAACCGGGTTGCCTCGTCGAGGAAGGCACGGACCTTGGGGGCGTAGCGCCAGGTCAGGACCAGTTGAGACACCACGCCTGTGGCGCTGACGGCCGCAACCAACCGCCGGGCGTCGGCCAGGTTGTCGGCCAGCGGCTTCTCCAGCAGCAGGGCCCGTCCGGCCTCGGCGGCGCGGGTGGCCAACTCGGCCTGCACTGCGGGCGGTACGGCAAAGGCCACCGCTTCGCACGCGTCCAGCAGTTGGTCGTAGCGGTCGAACGCTCGGCTGCCGTGCCGGCCGGCCAGGGCGGCGGCCGCTTCGGCTCGCCTGGCCCACACCCCCACGAGGCGGGTCTCGGGGCCCGCCGCCAGCACCGGCGCGTGGACCAAGTGGGCCCAGGGACCCGCCCCCACCAGACCCACCGCGACGGGCTTTGCCACTGCGGCGTCCGCCATCAGCCCTGGGTGGTGCCGGCCCCGAAGGCCGCTGGCAACCGATCCCGCCACACGTCGCTGGCCTCGTCGAGGCCCAGGTCGACGAGGCCGTCTATCGCGAGCCGGTCTCCCCCGGCGGTCCCCAACAGGGCCAAGGCGACGCCCGCGTTCCGGGCCGCGTCCCGCACCTCGCCGAGTCGATCCGGGGCCACGCTGGCAAGTACCCGAGAGGGTGCCTCGGTGAAGAGCTCTGCCGGGCCGTGTACCCCGTGCACCGAGCAGCCCACACCCGAGCGCACCGCCATCTCGGCCAAGGCCACGGCCACGCCGCCCACCGACACGTCGTGCACACCGCCGAGCGCGCCGCCGTTCACCAACCGGCGTACCACATCGCACAGCGACGTATGGCCGGCCCTGTCGAGCACCGGCAGGGCACCGCCCTTGCGGCCCACCGACCAGGCCCACGCCGATCCCGCCAACGACGCCGAGCCCGCCACCGACGCCGAGCCAGCCAACGACGCCGAGCCCGCCACCGACGCCGAGCCCGCCAACGGCCTCGAGCCCGCCAATGACACCGGCTTCGACCCGTCAAGCAACACCACTTCGTGACCGATCACCAGGCGCACGCCCGGGGGCCGGCGGTGGAGGGCGTCGACCAGACCGAGCACGCCGAGCACGGGCGTGGGGTCGATGTCGACGCCATTGGAGGAGTTGTACAGGCTCACGTTGCCGCCGATGACCGGGAGGCCGAAGGCCCGGCACCCGTCGGCCAGCCCGTCGATCGCCTCGGAGAGCTCCCACATCACCTCTGGGTGCTCGGGGTTGCCGAAGTTCAGGCAGTTGACCACGGCGATGGGCCGGGCCCCCACGCACGCCAGGTTCAGCACCGACTCGGCGAGGGTCAACGCCGTGCCCTGCTTGGGGTCGACGGCGCACCAGCGGTGGTTGCCATCGGTGGTGATGGCCACGCCGCGGCCGGTGTCGACCCCGGTGGTGGGGTGCTTGAGCCGCAGCACCACCGCATCCCCGCCGGGCGGCTCGACGGTGTTGAGGAACAGCTGGTGGTCGTACTGGCTCGAGACCCATGACGTGTCACACAGCAGGTCGAGCAGCAGCGACCCAGACTCCTCGGCGCGGGGAGCGCCGGGATCATCGGCGGCGCGACGGGCACGGTCGGGCGGTTCGGCCAACGGCCGTTCGTACAGGGGGGCGGCGTCGTGGAGGCTGGCGGCGGGCACATCGGCCAGCACCTCGCCGTCGAACCCGTCGAGGATGCGCAGTCTGCCCCCGCCTTCGGTGCCCCCCGCAGCAGGCTCAGTCACCCGGCCGATGACCGACGCGGTGACGTCCCACCGGTGGCACAGGCGCAGCACCTCGTGGAGCCCGTCAGGCGTGACGATGGCGAGCATGCGCTCCTGGCTCTCACTGGTCATCACCTCGAACGGGGCCATGCCCTGCTCGCGGCGGTGCACGGCGGTCACGTCGACGTCCATGCCCACGCCGCCGCGGCTGGCCGTCTCGCTGGTGGCGCACGTGAGCCCCGCCCCGCCGAGGTCTTGGATCCCCACCACCAGGCCGGCGTCGAGCAGGGTGAGGCACGCCTCGATCAGCCGCTTCTCCTCGAACGGGTCCCCCACTTGCACCGACGGGCGCTTGTCGGCGCTGCCCTCGTCGAAGCCGGCCGACGCCAGCACGCTCACGCCACCGATGCCGTCGCGTCCGGTGGACGAGCCGAGCAACACCGCCAGGTTCCCGGCCCCGGAGGCCTGGCCGAGCACGAGCCGCTCGGTGGGCAGGACGCCCAGGCACAACACGTTGACGAGCGGGTTGCCTCGGTAGCACTCGTCGAACACCACCTCGCCGCCCACGGTGGGCACGCCGACCGAGTTGCCGTACGCGGAGATGCCGCTCACCACCCCTTCGGCCACCCAACGGCTCCGCGGGTCATCGAGCGGGCCGAAGCGCAACGGGTCCATCACGGCGATGGGTCGGGCACCCATGGTGAAGATGTCCCGCAGGATCCCACCCACGCCGGTAGCCGCCCCCTGGGCCGGCTCGATGTAGGACGGATGGTTGTGGCTCTCGATGCGGATGGCGGCAGCGATGCCGTCACCCACATCCATCACGCCCGCGTTCTCGCCCGGGCCCACCAGCACGCCTTCACCGCTGGTGGGCAGGCGCTTGAGGTGCAGGCGCGACGACTTGTACGAGCAGTGCTCGGACCACATCACCGAGTACATGGCCAGCTCGAGGTGGTTCGGCGCCCGGCCGAGGATGTGCTCGATGTCGGCCGCTTCGGTGTCGGTGAGGCCCAGCGCTCGATGCACCGAAGGGTCGCCCTGCTCGCCCACCTTGGTCACGCTATCTGAGCCCTTGGCCCGGCCAGAACGGTCGACGGCACCCGGTTGACGCAAGGAATTCCGAGACACATATCGGGACGTCGGCGACATGGTCTTACTGCAAATGTCGTCGAGTGACTTGCTTGGGCAGACGGAATGTGGTTGGGTGCCCTTCATGGCAACGAAGCGGAACACCCGCCCGATGACCGACGAGCACAAAGCGGCCCTGGCCGAAGGTCGCGAACAGGGCCGTAAGGTGCGGCGGTATCTCGATGCGCTCGAGGCCCACAGACCCAAGCGTGGACGGAAGCGGACCCCCGACTCGATCGGCAAGCGTCTGGCCCGCATCGAACAAGAGCTGGAAACGGCCGATGCTCTCAAGCGGGTCCGACTGACTCAAGAGCAACTCGACTTGCAAGCCGAGCTCGACCGCGGCGAGAACGTGGTCGATCTCAGCGCTCTCGAGGAGGACTTTGTCGATGTGGCCTGGGCCTACAGCGCCCGCAAAGGCATCACGTACCAAGCGTGGCGAAGCGTCGGGGTCGAGGCGTCGGTGTTGAAGCGAGCCGGGATCAACCGCTCCTCGAACTGACCGGTCCGGCACCGTCTCCGGCCGCTCCGGCACTGGCTCCGGCTTCGTTCGCACTGGCTCCGGCCGCGTTGGGGCTGGGTCCGGCGGTGTTGGCGCGGGCCGCATCCACCAGCGATCGCAGCAGCACCAAGCCGTCGTCGGATCCGAGCAGCGTGCTCATCGCCCGTTCCGGATGAGGCATCAAGCCCACCACGTTGCGAGCCTGGTTGGTGATGCCGGCGATGTCGTCGGTGGACCCATTGGGGTTGTCCCGGTAACGCAGCACGACCCGATCCTCGCCTCGTAGCTCGTCGAGGCAGGCCGCCGAGCACGTGTAGTTGCCCTCGAAATGGTTCACCGGCACCCGCAACACGTCACCCACTTGTGCCCCGGAGGTGAGCGGTGATGCGGTGGAGTCCACCCTGAGCTCAACCATGGTGCACACGAACTTGAGCCCGCGATTCTTTTGCAGCGCACCGGGCAGCATCCCCGCTTCGGTCAGCACCTGGAAGCCGTTGCAAATCCCCACCACTGGGCCGCCGTCAGCGGCAAAGGCAGCCACCGCTTCCATCACCGGAGAGAAGCGGGCGATGGCGCCTGGCCTCAGGGCATCCCCGTGGGCGAACCCACCCGGCACGATGACGGCATCGACGCCGGCCGTCGTCGGATCCTGGTGCCAAAGCACTTCGGCGTCGGCGCCGACGGCGCCCATGGCTTCCAGCGCGTCGAACTCGCAGTTCGATCCTGGGAACAGCACCACACCGATGCGGGGGCCCATCACGCTCGTTCCACGGCGATGGCCGTCACCAGCATGGAGCTGTCCTCGATCACCGGGTTGGTCAAGAAGCGGCCACACATGTCCTGCACCTCACGACCAGCGGCGGCCTCGTCATCGGCTTCCAGCGTGAAACGGATCGACTTGCCCACTCGCACGTCGCTGACCCCGCCAAAGCCGAGCGCAGGCAGCGAGCGCTGGATCGTCTGACCCTGCGGATCGGCCACCCCGGCGCGCAACATGACCTCCACTTGCACCGCGAAGCGCATGCCGTTCATGGTGGCACAGCCCGCCGGTCCCTCCCGCCGAGGTCGCTCCGGCCGCGGCGGGTCTCAGGCGCCGCCGGGCCAGTCAGCGAGGGCGCGTCCGGTGATGCGCTCATAGGCCTCGCGATAGCGGGCCGACGTGGCCGCCAGCACTTCAGACGGCAACGGCGGGGGCGGGGGGGTCTTGTCCCAGTCCAAGCCCTCGAGGTAATCGCGCAGGGGTTGCTTGTCGAACGACGGCGGGGTGGTGCCCGGGGTGTGCTGGTCGGCCGGCCAGAACCGCGACGAGTCGGGCGTGAGCACCTCGTCGGCCACCACAAGCTCACCGTCGATCAGGCCCATCTCGAACTTGGTGTCGGCGATGATGATGCCCCGCTCGGCGGCCCAGTCGGCACCTCTGTGGTACATGGCGATCGACACGTCCCGCACCCGCTCGGCCATCTCCGCCCCCACCAGCGCGACCGATTCCTCGAAGGACAGGTTGACGTCGTGCTCACCGATGGGGGCCTTGGTGGACGGCGTGAACACCGGCTCGGGCAGCGGCGACGATTCCTGCAAACCGGCAGCCAGCGCGGCGCCGTGCATGGTGCCGCTGCGCCGATACTCCTTCCACGCCGAACCGGACAAGTAGCCCCGCACGATGAGCTCCAGCGGCAGCATCTCGACTCGCTGGCATAGCATGGCCCGACCGGCGAGCTCCGGGCGCTGCGCTTCGGTGGGGAAGTCGTCGAGCTCAGTCGAGATCAGGTGGCCCGGGCAAATGTCGGCGAACTGCTCGAACCAGAACGCCGACATGGCGGTGAGCACGCGGCCCTTGTCACCGATGGGCTCGGCCATCACCACGTCGAAGGCGGAGATTCGGTCTGAGGTGACCAGCAGGAGGCGGTCGTCGCCGGCGTCATAAATGTCGCGGACCTTGCCCGAGGACAGGTGCGGCAGATCGATCAGGTCATTCGTCACGGGGGCGATTGTGCCCGAAGTGGGGACCGAATGTGACCGTGGCGGTCGGATTCGGTCCCCACCTCGCGAAGCCGGGGCGTCAGAGGATCGGGGCAGGGGAGTAGGCCGCTGCCTCAGGGTCGGCGTCCACGATCGCCGCCACCCCGTCGACAAAGGCCTGGGTCTGGCGGGGGGCGTTCCCCACGAACTCGATCGGCTCGGCCATCAGGGCACGCAGGGCCCCCTCGTCGAGCGGAAGGCGCTCGTCCCCGGCCAGACGCTCGAGCAGGTCGTTGCCTTCGGCCCCCTTCTCGCGCATGGCCAGCGCCACCGCCACGGCGTGATCCTTGATGATCTCGTGGGCGGTCTCTCGACCCACGCCCACCCGCACCGCAGCGGTGAGCACCTTGGTGGTGGCCAGGAACGGCAGGTAGCGCTGCAGCTCACGCTCGATGACCGCCGGGTAGGCACCGAGCTCGTCGAGCACGGTGAGGAACGTCTCGTACACGCCGTCAATGGCGCAGAAGGCGTCGGGCAACGCCACCCGGCGGACCACCGAACAGCTCACGTCGCCCTCGTTCCACTGCTCGCCGGCCAGCGCGGTGACCATGGCCAGGTGGCCGCCCAACACCATCCGCAGCCCAGAGATGCGCTCACAAGAGCGCGTGTTCATCTTGTGGGGCATGGCCGACGAGCCCACCTGGCCCGGCGCGAAACCCTCGGTGACGAGCTCGAGCCCCGCCATCAACCGGATGGTGGTGGCCAAGCTGGACGGGCCGGAGGCGGCCTGCACGAGGGCCGAGACCACGTCGAGATCGAGTGAACGGGGGTACACCTGACCCACGTTGGTGAGGGTGGCGTCGAAGCCGAGGTGGTTGGCCACCAGCGCTTCCAGACGATCGACGTTCTCGGGCGAGCCCAACAGATCGAGCATGTCCTGCTGGGTGCCGACCGGCCCCTTGATCCCGCGCACGGGGTAGCGGGCCAGCAGGTCGTCGATCCGGGCGAGCGCCTGCAGGACCTCCTCGCCGGCGTTGGAGAAGCGCTTGCCTAGCGTGGTGGCCTGGGCGGCGACGTTGTGGGTGCGCCCAGCCATCACCGTGGTGGCGTGCTCGGCGGCCCGTTCGGCCAAGCGGGCCAAGGCGGCGACCATCCGGCTGCGCACCAGGCGCAACGCCTGGCGGACCTGGAGCTGCTCCACGTTCTCGGTGAGGTCACGCGAGGTCATGGCCTTGTGCACGTGCTCGTGACCGGCGAGAGCGGCGAACTCCTCGACGCGGGCCTTGACGTCGTGGCGGGTGACCCGCTCGCGCGCTGCGATGGAATCGAGATCGACGTGGTCGATCACCGCCGTGTACGCCTCGACCACACCGCCGGGCACGTCGACGCCGAGCTCGCGCTGCGCGCGCAACACGGCCAGCCACAGGCGCCGTTCGAGCACCACCTTGTGCTCGGCCGACCACAGCGCCGCCATGGTCTCGCTGGCGTACCGCCCGGCCAAGACGTTGGGCAGCACGGGCTTGCTCACTGCGTTCAGAGTAGTTCCGCGCTCAGGCGCCGGCTCGCTCCGTCCGATCGCGATCGAGCGCAGCCTTGAGCTCGGCGTCGCCGATGGCCAGCATCTCCACCACCAGCAGCGCGGCGTTGACCGAACCGTCGACGGCCACGGTGGCCACGGGGATGCCGTTGGGCATCTGCACCGTCGAGTAGAGGGCGTCGACGCCGTTGAGCGCCCCGCCAGAGAGCGGCACCCCGATGACCGGCAAGGTGGTGTGGGCGGCGACCACGCCAGCGAGGTGAGCGGCCCTGCCGGCCCCACAGATGATGGCCACGTACCCGCTGTCGCGCGCCGACGAGGCCAGGGCGGTGACCTTGTCGGGGGTGCGGTGCGCCGACATCACCTGCACGTCGACCTCCACGCCGAAGCCTTCGAGGGTGTCGGCCGCGGGTTGCATCTTGGTCATGTCATTGGGCGAACCCATCAGCACGGCCACCTTGTAGGTCATCGACTTCTCCTCCGAACTGGGTCAGGCAAGTAAAGCGCAGGGCCAGGTGTGTACCGGTCCCGGAGGCGATCGAGGATGGTGGCGCATCGTTCGGAGGTCATTGCCGGAAACAGCACTGGCGCCCTGAACGATGGCGTGGCTCATTGATCGGCGGCGATGTCGCGCCGGTAGTGGATGCCGGGCCAAGACAGCAGATCGGCGGCCTCGTAGGCCCGCCCGCGGGCCGCGGTCACATCGGGTCCTCGACCCGTGACCGCCACCACCCTGCCCGCGTTGGTGCGAAGACTGCCGTCGTCCGAGCGAGCCACACCGGCGTAGAACAGCTCCACCCCATCCACCGCGGCGGCGGCGTCGAGCCCGTCGATACGGTCACCGACGCGGGGCGAGGTGGGGTAACCCTCACACGCGCACACCACGGTGACGCAGGCATCGGGCGAGAAGGACGGCTCGGCGTCGCCTAGGTCGCCGGCGGCGGCACGGGCCAGCAGGGCGGCCAGGTCGGAGGTGAGGCGGGGCACGATCACCTGGGTCTCGGGGTCACCGAAGCGGATGTTGTACTCGATCACCTTGGGGCCGTCAGCGGTGAGCATGAGCCCGGCGTAGAGCAGCCCGCGGTAGTCGATCTCCAACCGCTGCAAGGCCCCCAAGGTGGGCTCCACGATCTGGCCCATGACCTGGGCGAGGAGACGGTCGTCGACGAAGGGCACCGGCGAGTACGAGCCCATGCCACCGGTGTTGAGCCCCGTGTCGCCGTCGCCCACCCGCTTGAAGTCCTGGGCTGAGCCCACCGACACCGCCCGCCGCCCGTCACACACCGCGAACACCGACAGCTCAGATCCCGTGAACCCCTCTTCGATGATCACCGTGCGGCCGGCCTCGCCAAAAGCCTCGCCCGCCAGCTTGGCCTTGACGTCGTCCTCGGCCTCGATGAGCGAGGTGGTCACGAGCACGCCTTTGCCGCCGGCCAGCCCGTCGGTCTTCACGACCCACGGGCTGGTCAGCGAGCGCAGGAAGTCGAGCGCCGGCTCGACTTCGGTGAAGGTGCCGGGCACGCTGGCATCGACGAGCACGTGCTTCATGAACGCCTTGGACCCCTCCAGGCGGGCACCGTCGGCGCCGGGACCGAAGACCAGGTGGCCGGCGGCGCGGAGGCGGTCGGCCAAGCCGTCCACCATGGGCGCTTCGGGACCGATTACGAACAGTTCGGCCTCCACCTCCTCGGCCGGGGTGTCCACCGAGCCGGCGATGCCGGGGTTGCCTGGCGTCACCACCACCTCCGCGGTGCGCGCCAGCACCGATGCCAGCGCATGCTCACGGCCGCCTGAGCCGACCACGCAGACCCTCATGTCAGCCGGTGCACGAACTGGTCGCGGCCCGGACCGGTGCCCACCAACCGGATCGGCACACCCACCTGGGCCTCCAGGAAGTCCAGGTACTC
>JAABUQ010010522.1_pt1 | contig 12089 bp, 13 predicted proteins | sample 5560001 | NCBI WGS metagenome assembly JAABUQ01 (sample SAMN10711888, study PRJNA513371) | rock metagenome | isolation source: Antarctica rocks | place: Antarctica: Victoria Land, Finger Mt nord | collected 2015-12-18
GCGACTGGAGGGCGGGTGGGTTGAGTGGGACTTGGCTGATGGGTTTGTTGGGGTAGGCTAAGTGGGAGGAGTTGAATGAGAAGATTGGGAGGGAGGTTGGTGGGAAGGGGAAGGTTGGGGTGAGGAAGCGGGTGGAGAGGGGAGAGGAGGGGGAGGAGGATGAGTGGATGGATGAGGAGATGGAGGATGAGGATGAGGATGTTGTGGATGGAAGCAAGGCTAAGGTGGGTGTTGCGGTGGGAGATGTTGGTGAAGAAGGCGTTGAGGGGGTAGAGGAGGAGCTGTGAGGGTATGTGGAGATTCTGTAGTCTAGGTGAGATGGGTGTGCTTTTGATGTGTTTGTGATGTGATACCCCAATAGACCAGATGTATGGCTGTGGATCATTTGTATAGGTATATACGATTATCGAAGCTCCCAATAATCAAATGAGCTAATGATCCCGCTCATGCCTTCCTCCCTCTGTCTCTCTCTACATCCCGTGGCTTGTGTCCATCCGCCTCTTTCTCCCTGTATCTGTCTCTCCCCTTCTCCTTCTCTTTATCACGGTCTCTATCTCTGTCACCACCAGGAATATACCGGTCAATTCTCTCAGGCGCTGGATCCCTCCTCGGTCTATCCCTCTCGCGGTAGCCGCTGCTCGTATCCTTGTCCTTTGAGCGATGATACTCGTCGCGCTCTCTATGGCGGTCTTTGTCGTAGTAATCACGATCTTCATCTTTCTCTCGTTGTCGATCATCGTAGCTGCTACGGTCGCCACGATCTCTACGGTACGAGCTTCGTCCACCGCGATCTGCATCGCGGTCACGAGGAGGTCTATCGCGAGATGAGGCAAGACCAGGCACATAGCGATCGATATGTTCTGGGGGCTCGTCGGTTCGAATTCTCACAGGTCGCTCGCTACGTGACTCGTAGTAGTCGCGGCTGGGTCGCTCGGTATAGTGCGACGATGAGCGATCATCGTAATGTGGACCTGAACGACGGGAGCCCCTGTCTTCATCTCTCGTCTCGGAGCGCTCATCTGGATGGCGGCGACGATCATAGTCGTAGTCGTGATGTCGACTGCGCTCCACATCCTTTGCCGTGTCGTGAGTACCGCTTCTGCTACCGCGGGCCAGCTCGTCCTGGTCTGCTCCAGCTCGTTTATACACCTCAGCTTCCGCGTCACGCTCTGCAGTCATTTTCCGTTTGTGGGCCGCTTTGGCTTCCAGATCCCTACTTCGAATCTCGTCTTCTGTCCACTGGTAAGACGTATGGCCATGACTTGAAGATATATCACGGGACGGCTCGTGAGGTGTCGTATGCTTGCGATAAGGGCTGCGGCTCCGCTCGCGAGAGGGTGCTGCTGGGAGCTGAGGACTGTTGATGCCACGGCGAGTAGAGGTGCTGCTGTAGGCAAGCCTCGGGCTGGGGAGATCTAGACGTTGTACAAACTTGTTTCGGTCTGCCGCGGGACCTTTGGGTATTGAGACTACCTGCTTGTGCGGTGGTTCCGGGGGTTCTTGCTCTTTCTTATCTTTCTTGACTTCTTGAAGAAGGGCTTCCAGGGCTGCTTCCTCGATCTCCTTTTCGTTCAGCATTTTGGCAGCTGGTGTTCCAGGCGAACCATCCCGATCCCTCATCTTCCATCTCTCCCGCTCCAGGTCCTTCTCTCGTTCAAGCTCTTCCCTGACCCGTTCCTGGCGAGCTCTCCGCTCCGTTTCGATATCTAATTTCGATGATGCGCGAGCAGCTTCACGCTCCTTTCTTCTCTCTTCCGCGTTCCGTAGTTTCTCAAGTTCCCTCATCTTGTTCTCCATTTCAAGCTTTGTGCGCTCCTTCTCCTCCTTCCGTCTTCTCTGTGCCTCTTCTTGCTTCTTTAATCTGGCTCTTTCTTCCTGTCGCTGAGCAGCTTCTTCCGCGTACTCCTCGTCCGGCTTCCGGCCCTGCTTCTCTTCCTCCACTGCTACCGTTTCGCCCACTTCAGCACGCCTGATCTCTCGAGCCGCTAATTCCATTTGACTCGTGTTCTGGGCAATAAAAGCCTGCAGCGATCGCTCAACACTCTCGTAGACATCGCTGCGGTCAACAGCTCCTTGGAGCAAGGTGGCAGCTTTGCCACGATCTCGAGATAGCAATGAAGAGTCTTTATCGATTTCGACATCTGCGAGTTCGTTGAGGGAGTTGATGAAGGAGGCTTTCTCGGTCTGCAGATCCCATACTGAGTACCTGGATGGGAGAGGGGAGATGTAGAATATGATTTGGAAAGGCTTACGCTCTCATCAAATTGTGACCAGACTTTCTTCCTCAGGTTATCATATATACCCTTCTTCTTGATCGTATGCACCAACCCGTCAATCGCTGATTTCTGAGCAGAACTTAGTGGCAGGTCAGAGAACTTGATTCGCTTTGCTTGGGGTAGCTCTGGGTTCTCTAGCTCCTGATATCGATGCTTGCCGGGGACTATGCCAGCTATAGCCATGGTAAGGAAACGCAAGAGCAAAAGCAAAGGTCCTTGTTGGAGGAAAGGTATCTCATATGTGAAAAGTCAAAGACTCAAAGAAATCAATAACAGTCCGGAGGAAACGGACTAGTATCGGCTATTGTTGCCCCTTTAGCTTGAGCTCTTTCCATGCGAATGACCTCCGCTCACAACAATCACAACCAAATATCACACGACTTGACCAAATCGCCAATCCTTCTCTCCAAACCACTACCACCAAACAGTAGACCCAGGTACTCCTCTACTGGGTGTTTCCACCATAAGCATCGACCGCAATGGTCTCCAAAATTCTGTTCTGGTCCGGCTTCGGTACCTCCCCCAATTCTCTCACCAATCCCCTATCAACTCCATTCCGTATTCTACAAGCTCTCTAATACCCTTCCTACCAATAGGCGTGGCTGTCCGCTTCTGGCAACTCGGCATCGAAATGCGACCCTTCTTCAACCGCGGCTCCCTCTGGGTGTATCCACTCTTCGCAGCCGTTGGAGGTAGTTTCGGATATTGGTTAACAGGGGTCCATGATCGACAACTGGATGTGCTAAGGGAGAGAAGAGATAATTTGGTGGCGAAAAGGCGGAGAAGAGCGGAGAGGGAGGGAAAGATGGTGGATGGGGCTGTGGGGCCGCAGGTGGGGGAGGATGTGAAGGGGGTTATTGGGAATATGCCTTGAACAGATGATGCATTGGTCGACGTGCAGAAGGAGCTGGGCTAAGTGATGGGGTTATAAGCCCTATATATATTGCTGCGCCGGGCTCTTTGATGAACCCACAGTGCTACTCAAAAAAAGAATCCTTGTCACAGGCTTTGATAAGAATTGGCTGAATCTTTACATTGTGACATGTTCTGATTATGTGATTACCTCCCTCTTCAAATCATTAACAACCATATACCTCCCTATCCCGATCCATCCCCATCGAAACCACCTCATCTGGCTACTATGCCCCTTCACCATGGCATTTTGACCTTTCCTCCATTCTCCAAAATCGCTGATAAACAACAGAGTTGGTGGCTCTTCTCTTTTCCTTTTCTTGATCCAGCTTGCACCTCGGAATCCTCCGATTAAAAGAGTCGTCGGTGCATCAAGGATGCTCATATATTTCCTGAGTACATTTGTTGTTGTCAAGGTGTACAGTTCCACTGGGCATTTCCAGCCTGCTTTCCCTAACATCAAACCTGATATCCACGCCTTCGCACCATTGTACAGAGAGATGTGGTTCGGATGGGATGAGACTCCATGCGAGTCGAAGGTGATCAGAACATCCATAGTCGTAGCGGGGGCTTGGGTGGTCGATGATCTGGTGGATTTCTTGGTTTGGTTGGCAGCTGCACTGAAAGCTGAAGCGAGCACTCGAGAGATCTTGTCCGTGGGCCAATTCGTAGTCATGCTATCGGGAAAATTGGCGTCTTCAAGAATGAGCACGTCCGATGCGGATCGTAGGCCTAGAGTCGTTGCTGATTTTGCAAGCTCCTCTTTTCGCACTTCGCCCAAGCCATCAGCATTCCCTGGACACTGCGGTTAGAGCCGTCTGGTTATTTGGGGATGCATATTTGGGAAGGTGTGATATACCACTGCTCAAGCATAGAATTTTGATATGGTTCCCCAAACCTTCGGCCGTCAATGCTGTGAGTGTGGGGGAGAAGAACATGGCTTCATCATCGGGATGGGCTATGAGCAGACATATGCGTTTGTTTCGAAGTGTGGGGAGGGAGGCCTTTGCTATCTGAGCAGTATAGAGCCATGCTGTTGTGATTAGTATAGGAATGGCGATGGCAAGATAGAAATCCATTGAGCTTCATGTATATTAAAATTTCCACCTGACTATCTTGCAAATTCTCCAAGCAAATGGAAGTGTGACTTTACCTTATTCAGTCTCTCAGTCTCTCGGTCTCTCGGTCTTGCGGCATTGGAGCGCCGGGTAGCTTTGGGGATGAGCTGCATTGGATCAAAATTCGGCTGGAAGCTGTCATTATGGTGATGCATAAGCGATATCATCATGGCCAGCTCAACAGCTCCTCGCAATCGCAAGGAGCGTCGAGCTCAAGCAAAAGAGAAGAGAGATGATATCTCGTTCTCACAGCCATCTCGAGCTGCCCCCACACACAAGACACTCCTGGATATTGCTGCTGAACGGCAACTGATCAACTCACCGCGTTCGAATGGAAACACGTCCATCACCACAACTAAGATCAATCCAGATGGTACTCTCTCGGGACCAAGTCCAGTCTCAGAGGATGAAGAACCCTCAGATCCCGAGCTATCGACATGGGTCGACATAGTCATGTACACCTTTACCCTGACGTTACTCCATTTCACCTTTACGTTCCTCGTGAATCATCAATATGCCATGGAACCGCCATCCATACCTTCTCTGATCTACCGAAGCACTATTGCAACTCCTACGCCAGCGTTGTTGTTCATACTCGTCGCAATCCTACATCCGAGGTCTTCGCACTGGGCAACGCAACTGCTGTTCGTTGCAATGAGTCTCGTAGCTGGGGCATGGCTAGTACATACGAGCAATGAGGATGCATATTTGGCTACGATGCAAAAAACACCACCTCTGGGCACCTTGTGGGTGTGGGCAACTCTGGAACTGAAGTGGGAACTGGCAGCAACCTGTGTGACACTCGTTGCGGGATGGGGCTGGTGGAGTGGGTACACAATATTTTGAATGACCTCTCCATCAGACCTGTCATGTCCAGGCCTTCATCTCAAGCCCCACATTGTCCAATCCGGTGCCGCTGATACTGGTAGCCAGACACAGTCGAAAGTAAGTTTTCAGCATCAGTATGTCGCCGTCAGTCTCTGGACCAGGTACTCGCCGCTGTTGATCCCTCCGTACTTTTTACCGCCCCTTTCGCCCTCCCACGTCCCTGGTAACACTTCAATCCACTCATTGAAATCCGGATTGCAGAAGTACGCAACGGAGTACCTCGGCGGGTGTCCACCGTCCTTCTCGGTTCCTCTCCGTGGAGGCTCTACAACCCGATGTTTCGTGCTTCTTATCATGTCGTTACTCCACCGCGCCAACAAGTCTCCCGCGTTGATAACGATTGTGTCTTCCTTGGGTTCCACGTCCAGCCAAACACCATCTCTCTCAGGTCTTTCAACTTGTAATCCGCCTCGCTTGTCTTGGAAGAGGAGTGTAAGGCTGCCGAAGTCGCTGTGTGCCCCTGCACGTACACGTTTCCCACCTTCAAAGCCTCCAGCAGGAACAGCAGGATAATGAAGCAACCTGAGAGTATTATCGCCCCTCTGTGTGAAGTGGTCGAAGAAGGTCTCCTCAAGACCCATGTCAATAGCGATTCCCCGCATTAGGACTGCATGCAACTGCCTACAACGTAGGAAGAAATCCTGCATCGTCTTTCGAAATTTCATGCTTTCCTCGTCGGAGTGTGGCCACTGATTCGGAAAGTCGACCTCTCCTTCTCTGCCAATTTCAAAGCTTTCCTTTAAATCCTGTCCGCCGCTTTCTCTATCCTTGGCCACTTCCTCTTTTGTGGCACCAGAGCTAACCTTCTCCCGACCCATGCAAACGTACCCACGATTGGAACGGGGTGTCGTCCACGCTAGGTCATCCTTCTCGGATTGTGAACGAGCGAAGAAGTGGGCTGAGCTGTCGAAGACTCTTCTGATCAATTCGGAAGGGATGAGAGAGGAGTAGTCATTGAGATAAAGGAAGCCCGAAATACGGAAAGCTGTCAGAAGTGAGTGTGCTGTTTCGACTCTTGCTGGAGAAGACCCGAGGAGTGGGGCAAGAGGGATGAGCTTGGTCATATGTAAGTGAGACGCAGAGTACAAATGATAGACTATCACTCACAGGGAGCGAGGGACTTGAATTGGACCTGAGACTCGTGGTATGGGTGGACTCCAAAACCGAAGCCGAAGCCATCGATGTGGTTTTTGTTGCGGACATGGCCGTTGCATAGGGAATTCAGCTCAAAAGATATTTCAGTTTCGAAGGATGAAGGGGGTCCAAGAAAAGATCGCGGTGGTGATACTTTTGAGGATGTACGAGGGCGGGGTCGGTCGCGATGTCGCCTTCCTTTATCAGCTTCCCGTCGTGCATATGCATTGCAGATCAAGAGCCAGGCAGCTTCAAGAACCACTGATTATACTTCGATATTTTCCGCCTCTGTACATTTTCACTTCTTCGCCTCATTGACAACGATCCTTACGCAACAGCAATAAATTGACCCCAGAGCCCACCACCATGACCACCATAATCGACATCCACACACATCTCTACTCGCCCTCCTACCTCTCGCTCCTCCGTTCCAGAAAGACAACCCCCTACCTTCACGATGTCACCAATGGCCCCTCCCGACTCATCATCTTGCCCTCAGACAACTCCAACCATATTCCCCAAAACCTGCGCGGGCGTCCGCTCGACTCGACCTTCTCCTCTCTGATCCACAAAACCACATTCATGAAAACCCACCACATCACCACCTCCATCCTTTCTCTCGCAAACCCCTGGCTCGACTTCCTTCCTCCTGACGAATCAGCTGAGTGGGCTACGGAGATAAACAATGAGATGAACGGCCTCTGCTCTGCCCACCCCCCGGGGCGCTTCTACGCCTTTGCCACCCTCCCCCTCTCCTCCCCTCCAGGGGCCATAATAAAAGAGATCAACCGCCTGCGAACTCTCGCCTTCATCAAAGGTATCATCCTCTCAACCACCGCCCTAGGCAACGGGCTAGACGACCCGGCTATGAATGCTATATACTCGGCCATACAATCCGCTGGAATATTAGTGTTTTTGCATCCGCACTACGGCCTCCCTTCCCCAGACAGCGCTTTCGGTCCTCGCTCGCGCGATTACGGCCACGTGCTCCCGCTTAGTCTAGGCTTTCCAATGGAAACAACAATAGCATTCTCGCGCCTCTACCTCTCCTGCGCTTTCGATCGATTCCCGCATCTGAAGATACTGATAGCGCACGTGGGGGGCACTTTGCCATTCTTAGTGGGCAGAATTGAAAGCTGTATATCCCACGAACGTCATTACCTCGCCGAGCCTGCGTTGAAGCCGCGGAGATCATTAAGCGAGGTACTTAGAGAAAATGTCTGGCTAGACGCAGTTGTGTACTCGCCCACCGGCATCAAGGCCGCTATTGATGTAGTCGGCGTGGACCACGTCCTCTTCGGAACAGACCACCCGTTCTTTCCCCCACTCGAAGGCGAAGAGGGTACAGATACTGAGCAGGCATCTGGGGAGGAGCATGGGGATACACGCCACTGGCCCAGTGCTTCGACCAATATATCAGCCATCCACACCGCTCTCGAGGAGGATTCTGAAGGCGTGGATATGATTCTGGGGGGCAACGCCACGAGGCTACTGGGTCTCGACCTCCCTCCCTCTCTTCACTCCAAGCACAAGGTCAAAGTGGAAGAGCTGCGCGATCTCCGTCTTGAAACCTCGGGCTCGGAGGAGGACGCGGGCGATGCGGGGACAGGCACCGACGGAGAAAGGGAGAAGGAGCGCAGCAGAGGTTTCAAGGAGGGATTGGGTGAGAGAGCGGGGATGGGATGGGGGTATTGATTTCTCTCGGCCCCCCCCTGGACCCAACGGCTTAGATAAGAGCTGAAGCGGAAGTTTGCCTTGACTGCTTAACCACGATTACTGGATTGTAAGTACTTGGCAGGCGAATTGGATGCTTCATGACTAGCACTGTTATCTTTAAGCAATAAAGGCAGCTATGTTCCGTAGTCCTCAGAGTATTGCCCCTGCGCGGAAAGGAATTCTGACGTCCTATTGATTGCGCCAGGAACTTGCTGCTGAGGATCAGGCTCGGTGCTGATGGAGCTAGTACCAAGCAAGCGCCAAGATAACGAACATTGGCCTCGACCTTATTCCCGAATGGGCCTAGGGTACGGAATACTAAGTTGCCTAGAGCTTCAGCAATTCACTGGTGGAGAGACGAGAGGCTGAGCAAAGTATCCTCTATATCTAAATTCTGACAACCAGCTTTATAGATAACTGATTTTCGCATCCGATCACTGTGCTTCAAGTTTAAATTGCAAAGGTTTGCCAAACCTAGTGCCTTCTAAATGGCAGAAATTCTCGGTGCGGTTGCTAGCGGTGTGACTCTTGCGAGCCTGTTCAAAGTATGCTTTGAGGCGTTTGATCTCATTCAGACTGCTCGAAATCGAGATGCAGACCTGCAAAAACTTGCTCTTCGATTTAACATTGAGAAATGCAGACTCTATGTCTGGGGAGAAGCCATGGGCCTCACCTCTCCCCCTGTTCCTGGCCAAACAAGTCTGTTGGATTCGTTTCAGTTCCAAGATCTGGTCCGAACTGCCTTGCAAACTATTTTGGCTATTTTTCAGGACACGCAGAGCATGAAACAACGATATGGCTGTCAGGAGCTGCCAGCTGCCGACGACCGGCAACCTCTATCTCTGCCAGCTGGCTCCGTTGACCCAGTTGAGGATCTTGCAGCAACTTTCTCGAATTTCCACATCAGGAGGCTTGCTCGTGAAAAGGCCCAAAATCTCGGTCTACATACGCGGTGGGCTATTCATGACCGCAAGAAGTTTCCTGCGCTTATAGCGGAAGCGAAAACATTAATCGATGGTTTGCAAGATATTACCCAAACATTATCCACAGCGGCTTTCCAAAAGGGTCTAATCAGCAACCGCATTCGACATGTCAGAGACACAAATACCCTGCAGCTTGTGGTAGATGTTACTCAAAACGAGTACCCTGATATATCAGACGCAGCGTCCGGCGTATCCGACGTCTTGACCATGTCTACGGACCGGCAACTGGCCATTGAAAATTGGGCAGACGAAGTCGATACTACGTCAAATGACGAAATAGCAGACCTTGAATCAATGACAGTCACAGAACTCAAGAGCAAATTGAGATCCGAGCGTAGCCAACGAGAAATGCACACAGTACCTCATCCCGTGAGCGTTTCAGACAAGAATGGGTTTTCCCAAGCACTCAAGGATATACATGAGCAAGGGTCAAGTATGGGGCGTACGTGTCAAGCCACATCAGCCAGAGGACAACCGTGCTTTAATTGCCTTCCCGCGCAACGAAGGGACAAGGCGTACGCCTTGTTGGAAGAGATCGTCCGCGGAGCCTTACTGCACCACGATGTTTCTCAAGAGCTGAGCCGCCTGGCCAAGCTCAAGACTTGCAGATGGCATCGAGAAAGAGATGCGGATATAGCGCAGAGATGGATGTCTTTACTCTACAACAAAGGGGTAGTAAGCCTTGGCGACGTAGACTGAGTGACACTGTTCTCTCGGTTCTACAAAGTGAGCTAGCTGGCAAAAACATCTCATTCGGCGTTGAAGCAGGATACTATTTGATTTGCTTGGACACACTGAATCTCGTGGGTGCCTTTTCCTTCAACTTCTAGTTTCAAGGTCATTACATGCACTTGAAGGTTACTGAAAACCGCTTCAGGCAGGGCAAAGCACTGAATCTGCCCTTACAATTGATAGAAGAATCCCGAAAAAGACTTGCCCATTTTCGTGCTATTCCCTTCAAACGCGGCAATGATTTCATCTATTAAGATATCCTTGCCCATTTTATTAGGATCCACGCCGAACCAGCCTTTTATGCCGTTTTTGTCAGCCTGGAGGCGTGAAGGGAGGTACGCCAGATGATGTGATTGCTGCCGAAAAGAGCTTGGTTTTAATCACGAGTAAGTTTGATATGATGAATCGAGGTTACATTGCTCAGCTTCAGATAAGGTAATCTATCTAATTCGTGACTTTGCTTTTAATTTGATTCCTTCTTCATCGACGCCCCCGGTTTAGCGCGATCCTGGATTTGCGCAATCTCCTAGCTGCCCTTGCTAGAGGCGAGGGCGCCGTTGATATCAGACTCGATATTCTCCCGCACCCGCTCGACCATTCCCTGGCTCCTGAGCCGAGCAAGCAACCTCTCAATCTTAGGCCCCGCACTCTCACCATTGGCATCAATCGAGTACTGTTGGAGAATGGCTGAGGCAGTCTCTCCAGCAGCACTAAGCCAAATCAGGTCTAGTATATCGCAATCTTAGGATCACTGTCAGCCAGGCTGTATGCGAATAATAAGGGCTATACTTAGGGTATATTAGCTCTACTAAATATTTTATTATTTATAGGGTTTAGATTAATTAGCCGAGTATATGAATTAAGTTAATATTCTTAAATAAATAAAATAAATAAAATTTATAATTTATAAATATTATTATTTTATTTACTTTTATATTAAGTTATAAAAATAATATATAAGAAAATAATTATCCTAAAAGAAATCTCTAATTATTATAATTAAGCCTTTAAAATATAAATTACCCTTATTAAAAAAGGATCTTAATTAACTATTAGCAAAAATAAAAATAATATTAATAATAATTTACCTTTAATAAATAGGAAAGTTTAAATTATTATTATTTTAATATATAAATTATATATTAAAAACCTCTTTAATAGCAAAAAGGATATTATAAAAATTTCTAAATTTCTAAAGAATAAATTCTAAAAGAAGAATAATTATATTATATATATAACTATTTAATATTTAATTAATATAAGTTCTATTATTTTTAAAAGTATTAATAAATATATTAATTATTTATATTATTAAAATAATCGTTTAATAATAATAATATAAACTATAAAAAAAATAATATTAACTTATTTATTTTTAAAAAGTCTCTTAAATAAAATAAAATAATATTAATAAGAATATTACCTTTAAGGAAATTATTAAAATAATATTTATTTATAATAAATAACGAAGTTAAAAAAGAACTTTAAAAAGTAAAAAAAACAATAAAATAAAATAATAATAATAATAAAAAGGGAAATAATAAAAATATTAAACTAAAATACTCTTATTATAAAGGAATTTATATAAAGGAAAAATATTATTATTTAAATAATAATTTCTATTTTAATTAATAAAAGCTAAAAGATAAGAAACTCTTCTTTAAAAATAATAAGGAGAAAACAAGATAAGTCCTAAAGATATATAATTTTAAAAAAGTATTAATAATATAATTAATATATAAAAAATTTAAAAAATTTAAAATTTATTTAAACTTAAAAGTTAAGATCTATATTTGCTTTAAATATTAATATTTTATTTTTTATTATTATAATAATAAAAGGGAAAAGCTTTATTATTATAATAATTAATAATAATAAAGTTAAATTAATAAATATGTATTATATCCTAAATAGTTAATATAATATTATTTTAATAATAAAGTTAATTAAGAAAAGATATATAATATTATTTAAAGGAAATTTTTTTGATATTAAGGATAAAATAAATAAAATAATAATATTTTATTTAGGATTAAATAAAATTTTTTAAAGGAAAACTTTAAATTTTATAATATATATCAAAGAAAGGCTTTTTATAATAATATTTAATAAAAAAATATTATATAAAATTATTTAAATATATTTATTAAATATATAATAAAAATGTATATAAATAGAAATTTAAATTTTAAAATATTAAATATAAATTTTTAAGATTTAATAATAATTCTAATTAATATTAAATATTAAATATAAATTTTTAAGATTTGATAATAATTCTAATTAATATTAAATATAAAATAAAAAAGATAAAGAATTAAAACTTTTAA
>JAABUQ010007791.1_pt1 | contig 12088 bp, 14 predicted proteins | sample 5560001 | NCBI WGS metagenome assembly JAABUQ01 (sample SAMN10711888, study PRJNA513371) | rock metagenome | isolation source: Antarctica rocks | place: Antarctica: Victoria Land, Finger Mt nord | collected 2015-12-18
GCGCGATTTCGGCATGGAGGGCGTCAAGGGAAGCGATACCAGCAGGGATAACCATCGTGATAAACTCCTCTCGGTTTCGAGGAGTCTATCACCGAAGTGCGGCTGTAGTATTAGATGAAGGATGGCGTCGCCCCTTCTCAGTGGACAGCGAAGTAGGACGGGGAGTGGCCGATTACCTGATTCAAGGATGCTCATCGGATACAGACGGCGAATGGGGTTCCGCTATTAGAATGGTGCCATGGTGAAGCAGGACTCGACCATTTTCTACTCCTGGCAGAGCGATCTGCCGAATAAGACCAATCGCGGCTTCATCGAGGCTGCCCTGCAAAGGGCTGTTAAGACCATCCGAGACGATGAATCAATCAGGGTCGAGCCTGTCGTCAAGCGCGATACCAGCGGAATCCCAGGCTCCCCGGATATTGCCAAGACGATATTCGAACGCATCGAGCAAGCGGATATTTTCGTCGGTGACGTCTCTATCATCAATCATGGCAACGCTGGACGGCCCACACCGAATCCGAATGTGCTTGTCGAACTTGGTTACGCCCTCAGGGCACTCGGTCCCGAGCGCATCATCCTCGTATTGAATGATGTCTTCGGATCTCCTGAGGTACTGCCTTTCGATCTTCGGATGCGTCGAACGTTGCGATATAGCATGCCGGAAGACGCAGATGAACGCGCACCCGAGCGACGCAGGCTCGAGGCGATGTTTCGGGATGCGGTGGGGGACGTTCTTACCCATCTCCGCACGGCGACTGCGGGACCAGAGTCTCTACCCCTCGTGGACCAGGTGCGCGAAGCGATCGAAGGGAATCAAAGGAATCAGCAGGCACTTGCCCGACGTTTTATGGCCGAACTCGCGGACGAGATACAAACCCGGAATCCGCACTACCAAGAGTCCGAAAGAGATCGCTGGGACGAGATCTTCATGCAAGCGATAGACGCCTCATCGGATATCGTCGTGCAGTTCGCACGCCTCGTTGAAACGCTCGCGGAGCACGATGCCCGAGAAGCGGCGACGGCAATCTACGAGGGCTTCGGCCGCGTTCTGGATCAATACGACACGCCGCCAGGATATTCCGGGGTGATTCACGACGTGTGCTTCGACTACCCGAAGTTCATGGCACATGAGCTGTTCATAACGCTCTTTTCCTTCCTCATAAGGGATAATCGATGGGCGACTGTGGGGCATCTGTTAGAAGGCGAGATTTATATCACGAATGATAACCAGCACAGCGCGCACTTCGTGCCATATTGGTATGTCGATGGTTTCGTACGATCGCTCGAAATGAGGAAGCAGCGGCTCCGGCTGAATGTAGATTCTATGCACGCATACGTCCTCAAAGAGCGACACAGCCAAGGGGAGATAGGGCAGGCAATACCGATGAGCGATTTTACGGCGGCTGATTTTTTCCTATATCTGCGCGCCAAACTGCAAGCCAGAGACAACATCGATTCCTATAACTGGACTCCTACCACCTATATGTATTTGCAGCAGCCACCGAGGTATCTGCTCCAAGCGGAACGGCGCAGTTTTGCCGATCAGCTATTGGTGTCCCTTGGTGTACCCGATCTTCTCTCCTTCCGAGAACGCTTCGCCCAGCGGATTATGACTGACAGGGCGTTCACAGGATTCGCGAGATGGCGAAACCCTTTGAGTGATATCAATCCGCAGTTATTCGGCAGTCGATGAACACCTTCAACCCGCACCCCGAATCGGTCGCCGACCTCGTCGCCATCGTGGAGGCACACGAACACGCCTTGGCCTTGTGGGGCTTCCTCGAAATCGCGCACCAGCAGCTCTACGGGAATACGTCCGTCATGACCCCGGCAATCCAGGCAGTCGTGGAAGCGAGTCAGCAAGAAGTTGAATCCGCACTCGCGATCTCCCGCCGCTTGGACGACCTGGTGGAAGCGTTCGTCGCGGGTTACTTCGCCGACGAGGAGCGCACCGAAGAGGAGCGGTACGAGGCGGTGGCCTGGGCGCGCGGGCAGCTGGAACTCGACCCGGAGATTGCGGAGCACCTCTGGGATTTCAAGGCAGCGCAGGTGCTGCTGGAAAAGGCGAGCGAGCACGGCTACGCGTAATGGCAGTGCAAACCTGATGGCCGGTCGCCTAAAGCGAATCCGATAAAAGCGCTCTGGGACTCTTATATGGAACCGGCGTCATGCCTGGGAAACCTGTTTTGATGGCGATATACACTATTATATACCGTGATTGCTAGTCGTCGTTCATCGGGTTCTGAGGGAGAATGGAGGTGCTGAAACCACCCTTCGCCGGAGGAATGACCGATGAACGACACCCTGATTGTAACCGTCTACGTCGTGCTTGACGACCTGCTGCGCGCCATGGGGCATCGCACCGATTGCCGCGCAAAGACGAGCGACAGCGAAGTCCTGACCGTCGGTGTGCTCGCCGCCTGCCAGTTCCAGAACCATCACGAACGCGCTTTGTGCATCCTGCGGGCGCTCGGCTACCTCTCCGGCCCGCTCTCCGTTTCCCGCTTCAATCGTCGCTTCCATGCCCTCGCCCACCGGCTGAGCGAGGCGGTTGACCTCCTCGCGGCGACACTGACGGCGGGGACGATCTTCATCCTCGATAGCGTGCCCCTGCCCGTCTGTCGCCGCGTGCGGGCGTGGCGCTGCCGCAAGGTGCGCGGGGCGGAGTATTGTGGCTATTCCGCCGCGAAGAAGGAGAAGTTTTTTGGCTGGCGGTTGCATCTCGTCGTCACCCCCGACGGGATTCCGGTCTCGTTTGACTTGCTACCCGCCTCTTTCCACGACCTCACCCCGGTGCATGAGTTGATGGAGCGGCTGCCGAGCGGGGCGATGGTCTACGCGGACAAGGGCTACAATAGTGCGGCGGACGAGGCATGGATCGAAGGCGAGACGGGGATTCGCCTGGTGCCACGGCGCAAGGAGAACATGGCGCCGAACACGCTGGCGGAGACGTTCGGCTTGCAGCGGTATCGGGGCCGGGTGGAGACGGTGAACAGCCAGTTGGAAGCATGGGGGATGCAGCGGCTGCACGCCCGGACACACGAAGGCTGGCTGTGCAAGGTGCTGGCCTCACTCTTCGCCCTCTTCTGCGTCAACGCCGACTAGCAATCACGGTAATCTGAGTGGCTCTTCCGGGGAGTTGATACTGCTCTGAAAATGACAGTTTTCATCGGCGGTGGTGCACCGATGGCGCATGGCAAACTGCTGGCGAAGTCAGAAACGGCAGGAAATACCACCGCTGATTGGTCGGATCGTGGCTCGTTTGCCACGTCCGTACGTTCCTCCGACGACTTCGCCATCAGTATCGTCATTGCGGAAGACCCGATAGGTCATGTCTAGGTTTGTGACGGTGCTGTTACTTTGATCGCTTTGTGGCGATATTCTTCAGCGCTCTTCGTCGCCCGCTCGGAAGGGCGTTACCTCCGATCTGCGCCCCCGCCCGGTGCTGGCAGGGGCACGAACGGATCGGAGGGAGGCATTGAGGGGCAACCGCGACGAGAGCGACGAGTGGACAGGGCTGATTTGGTCTCAGGGAACGAAATGCTTCTCGAATATGGCAATTGGCTCAGCTAACTGTGCCCATTCGCCTTGCCCGTATACGACGCCATTTCGGACAACGAACACATCCATACTAGAAGACGCGACGAGAACGGCGCTCGTGTTGCCGCCACCGATCACCCCTTGATTACGGACAAAGACGAACAACTCTTCGCCAGCCGTCACCGTCGGCGCGTCATTATCCCGCACTCTCACCGATCCTGTAGCCCCGCCCGGGACGCGCAAGGTGATCGGTACCCCGGTGGGGTATGGGGATGGTCCTGGGCCATCGAATGCCTTTACCGTAAAGGGGAAGTCAGTGACGACGCCGAGCGGGACCCCGCTGGGTAGCGTACGCACGAGAGGTGTTCCGACGACTCCCCGCACGACTCCCTTGATCCCCGGCAGCTTCACGCTCCGATCGAGCTGCTGAGGGATACTCGGGCCGCCCGTATTCGGGCCAACAATGTGGGAGCTATTGACAACGATCTCTTGGACAGATTGTGTCGCGCTCGCTGCCGTCGGAACGGGAGTCGTCTCCGGTCGGTCATCATGGGCACGGATACTATAAGATGCGCCCATGATGATGACAATCGCGAGCAACGGTACGAGGACTTTAATTGCATGTGTTCGTCGGTCGAATCGCAATTTCAGCATGGTTGTCCTCCTGGTGCGCCAAAGTCGGACTGGTGGCTGCTGTACAGGTAGAAGATTCCGTCCATATCGTCGCCTGAGGGAAGAATTAACTCACCAGTGGTTTGCTGGGTAGGTGGATGCGGAACGGTGATCATGTTGCCCACCGTGCGATGAGCGCTTCTTCCGCTTTCGTGCGCCTCCCCCATTTTGGCGGCGATTGCCAGGGCGCGGGCGGGACCCGGTGATGCAGCACCGCTCCCACACTCCAGCAGTGATCGGTGATCTCTGCCGCCATTGCCGGGGTTTGCCCACCGATCAGGCTGCGGTGCGGCGTGCAGAAGTTGTAGACTGTTCCCACCAGCCACATCCCCGCTGCCAATCCCTCCACCGTCCGGCCCAATCCCCGCGTCCGACGCGCCAGACGCGCCAGTCGGGCGCGGAACGTCCCGTTGAGCCGCTCGATGTACGCCGTCTGGATCGTCCCCCCGCCGAGCAACCGCTTCGCCCAGCGGCGCGTGCCATGAGCGAGGCGGCGCGTCACCCCGACCACGTGTCCGTCCGCCTGCCGCTTGATCACCTGCCCGATCACCAGGCCCGGCCACTCCGCCGGCCGACAGCGACCCCGCCTGCCGTCACGGGGTTCCGGGGAGCGCGCCATGCGCCGCACCTGCCGCACATAGGCCGCGAAGCCGTCGACGCACACCACGAGCGGTGCGGGCACGGCGCACGCCTTGACCCACGTCAGCAAGTGCACGATCAATGCCGCATCCCGCCGCACACTGACCGCCCCACCGAGCCAGAGCCGCGTCAGCGCCTGCATCGCCAATGCGACCCAGACGACCCGCCCCTGTTGCTTGACGCGGATCTCGTCCGCTTGCACCGCGCCCAAGTCGCGCGGCTGGCAGACCAACTGCCGATGGACAGCTTCGCACTGCGCCCCGGCGGCATCCGTCCACGCCGCCACCGTCTGCCGCTGCACCCCGAAGGCGGCCTCGATCGCTGCCGGGGGACAGCCATGCGCGACCGAGGTCACGACACAGGTGATCGTCGCTTCGTCGGTGGAGCGGCGGTAATAGAGCGTGCCCGCGCGCGGGCTGAACGTCTTGCCGCAGAGGGTACAGCGATAGCGCAACGGGGTGCGGGCATGGAGGTGGACATTCCCTTCGTCCGTGCGCCCCCTTGCCGGACAGTCGGGATTGGGACAGAATACGTCGTGCGGGTTCATAGAATCTCCTCCTCAGCAAAGAAGATTCTAGCGAACTCGCTTTCCGTTGGCTCACCACCCTACTCCACCGTTCCCCATACACCTACCGATTATTTTTCGGCTGTTGTTTTCTCGGTGGCGACTATCCCTTGACAGCACGTAGCAAATGTGATACTATGTGCCTATGGATAAGTACACGATCCGCCAGTTCAACGAAGATTTCCCCGACGATGATGCCTGCCTCGAATCGTTGGTGAAGCAAATCTACCCCACGTATCCCGATGGCATCCACTGCCGGACGTGTGAGGAGATTCGCAAGCATCACCGCCTTTCCAAGCGCAAGGCGTATTCGTGCGACCATTGCGGCACGCACGTCTACCCACTTGCCGGGACGATCTTCGAGAAGTCCTCCACGCCGCTCAAATCGTGGTTCTACGCCATGTATCTGATGGCCTCCACGCGGTGCGGCATCTCCGCGAAGCAACTAGAGCGCGAGTTGGGCGTCACATACAAAACCGCGTGGCGGATGTTCAAGCAGATTCGCGGCCTGTTCGGCGAGGAAATCGAGCAGTTGAGCGGCGAAGTCGAGGCCGACGAAACCTACGTGGGCGGCAAGCAGAAGGGCAAGCCGGGACGCCCCGGCAAGGATTCCAACAAGACGCCCGTGTTCGGCATCGTGGAACGCGGTGGCAAGGTCGCGGCCCTCGTGACTGAGGACGCGAAGAAGGCGACGCTACAGCCGATCATCCGCGAACACGTCCTGCCCAAGTCCATGATCTATACGGACGAATGGGTGGCGTACGACGGGCTGGACGGCAAGAAGGAATACGAGCACAAGCGCATCTATCACAGCGAGAAGGTCTATGTCGTGGGCAACGTCCACACGAACACGATTGAAGGCTTCTGGTCGCAGTTGAAGCGGAGCATCGACGGCGCGAATCATTCCGTGAGCGCGAAGCACCTACAGGATTACGTCAACGAGTATGCGTTCCGCTACAACCATCGGGACGATGAGCGGGCGATGTACGCGACCATCGCGGATCGGGTAACGAAGGTGCCACGCGGCAAGCATGGGGAATACGCGCCCGTCAACCAGAAACGGCCCGACGAACAATAGTCAAGCCAACCATATCAATGTGTTGTAGTGATACTGGGCGTCATGCGTCCGAAGATGCTTCTCCATACGACGCACAAACTCTCCCATGTTGTTTATTGTGGCATACAAGATGATGCCGTAATGCTCCTTGCCTTCGGTTTTCCATTCTGCCTCAAGGCGCATGAAATCCCCGATGTTATTTGACAGGATTGCGGCCCCACACTGCGTCGCGTATTCCAGTTGGGGGCCATCATCTATGTCCTGATTGTGCCGCCCTGCCTCTTTACAACTTTCGGCCTCGAAGTTACGCTCTCTGAGCGCAGCCGCGAGGCCTGAATGTACGTGTTCATCAGTGAAGATTTTCGATGGACGACCTACCATCACTGACCAGCGACTCATCGCTGACCAGTGAGTTCGGCCCATGCATGAGCGTTGCGCTCAATATCCTCATTCACGCGGGTAGGATGTGCCCGATACCAAGCGATTGCACACTCTATCTGATGCCTAGGAAGTTGCGGGAACATCTCCGCAGTCTGTCGCACATCCTTGGTGTCAAGGTATACCTCGACAAGCGACCGAATGGCGATCCTTGTGTGTCCGAGGCGGGGATAGCCGCCGCAAATGCCCGGCGTCTCACTCACAAAGAAATCTTCGCTCATGTCAGCCTCCGTTCGTCGCACCCAGCGACTATTCAGTCGGCTTCGCATGTACCTTGCTGTGATTCAGAGATGCGTTCGCACCATCCGGTACCGGCTTCGTCGCTTTCTTGATGAGGTGGATGAAGTCGGCACGTTGAAACTCCCTGTCTTGCATCTCTTTAACGCGCGGATCACGCACCTTGCCCTCAATGAACGACGGTTGCGGTCGCTTTCGCGTTTGCTCATCAACCATACGTTCCTCCTTCGGCAACGCCAAAAAAGCCCTTCCGAACAGCGGCTTGCCGGACGCGGTTCGGGGGTACGCTGAGGACGCGAAGTTATCTATCGGGGAGGGCATCCTTGCAAATCACACCGCACATCACTTTCCCCCGTAACGCAAATACGACCGCTGCAAAAGTAGAACATATGTACGAACATATGTTCTGTACTACTTGACTATACAGCGGTTTGAGGGGATTAGCAAGACTATCCACAGATTTATACACATACTTGCGCGGCACTTTCCTTATGTATATCCGTCTTTTTCAGAAGTTGTCCACATCTTCCACTCTCCTGTAGACAGTCACAACCTATGGGGGGTATCCTTACAGGGTCGCAGAAACGGAACAACCGAGAGATAAGGCAAGGAGACCAACCGTGGTACAGATCGGTTCTCTTTTGATGGGTCGGTATATCTATGATCGGTTCAGCACGGAGTTCGCCGTCGTTGGTGGCTTCCACGATCTTCTCGCGGATGAGACCCCGCCGCTGATTATTCACACCATTCAGGTGCTGATTCCGATTATCTATGAGCCAAACGATGAGCGACGACCATGGGCGATTGTCACCACGATCAATGATCCGTCTAATCGTGAGGTTTGTGAAGCGAACATCACGGTAGCAGACGTTCAACTTATGGCTGAGAAGCGCACCCGTCCTGTGACGGCGAATGCCGTCGCCCGCTTTGAGAACATTCAGTTCAACACATTCGGTCAGCACTCTGTAAGCGTATTGATTCAGGAACCCCGTGCGCTGCGTGTGCAGGGCTTCTATGTCGGCATGTCAGAAGGGCGACACGCTTCGATTGCGCGCATCGGTGGAACCGGGGTAGGTGCGAGGCAATAAGGATCAAGTTCGCTTGGAATGTCCGCAATCAGTTCAACGCTTCCAACCCGACGATGGATTTCCACGATCTCGCCAGCGCCATTGATCGCGTTCGTCGGGCCGCGCCCGGATTCTGGTGCAATCGGCTCACCATAGATACGGTAGGACGCAACGATCACGGTGCGCTTGAGAGATATACCAGACATGACAGTTCCTTTCCTGACGCTTTCGCGCCCATATCAACGAAAACCCATATCTTGCGCTATCCTATAGGCAGTACCATAGGATGCGCTTCCCGATAGTCACGTGCCGTCAGGGGATAGTCACCGCCGCAGTTTGTTGCACGGCATGTCGGACCAGCGTACTCGCTACTCCCCGCCCACGCGCCGCAGACGTGACATACACGCCGGAGAGCCATGGCGTCAGCTCGCGGTGGGTGCGCATGTCATGCTCCGTCAGCCCCACCGATCCGAGCAGTTCATCGTTGTCCAACGCAACGTAGATCGTTGGGATCTTCCCCCGTTGCGTCCACCCACGGAGGTTTTCCGCCCAGCGATCTGCTGAGCCGGTCGGGTCGAGAGAGCCCCACTCGTGCCAGTGCCACGTCGCGATCGTCTCGATACGGTCCAGATGGTCGGCGATATCCGCGATGTGCATCATATTTCTCCAACGGTATGAACCATCTCGGCTCCGATGGCGCGATTCTCCCCTTTCACTTGGGTATTGTCGATCCCGATTCGCTTTGAGAAGGTGGATGCTCCATACCGACCATCGATGTCTGCGGAAGTTCTCTGTTCGCCCCCGCTCGCCTCCCAGTCAGCACGTACAACAGCATCGCTCCCCCGAGCATGTATCCCGCGCCCTGTATCGTGAGGATCGGCACAATCCCCACCCGATCACCCAACACGCCCGCCAGTGTCGCGCCGAGCAACCGCGAGAGCGCCCCGGTGGTGTTCAACGCGCCGAAGAGCCTGCCACGATAGGCATCAGCCACCGATGTTTGCAACAGCGTCTGCTGGCCGATCCCCATCGCCGCTGTCGGCAGTCCGATGAGGATCATCAGCGCGATCGCCACCACACTCCCGGCGATGAACAGCGGATAATAGAACAGCAGCAGATCCAGGCAACCGAAGACGACCGCCGCGATGCCGAATGCCCGCCGCGTCGCGACCCGTCTCCCGAGATGCCCGATCATGATGCTACCGAGCAACCCGCCGATGGCCTGCGCCGCGAGGATATATCCGTATGCGCGCGCATCACCGCCGATCACCGTCACGACGAAGGGCACGAAGAGCGTCGAGAAGACTCCCTCCCCCACCGCAGTGATCGCAACAAAGGCGAAGATCGCGGCGGTCGTGTGATGCCGCAGGAGCAGTCGGACGCCCGCATACCACTCGCGCCAGACGCGCACCCAGAAGCGCATGACACTGTTCGCGGCATCGCCGGATCGCGACCGCTCAGGCAGGGCAGGCGCGGTAACGCGGGCGATGAGCAGCGCCGAGACCAGAAAGGACGTCGCATCGATGAGCACGATGCCATTGAGTTTCACCAAGGCATAGACAACCCCGCCGAGGGGCGCACCGACGAGCCGGGCGAGATTCTGATTGATGGCGATGAGCGCATTCGCCGTGACGAGTTCTCCTTCCTGCACGAGCCGGGGCAGCAAGGCCGCTTCTGCCGGACTGAAGAACTGCACGAGCGACGATTCGATGAACTGCACCGCATAGACGATCCAGAGCCGGGAAGCGGAATGCACGACGAGCAGCGGCAGGAGGCAGACTGCCAGGAGGAGATTGACGGTCACCATCGTCTGCTTGCGATCCCAGCGATCGACGAAGACACCGGCGACGGAGCCGAGCAGGAGGCGCGGGAGCAGGCCCGCCATCACGATTGTGCCGGTAGCGAGGGTCGAACCGGTGAGGCGATAGACAAAGAGCGGCATGCCAACAATTAGTGTGTAGTCACCGGCGAGCGAGATCAGCCCACCGAACCAGACGACGCCGAAGTTGCGCTGGCGCAGGACGGCAATCATGACCGATTACCGAGCGGGAACCGCATACCGAGCTATGCCGTCGGCGTTTCGCGGACGGCGAGCACCGCGAAGCTATCACGCGCGGAGATGATATCGAGGGCGGCAGGGGTATCGATGCTCCGCAACGTCGTCACGAGCGCGGCCCGTCCCGCGTAGTCGATCACGCGCGGCGGGAGGGTGCGCATGCGGGGATGGGCGCGCCAGAAAACCTGACTCTCGGGGAGCGCCTGCACCAACCCTGTGAAGCTTTGCGATGTCTGCCACCCGCACCGCTCGCACGCGACGTGGAATCGGCAAGGCTCGTCGCGATTGGATGTGCGATCGTCCGGTGGTTGAATAGTATGGTGGCAGTGGTGTCCACAGTGCGGACAGGCGACGGCCTCCCCGGCCAGCGCAGCGCGGTAGAAGGAATGTGCCCAGGTTGCGGTCCGCGAAAGCGCACACTTATAGCCGGTGATTCCGGCGAGGAGACGAGTCACGTCACCGCGGTTGCCGTTGGTGAAGACCGTTGCCGGCTCGGGATGGCAGTCGGGGCAGCGCAGCGCAAACGCACCGGTGAGCGGATCATGGGCGAAGCGCCCGAGATAACGGCGGCGCCCGCACATCGGACACCAGATACGCGTCTCCTGCCAGCCGCCGGTGCGGTCGTCAATCAGCAGACCGTGGGCGATCGCGTCGTGCGGGAACTGGGATAGGATCACGCGCCGCAATGCGCGCTTCCCCCGCTGCACCCGGACCTTCGCCGCTCCTTCGCTGATGCCCAGGCGTATAGCGATCGTGGCGTATGGTGACGCGTTGACGTACCGTTCAATCAGGGCGGCACGGGTCGGCGACGGCAAGAATGCCAGCGCACGGTCAACCAGAGCCGCGAGTTCGGAGCGGTCGAATTCGCTCTCAATGTCGAACGCGTCCGGATATTCCGCGCTCGGTGATGATGAGTCTGCAGCGTCGTGCGCGATCGCCCGATGTGCCCGGTCGCGACTGGTGCTGCGCGCCCAGCGCCGACAGACATTCCGCGCAATCCCGGCAAGCCACGGTACATAGCGCTGCCGATCGCGCAGGGCGTCGTCGTGCCGCCACGCTTCAAGGAGCGTCTCCTGCGCGAGGTCCTCGGCGACTTCGGGGTCGCCGGTGAGATAGCCGCAGAGGCGCACGAGCATTATCCGCTGCTGCGCTGCGCTGACCTCTGCGGCTATTGGGTTTGTTGTGCCATGCGTCATCACCTGTTCCCTCGTCGGTTTCTCGCTGCGATGCGCGACTGCGCTGTTTACCTGTCGCGCGAGACGGAGAAAAGGTAACACGTTTTTCGACTCGCCAAGCCCGCAGACACGGATATTGGAAAGGCTCGTCTGATTCTCATCAGAGGCTCTATTGGCCGGTACACTGCAGAAAAACACTGTCTGCGCCCGCATGATCCCGCTTGAGGGTTTTCCTTGGTTTCGTTCGCGCCGGGCACGGATCCGGTCTTCGCCCACTTCGATGGGATGCCGAATGCTGTCTGACGCGATGTCAGTATCCGGGCGACCTGACCTGCTATCGACGGATTCCCCGTACCGGCGATGGCGCATGTGACGCGGATAGGGGCGACCGGCCCGTCCGCAAGGGGGCAGATGAGTACATGCGGTACTCAGCGCTCCGCAGGTGTCCAGACAGCGCGGCTCACTCGGCCGCGCGCAGGTATTGATAAAGTGTCTCCCGACTGATGCCGTACGCCCGCGCCACCGCCGCCTTCTCCTCCCCCGCCGCCACCCGTGCGCGCAGTTCCACCCGCTGCTCTGCGGTGAGCGCCTTCTTCCGTCCCCGATATGCCCCGCGTTGCTTCGCCAAAGCGATCCCCTCCC
>JAABUQ010010523.1_pt1 | contig 12086 bp, 8 predicted proteins | sample 5560001 | NCBI WGS metagenome assembly JAABUQ01 (sample SAMN10711888, study PRJNA513371) | rock metagenome | isolation source: Antarctica rocks | place: Antarctica: Victoria Land, Finger Mt nord | collected 2015-12-18
GGAGCTTTGGCTGCGCGGCCCTGGCGTCATGGTGGGCTACTACGGAGACGAGGCCGCGACCGAAGCCGCGACTGCCGGCGGTTGGCTGCGGACCGGCGACGTGGTTTCGCGCGATGCGGACGGCTTCCTGTGGCACCTCGACCGCAAGAAAGACGTGATCAAGCGCGGCGGCTACTCCATCGCTTCGATGGAGGTCGAGAACGCGCTGCTGCGCCACCCCGACGTGCTGGAGGCTGCCGTGGTCGGCGTGTCGCATCCCAAGCTGGGTGAGGACGTGTTCGCCTTCGTGGTGCCGCGCACGGGCGCGCCCCGGCCGGACGCGGCGTCTGTCGGCGAGGTCTGCCGCGGCATGATCGCCGACTACAAGGTGCCGCGCCGGATCGCGGTGGTGGACGAGCTGCCCCGCAGTCCCGCGGGCAAAATCCTGAAGACGGCGCTGCGCCAGGACGCAGCCCGGCTGTTGGCTGAGGAGGATGCACGATGAACGACGGGGCTGCAGTAATGGCGGACGGGGCGCTGGTTTCCGTTGAGGAGCGCGAGGGCGGCATCCTGCTCATGGGGCTGAACCGTCCTGCCAAGCTCAACGCCTTCAGCGAGGGCATGGTCGCAGAGCTTGTGGCCGCCTACACGCGCCTGGAGCGCGACGATGCGCTCCGCTGCGGCGTGCTGCACGCCCATGGGGGCGATTTCACGGCCGGCCTCGACCTGCCCGCCTTCGCTGCGCGCTGGTCCGCGGGCGAGAACCCGTTCGCCCCGCCAGACGGCATGACCGACCCCTGGGGCCTGGTCGGCAAGCCGCGCCGCAAGCCGGTCGTCGCCGCGGCACAAGGACGCTGCTACACGCTCGGCATCGAGCTGCTGCTTGCAGCCGACGTCCGGGTAGCGGCCCAAGGAACCCGCTTCGCGCAGCTGGAGATCAAGCGCGGCATCTATCCGGTGGGCGGGGCGACGCTGCGCATGGTGCAGGAGTGCGGCTGGGGCAATGCCATGCGATGGCTGCTCACCGGAGGCGAGTTTGATGCCGCCGAGGCGCTGCGCATCGGCCTCGTGCAGGAAGTGCTTCCGACAGCCTCGGTGCTGGATCGCGCCTGCGCCATCGCGGCCGAGGTCGCGGCGACGGCGCCGCTCGGCGCACAGGCGACACGCGACAACGCCCGCCAGGCGATCGAGGAGGGGTGGGGGCCTGCGCTGGCCCGCCTGGTGCCGGACCTGCGCCCGTTGCTGGCGAGCGAGGACGCTGCGGAGGGCGTCGCCTCGTTCCGCGAGCGCCGCCCAGCCCAGTTCCGGGGACGCTGAGCGGTGCGCGCCCTCGTCTTCGACCGCACTGGTGAGCCCGCCGAGGTGCTCGCACAGCGCGAGCTGCCCGACCCGGTACCAGGTCCCGGACAAGCCATCGTCCGCGTGCGGCTCGCCCCCGTCCATCCAAGCGACCTTCACATCCTGCGTGGACGCTACGGCCGCCAACCACGGCCCCCGGCCAGCCCCGGGCTGGAGTGCGTAGGCACCGTGAAGGCGCTCGGACCCGATACGGACGGCCCGGCGCCTGGCACGCGCGTGGTTCTGCTCGACGTCTGGGGCACCTGGCGCGACCTGGTGCTGTGCGACGCCGAGCGGCTCGTGCCCGTGCCGGACGGGGTCGCGGACGAGGTCGCAGCGCAGGCCCTGGTCAATCCTGTGACTGCGTGGGCACTGGCCATGGAGGAGCATCGGATGCGTCCCGGCGACTGGCTGCTGCAGACTGCGGCCGGTTCCACCGTGGGCCGGCTGGTGCTGCAGCTGGCGAGGTCGGAGGGTTTCCGGACCATCAACGTGGTGCGCCGCCGGGCGCAGGCCGAAGAGATACGTAGCCTTGGCGGCGACGTCGTGCTGTGCACGGAAGATGAGGATCTGCGTGCGCGCATCTTGGAAGTGACCGACGGCAAAGGCATCTCGCACGCGATCGACTGCGTCGCAGGGCGCACCGGAGCGGACGTCGCGCGCAGCCTTGCGCCAGGCGGATCCATGCTGGTGTACGGCGCCCTGTCCTCGCATCGCCAGACCGAGCCAGCCGCGTTCGAGATGCCGATCTTCGCGCCCAGGCTGATCTACGCCGCAGCCAGCGTGCGGGGCTGGTGGCTGTTCCATTGGCTGCCCTCGCGGCCCGTGGCCGAAGCGGCGGGGGCGCTGCGCGCCGTGCTGGAACACCTGGCTTTTGGCGGCATGGCGCTGCCCCCGGCGGCACTGTATCCGCTATCGGCCGTGGGTGAAGCCATGCGCGACGCCGAAGCAATGGGACGTGGTGGCAAGCCACTGCTGGATTTCCGAGCCAACTGACGCCGGAGATAGGACACGGATGACCACGGCGCGGCAGGACTTGATTCGGGCGGGGGTACGCGCCTTCGCGCGTCAGGGCTACGAGGCGACGGGCCTCACAGACATCCTGGAGCGTGCGGGGCTGCCCAAGGGCAGCTTCTACCACCAGTTCGCGAGCAAGGAGGCGTTCGGCGAGGAGGTTGCCCGCGCCTGGTTCGACGCCCACGCGGTCGTCATGCGCGGCTTTCTCGACGATGTGGCCCGGCCGGCCTCTGAGCGGGTGGCCGCCTACTTCGAGCACATGTGCGAGGACATGCGGCGCGGCGGTTTCGCGTGCGGCTGCCTGGTGGGTACGCTAGGCCAGGAGTTGGCCGACCGGTCCGAGCCGATGCGCCGCACGCTGTCGATGCTGTTCGCTGCATGGCGCCAGGCGCTTGCCGACTGTTTGCGCGAAGGGCAGTCGGCCGGCAATATTCCGTTGGAACTGCCTGCGGGCGAACTGGCCGAAATCTTGCTTTGCGCGTGGGAAGGTGCCCTGCTGCGCGCCAAGACGGACCGCGATTACGCGCCAATGCGCGCGTTCCTGCGGCTTGTGCGGCACATGCTCGGGCAGTCGGATAGTCGGTAGATAACGCATTTGTGCCGGTTTGCAGGTCACGCGAGCCGGCCCGCACACCACGAGACGGACGCCAACTAAGCTGATTGGACTATGGCAAAGCTTCGGTCCGCGCCTACCCTCACCGGCAGCGCCTGTGTAAACGCGTGGACCGAATCCTTGCCATAGTCCGAGCAGTGCCAGGCGGTGTCGGCCTGGCACCGCAGCAATGACCTCCCGCTGCTTTGGCCCATCCACGCCAAGCACCGCACCCTGCTGTTCCGGCTGCTGGACTTGGTGGAGATCCGGTCGGCGACCCAGGGGCGCAACCTGCTGGACGCGCTGGCGGCGGTCAGCAGGCACCGCCACGCGCGCCGCGACGAGGTGGAGGTCGGGTTCGACCTCGGCTTTGCGTCCCAGCGCTGGCAGGCCTTCGTCACCAAGCGCCGCCGGTCTGAGCCCGTCACGTTCGACCGGCGCGCACTTGAGGTGTGCGTGTTCGTTCACCTCGCCGGCGCCCTGGAGGTGGGCGACCTTTACGTCGAGGGCGCCGAAGCCTTCGCCGACTACCGCGCCCAGCTCCTGGCGTGGGATGAATGCGAGGCGAGGCTGCCGGCCTACTGCGCCGCCCTCGGCATCCCAAGCCGCGGCCAGGACTTCGCGGCCGCACTGAAGGCGGAGCTGACGACGCTTGCCGCCGCCGTGGACGCCGGCTTCCCCGACAACGCCGAGCTGAGCCTCGATGCCGACGGAACCCCGCACCTCAAGCAGCTGGAGACGGCAGGGCAACCACCCGGGATGGCCGAGTTCGAACAGGAGGTCGGCGCCCGCATGGAGGAACGCCATCTCCTCGACATCCTCAAGCATGCCGAACACTGGTCCCGGTACACCCGCCACTTCGGGCCGCCCTCCGGCTCCGACCCCAAACTTGCCCAGGCGATCCAGCGCTACCTGCTCACCGTGTTCGGCTACGGCTGCAACCTCGGCCCGGGCCAGACCGCCCGGCACGCTCCCGAGGTCGCTTCCGCACAGGCGCTGCGCCGGACCAACGCCCAGCACATCACCGCGGGCAAGCTGGAAGCGGCCATGGTGGACATCATCGGCCAATACGCCCGCTTTTCCCTGCCCCGGCACTGGGGAAGCGGGCGCACGGCGATCGCCGACGGCACCCACGTCAAGCTGCGCGAGAACAACCTGATGGGATCGCGGCACATCCGCTACGGCGGCTATGGCGGGATCGCCTACCACCACATCGCCGACACCTACATCGCGCTGTTCACCAGCTTCATCCCCTGCGGCGTGTGGGAAGCCGTCCACATCCTGGACGCGCTGCTGAAGAACAAGTCGGCCATCCAGCCCGACACCATCCACGCCGACACCCAGGGACAGAGCGAAAGCGTCTTCGGCCTGTGCCGGCTCATGGGCATCAAGCTGATGCCGCGCATGCGGGGCTTAAGCGATGCCGTCTTCTACCGCCCGGCCAAGGCGACCCGCTATGCCCACATCGACGCCCTGTTCGGCGGCGAGATCGACTGGGACCTGATCGCCACCCACACGCGGGACGTGATCCAGGTCGTGCTCTCGATCCAGGCCGGGCGCGTGATGCCGTCGATGCTCCTGCGCAAGCTGGGCACCAGCAATCGCCGGAGCCTGCTCTACCGCGCGTTCCGCGAGCTCGGCCGCGTCGAGCGCACCCTCTTCCTGTTGCGCTTCGTCTCCAGCGCCGAGGTCCGGCGCACCATCCGCGCCGAAACAACCAAGATCGAGGCCTACAACGACTTCCTCGACTGGGTGTCGTTTGGCGGGCCGGTGGTCAAGAGCGGCGATCCCGTCGAGCAGGAGAAGCAGCTCAAGTACGCCAGCCTCGTCGCTAACGCGGTCATGCTGTCCAACGTCGCCGACCTGACGGCCGTCCTGTCCGGAATGGCCGCGGACGGCCACCCCGTCACGCCGGCACTGGTCGCAGGCCTCAGCCCCTACATGCGCAAGCATATCCTGCGCTTCGGCAAGTACGCACTCGACATGGACGACCTGCCAGGCCCGCTCGACCCGCAGCCGCTCCCCTTCGAGCAGCCCTTGTGACCACTTTTTGCACGTATCCCGAACTTGCCCCGTCCTGGTTCAGCTTGAAAGGCAAGATGGGCATCCGGAGTTGGGGAGGACGGTTCCTTACGTCACCCAGCGCTTCAGAACCACCGCCCGATCCCTGCACCACGCTTGCGTGCGGCGAGCAACTCATCCACGTGCCGCAGACTCAGGGGAAAGCGGAAGTAGAGCCAGACGGCGTGGCTGATGATCTCGGCCGGGAAGCGATAGCCGGCCTAGCTCGGGCAAACTGGCGTTGTCATCCGGCTCGCCTACTTGCCTCGTCCGGCTGGCGCAAGCCGACCAGTCGCCAAGTTGACGATGCCCTCGCCCTTGCTCGTCCTCGCTTCCAGCCGCACCATCCACCGGATCACGCCTCCCGTCCTCATGTCAGGCATCAGCCAGGACTGTCAGCCCAGGACGGGCAAGCACGTTGCCCCAGGTTTTTGACACTCCCCTGCGCAGCTTCGCCTTCAACATCCTCAAGGCAAACCGGATCGACACGCTCGGCCAGGACCGCTACCGCGCTGGTCTCGCAGGCATCAAGAAGCTGCTCAGAATGCTCGCTGTTGCATAACGTTGAACAGCCCTGGTCGCAAAACCCAGTCGCATGTCACCTTGCTGAAATAAAACTGAAGCCATAGTGAAACCTGTTATACAGTCATCCATCAGGAGTTTGGCTGAATGTTAAGGACTAAAAGAATGACTATCAATCAACTTGGGCGTTTGCTCCATATATCTTCAGTCTCTTAGAGAAGATAACCAGTGCTTACAAAAAAATATGCGAGTATGTCAGGCCTGGTTTTGGCATTCGCAGTATCCACAACGCCTGCCGATGCTGGTGGGGAGCTGTCGCAGTCGACTGATCCCAGACCGGGCAATGCGCCCTCAGCAAATCCGGACATGTCGGTTAGTATTCATGAACCGGCGGTGCGTCTCGGCAGTTGGGTCCCGCCGGCCGCGTTAACTCCGCTCCGTCGCTTCGCACAGCTCGCACAACCCGGTGTCACCGATGCCGGTGAAGTCTCGACCGGCAATGCCGGCGCGACGACGGTCGTGCCTAATCCCACCGGCACCCGCGAACAGGCGTTGGCCGCAAAAAGGGCTGCACCGAACCTCGTCGAAATCCGGCCGCAAAGCGAGATGCGCAAGCTGCCTGACGTCAACGTTGCCGAGGCGCTGCAACGCTTGCCGGGCGTCTCGCTTGAGACCGACACCGGCGAAGGCCGCTTCGTCAACGTCCGCGGCCTCGACTCTGATTTCAACAGCGTGACCTATGGCGGCGTCCGGATCATGCCGTCCAACCAGGCATCGCCTCTCGGCGGCGGCCGGGCCATTGCGCTTGACAGCATTCCGTCAGGCCTGGTTGGCGCGATCGAGTTGGTCAAGTCAAATCGACCTGACCAGGACGCCGAATCTCTTGGTGCGGCGATCGAACTGGTTCCCCGGCCAATTCCGCAATCCGGCCGGCCGTTCCTTGAAGTGACTGGAATTGGAGGTGTGGAGCCGTTGCGTGGCTCTCCCCGCGTATCGGGCAGCATCACGGTTGGAGGCACATTCGGTTTCGATGAAGGCACCCGGCCCTGGGAGAAGCCGGGCGAAGCGCCACCCCGAAGCGGCTTCGTGTCCAACCCGCGTCCATTTGGCATCCTCGGCACCGCCAGCTTCGACAATGACCAGCGCGGCGTCGATGACATCGAGGCGGCCTATGCCAACACGCCGGGCAAGGTATTCCAGACCCTCGACCTGCGCCGTTACAACTACTTTCGCCGCCGTTACAGCCGGGGAGGTGAGTTCGAGTTCCGCCCCAATGAGGCAAACCAATTCTATTTTCGCCTTGCCGAGTCGGGATATACAGAGCACGTGTCACGCCATCGCCTAGTACTGGACAACCTTGCGACCGGAGACGCGAACGGCAATTTCGGCGATGGCAGTGGCGGCTTCTTGGCGCCGCAGGCCAGCATAAGCCAATCCCTGCGTGACGAGAGTGAGAACATTCAGACGAATGTGCTTGCGGCCGGCGGCACATCGGTTATCTCAAATTTGTTCAAGGTCAGCTACCGCGGTTCATACTCCGAAGGTCACGACTATCGGCCGTATGACTACAACAGCACCTTTACCAACCCAAACAACGTCTCGCTCGACTACAACAATTCCAATTCGACGCATCCCGCCATCCGCACGCTGGATGGCACAAACCTGGCGAATCCGAACAGCTACAGGTTCACCGGCATCAACAACACCAGTGAGCGCGACCGGGATCGCGAGGGCGGTGGCGCAATCGACGTGTCCGCGCCGCTCGGGATTTTCGGCTTTAACGGAGAATTGAAAGGCGGCGTCGGCGTTCGCCTTCGCGACCGCAGCGTCATCCGCGACGTGCGCACCTATAGCCCAAGCGATGCCGGTTCGGCACTCAACTTCGCCGATTTCTCGAGTGGGCCGAGCCAGATCTACTACGACAACCGATACAATATTGGGCCGCAGCCATCGGGCAACATCAACCGCGTGATCGGCAACCCTCTGTTGGTTACGCAGAATGCGGCCAGGGACGCAATCAGCAGCGCGGCCGGCTTTCAGAACGACCACGAAAACGTCTACGCGCAGTATTTCCAATACAACGCCCGCGCCGGCCGCCTTGGACTGCTCGCGGGCATCCGGTTCGAGGAAACGCAAGGCAACTACCGCGCCAACGTCACCACCACGGCGTCCGACGGAACGCAGAGTGTCTCGCCGGCGACGAATCGGCAAAGCTACTTCAACTATTTCCCAACCGTGCAGGCGCGCTACGATCTCACGTCGACCACACTGGGACGCCTCTCCTATTCGACGGCGATTGGCCGCCCTGGGTTCAATCAGAATACGGCCGCCACAACGGTCAACATTGGCAACAACTCGGTGACGACCGGGAACCCAAACCTCAAGCCGATCACTGCCAACAGCTTCGACGTGTCGCTTGAGCAAACGTTGCCCAACGGCGGGATCGCCTCGATCCAAGGGTTCGACAAGGAGTTCCAGAACTACATCCTGGGACGCCAGATCGTCGGCAGCTATCCCGGCATCACGGGAGTGACTAACATCCAGTCGTTCAGCAATGCCACCAGCGGTGCGCGGGCGTTTGGCGCTGAATTGGCCTACATACAGAAGTTTGTGGCTTTGCCTGCGCCGTTCAACGGGTTGGGCGTGGACGCCAACTATACCTTCGTGCAATCCAGAGTGGAGTTGCGGCCGGGCGAGTTCAAGTCACTGCCTTCGACATCCAATCACAACTTCAACGTCGCCGCATTCTATGAGGATGGCCCCTACGAGTTTCGTATTGCCGCCACCTATGTGTCGAAGAACCTGTTCGCCGTTGGTGCCAATCGCGACACCGACATCTTCTCGCAACCACGCTTTCGCCTGGACCTGACCGGGTCGTATGAAGTGGTCAAAGGCGTGGTGTTTTTCGTGTCTGCGAAAAACTTGACGGATACGACCTTGAAGTTCACCGAGAGCTCGCGGAGCACCCGGCCGATCCAGCGCGAGTTTTACGGACCCACCGTCTTCGGGGGCCTGCGCTCGACGTTTTGAACATCTTATCGGAGCCGCCAGCAGGCCGCCGGGCGTTTTGCAGCCAAGAAGCATGGCAAGCCGCGCATCGGCTCTGATAGACGCGGCACAACGTTAGGCCGAACCAATGCCGAAATTCCCAGAGCGCCGTCGCGACCAGGTCCGCATCGAGATCATCCCGATGATCGATGTTATGATGTTCCTTCTCGTCTTCTTCGTGTTGATCAGCATCAACGTGCTGCCGGCCATCGGGCAGAAGGTCGCCCTTCCCGGCTCCGCCCATCCCACCAAGCTGGTCGAGCCGAAGCGAGTAACCGTCACGATCACGAAGGACGGCGCCTACGAACTGGAGGGCGAACCGGTCGGCCTCGACCAGCTCACCGGCCGGCTGCGCGACAGGCAAATGCCAGAGACGCCGCTGGCGGTGGTAATCAACGGCGACCGCGCCTCCATGCTGCAAAACCTGGTTGACGTGCTCGACGCGCTGAAGGCAGCCGGCGTGGCCAACGCCTCCATCATATCCAAGGCACGCTAGCGGATGCGGACTGATCCAGCCGCTCGGATCGCGCAAGGCATATCAATCGCAATCACCACGCTGCTGGCGGTACTCGTGGTGAGCTGGCATCCGCATCTTGCTCCGGCGCGGCTGCCCGTGTCCGCTCCGGCGGATGTGGAACTGACCGTCGAGGCCACGCCAGCCCCACCCGAACTGCCGCAACCGGCCTTGGCGCCATCTGAACCCTCACCGCCCGCGCCGCCACCGCCGCCCGAGCCATCGCCACACGAGCCACCGCCATCCGAACCGCCGCCACCCGAACCGCCTCTGCCGGAACCGCCTCCGCCCGAGCCGCCCCCACCTGAGCCGCTGCCCATCATCACTCCACCGACCGCGCCGGCAGCACCTAGGGCGTTGCCAACGCCCAGGGTCCAACCACCGCGCGTGCCTCGCGCGGTGTCGCGGCCCCCCTTTGTGCAAACTCAGCCATCGTCTCCGCCAAACTTGGCAACCCCACATCCCGCGGCCACCGCTGCTACGGCAGCGCCCGTTAGCTCGGCGTCGGCGGACAGCAGCTACACGGGCTCGATCCGCGCCATTATCGATCGAAGGAACGTCCCCCCGGACACGGCAGAGTATCGCTTGCTGCATCCGCATGGCACAGCGGAGATTGGCTATACGATTGCGCGCAACGGGGCGGTGTCGGGCGTGCGATTGGTGCACAGCTCCGGATCGCCGATACTGGATCGGCAGGCATTGGCCAATGTCGCGGCCGGCGGCTATCCCTCGATGTCAGAGGCCGCCTTCGCTGGGCAGGCGCAGCACAGCTTCACGATCCGGATCACCTTCAACTCCAGTAGTAACTACGACCCCTGACCCGGCCCCCAGGAGCAAGACGTTGGATTTCGAGACCCTCCACACTGCTACGTTCATGCTGCTTTATGCCTGCCTCGCACTGCTCACCTTCATCGTGGCCGAGCGGCTGCTGTACCTGGTCTATCTTGCGTTCCGCATCCGCGGTACGCGGCGCATGCTGCAAGCGCCGGGCTTTGACCCGGCAACCGATCTCACGGTATCCGGGCGCGACCTCATCAACCGCTCGCTGACGGATTATCTCGCTTTGCAGCGCGGCGGCGCCACGGCAACACGGCTGGACAACATGGCATCCGCCCTGTTCGTGCGCGTCAGTCAGGCGCTGAACGCGCGGCTGTGGGTCCTGAGCACGATCGTGACGGCAGCGCCACTGCTTGGGCTCCTTGGCACGATCCTGGGCATCATGCAGACATTCACCGCGCTGGCCCAGGGCGGGGTTTCAGACCCGGCCGCTGTCAGCCAGGGCATCGGCACAGCGCTGATCGCGACCGCAATCGGCATTGGCACGGCGCTTTACGGGCTGGTCGGGCTGAACATGCTCCAGCGTCAGGCGGATAGCCTGGCAGACAGCTTCAAGACATTCTTGCTTATCGCGACCGTGTAGAAGGGGACTGTCGCAAAATTGGGGCTGCAAGGGGCGTCGATGGGCAACTCAAAAGGTGGGCGCAGGATGCGAGCTCGAAACGCTTTCAGCAGACGCGCTACGACACGGGCCTGGCGAAGCTAGCCATCCGACTAAGCATCGAGCAGGCGACTTTGGTCTTGATCCTCTGGGCAGGCAGGCCGGAAACTGTCAACGACCATGAGACGGCGGAAGCCTCAGATCAGGCTTGGTTGCTTCCTGTTTGGGGTGGGTTGATCCAAATGGCGGTTGGCGTAAGCGTGGTGCAGGGATCGGGCGGTGGTTCTGAAGCGCTGGGTGACGTAAGGAACCGTCCTCCCCAACTCCGGATGCCCATCTTGCCTTTCAAGCTGAACCAGGACCGCCGTCGTCACATCCCGCGCCAGCAGCACAAGGTGACGAACTGGCCGGCCTATGACGCCAGCCTGCGCCAGCGCGGCAGCCTGACAGTTTGGTTTACCGACGATGCAATTGCGGGAGGCTCTTGTCGGGTTCCGGGGTGGTGATCTCGGTGGTGTCGCTGGCGCGTATTGGGTGTGATGCTGGAGCGCGAGCAGCCAACCGGCTCGCGCGAGGAGTCGCCGCTATCATGGCTGCATCCGACTTGGCCAACCTTTCCGGCCTGATGGAGGACGCCAAGTGCTCCGCACTTACGCGCCAGCATCGCTGGCCTGAGGGCATACGCTGCCCCGGCTGCGGCAGCCCCGCGGCCTACCACCCCGGAACCCGACAAGAGCCTCGCGGGATGGGCGGCCGAGCCACGCACGACCCGCGGTGGGCAGCCCTGGTATTCGCCGCTCGCCATCCTGACGGCGCTCACGATCCGCGCAGTGTTCCGCCTGGCCTACCGGCAAGCCGAGGGCCTGCTCGGCTCCGTCATCGGCCTACTCGGCCTCAGCTTGCGCGTGCCGGACCACACGACGCTCAGCCGGCGTGCGGCGACGCTGGAGGTGCCGCGGCCGGGGAACGCCGATGCTGGGGCTGGCAGCGAGCCCATGCACCTGCTGGTGGACAGCACGGGCCTGAAGCTGTGCGGCAAGGGCGAGTGGCTGCTCGAGAAGCACGGGACGGCAACACGCCGGTCGTGGCGCATGCTGCATTTGGGCGTGGACGCCGGCACCGGCCGGATCGTGGCGTCGACGCTGACCCCCAAGGACGTGGACGACGCGTCGCAAGCCGGCCCCTTGCTCGATCAGGTCGCAGGACCTGTGGCGTCGTTCACCGGCGACGGCGCCTACGACCAGGATCGCGTTTACGCCAGCGTCGCCGAGCGCCATCCTGACGCGGCCGTCGTCGTCCCGCCGCGCGCAAGCGCCGTGCCCAGCGACACGGCCGAGACCGCACCCACGCAGCGGGACGGCCACCTCCAGCACATTGCCGAGCACGGGCGCATGGCATGGCAGAACGCGTCTGGATACAACAGGCGCGCCCGGGTCGAAGCCACCATGAACAGATGGAAGCAGGTGATCGGCGACGAGTTGCGCGCGCATACGGACGAGCGCCGGGCGACCGAGGTGGCGGTCGCCGTCCACGCGCTCAACCGCATGCTGGAGCTGGGACGCCCAAGCTACGTCCGC
>JAABUQ010010524.1_pt1 | contig 12085 bp, 10 predicted proteins | sample 5560001 | NCBI WGS metagenome assembly JAABUQ01 (sample SAMN10711888, study PRJNA513371) | rock metagenome | isolation source: Antarctica rocks | place: Antarctica: Victoria Land, Finger Mt nord | collected 2015-12-18
CGTCCTCGCCTTTCTGGACGCCCTCTGATTATGTTGAGCGGCTCACCACCGAAAATCGCGCTCAGCAGGAAGATCCCAGCAGGCTGAGCGCGTCTTCAACATAACCGTTCGCGGGACATACAACCGGTTACGTGGAATTCCACATAACCGGTTCGGAGGGCGGCGGCGGGCAGACCACCGCGGGTGACTGCGGCATGGCGGCCCGAACGCGGCGTGGGAGGCGACGCCGAAGGGTCAGGCGCTGAGTGCAGTCCGCGAATGTCCTGATCGCCCTGTTTCCCCGGGCGGTCGAAGACTCGTAGCCCGCCGCGTCGGATGCGCATATACCAGCAATTCAGGATCCACAACAAAAGGAGACATTCATGGACGACACGCCCGTTGAGGCGACGCACAAGTACATCGACGGAATCGTGTGGCCGGCGAGCAAGGAGGAGGTCATCACGGCCGTCCAGCAGAACGGTGCGCCGGAGGACATCCTCCAAGCGCTGCGCTCCGTGGACAAGGAGCGGTTCGTCTCCCCCAGCGAGATCCAGAACGTGTTGCGGAAGCAGGCCTAGCAGAGTTCGATCAGGCCGTGGCGGGAGCCTTCGCCTGAGGCTATGGCGGCGAGCACAGCGTTTCCTCGCCGGTGCCGATCAGATCCCGCGTCAATCCGCTCGCGCTAGGGCGACCCCACGAGCACGCATGCGGCACGGTGGTCTCCCCCATCCGGCGTGGCGGGTCGCAGAGCGGGATCGATCGTCTGGCAGCGCTCCTGCGCCACCGGGCAGCGGGGGTGAAAGCGACATCCCGCCGGGACGTCGATCGGATCGGGGGCGCTGCCGGCGACGATCCGCGGGCTCGGAGGCACGCGAGACTCGAGCCTTGGCACGGCAGCGAGCAGCGCGCGCGTGTAGGGGTGCAGCGGGTCGTGGATGACCTCGCGGGCGGGTCCTTCCTCGACGATCCGCCCAAGGTACATGATCGCGATCCGGTCGGCGAAGCGGGCGGCCGTTGAGAGGTCGTGGGTGATCATGAGCACCGCCAGGGCTTCCTGGTCTCGGAGCTTGGCGAGGAGTCCGAGCACTCCTGCTCGTACGGAGACGTCGAGCATCGAGACCGGCTCGTCGGCGACCAGGAGCGCGGGGCGCAGTATCAATGCGGCGGCGATCGCGATGCGCTGGCGCTGGCCGCCGGAGAGCTCGTGCGGGTGGCGCTCGAGCCAGGGGTCGGGCGGGTCGAGCTCGACTCCGACCAGCGCGTCGCGGATGAGCTCTCGCCGCTCCGCGCGTGAGGATCCGAGGCCGTGGATCAGCAGCGGCTCCTCCATGGTCTGGCGTACCCGAAAGCGAGGGTCGAGCGCCTCGTAGGGATCCTGGTAGACGAGCTGCGCACGCCGGCGGAGGTCCCGTAGCCGGCGCCGGCCCAGGGAGGTGACGTCTTCGCCGCGGAAGCGAACCGATCCGGCCTTCGAGCCGATGAGCCGGAGGATGCCGTGGGCGAGCGTCGTCTTGCCGCAGCCAGATTCTCCAACGAGCGCGAGCAGCTCCCCGTCGCGGAGGTGCAGGGAGACCCCGTCGACGGCGTGCACGAGCTTCCTTGGCCTGCGGGCCACGACCGCCGGGAGCGAGCGCCGAACGGGATAGTGCACCACGAGGCCGGCGACGTCCAGCAGCGGGCCGGGCGGGTCGGTGGTCGGCGCGGCCGCCGGGCGCCGCGGCGTGTGGGTCTCCGCGCGCTGCCGCGGCGTGTGAGCGGCCGCCCGGCGCCGCGGCGTGTGTGCGTCCGCGCCGTTCATTGCTGCGGGCCCCCCGGCCTCCGGCCCGCCGCCCTCCTCGGAGTGGGTGTCGTACAGATCCGGTACCGCGTCGAAGAGCTGGCGCGTGTAGGGATGTGCGGGCACGCTGCGCAACCGGTCCAGCGGACCCGTCTCGACGACCTCGCCGGCGCGCATCACCGCGACGCGATTGCATAGCTGCGCTACCACGGGAAGATCGTGCGTGATCAGCACCAGGGCGAGGCCGCGGTCATCGACCAGGCGCATCAGCAGCTCGAGGAGCTGGGCCTGGACGATCACGTCGAGAGCCGTGGTCGGCTCGTCGGCGATCAGCAGCTTGGGCTCGCAGGCCAGCGCCATCGCCAGGCCGGCCCGTTGGCGCATGCCGCCCGAGCACTCGTGCGGGTAGCGCGCGGCGACACTGGGCACGAGTCCGACCAGGTCCAGCAGCTCGCTCGTTCGCGTCCGGGCCGAGCGCCCGCGGGCGACTCCGTGGAGCGCCATCGGCTCGATGATCTGGGCGCCCACGGTCTTGACGGGGTTGAGCGCGTTCATCGACCCCTGGAACACGATCGCGACGTCCTTCCAGCGGTGGCGGCGCATGACCTGCTCGCCGCCCGCCAGCGCCTCCTCACCGTCGATCAGGATCTCGCCGGACACGCTGGCGTTGGACGGAAGCAGGCCCATCGCCGCCATCGCCACGGTGCTCTTGCCCGAGCCCGACTCTCCGACCACTCCCAGCCGATCGCCCGGACCGACGTGCAAGCCGACGCCCCGAGCGGCGTGACACTCGCCGCCACCCGGCAGGGCGAAGCGACGTGGAGGTTGAGGACCTCGAGCAGCTTCACTTCTCCTCCGCGGCGAGGGCGCGCACGGTGAACCTCCTCGCGCCCAGATGAGCGACCCTGAGGCGAGGCTGCAGCGCGTCCTCCACCGCCTGGGCCAGCAGGTAGCACGCGCTCAGGACCAGCGCGACGCACAGCCCGGGGGGGACGATCGCCCACCAGGCGCCCGAGCTGATCGCGGCGTGCTCAAAGCCCTGGTGGATGATCGTCCCCCAGGAAACGCCGTTCGGGTCCGAGAGCCCCAGGAACGCCAGCGCGGTCTCCGCGAAGATGGCGTCGGCCACCGACAGCACGGCGATCGCCGCGAGCAGGGGGCCGATCTGAGGGACGACGTGGCGCACGATCGTCCACGAGTGGCTAGCTCCCAGCGAGCGCACCCGGCGCACATAGGTGCGCTCGCGGACGCTCTTGACCTGGGCCCGGACGATGCGCGCCATGCTCCTCCACTGCAGCAGGCCGATCACCAGGATGACGTGCAGCAGGCTCGGACCCCAGACCGTCGCGACGATGATCATCAGCGGCAGGTACGGGATCGCGAGCAGGTAGTCGGTGATCCGCATCAGGACGCCGTCCACCACCCCCCCGAAGTACCCGGCCACGATGCCGACGCTCGCGCCGACGAGCACCGACACCGCCATCGCGGCGAAGCCGATCACCAGCGACACCCGACTGCCTTCGATCAGCAGGCTCAGCACGTCCGCGCCGGCGTCGTCGAGCCCCAGCCAGTGCGCCGCCGAGGGCGCCGCGAACGCCCGCCCGAGCTGCTGCACGGTGCCATACGGCGCAATCGAGGGCGCGAGCGCCGCGAGGGCGATGAAGATCGCGAGCACCGCGGCCCCCGCCGCTGCCGCCCGACGGGTCCGCAGGGCGCGCAGAATGCCTCGGGCGCGCCCGGCGACGATGTCACCTGCGGCAGGGCTCGGGAGCGGGAGCGCGTCGGTCATGCGGCGATCCGCGGATCAAGCCTGAGGTAGAGCAGGTCGGCGAGGAAGTTGAGCACCACGACCGACACCGTCAGCGCCAGGAAGGCCCCCTGCAGCATCGGGTAGTCACGATCCAGCACCGCCTGATAGATGGCTCGTCCCACGCCCGGCCACGAGAAGACGATCTCGACGAGGATCGCGCCCGTGACCAAGAACGCGAGCGACAGCGCGATCACGGTCGAGATCGGGAGCATCGCGTTGCGCAGGACGTGCCGGCGCAGGACGGCCGCGTCGGAGAGGCCCTTGGCGCGCGCGGTGAGCACGTGGTCCTCGCCCAGCGTCTCGATCATCGCAGACCTGACGATCAGGGAGAAGCCTCCGAACAGGCTCAGCCCCAGCGTCAGCGAGGGGAGCAGCATGTGGGCGAGCACGTCGCCGAGATGCTGCACAAACGTCGGGTTGATCAGGAAGTCGTCGGTCATCCCACCGGTGGGAAGGACACCGGTGAACACGATGATCAGCATCAAGCCGAGCCAGTGGGCGGGAACCGACAGGAAGGCGATCGCGCTGCCCGCGCTCAGGCGATCAAGCGCGCCCCCACGGCGCCAGGCGGACAGCACCCCGGTCGCGATTCCGAGCACCACCGCCAGAACCACGCCGAGCGCGACCATCGGCGCGGTGTTGGCGATCGCGTCCGCCAAGTCGCTCAGCACCGGCCGCTGATTGTCGTAGGAGACCCCCAGGTTCCCGTGCGCGAGCTGCCCGAGGTAGACCAGGTACTGCTCCCACTTGGGCTTGTCGAGCCCGAACTGAACGGCGAGCTCGTGGCGCAGCGCGGGCGTCGCGCCCGGCACGCGAGACAGATCGGAGACCGCGCTGCCGGGCACGGCGCGGAACAGCAGGAAGTTGAGCGTGAGCGCGACGACGACCGTCATCGCGGCCGCCAGCAGGCGGCGTACCAGGTACCGCGTCCTCACGAGACTCCGGTGTGCTGTGACCTCAGCCCGAGCGGTGAGCCGAGGTCAAGGTGACCGCCGAGAGAATGCTGAAGAGGCCATTCGGGGTCTCGACGAACCCATTCCAGCGCTTGCTCCACGCGTCCAGGTGGTCCGGGTAGCTGATCACCACGAAGGCGCGAGAGGCGTAGACCAGCTTCTGCATCTGATCGACGAGGCTCACCCGTTGCCGCTCGGGAGCGACCTTCTGCTCCGCGTAGAGCTTGTCGTAGGCGGGGTCGCAGTACCCGCTCGGGTTGTAGAGCCCGCGCGAGAAGCACGTGAACCCCGACAGGCCGAAGTCCGGGTCATACCCGCCCGAAGTCCACGTCCTCAGGGCGAGGTCGTAGCCGCCGTACTTCATGTCCGAGCCGCTGATCGCCCGGAACTGCGCCTTGGTGTCCAGCGCCCGCGCGGTCAGGCTGACGCCGATCTTGTCGAACCCCGCCTTGATGATCTCGAACTCACGCTCCTGCGAGGGCTGGATCAGCACCTCGTAGGCCATCGGGTGGCCCTTCGCCGTGCGCACGCCGCCCGGCCCCCGCCCGAAGCCCGCCCCGTCCAGGAGCTGGTTGGCCTTCGCCGGATCGAACGCCAACGGAGCGATCTGCGAGTCGTGCCACTTGCCGATCGCGGGAGGGACGATCGTGCTGCCGGGACGTGCCAGGCCCGAGTACACCACCCGCACCACGGAGCTGCGGTCCAGCGCGTACTCGAACGCCTTCCTCACCGCCGGATCGAGGAGCTCCCGGTGGCCCTGCTTGCCGGCGCTGGGATTGATCAGCAGGCCGTCGAAGTCGATCGCCCCCGGCGTGGCCACCTGGAAGCCCGCGGACTGCAACGCCTGCGCAGCCGTCGCCGGAACTCCTCCCGAGGCCAGCGAGCGCCCCCCGATGAGCACGTCGATGTCACCGGTCTTCAACGCGGTCACCGCGTCATCGGGGCTACCGAAGTACTTAATACCGAAGCCCCCGATCGTGGGGCGGGTGCCAAAGAAGTGGGGGTTGCGCTCGAAGGCCTCGAACGCGTTCGTCTTCTGCTGGGTGATCATGAACGGCCCGCCGGAGACGACCGGGTGCCCGCCTGCCGGCAGGTTCGTGAAGGTCTTCAGAGCCTTGCCGTCACCGGTCGCGTACCGGCCCCACACGTGCTCCGGCAGGATCAGCAAGCCTCCGGCCTGCGACAGGACGGTCGCGACCGGCTTGCTGTAGCGCAGCACGACCGTGGCCGGGTCGGTCGCCGTCGCGCTCTGCAGGAACGTCACGTACTCCGAGTAGTTCGCCGTCGGCCCGTGGCTGTACTTGACGATCGTGTTGAACGTGAACGCCACGTCACGCGCGGTCAGCGGCGAACCGTCGCTCCACTTGGCGTTGCCACGCAGCCGAAACGTCCACACACGTCCTCCTTCGGAGACCCTCCAGCTCGTAGCGAGGGACGGCTGATGCGCAAGCGTCGTGGGATCCTCCTTGACCAGGCGCGGGTAGACGTTGGCGAACGTCGCATACTCCGCCTGCAGGCCGCCGAACGGATTGAGCGCGCCCGTCATCCCGATAGTGCCCATGCGGAGAGTCGCGCCGCCCGTGCCACCGGTCGAGCCACCCCCCCCGCATCCGGCCAGGGCGATGATCGGCAACAGCAGAGCGAGGCTGCGCACATACCGAAGTCTCATGTCTCTCCTCCTGGACTCGCGCCGCATCTCACGTTCCGCGGCTGGCGCTTGGTCGACTTATGCTCCTGCTCGCCTGAGGCTCTCTCGTCCAGGCCCCGGTTGGTGCGCCAAGCTTTATCAGAGTCTGTGTGTCGCGGCAATAGATGTAACTTGCACTTAGTCCTCCCCGGCGAGCGCAAAGAACCGGACAACGTCCCCGCGATCGATGCCCTCCGGAAACGCCCCAAGCCGTCCAACCTCAGCGTCGGAGAGAAACCGGCCCGGCGGCACCGCTCAGCCTCAGAAGTCGATCTGCAGCCGCTCGACAGCCAACAAGCGATCCGCGTCGGACGGCAGGCTGTAGCGCCTGGTGGTCTCCAACCGCCGATGACCGGCGAGCTCAGCGACGAGCACCAGATCCGAGCCCTGCCGGACCATCCGGGTCAAGAACGTGTGCCGCAGGACGTGAGCGGATAGCTTCACGTCGGCATCCTCCCCGAGACCGCGGACGACATCGTCAACGGAGCGCTTGGACAGCCGCCGGCCGCCGCGCCCAAGGGCTCTCAGTAGTAACGGCGCGGATTTGTACGTTTAGCGTTAGACGCGGTTCAAGAATCCGGATCTGCGCTCGTGCCGCCAGCCCTGGACAGCGTCGTCGTGTTACCCGAGTTCCGCAGTTGATGGGCACGTAGTTCGGCCGTGATCGCCCGTGGGTGTTGGGGATTGCGGGGTTTGTGCTGCTCGTGCGTGTGTGCCCACGCCGTCGGCGGTGCCGATGGGGGTTCAAGGAGTCGCCCGGGAGGGGGTTCAGGCGGGTTGGAGGGCGGTGACGCGTGGTGGCGGCTTGACGCCGGTTGCCGTGTAGATCTCGGCTTGTGGGCCGGTGAGGGTGGTGGTCTGCTGGACGGTGCCGGCGGGGCCGGTGAGCGTGACTTGGTGCAGGCGTTCGAGCTCGAGCGCGATCCGTCGCCATGTCAGGCTGGTTTGCCGTTCGGCGACTCGGATCAGCAGCAGTGAGAGCCAGGCGATCAGGACGTGCGCGCGGATGCGGTGCTCGAGGCGGTGGAACACTGGCCGCAGCTCGATCGTGGCTTTTAGGTCCCGGAGTCCGCGTTCGGCTTCCAGCAGGTTCTTGTAGCCGAGCGCGACGTCCTCGGCGGACAGGTCGGGGTCTGAGGTGGAGAGCAGGTACTTGCCGTCGAGCTTGGCCTCGGCGGCGATCTTCACCCGATCGATCTTGAGGCGGCCGGTCGGGGTTTGGCGTAGGTAGCGGCCGAGCGCGGGATGGTCACGCAGCGCGCACTCAGCCCGATTGTGAGCTTCGGCGGTCTTGACGTTCTTCGCCTTGGAGCGCTGCGTCGCGATCCGTTCGAGCTCAGCCTGGAGGCGGCGGATCGTCTGCTCGCGGGTGGTCTTCTGTCGGTCGGCCTCGGTGGGGTTGTGGCAGATGATGAACCGCTTCGCCGCGTCGCCGTCGCCGACGCGGACTTCCTTGACGCGGAGGTTGTCGCGGACGGTCTGGTAGCGGCCCTGGCGGGCCAAGGCGGCGGCGGCGTCCGCCGAGCCGTCACGCATCCGTTCCCCCGCGATCCAGTGCCCGCCGGCGCGGGTGAGGTACCGGAGGTTCTCATCTGATGAGAAGCCGCGGTCAACGACGGTCACGACCCGACCGAGGCGCCAGCCGCGCAAATCGTCCTTGACCTCCTTGACGACCGACATGTCGTTGGTGTTTCCCGGCCAGCACCACACCCGGACCGGGATCCCCTCGCGGGTGACCGCCAAGCCGATCACGATCTGCGGCAGATCGGGGCGGTGATCTTTCGAGTGGCCGTAGACCCGGAACGCGCCGTCGCCGGTCTCGGGCTGCTCGCGCTCCCAGTAGGTCGAGGTGGTATCGAAGAACAACAGGTCGACCTCGAGGTTCAGCAGGTCAGCGCACGCGAAGAACACGGCCTCCTGCACCTTCGCGGCGCTGTCCGCCTCGACCAAGAGATCCATCGCCCGATAGCACTGGTCCTCATCCATCCCCTCAAGGCCGGGGATCGGCACGTCCTCCCGCACCCACTCGGAGGCGGCGAGCTTCGAGAGCGGATCGAGCGCCCGGTTTGCGACCAGCGCGAACAGGATCCGCTCGACATCGGTCGAGAACTTGCGCGACCCGAGCACCCCAGCGAGCGCGCGATCGACACCCAGCTGCTTCCACAGCCCGTCCAACAGCCACACCCCGCCGAGCGGCCGGGACTCGGTGATCTCGAACTCGCCCGGCGCGCCTGGCAGCGGCTGCCCGCCGGCGTCACCGTCGGTGAACCTGCTGATCGACGCCGCCAACCGCCGCAGCCCGTCCAGATCGAGCTGATCCTCACGGCCGAGCTTCAGCAGCACCTCCGCCTGCGTGACCCCGTCAACCCGGCGGTTGTGCGCCAGCTGCACGTACCGGACCAGCAACCCGTCCTTGCGCTGCCGCTGCGTCGTCCGCAAATACATGCCCACGCAACTACCACATACAGCCCGTAATTACAAGCAAAATCGGTCCAGCCGTGTGCCCACGCTTTTCGTGGCTTCGGAACGCAAAACCCCAGTCTTTACAGGCGATCCGGCCCAAAAACCGGGCTCAAATGCCCATCAACTGCGGAACCCCGGTGTTAGACGCGGCGGTTGGCGGTCGCTCCGAGGGCGTCAGAAACGCGTTAGACGCGGCCAGGGGACGGAGATCCCGCGTCTAAGCAGATTTAGACGCGGCGTACCAAGGAGTCACCAGATGAAGGGAATGAGCTTCTTTGTCCGCTCGCTGTAGGTCGTATAGCCGGGAAGGTCACGTCGGAGAAGCTCCTCCTCGGCCGTGATGCGCCGGCTGTAGGCCGCGCCGAGCAGCCCGGGGATCAAGACGACGGCGGGCACGCTGCGTGAAGTGAGGGCAAAGCCGGTCCAGGTCAGGAGAGAACCCAGGTAACCCGGGTGGCGGATCAACCGGTAGGGCCCGTTGTCGATGACGGCTTGTCCGTCGTCCTCGGTGCGAAGCGTGCGGGAGTAGGACCTGCCCAGAACTCGCATCGACCACGCTCGCACAGTGAGGCCGGTCGCTTGCGCCAGAAGACCGGCCGGGGCCACCGATGGTGGCAGCGGGCGGATCGGGACCCACCGGGCCAGGAGGGGAATGTCTGTGGCCAGCCCGTAGGCGATGACGATCGTGCGTGTGGTTCCCCGGTCGTCGTCGGAGGCTTTCAAGCTGGAAGCGCTGCCAGGCTGGCGGAAGAGTCTCTCCAGCACGAAGAACCCGGCGAGCCCCGCGTATCCGACGAGAAGCCAGCGTGGTTCGCCGGGGCCGCGGCGTCGTCGTGGAGTCATGCCTGCCAGCCTGTCACCTCCGCGCCGTTACTACCGGAACCCCGTGCAGACAGCTCGCCGCGGGCGCGGACCGCCTGAGCCTCGACGAGGCAGAGCAGCGGGTGGCCAGCGTGCACGACCTGATCGTTATGGCCGAGGCATCAGCCAACACCGGCGCGCAGGGCTTCGTCGTCGCGCTCTACGCGGTGCTCGACGCCCGCCGCGCGGGCGCACCTGATCAGCTGGACTACGACAGCCCCGAGGGGCAGGCGGCGCTCGCGGGATGGCTGAGCGGCACGGCGATCTAGACAGCCAGCGCCGGCTCATCGTTTGATGAGGGCAAGCAGTTCGCTCGCGCTCCAGCGGATGGCGGGCCGGCCGAGGCGGCGGGATGCAGCGCTCGCCGGTGGGATGCGGGTGAGGATCGCCCGCTGCTCGAGTGCGGTCACCGCGCCGCGCGCGGCCTCATCGGAGACGGCGAGCAGACCCGCGGCGGCGGCGACGTCGAGCACGGGGTGATCGACGAGATGCGCGACCAGCCGGCGAGCAGCCGCATCAGCCCGCAGGTCCTCGACGCGCTCCTGCCACGCGCGACTGAGATCCACGACCGCGCGCAGCGTGTCCGCTGCCGAGCGGCTGGCCTGCTCGACGCTGCCAGCGAACCACGACACCCACAGATCGACGCGATCATCGCGCCAGAGCGCAAGCCCGGACAGATAGCCGCCGATGTCACGCGCGAACTGCGCGGACACCGGCGGTGGAACCGCGATCCCGAGCTGTTGCCTGAGCATCCGCGTGATCAGCACTCGCCCGATCCGCCCGTTGCCGTCGGCGAACGGGTGGATCGTCTCGAACTGGGCGTGGGTGATCGCCGTCAACGTGACCGGGTCCAGATCCTCGCGGTTGGCAAACGCGATCAGGTCGTCCATCAGCCTCGCGATCTCCGAAGCGGGCGGCGGGACGAACGCTGCGCTCAGCGGGGTGCCGCCGCCGATCCATCCCTGCCGGTCACGCCACGCGCCAACGAGCCCCGGGTCGAGCGGTGAATGGCGCATCAGCCGCAGATGCCAGGCCAGCAACGCGCTCTGGGTGAGCGGCCCCTCATCCGCCAGCGCGTCCGCGACGGCCGCGAGGTTGTCAGCAACCCAGCCCGCGGCGCCACCGATCCGCGGATCGAGCTGCGCCACCGCAACCTCCTCGGCGCTCGCGTCGACGCCCTCGATGAAGCTCGACGCCAAGCCCTCAGCTCGCAGCAGCAGGCGCGCGGCCGCCTCCAAGCCGACCGCGAGCTCGCCTGAGCGCTCCGCGGCCGCCGCCGCGCGCTCGGTCGCTCGCACGGTCGCCTCCGCCAGCCTTGGCACCAGGCCAGCGATCGGATCGGGCACCCACGCGTGGACGCTTCGACCCTCCCATCTGATCTTCAGCGAGCGTCCAGGCGACACTCACCAGAGTTTACCAAGCTTATAAGCACAAGCTCCGAGAATAGCGGCCCTTTTTCCAAGGCTGCGCACCGACTTCTCCGCCGCAAACCGGCGCAGGACCTCCCCGCCGTAGGCGGCGCTCAGCGCTTTCCGCGTGGCGTGGTGCCGCGCGTGGCGGCCTGCTCGAGGGTGGCGATCGCGGCGTCGCGCGCCTTCTCGGCGGCCTGCAGGCGCTTGCTGGCGTCGGCGAGGTCCTGCTCGAGCCGGGCGCCCGGGGATCGGCGGGGGTCCGGCGTACGACGGCAAGCGGCAAGCGCGATCCCCCCTGGCCAGGCTCGGCGGCGGGGTGCTTGGTTTTCCGCGCGCGCGGAAAAGTTCCCGAGCACGGACGCGAGGGCGAGGCGTGAATGTCCGCGCGCGTGTGACCCCCGGCCGTTTCGCCGACCGAGTCCCGTCCCGTCCCCCCCGCCCGGCGCTCGGCGCGCGCGTTCTCCCGAGCCGCGCACGGACGCGCGGCCCCGGTGTCCGCGCGCGATCCAAGCGGACCGGTAGCGCCCATCAGCCGCGCACCCTTCAGTAGAGAATCCGTCCGGCGCCGAAGGGCGCCGGCGTCACGGACACCCCCGGCCGGCCGGACTGGACGCGAGCGCCCCTGAGCGGACGCGCGGCGATCCGCGGCGGTGAGAAGCCCGGCGAGTCGACAGCACGCCCACACTGTCATGGGCTGCTGGGCCGGTCGTGGATCTGGTGGATGCGCTCGCGCAGCTCGATCATCTCCTGGCGCGCGCGCTGAGCGTCGTGTTGGCGTTGGCGGGCGAGCCAGGCTTGGCGGTAGCCGGCGGACAGCCGGCGGAGCAGGCTGATCGGCTCGCGGGTGCGGCGGGCGAGCTCGGCGAGCTCGAGCTGTTCCTGGTCTGGTCGTGGGTGCTGTTCGGCGGGTGGGATCTGGCCTTGGTGGCGCAGCGCCATGCTCGCGCGGCCGTCGGCTTGCAGCGGGAGCTTCAGGCCGGCGAGCAGGTAGGCGTCGCGCAGCACCATCCGGTAGGCGTCGCTGTTTGTGGGCGGAAGCGCGGGGTGCTCGACGTCCAGCGCCAGCAGCCCGCCCTCGAACACGGGCTCGCCGTCGGGGGTGGTGCGCACCCACCCCGGCCACCTCGCGGTGCGAAACGAGAG
>JAABUQ010010525.1_pt1 | contig 12084 bp, 12 predicted proteins | sample 5560001 | NCBI WGS metagenome assembly JAABUQ01 (sample SAMN10711888, study PRJNA513371) | rock metagenome | isolation source: Antarctica rocks | place: Antarctica: Victoria Land, Finger Mt nord | collected 2015-12-18
CCGCAATTTGAGTGACATGGCTGATCTTGAACGCTCCCGCGCGCCATTGCACGGGAAGAGCGAAGGCTGTACCAAGCTGGATTCCTCGCCGCGTGAATTCGCCACCAGTGTCAACAACGCTGTCACCGGGGGCAATTTGAGGATGCCTTCTCGCTCCTCCGGAGAGCACGGAAGGCTATAACTCGTCAGCGTTTCCGCTTCTCTGCATTTCGAGCCCACTTGCGTTCCGCATTCGCTTCGGTCTCTGCTCGGATCGTGTTTCTTTCTTCGAGTCTTTGACTCATTGTGTTAAACAGCTCAATTGTCGTATCCCTGCGGAAGAGAAGTCGGGATATGGCTCTGCCTTCACTGATTCCGGTCTGTCTTTGAATAGCTTCCAGAGTCCGGAGAATTGTCTATAAGCCATGAATGCATCTTGGCCCATTATTAGTCCTCCACAAACGACCGTTTAGCTTGACTTGTTGGAACGCTCTTGATTTGGGACCAACTCACGTATGGTATTTGTGCTGGCAAGGGACCCACCGACGGCAAATTTCGCCACATTAAGGTCAGCGTCAATCGCGTCGACGCAAAGCTTGAATATCGCCAGGGTTACTTCGCCGACAAGGAGTTCGCGCATTTCACCAACGTGGATCGCGAGCGCCAGCTTGAGGACGCGCTCATGCTGAACGATCCCATCACGGAGCTTACCCTTGCGGTAGAGGTAAACTACTTCCAACTTAACGGCGCCGAGTACTTCCTGCCCATCATGATCAAGATTTCCGGCCGTGAACTTGCACTCGCCAAGAAAGGCGGAGCAGAGCACATTCTCATCGATTTCGTCGGCGAGATCAAGGACACCTATGGCAACACCGTAACTAACCTGCGCGACAACGTAAAAAATAAACTGATCGACGCGACCGCCGCCGCTAGGTGTTCGTCGGAGTCGCGATTGTTTTCGCATGCTTTACCCCATGAACGCGGAAAGTTACTTTAGACTCTTAATGTTGGACATGTTGGTTACAATGGTGCGCAGTCACCAAAGTTCGCGTCGCTGCGAGACCGGAGTTGATTCTGATGATATCGCCCGACGAGCAGAACACACCCTTATTCCGTCAGGAAGCTTTAAGATACAGGTCTAGAGAGGCGCCTGGGCAACCGCTCGTTACGACGGCGGCAAGCCACAACTTCTTTGTCGTGGTTACGTTCGTAATACTCGCCACAAGTGTTGCAATTGGACTGGCAGTCCGGGTCTGGTCGAGGTGAAGCTGTTTCTACCAGTAATCCGCCAAGCTGAAGAAGCAGAGTGCGGCCTCGCATGTATTGCTATGGTCGTCAACTATTACGGCCACAAGACCGACCTGACAGCTCTACGGCGGGATTATCGAGCTTCTTCTCGCGGCATGTCCATCGCTAATTTGATTAGTGTCGCTCACCGGCTTCATCTTGCGAGCCGTGCATTGAGGATCGAACCACACGATATTGGAGATTTGCGCCTTCCCTGTATCTTACACTTGGACTGTTCCCACTTTGTTGTTGTGCGCTCCGTTAAGGGTAGCTCCGTGCTTATCCACGATCCTGCCCACGGAAAACGGTGGGTTCCTTTTAACGAGCTGAATGAAAGATTTACCGGTGTAGCTCTGGAGCTTTGGCCGACCGAAGCGTTCACGCCTGTGGATATTTCACGCCCGGTTACAATCCGTGAGCTTCTTGGAAATACTAAAGAGCTTAGGCTACTGTTTGGCAAAGCTGCAGCATACGCCGCGCTTACTGAAGGCTTTGCCCTTCTCAGCCCCCTCTTCTTACAGCGGATTGTCGATCGTGTCATCTTGCAACGCCACGGAAGTCTTACGCTCGCTGTGGTTGGTCTCGCCCTCTTTGGTATTTGCGAGACCTTTGCGTCAACAGCGAAAGGTTTCGCAACTCTAGATTTAGGCAATCAGCTGCGTCTTTCGTGGGACCTGCGGCTCTTAACACATCTTATTAGGCTTCCAGTCCCATATTTTGAAAAGAGGTCTACTGGAGACGTTCTCATGCGCTTTGATGCCTCTGAGACGGTTCGCCATACCATCACAGATTCCTTTGTCGACACTTGCTTATCTGGTCTGGTCAGTGCTGTAACCCTCGTAGCAATGCTTGCTTATAGCCCTAGCATCACTCTGATAGTCCTTACTGGAGCGATCCTGTATCTGTCCTTTAGGCAGGCAGTACTTACGCTCCTTCGAGACGCTCGCAGGGTCCAGGCGTCAAGCGACGCATATCTTCGCTCGCATTTCATCGAGACTCTTACGGGCATCCGCGCACTTAAGCTTTTTCAGCAAGAAGAGCGCCGGGTGGCCAATTGGTTTAATTTGCTTGTGAATGCCATCAACGCTCGCTCCCGCACCGAAAAGATGACGGTGTGGGCCCGCACCTTTGCAACGTTCACTTTACGATTCGAGACGATTGCAGTATTCGCTGTGGCTACCCTGTTTGTTCTTCACCACAGAATGACGCTGGGGGGTTTTTTCGCATTCATCGCTTATCAGGCTAGCTTCAATATCAAGGTTTTCAGTCTCATTGACAAGACATACGACATTCGAATACTGGATGTTCATTTGGCACTTTTAGCCGACATCGTTCGGGAAGCTCCAGAGCCTATAAAGATTGCGGGTCAGGTGCTTGGAGAAGTTAGCATACCCGCGTCGGTTGAACTTCGATCAGTGTCTTTTCGCTACTCCGAGTATGATCCGTGGATATTTCGCGATCTCACTTTGAAGATCAGAGCAGGTGAGTGCGTTGCTATAGTTGGCCGTTCAGGGGCGGGAAAATCTACGCTGTTAAAAGTAATATGTGGACTTGCGGTGCCCTCTTCTGGACAAGTGCTTATCGACGTTGCTCCAACGGAAGGCGATGTGGGTCACAGTAACCCAAGCATCGGGGTAGTTTTACAGGACGACAATCTCTTCTCGGGAACCATAGCGCAGAATATACATTTCTTTTCGGACGCCCCGGATATGGACCGCGTAAGACAATGTGCCTGTTACGCTGCCTTGGAGCGAGACATCTCCTTCATGCCGATGGGCTACGACACTCAGGTGGGAACAGGTGGTTCAGCTGTCTCAGGGGGACAGCGACAGCGGCTTTTGATCGCACGCGCTTTGTACGGCCGGCCATCGTTGCTCATCTTTGATGAGTCGACTAGCCACTTGGACCTCGTGACGGAAAGGGCTATAGCCGACACGCTTCACAGTTTAGCCGTGACTCGCATCATGGTCGCTCATCGCCCAGAAACGATAGCAATAGCAGATCGAGTGCTGGGTTTTGAACAGGATGCCTTTGTTGAGATCACGCCAGATTTCCGGGAGAACTCCCGGAAAGCCGAGCACTCGCTGTGCTCGTAACTATAGAAAAGGATGGTGTAAACATGTCGAACCTCAATCTGAATCGGGTATTTGCCCGCTCCAACGCTCGAGAGCTTACAACTGAAGAACTCCAAAAGGTAAACGGCGGCAGCCCCGGAGACAGCTCATGCTCCGGGTCTACACACGGCGGCGGTGATCATGTTCAGGTCCCCAGTGACGATGTCAGCGTAGACTAAGCCATTTCGTGGGTGCAGGTCAGGGAGCTATCACCTGGCCTGCGCCTTACATCCACTCACTTCGTTATCTGCCGCAAACAGGGAGAACTAATGGCTGTAATCATCGTGTCGTCGTCTAATGACTATCACGCGGCAGCAGCTTCTTGGGCCATGCAAGAAGCCGGCCTTTCTTATGTGTTGTGGGAAGGTGCGGGGCACGAAGTCTCTCGCCAGGCGACACTCGAAGTCTCTCCGAGTCCAAAGATGAAACTAGGCTCCAATGAGGTGACGGGCTCCGACGTCGTTTGGTATAGGAGACCGCGCGGCTATTCGTACCATCCCAATATGGCCGAGATGGATCGGAAGTTCGTCAGGCCTGAGTCAATTCGCTTTACAGAGAGTATAGATATCTTGTTTGAGGCGCTTGGCTGTCGGTGTGTAAACCCGCCTGGCGCAGCGCGTTCGATAGCTCGTAAAGCAAGGCAGCTTCTGCTGGCCCATACCTGTGGCTTTCTCATTCCCCGTACGTTGATGAGCAACTCTGCACCGGCGCTTGCATGTTGGATGGCAGCCGAGAGTAGTTCCTATATATACAAGGGGTTTCAGCCCCACGTCTGGTCCAACCCTGCAAACGGTATGAAAGCTTTTGCGCAAACCGTAAAGCTTCCCGAAAGTATTGACGACCTATATGAGCAGATTAGTTTTGCACCAGGCATTTATCAGTCGCTAGTGAAAAAGGTTTGCGATGTGCGGATTGTGGTCATGGGAAGTGTCACTCGCGCCTTTAGAATCGTTTCACCCGAACTGGACTGGCGCTTGGAAGTGGGGGCAGGGCGAGCACAAGCGGAAGAGATCGAACTGCCGAAGCCGATACTGGAAAAGATCCATTTGTTCATGCGTAGAGCCGAAATCGTGACGGGGTCGTTTGATTTCGCTGTCGATGTTGACGGCCTGTGGTGGTTTCTCGAGGTCAATGAAACTGGCCAGTTTCTGTGGATTGACCAGATTATCCCCGAGGCTGGTCTCTTACAAGACTTTCTATCGTTTCTTACAGAACAGAAGCGTGATAAATTTCCGCCTCTTGCCGAGTTCACCTTTACTCCTACTGAGGCCGAACCAGCCCAAGATCCTTCTTCGCTCATAACATTGGAGATCTGATGCGATACAAAAGCCTTTTCTGTATGCAGCCAACAAAGTCCACATGGAAGTGGGATGAAGTAGCGTGTGTGTTTTTAGTCGGTCTGTTGCTCACTAGCCAAATTGCTCTTGGTCAAGTTGAAACACAGGACGTACCCTCCAAAGCCAGTCTGCAGGGCTTTGATGTTGTATCAATTAGGCCTTCGCGCTCGACGAGCTCGGAAAGCGATATTACTCCAATCGGGAACGGCTACAACCTTCGCAACACAACCATTGGGGAGATGATTGCAATAGCCTACGACGTGCGGCAAGATCAAATAGAGAGGTTGCCTTCTTGGGTCAAGTCAGAAAGATTTGATGTGCTCGCCCGCATCACAGAGCCCAGCTCGTCCGCGATAGAAAGTGTCTCATGGATCCAGAGAAGGTCATTTTTGCTTGCAGTGCTGAAAGATAGGTTTCAGTTGCAAGCTCACCTCGGCGAAGCTATCCGCCCCGTCTACTGGCTACGACCGCTTTCTAAGCTCAATAAGCTGCATAAAGCCGCGTATGTGACGAGCGGAGCTAACGGAAAGCCGATGGACACGTCTTTGCTCGAGGGCGATATCGTGGTGACAGATCGCTTTCTCAAGGGTAACAATGTTCCAGCTGCACTTCTGGCCAAAAACTTAGGCATTCTGCTGGAGCGTGATGTCATCGACGACACAGGTTATAAGGGCCTCTATAACATCTCGCTGCAATGGATACCCTACGACGCGCCTGTTCCACAACCAGGGTCTTTCGATGTCCGATCGGACATATTTCGGGCAATCGAGACTCAGCTCGGCCTCAAGCTGACTGGAGGCAAGGGACCAGTAAGAACCGTTACGGTCGATAATTTAGCGAGGCCGTCACCAAATTAAGATGAGCCTGCGCGGATGCTTGTTACTCATACCGTGCGAGTACAGCCGGACAGACATATCTGCAGAAAGATTGGCTATGGCGCTCCTATATCGATATGGCATCCTGTTAGGCCTTTGTCTCTCATTCCAGATTGCCTCGGCAAGCCCGGAGTGTAAGCCGCCTCGTGGAGTCGCCCAAATCTGGAAGAAGCCCTCTATTCACTGGGTCTGGGTAGGTGAGACGCATGGAACGCAAGAAAGTCCAGCAGTGTTTGGGGAAATGGTATGTGCCGCGTTGTCTCAGGGACTAAGCGTCTCGGTGGCCATCGAGCGTCCCACCTCGGAACAGGGTGCTATAGACCGCCTCATGAAATCGGAAAAGTTGGAGAGATCCAGGGCTTATTTGCTCAGACAACCAGACTGGCAGAGTAGCTTCGATGGACGGACAAGCAAAGCAGTACTTGGGCTGCTGGAGAGACTCCGAGGTCTCAGAACCGCTTATCCGTCGCTAAGCGTACAGGCAATCGTCGACGCCGGAGCCTTCGCTTCTTCTCCATCAATGAATGACAGGATGATGGGAAATAATATTAGAGCTTTGTGGAAAGGACAGCACAATCAACTGGTAATGATTCTTACAGGAAACGTTCACGGATTTCGAAAGCCCTACCGAGGCGTCAAAACAGCGGCGATGTACATCCCATCAGGCCAGATTATGAGTTTAGAGATAACCGATACAGGCGGTAAGGTGTGGATGAGGACTGGGGATGGATGTGGGGTGCAGTCGGGGGGGATAGTTGACAAATCGATGCTGCGTACAGAGGGTGTTTATCTCGGAGCCGAGCTCGCCCCTGTCGGTTTCGTTGACGGCATCGTCGCCCTGCACAAGCCAGTTTCGCCGTCTCCGCCCGCCACCGTTTCGACCCAACAACAATTGAACGATCACCTTTGTGACGGCTCCTAAATCGTGACCAGGGTTATGTCGTTCCGGGTGGAGTTTCGGAGAAGCAAAGAACTTAGAAGGTATAGAAATATAGTTTTCTCACCGAGAAGGAGGATTATCAGTATTGGTAATGTCGTCAAGATATCGTGCTATCGACCCGGCCTGTTATCTCTTGGCCGTTAATAAACGCTGGAAATCACGCCTGGTTGGCAAGGACTCTAGAGATGCCAGGATGTCTGGTAAGTCTCGGTGGGCGGAATCCGTTCGTCCCAGAGCATTGGCTGCCTTGTTTTTATCTCTTTTTTCCCTTGCCGGTCTATCTCAAAGTTCTTCTGCTATACCCGACCCCCTCCTCTCGCTCTCCCCGCACGCCGCCTACGCCCAGGCACTCAGTCCCGTCGAGATCGTCCATCGTTCCATCGACAACTGGTCCGACTCCGAAACAGCCTCCCTCGCCGTCGCCATCGCGCAGGCTCAGAAGTTCTGCAACGCTCGCCCGGCCACTCAGTTCACTGGTCCCGACCTCCTCGGCCTCGCCCAGCTTTGCGCCCTCGGCGTCCAATGGCCTGCTGTTCGTGAAGCCGCCAACCGCTTCCTCGCCGCTACCCCGCCGCCACCCGCAGGCACCCCCAGCAGCACCGCACCCTCTACGCGCGCCCTCGCTCTCGCCTACCAGGTTGAAGCCGCCCTCAACCTCGGCGACCCCGAAACCGCCGTCAGCGCGAGCACCGAGCTCCTCACCTCCGAGCCCTATACCAGCCTCTCCCAGCAATCTAGCGGCAGTGTCCTCCGCTACCTCCAGCTCGTCCAGACCGGCACCGCTATTGTTCTCGCCGGCAAACGCCTCGACCGCATTCTCCCCCTCCTCAGCGCCTCCGGCACCGCCGCCAAATCCGCAACGCTCCCAGCCGGATCTCCGGTCAGAACCCCAGCCACGTCCCAACCCGCGACCCAGTCCGCAGCCGCCGCGTCACCAGCCCTGCCCCTGAATGTCCTCTCCGCCCACGAGCTCTACACCGCAGCCCTCGACACCCCCACTTTGCTGCAGCTGAGCGGCAGCACTGCCGCCGCCATCGGCACCCTCGCCACCATCGAGGCCGCCGTGCCCACCCAGCTCTCGCCCGATGAGGTCACCCTTATCGCCCTCGCTCGCCGCCGCTACAGCCTCCTTGGCGCACCTCTCCCCACCTTCCCCGTCACCGCCTCGCTCCGCGGCTCCGGCTCCGACCGCATCAACGCGGGCTTCGGCGCCGCCACCGTCCTCCTTGTTTTTCCGGACTGGTGCGCGCAGTGCGTCCGCATGGCTTCCCGCGACACCCTCGCCTTCCTCGGCCGCCACACCGAAGACAACATCCACCTTTACGCTCTGCTCGCCCAAGCTGCACCTTCGCAGCTCGCCCACACACAGAAGCGCCCTACCCACACCCAGCAGCCACCCACGCCGGCCCATCCCCCTTCCCCGGATGAGCTCCTGCGCGGCACCCCCACCCTCACCGTCCCCGCCTCCGTCCCGCTCTCAACCTTCGCCTCCACAGACTTCCCCCTACTCCTCGTCACCGACCATGAGGGCCGCATCCGCTTTCTCGGCGTCGCTCCGGACAACGCCTTCGCCGAGGGCTCTCTTGCCGACCAGCTACTCGCCCGCATCGCCGGTATCTGGCCCTCAACCTAGGAACTGTTGCAGCTTGTAGGCAGTTTTGAGAGTGTGAAGTATCGATAAGCGCCAACGCTGGTATTTGTTGGGCCGCAGCAAGCCTTTTCTGGTGCAGCCTGGCCCAGGACTAGCTTTGTCTGACATGCTAAACGGTGGGAACTGTGCCAACTAATAAAACGGTGTCACAGCCACTACCTCTCGACCCGCCGCCTTTCGGGCCGCAATCAGCCGGTGTGCATCGGATTCGTGGCCACGACTGTGAACGTAATTCACAGTCGAATCCTCCGCTCTATTCGACACCGCCCAGCCGTCATCTTCACTACGGCACACGACGAGTATGCCGTGTCAGCGTTTGAGTGGGGAGCCTTCGATTACCTGCTCAAACCCTTCCATAAAGAACGGATCGCAGTGGCAATGCAACGCTTCCAGGAGCGCAGCGGATTCAGCGAGAGCGGTGCAGCTTTGGCTGAAAGGCTTGAGACCGCAGAGAGCAAAGGACCAATTCGGCGCTTCTTTGTGAAACAGCGAGGCGCCACCATACCTATAGAGACCCAGAACATCATCGCCATTCTTGCTGAGGGAGACTACTGCAGGGTGCATCTCCACAGCGAGAGCCATTTGGTTCATCTGCCTCTGCGCGAGTTTGAGAAACGATTGACATCAGCGCTGTTTCTGCGTGTACATCGCTCCGCTTTGATCAACACGGGCAAAGTCTTACAGATCGAAGCTGCAGGCCGTGGCGCACAGGTCACAATGCAAACCGGATTGGTCGTTCCAGCCAGCAGGACAGGCTCCGCACAGTTGAAGACCTTACATCTGTGAAGTTCATCGACCGGTTTGGCTTGTCTACAGAAAAGCTCTACCAATCCCGCTTCAAACCCCTAGTTTCGGTGCAGGTCTTCTATGCGCCACTTCGCTTTGATGTTCATTCTCGCTTGCCTCTCCGTTACCACAGTCAGCGCACAGAACTGTCTTCACACAGGAACCCTCACAGGAGTAGTGCTCGACCCCACCGGTGCCGTCATCCGTGGCGCAAGTGTTCAGGCGAACTTTTCTGATAGTCGGGTGCAAAGCGTCTCCTCAGGAGGAGACGGCCGGTGGACGCTGGCCTGTCTCGCCTCTGGTGCCTACCGACTCCAGGTGAGTTCGCCGGGATTTCAGAGCACACAGACGGAGTTACTCCGGGTGCAAAGCAACAGGGTCAGTTCCGTCACCATAAAGCTCCAGATCGAATCTGTGACGGAGAAGGTGGACGTGGACAGCGGAGAGAACAACAACCGCTCGGACGGAGCAAACGTGCTTTCCGCAAAGCAGCTCGAAGGACTGGCTGAAGACCCGGATGACCTCCAGCGGCAACTTCAAGCTCTTGCGGCGGCGGCAGGAGGTATGCCCGGTTCGGCGCTTATCACCGTAGATGGCTTCCAAACCCGGCACGGGTACGCTCGACGATCAGTTCCCTTTCCATCTCGGCCAGGCTGGCCATAACGTGGAAGAAGAAGCGGCCGGAAGCCGTGCCAGTATCGATGGAGTCGGTCAGGCTCCTAAACTGAACGCCCTGTTTCTGAAGCTCGCCTACAAGATCGACCAGATGTTTAACGCTGCGACCAAGTCGATCCAGTTTCCACACCACGAGGGTGTCTCCTGCTCGCAGATTGTCACGAGCCTGGGCAAGACCGGGCCGCTCCGCTCGGCTTCCACTCATCCTGTCTTCGAAGATCTTCTTGCAGCCCGCTTTCTGCAGGGCTTCGGTCTGCAATTCCAGGTTTTGGTCCTGCGTTGAGACACGGGCGTAGCCGACCAGCATACCCTGCTTCGGCTCACGGCGTGCACTCTGAGTTTTCTTTGCAGAAGACTTCTTCTCAGAACTCGTCGTGGTAGGCATAAAACGAGCATAGCATTCGAGAATGGGTTTCGAGAACTTAGAAGACCAATGATTCCGCAGTTCGCGTTCTCGGTTGCTAAGGCTCTCGTTATTCTACGTTTGCGAGAATGTCAAAAAGAACCCGACTAGCCCGTCCAACATCGTTAACCTTCGAGAAGAGAACTTCTAGGGGCCGATGCGTCCCCAACTGCTAGCTGAAGCAACTTACGGATCTAGGTTTGCTGTTCTGTTAAGCGCTTTAGCCATTCCAGAAGAAGTTGCTTTTCAGCTTCAGTGAAACCTCGCGTTTGCATGCCTGCTTTGGTCAACAACGCGCGCAATGAACTCGTCATTGTGGCGATTGTGGGTGGCAACTTCGTTGGACTCGGTGACGTGATGCTACTCAAGGCATGATCGCGGACTACAACGGACAGGGAAAGATCCCGCTGCTCCGTCGTGCAGGCTAAGAAGGACATCATGATGCCGACAGCTGCGGCGTGGTAAAGGATGCACGCTTTCTCCACACTGATGCTAAGCCGCCCTGCAATCGCCACATGCTGCATATGCTCATGCAGCATGTTGAAGGACTGCTGCGCTGCCTGACTAGGCGGTCCTGGGCGGGGGTCGGCGTACATCAGCAGGTACAACTCCGGGTTCTGCAGGCCGAACTCTACATGCAAATCCCATCCAGTTCGAAGAGCTTCGACAGGATCGGTGCTAGTGGCAGGTGGTCGCTTTCTCGTGAGATAGGCCGTAAAGCCATAGGTGGCCACTGCCTGAAGCAGACCAGCTTTGTCACCGAATATTCGATAGAGGACAGTCGGTTGCACTCTCGCGGCTTCGGCTACACTCCGCGTCGTCACGGCATCTCGGCCCTGCTTGGACAGCAGGTCGAGAGCGGCTTTCAGAATACGATCCCGATGGGCCTCTGTGCCGGTCGGTTTTGCCATACGCTATTCTAGCGGCTCCGTGTTCGATGCACACACGTTGTCGTGGCCAATGGTAACATTGCCAAACGGAGGGAAGCATGATCGTCGTTACAGGAGCAACGGGGCATTACGGTCGTAAGGTCGTTGAGGGCTTGGTTGGCAAGCTTCCAGCAGCACAGATTGGCGTGAGTGTTCGCGACCCGGAGAAGGCATCTGAATTCACGGCCAAGGGCGTTCGGGTCAGCAGGGGCGACTTCACGAACCTATCCACGCTGACCGCCGCTTTCGACGGCGCGGAGCAGGTACTGATCGTCTCTGTCAATGTGCTGGGCGAAGAAGCGATCCGGCAGCACGGCAATGCGATCCGGGCTGCAAAGGATGCAGGGGTAAAGCGCATTCTGTATACCAGCCACCAGGCCGCTGACCCCTCTTCCAAGGTGTCTTTCGCACGCGACCATGCGGCAACGGAAGCACTCCTCGAAGCCTCCGGTATTCCCTTCGTCTCATTACGTAATGGCTTTTACGCGGAATCCTCCCTCTACCAACTTGGAGGCATTCGGGAGACAGGCGAACTGACGCTCCCGGAAGACGGCCCTGTCTCTTGGACGGTACGGGACGACTTGGCTGAGGCCGCGGTAGTCGCCCTGACCGATACCAGCCTGTTCGACGGCATCACAGCCCCACTCACCGCAGGCGAAACCCGCACCTTTGCCGACGTTGCGCAGCTCGCCTCCGAAGTTCTCGGCCGCGAGATCGTGCGCAAGGTGATCTCTGAGGAGGCCTACCGGCAAAGCGCGATGTCACGCGGCTACCCCGAACCGATGGTCGAAATGCTGGTTTCGATGTTCCAGGCAATCCGTGACGGCGAGTTTAACGTCGTCGATCCAACCCTGGAACGGGTGCTTGGCCGCAAACCTACGGACTTGAAAAAGGTCCTTGCGCCATTTCTTTCCCAGAACACCTCGCAAGGGGCGCATTTGAACAAATCCCGAAAAGACACACCCAGTTAGTACTAATAAAGGCTCTGTTGCAAATTTCAAGCTTGGACGGAGGGGCTCCCCGAGGCGTTGCGCTGCCCCAGACGTCAGGCAGACTGGAGGTTGAGCCTATCACCGATGAGCGCGACGGCCTCCGTGAGCGCAGAGGC
>JAABUQ010010527.1_pt1 | contig 12082 bp, 16 predicted proteins | sample 5560001 | NCBI WGS metagenome assembly JAABUQ01 (sample SAMN10711888, study PRJNA513371) | rock metagenome | isolation source: Antarctica rocks | place: Antarctica: Victoria Land, Finger Mt nord | collected 2015-12-18
GGTTCAGCGACAAGCTGGCCATCCGGGCGGCCAAGGCCCAGCCGGTCACCGAGCAACAGTTCCCCGAGTACTACCGGATCGTCCGCGACCTCTGTCAACGCAACGGCACTCCGTTGCCCACCCTCTACATCTCGCCCGATCCCCAGCCCAACGCCTTTGCCACCGGTCGCAACCCCCGCCACGCCGCCGTCTGCGTGAACCAGGGCATCCTGGACATCCTCACGTGGGACGAGCTGCAAGGGGTGCTGGCCCACGAGATCAGCCACGTCCACAACCGCGACATCCTCATCGGTTCCGTCGCCGCCGCCGTGGCCATGGGCATCACCTTCATGGCTCGCATGTTCATGTGGGCGTCGATCTTCGGAGGAGGTGGCCGCGACCGGGAAGGTAACGTGCTCGGCGACCTAGCACTGATCATCCTCGCCCCGGTGGCCGCCATGCTGTTGCAGATGGCTCTGAGCAGAAGCCGCGAGTACGAGGCCGACCGCAGCGGTGCCCGTCTCCTCGGGACCGGCGAACCCCTGGCCCGGGCCCTCGAGAAGCTCGAGCTGGGCGCCAAGCGGGTGCCGAGCGCGGTGGATCCCGCCCACGCCCAGGCCTACATCGTGAACCCGCTGGCCGGCACCAAGATGAGCTTCAAGGGCCTCTTCTCCACCCATCCTCCCATCGAGGACCGGGTGGCCCGCCTCCGCGGTGGCGAGTGGCGCTGAGGTTTCGCTCGAAGGAAGCCTCAGCCGGTTCAGTCCCGAAAGTTCTCGAACTGTAGGGGAAGGCCGAAGTCGCCGGCCTTGAGGTCGGCTATCACCGCCTGCAGCTCGTCTCGCTTCTTGGCCGTCACCCGCAGCTGATCACCCTGGGTCTGGGACTGGACGCCCTTGCGGCCCAGCCCCTTGATGAACTTGTTCAGCTCCCGCGCCTTGTCCGACGAGATACCGACCGAGAGGGTGACCACCTGGCGAGCGGTGGCGCCGGAAGCTTCCTCGACCTTGCCGTAGTCGAGTGCCTTCAATGACACCTTCCGTCTCACCAACTTCTCCTCCAGGACCGTGCGGAGCGCATCGAGGCGGTCTTCGCTCGAGGAGTGCAGCTTGATTTGGTGTCCCTCGAGCTCGATGGAGGAGTTGGTGCCCTTGAAGTCATACCGCGTGCCGATCTCGCGAGCGGCCTGGTCGACGGCGTTGCGAACCTCTTGCAGGTCCACTTCGGACACCACATCAAAGCTGGGCACGACCGAACGGTAACCGCCCGGCCGTGCGAGAACCCAGAAGTACCAGCAGGGGGCACACCCTGGCTCCCGCTAGTGTCCTGCGCTCTGGGTCGGTGCCCGAGTGGCCAAAGGGAACGGGCTGTAAACCCGTCGGCATTGCCTTCGGAGGTTCAAATCCTCCCCGGCCCACGTACTGGATCGCGCCAGATCGGCCCGTCTCAGGTCAGCAAGCGTTGCATCACCACCACGTCGAGCCATCGGCCGAACTTGCGCCCCACCTCACGCTCCACGCCCACGTCGATGAACCCCACCCGGCGGTGCAGGGCGATGGATGCTTCGTTGTGGCCCACGACCCGGCCGATCACGGCGTGGAAGCCGTGGCCCGTGGCGAGCTCGACCAGTTCCTCCAGTAACGCTCGTCCCACCCCCCGGTTCTGGTGGTCTCGATGCACGTACACGGAGTCCTCCACGGTGGTCCGGTACGCCGGTCGAGCCCGGTACGGGGAGAGCGACGCGTAGCCGAGCACGGTGTCGGTCGTATCGGCGGCGACCAGGCAGGGATGGGTGCCCGTGTGCAGGTCGAGCCAGCGCCGTTGCTCGACCACGGTGGGCGGAACCAGCTCGAAGACGTTGGTGGAGCTCAGAACCTCGGCCGCGAAGATGGATTGGATGTCCTCAGCGTCACCGGGACGGGCCAGCCGGACCTCCATAGCCGTGGAAGGTAGCGGTCAAGCCAATCCTGACCGCGCCGGTGCCTCCGCAGACCGCCTGAGGCGTCGGCTCGGCACGCCGAACGACTTGGGGCATGGTCGCGGCGGGCGGCTACGATCGCCGCGCTCGGAGCGGTTCCGCCGGGCAACCGCGCCCTCTTAGCTCAGTCGGCAGAGCGTTTCCATGGTAAGGAAAAGGTCGTGGGTTCGATTCCCACAGAGGGCTCGCCAGACCACCCGCGGCGACGTAGCTCAGTTGGTGAGAGCACTCGGCTCATAATCGAGGGGTCGTCGGTTCGAGCCCGACCGTCGCCACCGCATCCACCCGTCCCCACCATTCACAGAGGAGAGATCGCCTGATGGCGAAAGCGAAGTTTGAGCGGAATAAGCCGCATTTGAATATTGGGACGATGGGTCATATTGATCATGGGAAGACGACGTTGACGGCGGCGATTACGAAGGTGTTGCATGAGGCGGATCCGTCGACGGCGTTCACGCCGTTTGATCAGATCGATAAGGCGCCGGAGGAGCGGCAGCGGGGGATCACGATCAATATCGCTCATGTGGAGTATGAGACCGCCAACCGGCATTATGCGCATGTGGATATGCCTGGTCACGCGGATTACATCAAGAACATGATCACGGGGGCGGCGCAGGTGGATGGGGCGATCCTGGTGGTGGCGGCCACGGATGGGCCGATGCCTCAGACCCGTGAGCATGTGTTGTTGGCTCGCCAGGTGGGGGTGCCGTCGATCGTGGTGGCGTTGAACAAGGTGGACATGGTCGACGACGAGGAGTTGTTGGAGTTGGTGGAGATGGAGGTCCGGGAGTTGTTGACGAACTTCGAGTTCCCGGGTGATGACACGCCGGTGTGTCGGGTGTCGGCGTTGAAGGCGTTGGATGGTGACGTCGAGTCGGCTCAGCAGGTGCTGGATCTGATGGGGGCGGTCGATGAGTTCGTGCCGGAGCCGACCCGGGAGTTGGACAAGCCGTTCTTGATGCCGATCGAGGATGTGTTCTCGATCACGGGTCGGGGCACGGTGGTGACCGGCAAGGTGGAACAAGGGGTGGTCCACACCGGTGACGAGGTGGAGATCGTGGGGATCCGTCCCACGACCAAGACCACCTGCACGGGGGTGGAGATGTTCCGCAAGTTGTTGGATCAGGGTCAGGCCGGGGACAACATCGGGGCGTTGTTGCGGGGCACCAAGAAAGAGGACGTGGAGCGGGGCCAGGTGTTGGCCAAGCCGGGCAGTATCACCCCGCACACTGATTTCGAGGGGCAGGTGTACGTGTTGACCAAGGAGGAGGGTGGCCGTCACAAGCCGTTCTTCGGGAACTACCGGCCCCAGTTCTATTTCCGGACCACTGACATCACCGGCACGATCAGCTTGCCGGAGGGCACCGAGATGTGCATGCCGGGGGACAACACGGCCATGACCGTCGAGTTGATCCACCCGATCGCCATGGATGAAGGCCTCCGGTTCGCCATCCGAGAAGGTGGCCGCACCGTCGGCGCCGGCCGCGTCACCAAAATCCTCAAATAAAGAGAGAGCACTGACCCGTGGCTGAGAAGCAGAAGATCCGCATTCGCCTGAAGGCGTACGACCACGAGGTCATCGACCAGTCGACCAAGAAGATCGTGGAGACCGTGCTGCGCACGCAGGCCACCATCCGGGGCCCGGTGCCGTTGCCCACCGAGAAGCACCGCTACACGGTGATCCGCTCGCCCCACAAGTACAAGGACTCCCGCGAGCACTTCGAGATGCGCATCCACAAGCGCCTGCTCGACATCATGGAGCCGTCGCCCAAGACCGTCGACTCGCTCCAACGACTCGACCTGCCCGCCGGCGTGGACATCGAGATCAAGATCCAACAAGCCTGAGGGCCTACTCGGGCGGCCCCGCGACTCGCTGCTGTCCTCGGCGAAGTTCGTCGCGAGCGGCATAGAAGGCCGGAAGTTGCGCTTGATCCTCTTCTCGACCCACCCGCTCCTTGGCGGTGATGATGTCGTCGAGAGCCGCAGCTCGCACCAGCACGCCTCGAACGGGATGTGAAGTGCGTGGTAGATGTCGTCGTCTGCAATCCCGTGCTACCGGGCGCTTACGGCGATGTTCAAGCGACAAGGCGACCTTGTCAAAGGGCACCACTCCCGAACCTGAGCGTTGGCGCGCTCCGCTGGGCTCTGGCGGCGGTCGGCCGTCATGACCGAGCCGCGGGCTCGCCGAAGCGCTCAGGAGCCGCCTGCTGCGGTGACACCGGGGACGGTGGCGATCTACGTCGAGGCTCTATCGGGTGGTGCCGGTGGCGAGGAAGGTGAGCAGCTTGGGCCAGAGGTCGTCGTCGGCGAGCTGGTTGGCTTGAGGATCGCGGCCTTGGGTGTTGGCCGCTTCGTTGCCGGGTTCGTAGGGGACGAAGCCCACTCCGTGCCCGGCGTCGGGGTAGCTGAGCAGACCGTGCCCGGCGCCGGGATGGGCGGCGTCGAGGCGGGCTTTGAGGGCTTGGGGCGTACGGACAGGAGGTCCAGATCCTGTCGGCGTCTCCGCAGGCCAATAAGACCGGGCCGCTGATGTTGGCGACCGGCAAGATGGCGTCGGATGCATCGGTCGGCTGCGCTTGGTTGATGGTGCGGGTGAAGGGCACCGGTGCGCCGGCGAAGGTCCACGCTGGACCGGCGCACCCTGGAAACGAGCAGAGCGACACGTTGCTCGGTGACAGGCCGACAACGCTGTGGACGAGGTCGGGATAGTGCTCGGCGACGAGCATGGCGGCCTCGCTTCCCCGTGAGGCGCCCATCACGGTGATCTTGGCCGGGTCGACGTTCGGTTGCCGGCGCAGCCAGTCGACCGCTCGCGCGAAGTACTCGATGGGGATGGCTTGGAGGCTCCCGGGAAGGGAGGGAGCCCGGAAGTAGGCGATGTTTAGGGTTGGGTAGCCGTGCGACGCCAGGACAGCGCTGAGGAGCGGGCTGCCGAGCCCGCCCTCAGAGCCACCGATCACGACGACGGCCGGCTTGGGTCCGGAGGATGCCGTTGGCGTCCATAGCGCGCCGACGAAGCCGTCTCGTTCGGGAGTCGCCTGTGTCGAGGTCACCTGGGCCCCAAGTTCTCGCTGAGTGGTGACCGACCGGCGCACGGTGCCAGCCGTAGACACCGTGATGGTGAACGCCATCGGTCGGGCGCCCCAGAAGTAACTTCTCTCTGAGGGTCCCGACTGCGGTTGCATCGACTCGATCAAACCCCATGGGCTGGACCCCCCGATAGGTGTCCGCCGATGCCGCGGCGCGGGCCAGGTCGATGGTTCCAGTGGTGTCGGCCGTGAACGAGGCGTGACCAGCCCAGCGACGGCCCTGGAAGTCGGTGTAAGCGATCTTCACCTCGGCCCCCTGTCGGGGACCGAGCCCCCTGATGGGTGATCGTCACTGGTTGATCGAGGGCAGACGAATGGGGGTCGACGGTGATCGACACCGACGATTTCGCCTTGTGGCTGCTCGAACAGCCAGCCGGTGCGACGACCATCCCGATCACCGCCACCCACGCCGTCCGCCGTCGACCCTGAGGCCCCGAGTGGAAGTGCCGGCGGGCGGCCGCAGCTCAGGGTTTGCACCGCCCTGACCATATGCACCTGGGAGTCGTCCGGTCCCTGCGGGCCTTCGTCCTTCGACTTTGGCCGAGGGTGTCCACTCGGGCTATCGTGCCCTCCTCGTGCGCTCCCGGCAGGGAGCCGCTTCGTCGCCAACCGACGTCTGCGACGGCCTGGTCCGCCAGGTACCCCGCAGCCCAAGAGAACCAACGCTCCGCGGGGCCCGCCCTGCGGAGCGTTCGCATGAACGGCCCCGCCTCTGTGGCGGCCAACTCACAGGAAGAACCACCCGATGGCAACCAAGGCAATCGTCGGCGAGAAGGTCGGCATGACCCAGGTATGGGACAGCGACAACCGCGTCGTGCCCGTGACGGTCTTGTCGGTGGCGCCGTGCCGGGTGGTCAAGGTGCGGACCCTCGAACGCGACGGGTACACCGCGGTGCAGGTCACCATGGGCCACAAGAAGGCCACCAAGCTCACCAAGCCGGTGGCCGGCCAGTACGCGGCGGCTGACGTGGAGCCCGGTACACGTATGGTCGAGCTGCGGTTGGACGACGTGTCGGACTACCAGGTCGGCCAAGAGCTCAAGGCCGACCTGCTGACCGTTGGTGACGCCATCGACGTCACCGCCGTCAGCAAGGGCAAGGGCTTCGCCGGGGTCATGAAGCGTCACGGCTTCAGCGGCCAGAAAGCGTCCCACGGCGCCCACCGGATCCACCGAGCACCGGGCGCCATCGGCTCGTGCGCCACGCCGTCCCGGGTGTTCAAAGGTCAACGGATGGCCGGCCGCATGGGTGGAGAGAAAGTCACCACGCTGAACCTCACGGTGGTGGAGGCCGACGCTGACCGCGACCTGTTGCTCGTGAAGGGCGCGGTGCCCGGGCCCAAGGGCGGCTTGGTGCTCGTCCGCAACGCCGTGAAAGGAGCCAAGTGATGCCCACGGTCGACGTGCTCGACGCCAGCGGCACCAAGCAAGGCTCGACCGAGCTCCCCGATGGCGTGTTCGCCATCGAGCCGAACGTGGCGGTGATGCACCAGGTGGTGACGGCTCAGTTAGCCGCGCGCCGGGCCGGGACCCAGAGCACCAAGACCCGGGCCGAGGTGCGAGGCGGCGGCGCCAAGCCTTGGAAGCAGAAGGGCACCGGCCGCGCCCGAGCCGGTTCCACTCGGGCACCCGCTTGGACCGGTGGTGGCGTGGCTCTCGGACCCAAGCCCCGCTCTTACAGGCAGAAGACGCCCAAGAAGATGGTGAGCCTGGCTCTGCGCTCTGCGCTCTCGGATCGGGCCAGCGACGGCAAGGTCTTGGTGGTGCGAGCGTGGGGTTGGGACACGCCTCGCACCAAAGACGCGGCTGCCGCGCTCCACGCCCTGGGCGTCGATGGGCGCGTCCTGGTGGTGCTCGACCCCGACGCCAAAGTGGCCGCCAAGAGCTTCCGGAACTTGCCCGACGTCCACCTGGTGGCGGCCGGTGAGCTCAACGCCTACGACGTGCTGGTGTCGGACTGGGTCATCTTCACCGAAGCCAGCCTCCCCGCGGCCCCAACGCCCAAGAAGCGCACCCGCATCGATGAGACGCCGGTCGCCGTCGCCGCCCCGAGCGCTGCCGGCGTTGCCGCCCCCGATGAAGCCACCGGCACCGCCACTCACGCCGCTGCTCTCACCGCCACCCATGCCGCCGACCCGGCCGAGGGGACCGACGCCGTCACCGGTGGGGGCGCGGAGGACAGCGACGAGGAAGCCACTACCACCACCACCACCCACACCGCTGAGCCGGCCGAAGGAGCCGACGAATGAGAGATCCTCGCGACGTGATCCTCGAGCCGGTGGTCAGCGAGAAGTCCTACGCCCTGCTCGACCAGAACGTCTACACGTTCGTGGTGCACCCCGACAGCTCCAAACCGGAGATCCGCGACGCCGTCGCCTCGATCTTCAACGTCACCGTTGTGAAGGTCAACACGCTCAACCGGAAGGGCAAGGCCAGCCGCAACCGTCGCACCGGCGTGGTCGGTCACCGGCCTGACCGCAAGCGAGCCCTGGTCACGCTCGCCGCCGGTGACTCGATCGACCTGTTCGGAGGATAGGCAGCCATGGCCCTTCGCAAACGCAAGCCCACCAGTCCCGGACGGCGCTTCCAGACGGTCTCGGACTTCGCCGAGATCACCAAGACCACGCCGGAGAAGTCGCTGCTGGCGGCGAAGCCCAAGACGGGCGGCCGCAACGCCCACGGTCACAAGACCGCGCGTCACAAGGGCGGCGGCCACAAGCAGCAGTACCGGGTGGTCGACTTTCGGCGCACCAAGGACAAGGTGCCGGCCAAGGTGGCGGCTGTCGAGTACGACCCCAACCGGAACTGCCGCATCCTGCTGCTGCACTACTACGACGGTGAGAAGCGCTACGTCCTCGCCCCTCGCAGCGTGGGCGTGGGTGAGGTGTTGCAGAACGGTCAGGGCGCCGAGATCCGTCCCGGGAACTGCCTCCCGATGCGCTACATCCCGGTGGGGACCACGGTGCACGCCGTCGAGCTGAAGCCGGGTGGTGGCGCCAAGATGGCTCGCAGCGCCGGCATGAGCGTGCAGCTCGTGGCCAAGGAGGGCGACTTCGCCACCTTGCGGTTGCCGAGCTCGGAGATGCGCCGCGTGCCGATCGACTGCCGAGCCACGGTCGGTGAGGTGGGCAACGCCGAAGCGGAGCTGGTGAAGATCGGCAAGGCGGGCCGCAACCGTTGGAAGGGTGTCCGGCCCCAAACCCGCGGCGTGGCCATGAACCCGGTCGACCACCCCCACGGTGGTGGCGAGGGAAAAACCTCCGGCGGACGTCATCCAGTGTCGCCCTGGGGTCAGCCGGAAGGTCGTACGCGCGACAAGACCAAGCCATCCCAGAAGCTCATCGTTCGCCGTCGCCGCACACGCGGGGGCCGGAGGTAACCGCTGATGCCACGCTCATTGAAGAAGGGCCCGTTCGTCGACGACCACCTGTTGAAGAAGGTGGACGATCTCAACACCAAGAGCGAGAAGCGGGTCATCAAGACGTGGTCACGACGGTCCACGATCATCCCGGACATGGTCGGCCACACCATCGCCGTGCACGATGGGCGCAAGCACGTGCCCGTGTACATCACCGAGTCGATGGTGGGCCACAAGCTCGGCGAGTTCGCTGCCACCCGCACGTTCCGCTATCACGCGGGCCAAGAGAAGCAAGTCAGAGGTCGTCGCTGATGGCCCACGGCGTGAAGACCAACGAGCGGCCGGGCACCCGCGCCCAAGTCCGCTACGTGCGCATGTCGGCGTACAAGGCGCGCGAGGTGCTCGACCTGATCCGGGGCAAGCACATCGTGGAAGCCGACGAGGTGCTGCACCTGGTGGAGCGCGACGCCGCCATCGTGGTCCGCAAGTGCCTGGCGTCGGCGGTCGCCAACGCCGCGAACAACGATGGCCAAGACCCGGACAACCTGTACGTGTCGGCCTGCTTCGCCGACGAGGGGCCCACGCTGAAGCGTTGGCGACCGCGGGCGCGTGGGCGGGCGACTCGCATCCGAAAGCGGACCTGTCATGTCACGGTCATCGTGGGCCGCCAGTCCGACGAGGAGATCCGGCGTCGGGTAGAGCACGAGGCGTCTGTCGGTGGCGGCCGCAGCCGCCGAGGTCAAGCGGCCCAAGCGGCTGAGCGCCGTGCTCGTGTGGCCCGCAGCCGCCAACGTGAGGAGCCCGTTATCCACGAGGACGAAGAAGAACCAGTCCCCGACGGCGTCATCGACGAGCCGCCCCCGGCGACCTCGGCCGAAGCCCAACTGGCCACCGAGAACGCCGACGCCGAGCTGGCTGAGACCGATGTTGATGCCGAGGTGCCCAACGATGCAATGCCCGCCGACGCGTCACTGGCCGAGACCGACGAGGAGACTGTGGCCACCAGCGCCGAAGCCGCCATCGCGGTGCAAGACGCTGACGCCGAAGCCGACGAGGAGCGAAGGTAATGGGCCAGAAGGTCAACCCCTATGGGTTCCGGCTCGGGATCACCACCGAGTGGAAGTCGCGGTGGTTCGCCAGCCGCGATGAGTACAGCAAGCTCATCATCGAGGACTGGCGCATCCGCAACCTGCTGTTGACGCACCTGCCCAACGCGGCCATCAGCCGGGTCGAGGTGGAGCGAACGCGGGACCGCGTCCGAGTCGACGTCCACACGGCCCGACCCGGCATCGTGATCGGTCGTCGAGGGGCCCAGGCCGACGAGCTGCGCATGATGCTCGCCAAGATCACCGGCAACAACAAGGTGCAGCTCAACATCCAGGAGATCAAGCAGCCAGAGCTCGACGCCGCCCTGATCGCCCAGGGTGTGGCCGATCAACTCGCCGGGCGGGTGGCGTTCCGCCGAGCCATGAAGCGCGCCGTGCAGAACGCCCAGAAGGCCGGCGCCCTCGGCATCCGGGTGCAGTGCTCTGGACGCCTCGGCGGCTCCGAGATGTCGCGCACCGAGTGGTACCGCGAGGGCCGGGTACCGCTGCACACCCTGCGGGCCGACATCGACTACGGGTTCCGTGAGGCCCGCACCACCGCCGGCCGCATCGGCGTGAAGGTCTGGATCTACAAAGGCGACATCAAGCCCTACAAGGCCATCGCCGAGGACAAGATCAGCCGCGAAGCAGCCATGGCTGTGGGCGAGACGTCTGGCGACGATCGCCCCCGCCGCGTGGTGTCGTCGTCGGCCGCCCGCCGCCGCCCTGAGCCCGTGCCCGGCGGTGAGGTCACCGCTCCGGATGAGGCCGCCGAGGCCATGCCCCTGTTGAAAGAGGCAGACCCCGAGCTCGAGCGGTTGCTCGCCGAAGAGGAAGAGATCGAGCGCTCCACCCGCGAGCACCACGAGACCCCCCACTTCCGCCCCGGAGACGAATAATGCTGTTTCGTCCTCGTTCGTTCGCTTCGCTCACTCCACTCGGACGAGCATTTGGTGCCGGCCTGCGGCCGGCGCTCAGGGTCGCCGACCGGCAGAGCCGGATCGGCTCCCGTCTTGTGGGGGTGCCCCCCACACCCCCTGCGGCTGCGCCGGGCTGCAAGTGCTCCGCTGCACTCACCCTGGGGGGGTGTCGACCATGTTGATGCCGAAGAAGGTGAAGCATCGCAAGGAGCACCGCGGGCGGACCAAGGGTCAGTCCAAAGGCGGCAACACCATCACCTTTGGGGACTACGGCATCCAGGCGCTCGAGCCTGGCTGGGTCACGGCCCGCCAGATCGAAGCGGCCCGCATCGCCATGACCCGTCACATCAAGCGCGGCGGCAAGGTCTGGATCAACGTGTTTCCCGCCAAGCCGGTCACCGAGAAGCCGGCCGAGACCCGCATGGGCTCAGGGAAGGGCAACCCCGAGCGCTGGGTGGCGGTGGTGAAGCCGGGACGGGTCCTGTTCGAGCTCAGCTACGCCGATCCGGTGGTGGCACGAGAAGCTCTTGAGCGGGCCATCCAGAAGCTGCCCATCAAAGCCAAGTTCGTCACTCGCACCGAGGGTCTCTGATGGCCGCCAACGAATCGCTCACCGAGCTCGACGACGAAACGCTGGCGCAGCGCCTGGTGGGCGCAAAGCAGGAGCTGTTCAACCTGCGGTTCCAGCACGTCACCGGACAGCTCGAGAACTCGGCTCGCCTCGGCCAGGCCCGTCGACACGTCGCTCGTCTCCATACGGAACTGCGGGCCCGAGAGATCGCTGCGGCCGAGGCACTGGCCGCGGCCCAGGAAGGGGCCTGATGGCCGAGACGACCACCGCCGACCCCCGTCCCAACCCGCGCAAGGTGCGGGAGGGACTCGTGACATCGGCGGGCATGGAGAAGACGGTCGTCGTGCTGGTGACCGACCGGGTTCGCCACCCGCTCTACGGCAAGACGATGCAACGGACCAAGAAGCTCTACGCCCACGACGAGTCCGACGACGCCAAGGTGGGCGATCGCGTCCGGTTGCAAGAGACCCGGCCGCTGTCCAAGCTGAAGCGCTGGCGGGTCGTCGAAGTGCTGGAACGGGCCAAGTGATCCAACAGGAGACTCGACTGCGAGTCGCGGACAACAGCGGAGCCGCCGCGAGCCGGAGGCTCGCCCGGAGGTGCGCCTTTCGGACGGCGCAGCCGGCCGCGTTCTTGGCTCCGGACGGGAACGCAAGGGGCGAGTGGTGATCCAACAGGAGACTCGACTGCGAGTCGCGGACAACAGCGGAGCCAAGGAGGTCCTTTGCATCAAGGTGTTGGGGGGTTCCAAGCGGCGGTACGCCTCCATCGGCGACATCTTCGTGGCCACCGTCAAAGACGCCATTCCCGGTGCCGGGGTGAAGAAGGGTGACGTGGTGCGCTGCGTGGTCGTGCGGGTGAAGAAGGAGAAGCGTCGCCCGGATGGGTCCTACATCCGATTCGATGAGAACGCCGCCGTGCTCATCAACGACCAGCAGCAGCCGCGCGGCACCCGCATCTTCGGTCCGGTCGGTCGCGAGCTCCGCGACAAACGTTTCATGCGCATCGTCTCTCTCGCCCCCGAGGTGCTGTGATTTCGTCCTCGTTCGTTCGCTGCGCTCACTCCACTCGGACGAGCTTGGGGTGCGCCCCTCCGGGGCGCGC
>JAABUQ010010528.1_pt1 | contig 12081 bp, 11 predicted proteins | sample 5560001 | NCBI WGS metagenome assembly JAABUQ01 (sample SAMN10711888, study PRJNA513371) | rock metagenome | isolation source: Antarctica rocks | place: Antarctica: Victoria Land, Finger Mt nord | collected 2015-12-18
CGACGGTGGAAGCGGTCTTTGACCTGAGGAACGCGCCTGACGAAATGCGGCAAAAGCTGGCCGATGCCGGCCTGAGCGGCGAGGATGGCGACGAGGAAGACACGCTGCTGGTGACGCGCGAGCTGGCGCGGGGCAGCGGAAAATCACAGTGCCGGATCAACGGGCGTTTGATGCCGGTAGCGGTCCTCAAAGAAATTGCCGAGGGCTTAGTGGACGTGCATGGGCAGCATGAGCATCAGTCTTTGCTTGCCGCCGACCGGCATATTGACATCTTAGATAACTGGGGCGGCAAAGAGGCTCTGGCCCTGCGTCAGCAAGTCGCCGATTTGGCGGGGGAATCCAATGGCCTGAAGCGCGAGCGGGAAAAACTGCGAACGGATGCACGGGAACGTGCCCGGATGCTGGACTTGTACCGGTTCCAGCAGGAAGAGCTGGCCCAGGCCAATTTGCAGCCGGACGAAGAAGACGAGCTTGCCGCAGACCGCACCCGCCTTGCGAGCAGCGAGAAGCTGAGCGCGGCGGCTGCCGAGGCTTACGCTGCGCTGTCCGGCGGCGAACGCGGCGGAGGGGGAGCGCTGGATCCTCTGAACGCCGCGCTGTCCGCTGTCGAGCACGCGGCGAGCCTGGATGAGAATCTAGCGCCGCTCATTGAGACTTTGCAGAATGCGGTGGTGTACGCCGAAGACGCCGCCCGCGGCCTGCGCGTTTACCAGGAAAGCGTCGAGTCAAACCCGGAGCGTTTGGAAGAAATCGAGGCGCGGTTAGACCTCATTCGGACGCTCAGGCGCAAGTATGGGGAGACCATTGGGGAGATCATCGCCTATGCGGCAGACTTGAACGCAAAGCTCGACGCCCTGGAAAACTCGGAGGCCCGCGAAGAAGAGCTGACCACGGCCATTGCTGCTACTGAAAGCAAGCTGAACGCTGCCGCCGGAAAGCTGACGGCAGTGCGGCGCAAAGCCGCCGTCAAGTTCGCCGCCGGCATCACCCGCGAACTGACGGATTTGGGCATGGCGGCCACGAAGTTCGAGGTTTCGATTGAGCCGCAGGCTGTTACGGGTAAAGGCGCAGACAAGATTGAGTTTTTGCTGTCGCCGAACCCCGGCGAACCGCTGCGGCCGCTTGCCAAGATCGCGTCCGGCGGCGAGATGTCGCGCATCATGCTGGCGATGAAGTCGGTGCTGGCAAAGTCCGGCACCATCCCGACCATGATCTTTGATGAGATTGATGTGGGCGTCGGCGGGCGGACCGCGCAGACCATTGGAGACAAGCTGGAAGCGCTGGCGAAAGACGCCCAAATACTGTGCATCACGCACCTGCCGCAAATCGCGTCTCGCGCCGCCACCCACTTCTTTATTGAAAAGCAGGTGCAGGATGGGCGGACAACTGTCTCGGTCGCGCCGCTGGATTCTGAAGGCCGGATTGACGAGATTGCCCGGATGCTCGGCGGCAGCCGCCGCTCCGAGGCAGTCGTGCAGCACGCCCGCGAAATGCTGTCGGCGGCTTGAAATCAGCAAGTAAAGCAAGGCAAAATCAGGAGCGCGGGGGATGAGCTAGGTGTTTTTTAAGCGCGACGTTTTGCTGGCACAGGAGTATCTCGCCTTCCTGCTGCTGAATATGTTCGACCTGTTTTTGACGAGATACATCTTTAAGTATGGGGGAGTTGAAGCCAACGGCCCGGCCAACTTTATCTGGACGCACTATCATCAACTGGGGTTTGCATTGTATAAATTTGGCTTGGTAGCGATTGTCGTGCTGGCCTGTGAAGGGTATTCTCTGAAAAATGTTCGGGTTTCACGCATTATCGTCACCACCGGCTGCCTGGTTTATCTTCTCATTGTCTTCTGGGAAGTTTTCTTGATTATTACGCAGGTTCATGGCCTCATACTCTAGCGACGCTAATTCTGACGACTTTATTCTCCGGCCTGCCCATGAAGGCGACCTGCCCGCACTGACCGGCATCTACAACGCCGCCGTCACCGGCACGGCGTTCACCAGTCATGTCGCGCCGCTGGCCGTGGAAGACCGCCTGGCCTGGTGGCAGGCGCATCAAGACCCGCGCTATCCCATTTTGGTGGCCGACACCGACGGAGAGCTTCTTGGCTATGCCTCGCTGTCCCAGTGGTACGACGTGCCTTTGTACGCTCATACCAGTGAGTCGTCCCTCTACCTTGCGCCTCACACGCAGGGACGCGGCCTCGGAACCACGCTGATGCGGGCGCTTCTCGCAGAAGCCAAACGACTGGGCCACCATGTTGTCCTCGCCCGCATCTGGTCAGACAACGCCGCCAGCATCGCCATGTGCCGCAAATGCGGCTATGAAGTTCTCGGCGTTCAGCGCGAAGTCGGCTTCCGCCACGGCGTTTGGCTTGACTGCATTCAGATGCAGGTCATTTTGTAAGCTGGTTGGATTTGCTTCATTCTTTGGGGCCTCCTAACTGATTTCATCTTCTCGCTGCTTGTCCAGCGCCTCTTTATCTTCCCGTGATAGCGAGACATAGCCCCAAAGGTTAAGGGCAAGCCAGCCAAGTGCTATGTATATCTGGTCACGCCGAATTGTGTTTTGAAACAGATAACTGAGTGTCCAACAAGCGGCTCCGGCCGAAGCTGTTATCATAATGCTCAAGCCTCCAATCCGCGCCTTGCCTTTACGCAGTTTGTACCAAACGGAGCAAAACAAAAAGACCTCAACTGCTACGCAGAGGGCAAGAATAATTTTCACTGAAACTCCTGCATCCGCTCGCGCCGCGCTTTTTGCTGCGTATACAATTCCTGATAGATGGCGAACTTGGCGGCGTGATACTCTGCGGTCTCGGGATTAGGCGTGATGACGGACGCGGAGCGGCACATCGCCTGCATGGCGTCGGGGATGCTTTCGTAAGCGCCGGACGCCACTGCGCCGAGCAGGGCCGCGCCGAGGAGGACCGCTTCCGGCTCTTCGGGCAGGTAAATCGCTGCGCCGGTGCTGTCGGCGTGTTCCTGAAGCCAGAGCGGGTTCTTTGTCCCGCCCCCGGCGGCGTAGAGGCGCGTGATGGCGTAGCCCTGCGCGTTCAAGGCTTCTAAAATCGCCCGCGTGCCGTAGGCGATGCTCTGCACTGTCGCCAGGTACAACCGGGCCAGCGCGGCCAAAGAGGTGTCTAAGCTGAGGCCATCTACTAAACCTCGGGCGCGGGGATCGGCGAGCGGGGAGCGGTTGCCGAGATGGCCGTCAAAGACGTGCAGGTCGCGTGTCAGCAGGGCAGGGGTGGCGAGGCCCACTTCCGCAGACAGCCGCAGGGCTTCGGCGTTGATGACTTCGTAGAGGCTGAGGCCGGACTTCTCGGCCAAGCGCCGCAGATCCGGCGCGGCAGCGTGATTTGCCAGCGTGTAGTCCAGCAGCGCTCCTGTCGCCGACTGTCCGCCCTCGGTCAGCCAGAAGCCGGGAACCATCGCGCTCCAGTAGGGACCCCAAACGCCGGGAATAAAGCGCGGCTCCCGCGAGACCGCCATGTGGCAGGTAGACGTGCCGCCAATCAGCGCGAGTGCCCTGTTCCAGTCGCCGGTCTCTGCGCCCAGAACTCCGAGGCCGCCCGCGTGGGCGTCAATAATGCCGACGCCGACAATCGTCTGCGGCGTCAGCCCCAGATGCGCGGCGGCTTCGGCTGTTAGAGGGCCAATTGGCGCACCCATCGGGCGAATGTCCTGACCGACGCGCCCGCCGTCCAGCAGATCCCCCAGGCCGACAGCCGCCAGAAACTCCGTGTCCCAGCGGCCCTCTTTGCCGAGATAGGTCCACTTGCAGACATTGGTGCAGAGCGAGCGCACATCCGCGCCGGTGCTCTGGTAGGTGAGAAAGTCTGCCAAGTCCAAGAACTTGCCTGCCTCTGCCCAGGTCTGCGGCAGATGCGTTTTCAGCCACGCCAGCTTCGGGATTTCCATTTCCGGCGAGAGCTTGCCGCCGACGTAGCGCAGGACGTCGTAGCCGCCCGCGTTAATGGCTTCGGTTTCGGCGATCGCCCGGTGGTCCATCCAGACGATGACGTTGCGGGCAGCGTCTCCGCTTTCCGACACAGTTAGCGCTTTGCTGTCTTTATCCAGCACGACCAGGGAACACGTCGCGTCAAACCCTAAACCAACGACCTGCTCTTGGCTGACGCCGCTCTCCTGAACCACCTGCCGGACGACTTTGCCGACGGCGTTCCAAATGTCGTCGGACGACTGCTCCGCCCAGTCCGCTTTTGGCTGCCACATCTGGATCGGCTCCGTGGCGATGGCCCGCCGCCGCCCGTGCAGGTCAAACAACCCTGCCCGCGCACTTCCCGTCCCGACATCCACGCCGACGACAAACTTTCCCAGGTCACTCATGCCACACTCATTCGCCGCTTACGGCGCGGTCTCCTGCTTGGGGAACGCTTTGACATGCCCGTCGGCGAACAGCACAATGCGGGCGCAGGGCAAATCTAAGTAGCCGTTTTCCGTAGTTGCCGGCGACTCCATCTTGGCAAGCGCTAAGTCCGTCGGCTGCTCATACACAAACGTGTGGCCGCCCACACTAAACACGTCCATTGTCTTGATGAAGGGGTAGACCTTTGCCATGAAGTCGCTGGCAGCCGGATAATTCTCGTCGTTATCCTGTGTGAACTGGATCAAGCCCAGCCCAATCTGCTTCAAGTCGGACATTGCCAATATCTGTTCTTCGGCACAGGTCAAAGTTAGTCCAACAGCTAACTTTTCCGATGGCAGAGGCCTCGTTGCCGTCACAAGTTCAGTGACATACAAATCGTCATTCGCCAGGAAAGCAACTTGTCTGCCGGTCGGCGACCAGGCCGCTTCAGGGTTCGCGATGTCTCGACTGGAAACATTTCCATAGGGCATGAGGCCGGCAGCAGCGGCTCCAAACGGTATCTTGCCAAACGCCGTTCGGTGAATCCAAACAATGCAGGCCGGAACATGTCCGCCGCTGCCCCTAACTTGTTTGTCTTCTAAGTCCTGCTGCCCGTAACTGAGTGACAAGTCAGGATATTGTTTAGACGCCGGAGGCGGATCAAGTTTCGTATCCTCTGGGCGGGGGCTGATCTGGCCCGTGAGAACATCAAATTGCTTCCGCTTGCTGTCCTGCCAAATCTTTAAGTGGCTTGCATCAGCCCAGGAGTGCGACAATACAACATTTGGAGGCAAAGACAGCAGCTTAAACGTGTCACGCTCCGGGTCATACAGCAGATACGCAGGTTTATCTGGTCCAGGTTTGCCGTCAGCATCTACATTGTGAAAATACTGATTGAAGGCAATCCAGCGCCCGTCCGGCGAGGCATAACCGTCATTCAATTCTGTCTCCACGGGCACGGCACCGGCTGGGAGTGCAGCCTTCGGGTCAATCGTTTGGGCGACCGGCCGATTGGCGCTTAAATCCCACCGCAGGAACTCGCTGACTGTCTTGTCCTGCTGAGTAGGATCAGGAGCAAACTCTCTCAGCAGCAGGTACTTTCCGCTGGTGCTGAAACCGAGCAGCAGAAAGCTTGCATCCTGGCCGGCGGAGGCGGTCAAGGTCAGGCGGCTGATTTCATGCCCGGTGCGGGCGTCAATCGTTTTGACGAAGTGGAGCGTGTTCTCGCCTTGCGGCTCGGAGCCGGCATAAGCAATCTCGATGCCGAGCGGGTCATAGGCGAACTGCTCGACATGGGCGTTCAAGGTCAGCGGACGCATGGACTTGACCTGGACAAACTCGCCCCGGTGGGTGTAGAGAATGTCCGGGCGCAGATTGGTCGACGTGGGAGTGTCGGCAAGGGCACTGAAAGCAAAAATCAGCAGTAGCAGGCAGGAAGCCGCAAAGGGAAGCGGGCGCATGTTGGTCCTCCTCGACAAAATGGGTTTTGGAGACTATAACGCAAGAGGAGGCGGTTTGGGTTCGGCTCCGAGTCCCCCTAGCCCCCAATAATGGGGGAACTGGATCTCGGACAGGCAGAGCCTTCTTCTCATGTTCCCCCGTTATTGGGGGCTAGGGGGATTCTAAAGCACTGTGTACGGCGTCGCGGAAACAACGCCGTCTACCGCTTGCAGCTTGGGCAGCAGGGCTTCCAGCGTTGGCGCGTCGGTGTCAAACGTAATCAGGACATGGCCGGGGCCGGTGACGATGTCCAGGGAAACGTCCTGCGCCGCGCAGACGGCGGACAAGGCAGCGACAAGGCCGGCGCGTTCGTCGGTTTCCAGCAGAACTACGCGGCGCGGGGCGTCAAGGGTCATGGCGTACCTCCTTTGCTGGCGTTGAGCGCAGTCCCCGACATTTCTTTGTGTGTGTGGCTGTAGTAAAGGTAAAAGCCGGTGACGAGAGCGATAATCAGCAGTCCCGCATAGAGTGTTGCGAACACTTCCTCGCGCTTCAGCTTGAAGTAGCGAAAGTTGGCGATTAGAACAGCCAGGCCCATCGGAACCAGAGCGGCAATGTTGAACCCGACTGTCTGAACGACAAGCATTGTAACTGTGAGGAGGCCGTAAATCCACCAGAACGTCCCGCGCACGTTCAGGTTCAGGCGCAGGACAACGGCGAAGAAGAACGCGACAAACAAAATGTCGCCTGGTCCAATGAAGCCGAAGGGATGCAGGCCGCCGTGGTGTGCCGAGCCGCCGACGCTGGGAACAGGGACAGACACATGCTGTACAAAGCCTGGATTTTTGTCCACGACATGCTTTGTGAAACCGATAGAAGTCATCGCTCCCAAGTAGTCAATTGGCATGGCAATCAGCGCGACCGGCAGTAAGACATTCGGCTCACGAATAATTGCTGACAGTAGGATGCCCAAAAACGTGCAGCCGAGCGTCACTGCGAAGCCCTGAGCAAACTGCAGCCCAGCAGGCGGGTTGATACCGTAAGGCACTGACAGACAGTAAAACACAACGAAGAGGCCCGTGCTGGCGATAGCCGCCAGCCCGCAGGCCAGTGGGCGCGGCTTCAACCCAACAACTGCCTGTGCAAGCCACAGTTGCAGCAGCATGAACGTCAGTGTCGTAAGCAGCAAAATGCTAATAACAAGGCCGACACTTGTTCCGTGATGCGGTGGCGGCACCAGCGGCAGGAGTAAGTTGAACGCGATATAGCCGACAAAAGCCAGCAGTGCCATCAGCCAGTGGCGACGGGGCGTGGGCGGTGCAAATACCGAGGGTGCAGGCGTCGTAGGGGTCATGGGGCTACTCATTTTCCCGGCGGGAATGACTTTCGCGGCGCAGCAAGTCTTCAATCTCGCTGATCGTCGTGGCGGTGACCAGCAGGCCGCGCAGGGCGGAGACGCCGGGGAAGCCCTTGAAGTAGTGCGTCAATTGTCCGCGCATTTCTTTGACGGCCCGCTCTTCGCCGACCGCCGGGTTCTCGGCCATTGTCTTGAGGTGGAACAGCGCGGCGTCAATGCGCTCGGCAAGGGTAGGGGCGGGCCGCTTTTCGCCGGTCTCTAGGTACGTCTTGATGTCGCCGAACAGCCACGGGTTGCCCATCGCGGCCCGGCCCACCATGACCGCGTCGCAGCCGGTTTCGTCCACCATGCGCTTTGCGTCTTCGGGCGTCTCCACGTCACCGTTGCCGATGACGGGGATCGTCACGACATCTTTGACCCGCCGGATAATGCTCCAGTCGGCATGGCCTGTGAAGCCCTGCGAGGCATAGCGGGCATGAACGGCGATCGCCTGAGCGCCGGCGTCCTGCGCTCGCCGGGCGAAGTCGATGCCGGTGGTCTGCGAGGGGTCCCACCCGGAGCGTATCTTGACCGTGACCGGCACTTTGACTGCGTCCACCATCGCTTTAACGACAGACTGGGCTAGGCAAACGTCTTTCAGAAGCGTCGCGCCCGCGCCGGTCTTGGCGACTTTCGGCACCCAGCAGCCCATATTGAGGTCAATAATATCTGCGCCTGCCGCTTCCACCACCTGCGCGGCTTCCGCCATCAGCTCCGGGACACCGCCGAAAAGCTGCACGGAAACGGGCCGCTCGCTGTCCGACCAGTCAAACATGCCGAACGTCTTGGTGTTCTTGTAGTGGATCGCGTGGGACGATAAAAGCTCCGTTACCACCAGCCCCACGCCGTGGTTGCGGCAGAGCTGCCGGAACGAGTGCGAAGTCACTCCCGCCATCGGGGCCAGCACCAGCGGCGTATCAATCGTCACCGACCCAATTTGCAGAGGCTTGAGTTTATTCGCTAAAATCGTCATGTCTTGTTCTTCGTCACCCTCTTCATTACGCGGTCGAGCAGCCCTGGGTGAAAATCTCGAACCTGTTCCAGTGCGCCTGCCCCAAATCGCTGGTACATTCGGGCGGCCTTTTCGACTAAATCCTCATCGTCCGCTGTCAGGCAAAATCGCTCTGGATAGAATTTAATTGTTATCTTACCTTCAGAAGCAAGCTGCAATAAATAGTCTTTCGCATTCGCAACTCTAATTTCTTGAAGTGGCTTCACAACCTGATTGCATACCAAGTCTTTGCTGTAAGAGGTTTGCCCCGATGCAAATCCATCGCCCGATAGAACATAAAGCGAACCTGCGGCAGAAGCATAACGCCTGTCAAAAGCCCCTGCAAAACGTTCGCAGAGGTAGGGCTTGCCTGAGACTACACCCGAAGCGCATGTAAAGTCCCCGCCTAACCTTCCAATAAAGACCACCGCGACAGCAATATCATCAGTCGCGTAAACCCATGACTGCCCATGAGTGCCGACATGCGGGATGATCTACGTTAAGCCCTGTATAGGGGATGCGTGATATACCTCTTTGAAGCCGCAGTCCATGCTCAAGATTATACCACATGCTACCCCACAGGCTCGGCTTCCGCTTGCTCTGCGGTCGTCTTTTGGCTGATGACCAGGGCCAATGCCCCCAGCACGAGCAGGCCGCCGAAAAGCTGCACAGCAGTCAGGGTTTGATGGAGCAGATACCAGGCCAGCAGGGCAGCGATAACGGGTTCCAGCAAAATGGAGAAGGCGACGAGAGACGACGTGAAGTGGCGCAGGGACCAGTTGAGGAGCGTGTGGCCGAAAATCTGCGGGCCGAGCGTCATCCCCAGAAGCGCCCGCCAGACGCTTGATGAGTAGGCCAAAGTCACGCCGCCGCGTGCCAGCAGTGCTGCCCACAAGAGGGCCGCCGCAACGCCGTAAGCGGCTGTGACCTGACGCTGGGACGAGATCGTCTTATGCAGGCCTTCGACGCAGAGTAGGTAGCTCCCGAATAGCAGGCCGGCGCTGAGGCCGAATACATCGCCTAAGAATGTCGTGCGGGAGGCGGTCTGCGCCGACGCCTGCGTCACCATCCAGAGGCCGACACCGGCGACGGCCAGCGCCCCGATGTCACGCAACGTTGGACGCCGGCGGCCTAACAAGAAACCGCCGATAGTCGTCCAGAGCGGCGTCGTGCAGGCAAGCAGCGTGGCGCGGGCGACGGAAGTGCGGTCGAGCGCCGCGAACCAGGTCACGAAATGGGCCGCAAGGCACAGCCCGGCCAGCACCAGCCGCCAGCGCACGTCTTTCGGGATTGGGCTGGGAATACTCTCGCCGCGCAGCAGCAGCGACAGGCCGGTGAAGAAGAGCGAGGCCAACCCCAAGCGCCAGGCGGCAATCGCAAGCGGCGTCGCCTGCACCAGTGCTTGATGCGCGAACAAGCCCGCCGTGCTGACGAGAAACACCGCCAGCAGGAGTATCAGTTTGTTCAATTTAAGAGTCCCGTAGGGACCGTTCCCAGAGCAGGCGCAGGCCGTCCAGGGTCAGGTGCGGCTCCAAGTGGGTGATGCGCGTACTGGCTGCAAACAGCAGTTCCGATGCAAACCCGCCGGTGGCGACGACCGGGCAGCCAGGCGCGTCCATTTCGTCCTGGAACCGGGCGATCATGCCGTCTGCCAGTGACAGCGTTCCCAGCACAATACCCGATTGCAGGGCATGAACCGTATTATTGCCGATGGCGCGGGGTGGGGGTGCCAGCTCCACACGCGGGATTTTGGCGGCTTTCGCAAACAGCGTTTCCAGCGACAGCCCAATTCCCAAACAGATCGCGCCGCCGAGATAGACCGGCAAGCCGCCCGGCGTTAATGGGGCCGTGACCGCGTTAAACGTCGTCGCCGAACCGAAGTCCAGCACAATGCACGGTGCACCGTACTTATGCACCGCCGCCGCCGCGTCTACCAGCCTATCGGTGCCGACATCCTCCGGCGGTGAATACGCAACTTCCAGCCCCAGATCACTCCCCGCTGTAATTTCCAGCGGCTCCAGTCCAAACGTCTGCCGGGCCAGCCGCGCGAGGGCCGGGGTCGCGCCGGGAACCACGCTCGCCAGCGTTATTCCCGTGATGTCCGCCATCGCCAGGCCGCTTTGGGCGAACAGCGCCCCCAGGAACGCCGCGTACTCATCGTGCGTCCGCCCCGCTTCCGTCCGAATGCGCCAGTGCGTTTGCAGGGTCTCGCCTGCATACACCCCAAACGTCACATTGGAATTGCCCGCATCCATCACTAAAAGCATGAGCTATTATAGCACGGCGGTGTCCATAAAAAATAATTATGTACGAATGCTGAAATTAGGAATATCTGTGTTATGATGAGTTATCGCAGCGTTGAAAGGAGCAAACATATAATTCTACAGATCACTTTCCGTCTCTTGACTGATTCATGTCCAATGAAAGAGGAACATCCTTGAACACTCAAAGTCTTCGTCACTCAAAGTCTTCGTCACTCGGTTGCAGTTATTTTCTAAAGTGACAGCCGCTTCTTTAACGCTTTTCTGCTTGCTCGCTCCCTCCTATGCTACTCCCATCAGCTCCGATCCGGGCGGCGGCGGTGTAGGCGGCAACGCCGCTTCGGCCCCTGGCCCATCTTCCTCCTACCCCTGGGTTGGTACGGTGGACGACACAAACACCGGCACGGGAAACAAAACCACTGAAATCCCGACGATAAGCTGGAACGCGCGTGGCGGCTTAAAAGTGGATCTGACGCTGTACCACAACAGCGAAACCAACTTCCCAAGCCCGTTTGGATACAAATGGCTTTTGATTTATCAAAGCCAGGTCGGCGTTGACAGCAGCGGGAACGTCGGAGTAACCTGGGGAGATGGCCGCAAGTACAAGTTCGGCAATACCTCCGGCGTTTACTCCCCACCTCCCGGCATCCACGAAAAACTGATTGTGACCGGCAGCAATCCGGTTGCCAGCTATGACATTATTGAGAAGGATCAGACTAAGTACCACTTCGCCAACTACGGCGGTGTTTATGTCCTTAACACTATCACCGACGAAAATGGCAATCAGATCACAGTCAACAACAGCTCCAATGGAGGCTTGATCAGCGTCACAGATCCAAGCAATCGAACCGTGACATTCGGGTATAATGGCCCTTCTGCTGGCTTTTATAACACGATGACCGATCCTTTAGGCCACGTCGTGAATTTGAGCTATGACGCGAGTGGGAACTTGTCGTAGGTAACTTATCCCACGATCAACGGGTCATCGTACAGTACCGTGCTGGGGTATGATCCCAACCACAATGTGACCAGTATCAAAGACATGCGCGGCAATACGTCCACATTTTCCTACAACTCTGCTGATAATAGCCTAGCCTGGGAAAAAGACAATCTGGGCAACCAGACGAGCTTCAGCTACGGTTCAACCGCGACGACGATCACCGACCCGAACGGCCACAGTACCGTCCATACCTACACTAATGGGCGGCTGTCTCAAGTCACTGACGCTTTGGGCTACTCTGAAGCCTACAGCTACGACACAGCAAACAATGTCACGCAGAAGCAGGACAGGCGCAGTTACTACTGGAACTCGACCTTCGACGCTATGGGCAATGTTCTGACTGCCGCAGACCCGTATGGCAACACCACAACCTATACCTATAACGCCCACAACAAGGTGCTGACGGTCACACTACCGCTGGGCCGGAGCGCTGCTGGAACTTACGACACTGCGGATAACTTGACCCAAGTTCAACAGAAGGACGCCGCTGGCAATATCGCGGCCACCACGAAGTTCACCATCGGCAGCTATGGCCTGGTCTCGGACAAGTACAACCCGTACAACCACCACACCGGCTACACCTACGATGCCAACGGCTACCTCGCCAGCACTACCACGCCGCTCGGCCAC
>JAABUQ010010529.1_pt1 | contig 12080 bp, 10 predicted proteins | sample 5560001 | NCBI WGS metagenome assembly JAABUQ01 (sample SAMN10711888, study PRJNA513371) | rock metagenome | isolation source: Antarctica rocks | place: Antarctica: Victoria Land, Finger Mt nord | collected 2015-12-18
CGCCTCGGCGACCGCTGCATAGGCGCAGGCACCGCGGCAGGGGCCCCGGCGGGCGCGCGCCTGCTCCGCGCCGCACTCGCGCCGCGCCGCGTCCACGGCCGCCTTGACCCTGCCCAGGTACCACCTGCCGCGGCCGCCCAGCAGCGCCTCCGTGCCCGGCCGGCGCTGCGGCGTGCGCGGCCCGGCCGCGCGGGCGCGCACCTGTAGCCCGGGTCGCAGGTGCAGCTGGACGCCCAAAAGTCGCGCGTGAAGAGCGAGCGGCCGACGTTGAGCCAGTCGCGGCGCTCGACGGGCGCCACGTACACGCGCCAGCCCCTGCCCTGCGCGGCTGCCCTCGCGTCGGCCCGTCGGCCCCCTGCTCGGAGCGCGCCGCTGTGCATCGCCCACTCACTCTGAGGGCGGTCGCGATGGCGGCCTCGCTGTCGCCAAATGGGCGCTCGTAGTCGTCCGAGTTGTTGCCAAAGCCCGGGAGCAGGACCAGCGGCGCCGCGTCCGGCGGCGCGCGCACAGCCGCTCCGCCCGGGGCCCGCCAGTCGACGCTGCGCACGCTGCTCGGCGCGGGGCCGGACAGCACGCCGTGCGCCTGGCAGCGCGCCTGCCGCCGCGCGCCGCTGCCGTGCCTCTCCTTTTGCGCACAGTGGGCGCGCGCGGCTGGGGCTGACACGAGCATGGCGGTGGTGCAGTTGATCACTGTGCGGGCAAGTCGTAGGACGAACCAAACCACGAGGCGACATCAGGTGGAGCACATTAGTAAACGCTCACCCTTATCAGTAACCGGCCGTGCAGCGGCATTCTACCTGACGGAAAACTTCGCTGCAGATCGAGCGATCCTCACTACCTGACGAAGTTCCGCTGCTCTGCGATCTAGCACGTCACAAGCCCCTGTAAGGCGTGTGCCATATCGGATCAACCAACCATGGCCCCGCCACCTGCTGCCAGCACTGTCCCTGCGCAGCTCGTCTCGCTTGCGGTATTGCTGTGCGCTGCCCTGGCTCAGGTCAGCGCTGACTGCGGGCCGTGCCTCAGAGAAGTGTGCCCCGGCGGGTTTATGCCTGGAGTGCGCCCCTGTGTGCCCAGCCCAGACAACTGCCCCGTGGACAAGATCATAAAGGAAACCAGCAGCGCAGCAGACAAGGCCGACGCGTGCATAGCCACGGTGTCCGGCTGCGCGCTGGACAAGCTGAAGGAGTACCTGCCCAAGCTGGACACCCAGTTCTGTGAGACGGACGCGGTGAAGAAAAAGTTTGAGGAGGGCGGCCGCTGGAAGGCATACTACGGGCCCCGGGTCTGGGACTCTGAGGCCGCGGCCACGCTCGTGGGCCTGTTCTTCCCGCCGACCTCGGCGCAGGCGGCCGCCAAGCTGGTGCGGGCGCTCTTGCGCGCGCGCGCCTGATATTAAAGTGCTGCACTGCGCCGTCAAGCGCCTGCCGCCGGCAGGTGGACGAGCTCGAGAGGCAAGGCGACAGCCTGGTCGCAGCCCTGCGCGCCGCGGTGCAAGACGCGCAGGACCAGGCGCGCCAGACAGCGCCGGAGCCTGGGCTCTCCGTGAGCCTCTGAGCCTGCTGCCTCCGGCCCGCCTTTGTTACCTTTCCGGTGACCAGTGGCCTGTTGGCCCGCACCTGTGCGGCTCGCCTGATCGCAGCTGCAAAGTGCAGGCGGGGCACCCTGCCCGCTGTGAGCTAGCTCGTGCGCTGCTGAGCGTGCACACCAGCCAGGGCTTGGCGCCGCTCACGCGCCGCTCCTGCGCGCGCAGGTGTACCAGCAGGTGGAAACCATGTTGTCAAAGCTGTTTCACGACCTCTTGAGCGGCAACGTGGTGTGCCCCTTGTGAGCAAGGGGGGCGTGCACATGTGGGGCGCGTTTGCGCAGCACGGCTGCAAGGTGACATGGAGCATATGTTTTGCAATGCAAGCAGCCCGCTGTGCAGACGCACGCGCTGCTGCGGCTGCTCGTGAGCGTCGTGCATGCAAGCGGCTCGCTCTAGCATTTGAAGCATCGCAGAGTAGCGCCGCGCTCAGTGCAGACCCCAAGGCGCTCACACTGAGGGTGCGGCGGCGCGCAGCCGGACTCGGCTGCGCTCCACGTGGGCAAGCTCGGCATCAAGCTCAACTTCTTCCACGTCAAGTGCAACCTGGGCCTGGCCGGGGTCAAGCAGACGGCGCCCAGCGAGGGCTTCAGCACCTGGGCCTTTGGCTGGCGCCTCGACCTGGACGCGCAGGTCAGGCTGAAGAGCCTGTTTGATGTGGTGAAGTCCGGGGCCGAGGCGACGAACCCTCCGGGGCTGCCGCACAACCAGGGCCCCCCAGGTGCGGCGGCCGCCTGTGGAGCGCGTTGGCGAGCCGGGCCCTGCAGAGTAGCAGATGCGGCGGCGCACCGCCGGCCTATGGCAGCCGAGCTGAGGCGCGGGTGTGTGTGCGCAGAAGCCAACCTGGTCACCGTGAGAAACAACTGCACGGATCTCATATGGGTTGCGACCAGTCTGTCGTACCCGAGCGCCGAGGCGCTGCCCAAGAACTGCGTGGAGACGCATCCGGCGACGACAGGGTTCTGGTGCACCGCCGGCTGGTGGAAGCTCTCCTCGGGGCAGTCTGTGTACGTCGGGCACACAAAGTTCAGGTGGGCGCAGCAGCTAAGCGCACAGAGCACTTGCTCATGTTGCGCGCGACCACCAGCGGTCTGCATGCGCCCTGCATGCGCAGGTGTGACTGAGGCACGCATCCACGGTGCAGGAATTTTTTCTACACAGCGAGGTCCGCAGACGGCAAAATCGTCTTTGGTGACCGTGCTGACACCTGGAACCTCAAGCACGAGCGCTGCGCTGTCGGCAGCGCGGGGTGCTACTCCTGGGCCGAGGTGCGCCCGCCCGCCGCGCCTCTGGCCAACAGTGGGCAATAGGCAGCAGTGCTTGCTACTGTATGAGCTGGTCTGCTTGTTGCGGCAGCGGGGTCGGACGGCCTTGCTGGAGTCACACCAGGAACTCATATGTCGGTGATGCATTCAGCGTCATATTAATAAACATGTGTGGCTTTGGGACCGACGCAGGTGAACATGGCAGCCGCCTATTCCAACTACACGGAACAACTAGTGTGCCCCAGCAAGCGCGCCGCCTAGCTGGGACGGGCGTCTGCAGCAGCCGGAGGCTGCAGCAGCATAACCTCTGCGAGTCCGCACCGGCGAGCAAGTACTGTTATTTTCATTTTCAGGGGTTGCCGCTGAAAATGCTCGCCTTCGTGCTTGAAACAGGGCTGTGGTGCGCGGCGGCGTGTGGGGAGTGGAGTCACTCCAGGCGCAGACAAGCAGAAAGACTTGTAACAAGTGCCCGCTTGGCGATGTAGCCGGCTTTCTCGCCACAGCCACGCTCAAGAGTCCCAGTGCAGCGTGCCAGGGCAGCACTGAGGCACCGCACAAGCGCGTGCTCCCCTTGCTGCCAGCACGCAGAGGCGCACCCTTTTGAACAAACACGGCTGCCTGGTCGCCCTGGCCATGCCAGCGAGCCTGGTGGTCTGCGCGGAGGCTGCCGCTTGGCATTGCGCAGCAGGTCCCGTACCTTGCGGACCACGGACAAGGCGCCCGCCCGGGGAGCACACGGGGCCAAGTTGATGCACGGCTGGGCAGCTGGCCGCCTCACTTCAGATTCAGAATGCAACCCTCGTTAGTAAACGCGCAGCAGCGCTCTACCTGGGCACACCCAGGTAGAGCTGCCTGGCCGCGATCTGAGCAGCGCAGCGCCCGGAACGTCGGAGATCACCTTTCAAAAGCCCGCAAGCAGCGAGCCTGGTCCGGATGTCCCCGCGACCTGCAGCCAGCACCGCCCGTGCGGCGCTCTCCTCGCTCGCGGCCGCGCTGTGCGCTGTCCTGGCCCGCGCCAGCGCAGACTGCGGGCAGTGCTCCACCTACACCTGCGTCGGCGGCGGGTTCCTGCCCGAGCGCTGCGCCTGCTTGCCCAGCGGGGACAACTGCCCCGCGGAAAAGACCCTCAACGCGACCAGCAGCGCAGCAGACAAGGCCGGCGCCTGCATAGCCACCGTGTCCGGCTGCGCGCTGGACGACCTGAAGCAGTACCTGCCCGGCCTGGACACCCGGCTCTGCGAGACGGATGCGGCCAAGCGCGCGCTCGGCGAGGGCGGCTGGCAGGCGTACTACGGGCCCCGGCGCTGGGACTCTGAGCCCGCAAGCGCGCTCGTGGGCCTGTTCTTCCCGCTGACGCCGGCGCGGGCCTCGGCCAGGCTGGTGCGGGGCGCGCCTTGCCTGCTCCAGGGTTTTTTTTCATATGCACGGGCGCCCCGCTCAGCGCCTGCCATCCGCAGGTGGACGAGCTCGAGAGGCAAGGCGACAGCCTGGTCGCAGCCCTGCGCGGCGCGGTGCAAGACGCGCAGGACCAGGTGCTCCCGCCCGCCGCCCCTGTCTTGCCCGGCAGCCGCGTGGCCAGCACTGCGCGACGCGCGTGACGCGCCGTGCCCGCGCGAGCAGGTGTACTGGCAGGTGGAGACCATGTTTACCAAGCTGTTTGACGGCCTCTTGAGCGGCGGCGCGGCGCGCCCCTCGCCCGCCGGAGCAGCCTTGCGCTTGCAGGCCGCGCGTGCAGCCCGCCCCTGCATGTGACCGGGAGCCGGCAGCATGCGTGGCCTGCTGCCACGCCGGCAGGCGGAGCAGCAGCGCCTGCCTGCGAGCGCCGCGCCCGCCAGGCGCGCCAGCACGTGCCCAGCCTCGCAGGGCGGGGCGGGCCCGGCGCAGACCCGAGGCGCCCGCGCGTTCACGCCGACCGTGCCGCGCGCAGCCGGACGGGGCGGCCGCGCTGCACGTCGGCAGGCTCGGCATCCAGCTCAAGTTCTTCCACGTCAACTGCAGCCTGGGCGCGGCTGGGGTCACGCCGCCCAGCGGCGGCTTTAGCACCTGGGCCTTCCGCTGGCGCCTCGACCCGGATGCGCCGGGCGCACTGCAGAGCCTGTTTGCTGCGGCGCGGCCGGGCGTCGAGGCGACCAGTCCTCCGGGGCTGCCGGACTACCAGATCCCCAAAGGTGCGGCGCGGCCTCTGGAGCGCAGTGGCCACTTGTGCTCGGCAAAGCAGCAAAAGCGGCAGCCGGGCCGAGGGGCGGCTGTGCGCGCGCAGCGGCCAACCTGGTCTCCATGAAGAACGAGTGCTCGGGGCCCATAACGTTCGCGACCACGATGGCGTACCCGAGCGCCGAGGCGCTGCCCAAGAAGTGCATGGAGGCGCACGCCTCCGCCAACGGCACGGCGCACTGGTGCACGGCCGGCTGGTGGACGCTCTCTCCGGGCCAGAGCCTGTACGTCGGGCAGACGACATACAGGTGGGCGCAAGCCCACACGCCGCGTGAGCACGGCGGCTCGCAGGCGCCCGTCACTGCATGCTTGAGGTGCGCGCCCGCGGTGCAGGGACTTTTACTTTACAGCAGAGTCCGCGGACGGCACAGTCTGGGGCGACAGCAGCAACGTCTGGGACGCCAGGCACCAAAGCTGCGCAGGCGCCACTCCGGGCTGCTACACCTGGACCAAGGCGCGGCCCACCTTTTTCCTTTGTTTTTTAAAACCTGCGCGGCGGTCCTGGTTGTGGCGGCAGCACGGTGGGGCTGCCGTGCCGGCATGTTGCGTGCCGCAGGCGACCGCATGTGGCTGGCGTGCGTACGCGTGAGGCCGCGTGGCGGGGCGCCTCGCAGATCACCATGGGCGACGCTTTCGACGACTTTTTGGTACGTGCCACGTGCCCTAGGAGGCGCGCCGGGTAGCTGGGACGCCGGGCCAGCGGCTGTGGGTGTCCAGAGCACGCGGGCCCGAGGCGCGCCTCTCCAGCCGCGGCCGGCGAGCACTTGATGCGGTTGCTGTGTTTTGCGGAGGCCTTGGGAGTGGAGCGTGTGCATAGCTATGCAATGAGTGTAAACAGTTGCGACGCGCAGTGACACCGCCCGCTCGCAGCGCGTAACGGCACTGTCAAGAGCCCAGTGCAGCGTGCCGCGGCAGCACCAGGCGCAGCAGAAGCGCAAGGGGGACAGCGCGCCCCGTTCAGCAGTGACGGCCGCCCGTTCGCCCTGCCCGAGCGAGCGAGCCTGGTGGTCTGCGCTGGCGTTGCGGGTCTGACGCTCGGCATCGCGCAGCAGTCCCCGCACCCAGCGACCCACATATAAGGCGCCGGGCCCGGGTGCTCCCGGGGCCAAGCTCGCAGTCATAGCACAGCTTGGAGCTCGAAACGCGCCTGTGCCAAAGTGCATGCCCGGGCTGCACTCCCTGCTGCATCTGCCATGGAGGCCATGTAAACTTACACTTTTCTGTGGAACCCTCGTTAGTAAACGCGCGGTGCAGCAGCGCTCTACCTGACTCGAAACAGCCTGCTTGCGCGTCTGCTTGCTTCGACCAACCCTTCCCTAGATATGGCGCGGGGTAAGGCTAGCCTAGTAGGCCAAGCAAAACACTCTGTGCCGAGCTCGCTGGCACTCTTCTGCATCCGGCCACGCGAATTCGACGACGCGAGCCAGAGCTGGTGCGCCCCCGCCTTTCAACCCTCACTGCGGCAGCCTGCGCCGCTCAGAGTCCGCTCTGCTGTGATCCGGGCTTGATCTGCAGAGCTCCAGTGGTTGTTCGACGTGTGCTGTCGCAGGCTTCTGCCTGCGTGCTTGGATCAGCAGTGTCCCGCCTGCATGCTTGGATCAGCCTTCTTCCACGCAGATAGGCGGCAAGTGCCACCGGCACTTTATGCAGTTTGTTCGTGCGACACTTTCGCGCCCAGGTGTACCTGGGGCGCTGGTGCAGGTGCAGTGTCTTTGTATCGTGTGATCGCTGCTCAAGCTTGCGGGAACTGTTTATTGGCAGAGTAGGCGCAAGCGCGCATGGGGTGAGTCTGGCCTTGACCTCTACCTGCGCACGTCCCGCAGGCCAGCTGGGGACACACGCGCGTGCAGACGAGCAAAGCGCTCTGCCGCGCGTCAGGATAAGCTCCCGCGTCCGGGGATCGCTTGCTGGACGCCGCGCCCCCGCCTGACGCGGCGTCGCGCGCGTGCAGGTGCCCCGAGCGCTCCCGAGCAGGCACAAAAATGGTGTCCAAGATCGTCTGCGCGCTCGTGCTGGCGCGCCTGGCCGCCGCGACGGGCCACAGCTTCCCCGCGACGCCGCTGGGTGCGGCCGGCGACGCCGAGGCCGCCTCGGCCCGCGGCGCCTCGCGGTGCGCTGCAGCAGCCCGCACAGCAACGCAAAACAAACACAGGGCCGCGCGCAGCTCAAGTCTTGCGGCCGCGCGCGCGCAGGCGCCTCCTCGCGTGCCCCGCCTCCTTCCCCGTGGGCCCGTACTTTGACTGCGACGCGGCCGCATCCAGGTGCTGCGCCGGCGGCGTGCTCTACCGGCCCCGCGGGCTGCCGCAGCCGCAGCAGTGCAGGCAATGCTGCTACCCCAGCAGCCCGGGCGCCCTGTACAACGCGTGCCAGGACGGCCAGACGCACTGCCTCTCCCCCGGCCACACCGCGCACACGCGGAGTGACACCGGGTGCGAGTACCAGTGCCCCGACGGCAGCCTCGGCAACCACAACCTGTGCGGCTACCAGGGCGAGGGGCGGTGCTGCGCCGGCACGGTCCACCCCGACAACGGCTGCAACCACTGCTGCGGCGCGGGGCAGATCTGGTGCACGGTCCAGGGCGGCTCGGGGGTCTGCTTCATGGGCAGCGGTGCGCGGGGCCCTTTCCGCCGCTCCTTTGCTCCACCCAACGCGCGCGCTTGGGCCTGACGGGTCGCGCGCCGCGCAGTGTGCCCCGGAGACATCGTCGAGGGCGCCGCAGGCGCCGTCAAGGAGATCAACGCCGACCTCTCGCCCGCGGTCGACACGACACTGAAGATTGCCGGCGCCGTTGTGGGGCTGTAGGCCCCGGGGTGAGCCTGACCGGCGCGCGGCGGCGGAGGGCTGCAAGCCCGGCGCGCCCCGACCGCGACCAGCCTCGGCCTGGCTGCTGCCAGGACGGCGCGCGCTGACCATGGTGTAGAGCAGGAGTAGGCGCTTTTGGCAGACCGCTGCCGCGCGTGCGCCAGTGTGCAGGCAACGCCGTGGGCGTGGCGTGTGTTTGTCGTGTCAGTAGTGTTTTGGCGCAGTAGTGTTTTGGCGCAGTTGACAGCGTGCCGCCGCGCGCTGGTGTTTAGGCAGTAGGCCACCAGAGCAGTGCCATGGACGGCGCGCGCTGACCGTGTTGTAGAGCAGGAGTAGGTGCTTTGGGCAGACCGCTGATCCTGTCATAGATCAGAAGGAGGTGTTTTCGGCAGGTGTGCTGCCGCGCGCGCGCGAGTGTGCAGGCAACGCCGTGGGCGGGTGTCTGCACACTGGCGCGGCGTGTGTGTTTTCTTTTCCTTTTGTTTTCTGCATCTTTTCTTTTTTGGCGCGACGGGCTGCGCGCGCTGATGTTCAGGCTAGCAATAAGTGCAGTGGGCATGGCATAGGCCAGGACGGGGCTTGCTGCGCCCCTGCTTGCATCAGCGTCTATAGGCATGCAAGCACGCTGTAAGCATGCAAGCAACCATGCCGCCAGGCGGCGCGCCTCATGGCAAGTTGTATTTGTGTGAGCCAGAATATAATTTGACCCTGTCACGGCTTACACTGGTGCACAGCGCACCCGGCCGCTGGCTCTGGAGCATGCGTGCACATGAAATACCCCATTCGGCACACACAAAAATCAAGGTAGCCAGTCAAACGGCAGCGCGGGCACGCGCCGCGGGCCCGCCGGCCTTTGCACACAACTTCTCTTGCCCGGATGCAGCCTGCTGCAGGGCCGCTGACAAGCGGCCTTTCAAACAAGAGCACGGCCCAAGCCTGGCACGGAATCGACACGGCGCACGCACGGCCTACTCACTGTCAGTGTACTCATGCTTGGTAGCGACAAAGGCCACAGCCTGCGAGGCGCCCCTGAAGCTCTGGCCGTCCTGCCAGCCCGCGCATTGAGCGGCGTTGTTGAACGGGCGCAGCATAGGGGGAACGGGCGCACCCTAAAACGTCCTGCGCAGCCGGTGCACGTCGCAGCCGGCTGCCCCTGCATCGGTGGGCACGCCCGCCTCGCGCGCATCCTGCGCCCAGCGGCCGCACTGACGCACGCGAGTGCCGACAGGCTGCAACAGCAGCTGCCAGGCGGCGCAGTCGCCCCAGAGGTGGCGCGCGTGACGGGGTTGTGTGCAAGGTCCGTCCTGGTCACTATCGGCAGGCGCGTCAAACTGAGACTCTGACGTGCACATCACACTTGACGCGAGCCGCAAGCCGCAACAAGACTCCCGCTGACCTAGCTCTGCTCAAGCCTGCACTGCACTGGACGTTCGCGCACCGTCTCTGCGATGCGCTGCGAGATCCACTGCAGGCTGGTGTACAGGTGGCGCACGCAGCGTGTACGCTGCTTCTCAGGCATGCGCTCGCGCATCTGCCCCAGGCTGATCATCTGTGCCACCAGACTGCTGCACAGGCATGCAGTGGCCTCAGGGACCCGCCGGTGGCCTGCAGGGCGCAGGCCGGTCAGAACGCTGCAGGTGCCTGCAGCACCTGCACACTACCCTGCTCCTACAGAGCGTCCTTACTCTGGGGTACATAAGCGGCGCAGCTCAATGGCGGCAGCCGGCTTGCCCCATGGCATGCCCCATGGCATGCCCAGGCCTGACAGCAGGCACCAAAGCCCTACCAGCGCCCCTCCAGGTGGCCAGAACAGGGCGTCTGCACAGGACACAGGGCGCTGCGCACCGCCCTCCCACATCTGCAGGCAGCGCAGCAGCAGCGGGGTCAAGCGGTCGACCAGCAGGGCCTGCAGCTTCTGCTCCACCTCCGGGTCGAGCCGGCGTGCGCCGGCGTCGAGCGTGTCCGAGTACGTTTGGATTGTGCCGCTCACGCTGATCAGGGTCGCCAGCACCCCGTCAACGCTACGCTCGGCGGCGGGTCCGCCTGCGCGCACAGCTGCCGCCCGCTCGCACCCTTCCAGCAGCCAGCACGCTGCCTGCGCGGCGCGTCGGGCGCGCACCGCAGCCCCCGCACAGCCCCCGCTCCAGGACGCTCATGAGCAGGTCGCCCGCGGGCGCGCTGCAGAAGGCCTTGAGGTACGCGGCGCACGGCGCCTCAGTGCGCACCGCGCCGAACAGGAACGGCGCGGCGGTCAGGTGCTGCGGCAGGCCAGGCCGCGGTCTGTCGCATGCTCAGCGGCGGAAGCTGCAAGCAAGCGGGCGCGCGCGCACCTGGCAGGAGGCCTTCAATATGGCCGTGCGACCTGCAAAGTCCGCCGCTTCGGGCATGGAGAGCGAGGCGAACGGCGGCGTGGCCGGAGTGCCGGCCAGCCACACGAGCACCGCGCAGAGGCTGCAGTGGTAGCGCGCCAGGACTGCAGACGGAGCCGCGGCCGCCCCGCCCAGCGCCTCCAAGGCATCGTCCCCGCACCACTCAAAGACCGCCTGCGAAGCGCGGCACCGGCTGGGCGGCAGCCTGCGTAAGGCGGGCCTGCCGCGCGGGGTCGCCGTACCTGCTGCAGTGTGGGTGCGCACAGGGCGAGCAGGGCGCAGGCGTTGCCGCTATCCGGGCTGCTCGCCGCCAGCACCGCCCACGACGTGGCCACGCTCGCGGCCAGGCCGTACATGTCGCACCCCGCGTACCTGCAATTGCATGGGGCCATTGCGGTGAGCGCGGGCGCGGCCGCCTCGGCGCGCGCGCAGCCTGCAGACCGGGGCGCGCGCGCGCCGCGCGCTCACCTCACGGCGGCCTCGCGGATGGCCGTCTGGCGCTCGGCGGCCGCCCGCACGAAGAAGGGGCACTTGAGCACGGTGCAGAGCGCCTGCAGTATGTAGACCACCCAGGCCAGGCCCGTGTCCTCCCCGCCCCGCTCCAGCCAAGCCAGCACGTCGCGCCAGAGGATGCGACGCACGATGCTCGCCAAGGTGCCGACCGCAGCGCCCCTGTACACGAGCCTGGCCTCGTGCAGGGCGAGGCCGCCGTCCCTGGTCACAGCCTGCATCAGGTCGCCGTGTATCACGGGCGCCAGCAGGTACACCGCGTCGGGGCACATCAGGTCGGCCGCGCGCAGGGGGCACGTGGCCCCGGCTGCCAGCGCCGGGGCCCCGGCCTCGAGCGCCCCGAGCCCCGCGGCGGCCTCGGCCGCCAGGCCTGCCAGGGCGCACATCTGCTGGGCTCCTCTGCTGGGAGCAGGAGCTCTGAGCTGAGTCAGAAAGGGACCGGGCACATCCACGGGTGGCTGTTGACTTGATCCCTTTACCGTCAATCCCCCTGCAGCCACTGCAGGGTACCCCGCGCTGTCCTGGAGCTCCTGCATGCCCGCAAGCGCACAGCAGCTGGCCAGATGAAGCGCGGGCAACCTGATGCTGGCGTGCAGGTGCGGCAGCAGCGTCGCTGGTCCCTGCCTCCGTGGCCAGCGCCTGCCTGTGCTGAGGTCCTCCTCTCGCACATTGGGGTTGACATCCTGGTTGCTCGTCTCCGCGCGGCGACACAATCCGCTTAAGGGCGTAAGCTGACCCAGCCCCATGCGCCCCCGCTACAGGGCCGGAGCTCCTGCGCGCTCAAGCTTGAGCCTGGCAGCCCGCCTGTACGCTGCGTGCGGCCGATGCCTGGGCATGAACAACAAGGTCGCGAGGAGCCTGCACACGAGCCCTACTCTGTGGCGCTGGTAGGCCTGCTCGCGCCTAGCAATTTACTGTGCCTCAGCAGGCTGCCCATGCGCTGTGGGCTGCACCTGAGGTCCAGCAAACCAACGTCCCGGTCCAGGACCAGGACAGAGTCTGGGGTTGTGGGGGCATGCCTGCGCTAAACGGGGTGCTAGCAGCTCGCGGCTGTACTGCGACGATGTTTGCAGGTGTGCCTGACTCAGAGATGCCCAGAGCCAGGAGAGCGCCAGCAAAAGCCGCTGCGCAGGAACGGCACGCGGTGGCGTTGGCGACCCTGCTCAGGAGCAACAGCCAGGACAACGTCATCGCGGGCGGGGGCGCGGCGGTGCTGGTCGGGCTGCTGGCGCCTGGCTGGACCGATGCCGTTCACGAGCAGGCCGCTGCGGCGCTGGGCAACCTGTGCACAAGCAGCGCCCAGAACCGCGATTGCGTGAGGGTGTGCGGGGGCAT
>JAABUQ010010531.1_pt1 | contig 12079 bp, 11 predicted proteins | sample 5560001 | NCBI WGS metagenome assembly JAABUQ01 (sample SAMN10711888, study PRJNA513371) | rock metagenome | isolation source: Antarctica rocks | place: Antarctica: Victoria Land, Finger Mt nord | collected 2015-12-18
TGGTCGTGGAAGAACCAAAGGAAAAGATATGGCTACTTCCTGGAAAGCAAAGGAGAGGGGGGGGTTGACGATTCGGGTTACGGGGCGGTGGCTGGTTTCTACGTTGTGGGCTGGTCTCTGGGATCGAGGGGCTAGTATTGAGTTCATGTGAAGGGTATGGGGGGAGAGGGGGGTTGTTTGAGGGGTGAGTGGGTTGGGTATCTAGCTATCTAGCTAAATGAAGGTATGAAGGTATGCCAGCGGGAGTCGTGTCTGTTCGCTTGGGGTTGAGGCTGGAGATATGCTGTGTGGGTGCTGTGAACTCATGTCATGGTGACTGGGTAGTTCCAATTCAGGGGTGATTGGATTAGGCTATCTAGGTATGCTACGCCAGCTGGATTCGCTTCTATTTGCTTGGGGCTGAGACTGGCGATATGCTGTAGATGTGGAAGCTGTGAGGCAGGTTGTGATAGTTGCTGGGAGGCGGTAGCTAGAGAGTAGGATATTGAGCTGTGAGTGTTGGAAAATATTAGCTTGTTGGGTGTAGGAGCTAGGAGAGCTGGAGCGAAAAGGAGGCTGAGTGGTTGGCTGACTGGTGTTGTGCGTGCCGTAATAGTTCGCTTACTCTGTTAGTAACGTTGTTGCGGATCATTGAAAAGAGATACTCACTCCCTCCGTTGATTAGATTGGGGGCTGCTAAAGCCTACTCACTACCCTTTCACAATATCCTCCCATCCACCCATGCCCTCCGTGTCCGTGTCTTCCATCTTCGTATCTTCCATCTTCGCCTCCACCTCCTTCGCCGATCCCGCCTGAGATGCTTGCTTTGCCTTTTGTGCCTGCTTTGTTTGCTTCGGCTGCTTCGATTGCTTCGATTGCTTCGACTGCTTCCGCTGCACCAGGGTGTGACACTGCCACCCCTCTTGCGGTAGCGTGATGTCACGCTTCTCCAGTTCTTCACGCATGACGAGGTCGTAGGCCGCGGCGTTCGAAATCTGGTTCTTGACGGTCTGCACTTGCAGCACTTCGTCGCAGACTATGCTCGCGGCTTCGGCTTTAGTCAAGAAGGGTTTGAAAGATGGATCCAAGGTAGCCTCAGCGGTTGCAGGACGGAAGGGGCAACATTCGACTGAAGTGAATGTCAGCATGGGGATATTGAATTAATGAGAGGTAAGAGTACAAGGAAGGCAGTGCATGGTCGATAGACTCGATGCTTGATGCACAGCAAGGCTTACCACAAGGATTCGGACGTCCCACATGGACAGCTCGCAAGCGATGCTCGATTTGCTTGAGTAGGATGATAATAGCCTGGCCAATTGGGAATTTGATATCGCTCCACGGTGGGGAGATGGAGACAATCGTTCTGAAAGCTTCGTGCAGCGATCGGAACTCAATTTGCACCGCGGAGGCTGGGGCTGAGAACTGGCAGACCACATGTTCCCACATCAGGTCGAATTGCTTTGTGGAAACCTCGACTGTTTGCAGAGTGAGGAATGGTAAGCACCACAATTGGGACAACGGGGCGGGTTGATTGAACATACTCTTTATGTTGCCATAGTTGATGATGCGAAGACGCTCTCCCGTTGCAATGCCCTCGTAGTGAGGGGCCATGAGCTCCCCGCTAATTGTGTCATGGCCGTTGCGGCAGACAAACGTGTTGACCTCTCGCCAGGATGGGGCTGGTCGTCCGTCCGGGTTCGCGACCACCTTGGGTGCACCGGGTAAGATGGCGTCGAAGCACTCGTTTTCGTGACGTGCTTTTTCCTTGGAGCCATCCTGCTCTGATAAAGGACGATTGCTGCCCAGGTATCGCTCATATCTACGTACGAGGCACTCTTTGAACCCCGCCGGCACCATGAGCTCATGTGCCATCTCAGGATGAAGCTTGAGGTATTCAGCCACTAGCAAGGCAAGTCAGTTGGGACACAGTCACAGGGATATGCAGGGTTCACTTACGGTTGGCGCATCTCGAGGAGAGAAAAGCAATCTCATTGTCAGGTGAGAGCCGCATGCACTGAGTCTCATCGCTCACCACGCCATTCCACGCCTGCAGATCTAGATGAAGCTTGCCGTCGATTGATGACATGGTGTTTGACGTGAGAGTGAGTGATGAGATGGTCAAAGATAGGGAGTGATGGAGGGTTGGAGGATGTAGAGATTGGGAGAATTGGAGAATTGGACTTGGGAGTTGTTGTATGAGGGAGAAAAGTTGATGAGGTGAAGGAAAAGATTATATAGAAATTTCCAGGACAACACTCTCAGTAGCTTGGCCCACTCACACAATAGAGCTTCTGGGTAGACATTCTATTTCAGCCAATTTAAAACACTGACCAGATCTGGGAACGGGATGCATCGTAGAATTTCGTCCCGGGTCTCAAATCATTCTTCTTCCACTTTCGCCGGCCTCTCACCTATCCCCATGCGGCTCAGCACCACTGCAACAAAGTTGTCTTGTCGGTCGAATGACTGACCTCGGGCATGTTCACAATCGACCACATCGACTCTGCTCACTGTTGGCCGCACATCAAGCCCAACGGTGGGTAAGACGTTTTTGTACTGAAAGCCGGGAAGGTATCATAATGGACGGGAAGATATACAGGATAGCACAGCAGGCTGTTCAGAGGGTTCATAACGCAAGATTAATCTGAGCCCTAAGGACGACCCGCATCATGCTGGACAGGATGAATGAATAGTACCCAGAGACATCTATGAACATGCAATGAGACACGAAGCGCACGTTTTGAGAGAGAGCCGAGGAATGAATGCCAGGGGCGATATACCCAGACCGTGGCTCAACAACGTCTATTTCTGTTCATGAGCCTCCTATCTTAAATCGTCAATGTGTGGTCTGGAAGAGGATTGTGCAATTAATGAGAAAGAAGCTGAACGTGCTGTCCCCACCAGAGGCGGAGGCTTCCTTCCAACATCGAGATCGGCGGAAACAATTGGCCGAGCTTGTCTCGTCCCATACAAGAGCAGCCGGCCCCAGGCCAATTTCTCCAGGCCTTTTTTTCTCCTCATTGTTTCTTTGATTGTTCTCTGCGTCAATTCGAGGACTGTTATAGAAGAAGAGGGAGAAGAAGATGAAGGAGTCTGATGGAGAAAGAGGAGGAGGAGGAGAAATGCCACAGACGCGCCACAAACGGGTCGCATAGAATCTTGTCGCCAGAGCCTCCGCAGTCGCAAATGACAGGAGGCTCCGGACGGTCCCTCCCGGTTTGAACACATGCAGCTTTGACCTTCACAGGAACTCTCTCTTCTTCATTCGCTGGCACTTTGGTCTTTGCATTGTTCTTCCTTCATACTCAATTGACACATCACCTTTTATCGTTATCGCAGAGCCGTTGGAGCGGTCAGAAAAGAAAGGTGCTGGTCGCATATGTGCGATCGATCCCTGCCACTTCTACCGAGCATGCAGCTACCATCTCCCATGCAGATGGCCGCCTTGCAAAACCAGCAATAGTCGTCCAAAATGCAGGTCCTTCCTGCCCCTCAAATGAGCATGCCCTCGCCTACTCTCACCAACCCCGATATGATCCTCCCTCTCACTTCCTCCTCCGAGTCCTCGCCCTCCGCATCAACGAGACCTCAACAATTCCCATCCCCGCCGTCGTTTGAGGAGCGACAATTCAGGTCTGGCTCGATGGAGAATAGGACCCGAGTGAAACCTGTCGGTCACAGTCTCAGCCCATTCCGCAATGGTGTGCTATCACATCGTGATGGACCCACCAGGGCCAGGTCCAATTCGGAAAGAGTAGGGGATGGCAGAATAAAATACGAGAACTCTCGGCTCTCCTATCGACCAAGCGGAGACGTTCCTATAGCATCTTCGCCCACTCTACGCGACGAATACAACAATTCGCCAAAGGCTGGGGTTTCAGCAAGCCCGGCCCAAGATGATGAGATCGGTCAGACAACGTATAGCACCCCTTCAATATTGGAGGAGGATGAAAATGATCCGACATCCCATGCGGCGATGACTCGAAGAGCTGAGGAGATCTTAGCGAATGCGAAGAAACGTCTCACGGTAAGCTTCCCGCACGGATCATGCTAAACATCACGGACGCAGTGTTAACACGGCATAGAATATGGAAGGCAATCTCGAGCGCGCCCGTAGCACCCTGAACTCAAGACCTTCCTCTTCCATGTCATCTTTTACAAACACGTACCCGGAGCCTGCCTCACTGTACTCATTGTCAAGGACACCATCCAAGCATCGTCAAATGGGCACTGCTCTTGACGAGAATAAGCAAGGTCATTCCAGAGTATTCAGTGAAACATCCGTGCCATCGTCTCTCAATACAGGTCTCCCAGATGGTCCGTCGGGAGGTGGAACCACTGAGCCGGCACGAAATTGGTTTTGGAATGGGCTTACACGTTCTACGAGCCTTGCAAACAGACACAACAATGCTCTGCAGCCCCTCACCGAGGATGGACCTGCTCCAGAATCATTTGAGCGTCGGACTAGGGAAGATGATATTGACGGGGAGGGAGAAGTCTCCTACAATCGTTCGGATCAGCGTCTGTCGGCAGCCTCCGCATTCAACGCCCAAAATCCTCCTGCAACAGGTCTTACAAGAGCACGATCCACACATCAGATGCGAGACTTGAGAGACCAAATGTCGGATCTCAAAGGCAAAATCTCTACGCTAAAGCAAAGAGCTAAGGAGGACAATCTACGGCGACGCAGCCTACAGAGCTTACGCACCCCCAGCCCATTCACTGCGGCCGATGAATATTATACGGGAATTCCTCTGGTTGAAGAGAAGAGTCCAGGTATTGGATTGGGTCTGTTGGGGGTTAGTCAACCGACTGACCCTGAAGGCCATGAGGCAGAGTCTACACCCACGGCCGAGATCGCCGAGCCAATTTTTGGTGACGAGAATCATAATCAAACAGACCGAGATTCTGGCGTGGGCCTGCAGGACCAGACAGAAGAAGCAACAAATCCAACTCCAAGTTGTCCAGACACCAACGCGACGTGGCCGACTCCTGAACCTCAGTCTCAGGCGAATCGCGAGCCAAATGCAGAAACGGTGACTGATCTGGGAAGGGAGGAGCACGAACCGCGCGTGACAAACAACCACGTCAGCGAGGAGATGCCATCAGAAGAAAATGCCGAGGGTGTAGAAAGAAATGATGATAAGGATAGTATCCTTGAAGATCAAGATTATCACGACACCTCTGCCTTGCCAGTGGGCGAGAGACACGAAGATCGTGCGGACGCTTTCGACTATGAGCACTTCTTCCTCCACAGCGGGATGGGAAGCTATGCGAAGCGACCGATCAGCAGAACCAGCAGCCACAGCTCCATGTACTCGATCGAGACTACCAAGCCCTCTAACGCCATGGACGAAGCCCCCAAACCCAATGGAAAGCATCTGAGGAATAGCAGCGTTGAGTCGATCTCGACGGTTGCTACATTTGCTACTGCAACTGAAGGAAGGGATGATGAAGTCGATGATAGAGAGTTGACCCCTCGAGGTGCAGCCAGTAATGGCAAAATCAATGGTAGCCCGCGCAAGGCATTTAGGAGGGGAGCTTTCACTCCCGACAACGGATCGGCGTCGTCCACTTCATCCCCCGACCTTCTCTCGCACCTCGCCGCATTTGCACCGCCCAAAGAGGGTATGCGAGGGAAGCCATTCCACCTGACTGACAGCGACAAAGAGCTCGCGGAAAGGCTGGTCAGGAGCCTGGTAAAAGTGTGCAGCGAGCTTGACGCACTGACAGTAGAAGGCGTGAAATACGAAGCCCGAGTGTGCAGACGCAAGCTCGATGCTGCACGGCGATATTTGGATGGGGAAGTCAATGGGGAAGCATTCTGATGACGCAGCACAGGTACTGCGATCATGATTGGCACAGCACATAATGGGGGAAACGTCTACTTAATGCCGCAGCGAGGACGCATTTGGGAATCTATTGTCGAATTTCGGTATACCCCACATCTTTGACAGGTCTTGTTACTTCTTGTATACGGCATTTACATTCATGCAGCATCTTGCATAGGAGATTTTGCATGTATTGGCTCTGTTGGTCCTATGGATGGCAATAATGGGAAATAATATTAGTCATATACATATAAGTAGTTGGTATGGAAGAAGTAGGAAGTAGTCTCGCCTATGTAATGGCCTCCATGGCTTTTAATAGTCAAGGATATTCCAATTGCTCCATGCGACGGAGGTATCTCCGCTGGATGTCTGTCTTGACTTTCCAACGGCTGGAATAGAGCATATCTCAACACAAGGTACTCGTCTAGTTGGTAGGGAGTATTTGAGCACAGCCACGCTCTTCGCCATCTCTTGCGCCCCACCTGAGGGACGCTAATTTACAAGCATTCCGCCAATCTCGCCCTAGTTAGGATCCCTACTCGTGGGGACAAGCTCGGGCAGATGGACAGATGGTGCATTGGTGCATCGCCAATCGCCATTAAGTGATTGTGCTCAGTGCAGTGTCAATACCTATGTCATCACCGTTTCATTCCAACCTTTTTTATCTTTCTGCTTCTCTACTTTTCTAGATCTCCGTTTCACAGGGACCTGGAGACAGCCAAAATAGAATATTCATTATTCATTTTTCATTGTGCCCATTGACACCGATTTGCTTTGCTTTGCCTCCGAGTCCAACCTTATCTTATAATTTCGAAAGCCTTGAATCGAGTAGCTCCTGCAGATTCATCATTGACCTATCACAGCGCTTGCCCTTCCTTGTATATCTCATTTCCCTCATCTCGATGACGCCGTCGATCTAGGCTTATTACTCTACTGCGAACTACGGATACCTTGACCTTTAAATGCCGAAATGAGAGCCCCAGACCCTTTGGGCCCAGCTTCAATTATATGTCACCTTCACCTTCAGATGATGCGCTCGACTTTCTCGACTCCCTTGTCATCTTCGATCGCATCTGCCCCTTCGCAGTCGAACACCTACCAGCAATGTCGCGCAGGGTCTTCGACGTTGGTCTGGATATGGGACGCATACGAAACGGTCTCAAGTCCAATAAAGAATCCAAGCGCAGCAAAAGCTATCGATCTACCGCCACTCCGAACCAGAAATCCGACGATCACACCGACGACACTCCCAATTCGAATCAACTCGCAATGGTACCGCAGATGAAGCACAAAACCAGCAGTCCTACGATCAACGGACAGCAAAATCAAAACCCAAGCCTACCTGATGCTGGTCACAAGCACCAAAGGACGCAAGACTTCGACTTTCCAATGCCTCCCAAAAATTCGTCGTCATCACCAGAGTATGTCAACGGAGAGCGGTATCTGCGCTCGTCACAGTTCAATCCACCTGATGACAGCCCCACCACTGCACAGAGACCGGACCACATCCGGCGTCCAAGTGACACGAATCAGAACTTTGACCTCAAACCGCCTCCGCCAAATACAAGAGTCAAGCATGTCGATACTCTCTCGGAGAAGCTGCTCTCGGGCGACCACTTAAAAGTCATCCTCAAAGATCCTTCCTTCTTCCTTCGATTCACGGCCTTTCTCAATCGTTACAGACCGAATCTTGCGCCGGTATTGATGAGACATCTAGAGGCACAGAAGGCGATCAAGGCAGTGGAATATGCAAACGCTTTGGCAGAAATAATCAAACCAGCACCAGGGGAACACAATTCTCCATGTGCGGCAGCATCTGTTGATCCAAGGTTTGAGGCAAGATCCAAGCGCGCGTTCGATACTCTAATCGTCGAAGCCCTTCCAGCCTATATAACCAATTCCTTGACCAAAGTTGTCACGGAGAGCATGGTCCGAGAAATCACGGGAACAGGCATGCCTGTGATGCGCGAGCTAGTCGGCGGGTTAGCGGAGGTATTCTGTCTCGCGGACCCTAGCGTGAAAGATTGTCCAATCGTCTACGCCAGTGAGGAGTTCTATCGTACCACGCGGTACTCAAGAGATGATGTCCTTGGACGCAACTGTCGATTCCTGCAGGGTCCAAAGACCGATCAAGCTACTGTCTCGAGATTAAGCTCAATGATCAAAGCCGGCCAAGAGTCGTGCGAAACAATTCTAAATTATAGAAGAGACGGCTCTCCTTTCATGAATCTTCTCCTGACGGCGCCCTTGTATGACAACCGGGGCGCCGTTCGCTACTTCATAGGAGCCCAGATCGACGTTTCCGGACTGATCGAGGATGGACGCGGTTTAGAGTCTTTCGAAAGACTACTCCACGAGTCTCGACCCAACAGAGAAAGAGATAGTGGATTTTCCGAGGATGGCATAAACCAAAAACACCTCAAAGCTCTCAACGAACTTAGCCAAATGCTCTCCGTGGATGAGTCGTCACTCCTCCAAGGGTCTCATAGCCGTACAAGCAGCATGGCCGACAACACATCCAGCGTGAATTATTCATACCGTCATAATGCTAGTAAGCGCGATCCGAGTGTGCGGTATCCGCGCCGAGTCCTTGGCAATGAGGACGACACAGAAGGCAAAGAAAGAAGTGACTGGGCGCTCTCATCATCAATTTCGTCCGGTCGCCTTCCTGGAGTCTATCAAAATGTGAGCACATATACCCCTTTTTCACGAGCCACCTACATCGCCGTTGCTAATGTTGATGTTTCCCGCCATAGTACCTCCTCGTCCGACCCTTTCCGTCCCTTCGTATAATATTCGTCTCTCCCGCGCTCCGAATCCCAGGCCTCCTCCAATCTCCCTTTCTCTCCCGCATTGGTGGCCCGGTGCACGTTCGCGACGGCCTCTCAGAAGCTTTTGAGCAAGGTGCCGCAGTGACGGCCAAAGTGACCTGGCTTCCGCAAGGCAAACCTGCTGAAGATGGGGATCACAATCTTTCCGAATCTCGACCAGTCAGTCGCAAGGGGCCTCAAGCACCCGAGGGTATCAGCGGCGCTGGTGTTGGGAAGACCAGATATATCAGCTGTACACCCCTGCTGGGCTCGGATGATCAAGTGGGGGTGTGGATGATCGTGATGGTCGAGAACGAAGTGGTCACAGGCTCCCTTGCCAGCCGCGACCGCGCTATGGCTAGATACATGGGGGATGTTCCGATACCTGCAACACCTTCGGAATATCAGCGCGAGGACCTGCCAAGTATGGAGAGTACGCCGAGTGCCGCGGTTGAGAGGAATAATAGTGCGAACATAAGAGATTATAGAAAGGGGAAAGTTGGCAGCGAGGGTGGGAGACTCTATGCGGAGTTTATGAGGGCGAGCAATGCAAGCGGCAACGGTGGGCCTGGTAGTACAAATGGAGATAGTGTCAATGGTGTTTCTGGGGAGGGCAGGGTGGAAGAATTGATTAGCCCTATTGAAGAGAAGCCAAGGATATTCTAGGGTCATTTTGGATGGATTGTGGAGCTAGGATCGGGAAAAGGTCACGAAGCTACGAAGATACCATCTGCATCTAGCATCGGCGTCTCATAGATGTACATATATGCTAGGTTTGAAATACATATTTAGCCAAATCTATTCGCTTGCTGTGCTCGGAATGCAGTGGCGGGTATCGTTCTCGGCCTGCGAAATCTCGGTTAACTCGGAGATATATCCGACAAAGCCGCATCGCCCTGGCTCAGCCTCTCTCCATTCCCCTCCATTCCCCAATCGAAAACTACAGCCTTTCTAATGGCCATCTCATCGACATGCAGTGTTTTCATAAGCGGGGTCGGTAGCAATGAGAAGACAATGCACACGACAGCTCTTCGCACTCGCGCCTGGCCAAAGCGTTCAAGCAGCAAATAGAAGAGTACCTGCTCACCGCAGCTTTCAATCAACCACACGTCGACGCGTGATCATACCCTTTCTGCTTTCTGATCCTGGTGAAGGTATAGCTCCAATCTCGTATCATCCTAGATCTCGCTGAGCTTACACATTGCAGGTATAAAAGAAGTACAGATAATTCAATGGTTTGTGGAGCCCGGAGCACGAGTCGCCCAATTCGCTCCCATCTGCGAAATCGCTTCTGATAAGTCGACCGCTGAAGTATGCTCTCCTTGTAAATACTCTCCGGGGGGAGCTCATGGGTCTTTGGTAGATTACTTCGAGATTCGATGGAGTGATTAAGAAATTACATCATGAGAAGGACGAGGTGGTGCAGGTTGGACAGGTATACCTCGTGGTTTCCAGGTGGTAGCCAATTTGCTAATGCCTGAGAAGGCGCTCCTTGATATCGACGTGCAAGGCGAGATGTCCCCGGGAGATGAAGCCATCGCAGCGCCTGAGCCTTCCCAATCAGGATCTCCGTCCACGCCGACACAGCCAGAAAAAAGTGTAAAGCAGGAACAAGGGCAGACCGACGGTGAAAACGAATCTAGACTGGGAATTGGACCGAGGACTACAGATAAACACGCCGCTTTAGCTACGCCGGCCGTCCGAGGACTGCTAAAGGAGCACAACTTGGACATGTCGGAAGTAGCAGGCACGGGAAGAGATGGACGTATCATGAAAGAAGACGTTCAAAAGTATATGGCAGATCGGAAAGCCGGATTAACAGCACCATGTCAGACTATGTCGAGCCGCATAACACCAAGCACAGAGGACACTCAAGTGGAAAAGCCAATCACTCTGACGCCGGTGCAGGCGCAGATGTTCAAAACCATGACCCGATCTCTTAGTATACCGCACTTCCTTTACGCGGACGAGATTGACATGACTTCTCTGTCAGCCCTCCGCAGACGGTTGAACTCGCAACCTGGAGCCCAGAAGCTATCCTATCTACACTGCATCATCAAAGCCGTCTCTCTGGCTCTCGAGGAGTTTCCTCTTCTTAATGCGCGCGTTGAAGCAGGCGACCAGCGAACAAACCCTCAGATCATCAGGCGTGAGAAGCACAATATTGGTGTTGCAATGGACACCGAACAAGGGCTCCTCGTACCGAACATCAAGCACGTATCATCACGCTCAATCCTCGACATCGCCACTGAGGCTGCCCGACTTAAAGCACTCGCGAAAGAAAGCAAGCTCTCTTCCAAAGACCTTACGGGTGGTACCATCACCGTGAGCAATATTGGCAGCATGGGAGGCACCTATGTCGCTCCTGTCATTGTTTCAAGCGAGGTAGCGATCTTGGGTATCGGTAGGGCGAGGACAATTCCTGCGTTTGACGAGCATGACCATATTGTCAGGAAAGATGTCATGAATTTCAGCTGGAGCGCGGACCATCGTGTTGTTGACGGGGCAACGATGGCGAGGATGGCCGAGCGGGTGAAATCTTTTGTGGAGCGGCCAGAGGTGATGATGGCGAGGCTGAGATGAGGATCTCGACATAACATTCAGCTACATCCTTCTAGTACCAGTCCCAGACCATTCTTGTCCTCATGCACCCACCGTGTTTCCGATTTCAAACCACGAGTCAGCCATCATCCATGGTCGAAGATTAGCGACTTCAATCCTATTCCTTAGTCCAAACACCAAATCCCTCTCACCATCCACACACGCAGGACATTAACGGCATCGTTCTCCAATCGTTGGTCCACGGATCGATCCCGTGATACCACATGATGCACACACATAATCCAACATCTTAAAACCTGTTTTTCAAACCCTCCACTCCACCGCGTCCGATGACATGCCAAAGTTACAGACGTCTTTACTACCCCTCCATGCCCCTCCCCCACGTTCCCCTTTCTCTTTAAAAACACAGCCAACACCTCCATTTCCTCACCATCCACACATCACTCCAAAAGATCAAAATCAAACCCAACCTTCCATCCCACTTTCGAAAAGAAAATAGCAATCCAGCCAAAACCATGACGGACCAAATCAAAGACAACACCCGCTCGCAGACGGCGGAAGAAAACATCCCCACGCAATCAAACCCGATGGACAATATCCACGGCAACACCGAGGACATCAGCAACAAGGCTTCGGGGTACAAGGTGTGTCTATTCCCCAGTTTTCCATGTGATCAGCCTGGCACTTGATTTAGCACCGATCGCACCATTTCTTTCTGTTTTCCCAGCATGAAGACCTCACTCATCACCCCACATCACCTCCCCTTACTCTCCACCCCGCCTAAGATCCCGACATCCACCACCCACCTTCCTTCCTCCCCTCCTCCTCCCCTCCTCCCATTCCCTGCGGCCTGGCTCGCAAAAAGACCACCTCACCTCTCCTCCCACCCCTCCTCTC
>JAABUQ010010532.1_pt1 | contig 12076 bp, 15 predicted proteins | sample 5560001 | NCBI WGS metagenome assembly JAABUQ01 (sample SAMN10711888, study PRJNA513371) | rock metagenome | isolation source: Antarctica rocks | place: Antarctica: Victoria Land, Finger Mt nord | collected 2015-12-18
TGACTCGGGACGCCGTGCCTCGGTGCTGCCCGGCAGTGACGATTATTGCCAGCGTGTGGCCGCCCAGACTCAGCCCCCGACGTCACATGGAACGGAGTGGCGAATTCCGGCGAGCTGTACTAGTTTATCCAGAACGGGCCTTAAGGCGGCCCAGCGTGAAGGCGTTCCGCGATTGGATAGTGGCCGAGGCCCGAGGCATATGATTGCCCCTGTACCACTTCGTCAAACGTCCTGATACCGTTGGCGAAGTCGCCCGGCCTGCCTAAATAAGCAACTATAATTTACGGAGACCTATTCTTTAGCAAATAAATTGCTGCCGTGCAACCTGTGGCGCTATAAAAGAACAAACGACTGACTTCGCCAACGGTATCCGTCCTATAGTCGAAATGGAACGGGTGTTGATCGGGGTGCCGCGGCGAGTAGCTCACGGTCGCCCCGCTTGTGCCTCCTCGACGCGACCCAGCCAGTCACAGACGAGAGCCGCGAACAGTTCCTGCTGAACGATTGGCAGGCCGTGTTCCGCCCGGTCCAAGACGACGAAAGTCGCACGCGGAAGCTTGCTCATCAAGCGCCAGGCGTCGCGGAATCCGACGCTGGCGTCGTGGCGGCCCGTGACGACCAGGCTGGGGCCTGAGAAGAGGATTTCCGCGGCATCGGGATCAAAGGAGAAGCTGTAGCGGTTCCCGTCCTGCCGAATTGGGGACAGGAACGTTGCATCCGCCGCGGCTGCCGCGGGGGCCACGGCGTCATGGACCTTCTCGCGCAACGCCTGCACGTACGAGGGGGTCTGTACGAGAACGTCGCCCAGCTCCGGTCTTTCAGTAGCGGGGATGGCTTCGACTGCGCTCGGATCGACGATGATCGGCTGGACCGGATCGACGTCACGCTGGGCGTCTTGAGGAACAATGAGGGGCGCGCGCAGGAGCAAGCCATCAACGCGCTCGCCGAGGTGCCGCAGCACGCCACGGGCCAGGTAGGCACCCGCCGAGGTGCCGGCGAGGAGAAAGCGCCTGCTGCCGACAAGAACCGTGATGGCGTCGAGGAGGGCCGCCAACATCCCGTCCATATCCCGAAGCCCCGGCTTGGCTGGGGTGCGCCCCATCCCGGGTAGATCGAGGTAATGCCGGCACCAACCTGACGTGCCAGCGAAAATGGGTTCATAGGTGCGCGCCTCGTCGCGGTGGTCCATCGTCCAGCCGTGGATGAACACCACATCGCGCCCGCTGCCTTCCGTTCTGGTCCACATGGCAGTCAGCTCCCTCCTGGACTGCCACGGCCCCAAGCGGGGCCTCGCAATGACGGGTGGCATAGTGTCAGGCGACATCCGGGGAGCAGGCCAGTAACGACACGAGAACCCATCCACCCGGCTGCCCCCTTTTTTCTTTAAACCTTTGTGGTGGTTACCCAATCTGAGTGAAACGCGACCCCAAGTGGATGGGTGCCAGATGTCGCCTGCGGCTGGTTCCCCGGTGTCGCCCGACAGCATAGGTCAACCATTTTTGCCGTTCGTATTATCCCGCTGCCTCCGTCCCACAGGCGCCGGTCTCGTTGGAGTAGCAGGATAAATCCCGCCCTATGCCGATTATGCTGGATGCACCGGCATCAAGTCAGGAACTATGCAGGCCGGTATCACGCCCTGCCAACCCTGCGCCCGTCAAAGCTGCAAGTGCAGGAACTGGTTGAACGGGCTGCTCTCGTAATCTGAGAACGCCTTGCCGTCCACGAAGCCGCGCTTGCGATACAACGCAAGCGCGGCTTCGAAGGCCGGGCCGCGGCCGGTTTCCAGGCTCAGCCGCGTCCAGCCACGCACTTTCGCCTCGGCAACGATGTGGTCCAGCAACCGGCTGCTTGCGCCTTTGCGAAGGTGGTCCGGATGGGTCCGCATGGATTTCAACTCGCCATGCCCTTCGCCCAAGTCCTTCAACGCCCCGACAGCCACAGCCTCGCCACCTTGCCACACGGTCCAGACCGTCACGCACGGCGTCTGCAACCCTGACAGGTCGAGGGCAAACACGCTGCCCGGTGGCGAGTTGGCGTGCATCCCCGCAAGGTGTAGCGCCAACAGGGCGCGGGTGGGTTCGCCTGACAGGTCATCCTTGCGGACCTCGAACATGCAACGCTCACTGAGGCAGGGAGTGGATGATCCCTGTCTTGGCTGGCCCTGTCCAGTGCGTGGAACCCAATCGTGGGGCGGCACACGGGCCTACCCCCGCGGTGGCGGAGGCGGCCGCATGGAGTGCCGCCCTACGAGGACGGTCTTGAGCTTTGATCAGTTCTCATACCAAGCGCATCGTTCCTGACTTCATGCCGGCGCATTCCGGCCTGGGTCCGGCATCAAGGCGTGAGGCGGGCAGGTCAACTTCCATGCGGGCCAGTATAAGGTGTTCCTGCCCGCTTTCAGATCACGACCGGCTTGCAGGTCCCCAGCTCAATGTTAGCGCTGGCCCGGATTGTCAGATCAGCCTGTCATCTTCCGAGCGACTTGTCCCTGCGCCAAGAACATGATGTTCTATGGACGTCAACGCATGAGTGCGTATTTGCGTAAGCGTGGAGGCGGCATGAACATCTTGGTGCTGGCGGCCCAAAAGGGTGGGACGGGAAAGACGACCATCTGTGCCAACCTTGCCGTCGAGGCTGAGGTATGCGGCCACGGTCCAGTCGTCCTGATCGACGTTGACCCGCAGGGCACGTTGTCGAAGTGGTGGAATCGCCGCCAGGCGGACACCCCTGCCCTGGTCGAAATCAACATTGCCGAGATCGAAACGCAGCTCCGTGCCCTGGCGGCTGGTGGCGCCAAGCTCGCCATCGTGGACACTCCAGGCGCGATCACCTCCCATGTGCGTACGGTGATCCGGGCGGCCGACCTGGTTTTGATCCCATCACGTCCCAGCATCCTCGTCATCGAGACCCTGTACGAGTTCTGCGATTTAGTGGAAAGCGAACGGCGTCCCATGACCTTCGTGCTGAACGCCGTGAAGCCGAAGACGCGGATCAGCAGCGATGCCATTCGAGGGCTGAGCGGGTTCGGCACGGTAGCACCAACCGAGCTGGTTGACCGTGTGGACTACAGTGGCAGCTTCAACGATGGCCGTTCCGCCGCTGAGTTGGTACCGGGCGGCAAGGCAAACCAGGAGATCAGCGCACTGTGGCAATACGTCAACGCACGTTTACGCAAACGCGCAAACATGAGCGAAGGTTTGTAGCATGAGCAAGGGCCCTACCTCGATGAACCTGCCGCCACGTCAACCCGTGAAGGGCGAGGCGAGTGCGTCGGTTCGCTCAATCGAAGAGCGTGTTCCCCAGGTACTGCCTGCGCCGGAGCGACCCTCTCCACAACCGGAGCCTGCCACTCCTTTGCCGCCGAACGTGAAGGCGCTTGGCGGCATGGTAGCAGTCACGGTCAGGATGGATCGCGAGACCTACGAACGTCTCAAGTTCCACGGTGTCAGGACTCGGCAGACCAACCAAGACATGCTGCTCAACCTGATCCAATCCATGCTTGCCGCAGACGAAGGGAAATAGATGGCAAGTGTGCGCTTACGCAAATGCGTAAGCGCACATGCGTATGAGCGCGTAAGCGCGCATGCTTTTCACCTACATCTCCTATGTTGTTCACTATCGCCGCTTGCTGTGGGTCTGTGATGGCCTTGCGGCACCTCAGTCCCGGCACTTCCGACCCGCTGTAATCACTGCCGCCGTTCGCATCCAGGGATGAATGAATGAAAGGAGGTGAACGGGGAAGGTTGGAACGATGAGGGTGATGCCACTGGTGCCAGACGCGCCACAAGAGTGCGTCGCTACGCTCCCGCGGGCCGTGCCCGCGCTCTTGTCCCGCGCCCGGCCCGTGGCCTCGGGATCGCATCCAAGGATGAAGGATGCAGGATGATGAGCGGACATGACAGGGAGATCGAGGCGCTGAAGGCCGGCGTGAGCTGCGCCGTGGTGCTGGAGCGGCGAGGGTGGCAGCTCGACAAGCGGGACAGCACGCAGCACTGCTGGAAGTATCGCCGCGGCGCCGGCGAGGTGCTGATCGTGAACCACGGGGGCCGTGGCTGGTGGGACCCGACCGGCGACCGCAAGGGCGACGTGTTCGCCCTGGTGCAGTTCCTGGAGCCGGGCATCAACTTCGGCCGGGTTCGCCAGGCACTGCGGGACCTGAGCGGCATCGCGCCGTCCTTCCCGGTCGCCTCTGCTGCCAAGCGGGACAAAGCGCCCGAGCTGCCGCCTGCGCAGCGCTGGAGCGCATGCCGGGTCCTGTCGCGGGGGTCACGGACCTGGCGCTACCTGACCCAGGAACGCGCCCTGCAGGAGCCGGTGCTGATCGCGGCCTCCCGGTGGGACGCCCTGCGCGAGGGACCGTATGGCAGCGCCTGGTTCGCGCACCGTGAAGGGGCTGGTGAGGTGGTCGGCATCGAGATGCGCGGCCCGGACTTCCGCATGTTCTCGGCGGACGGCGACAAGACCCTGTTCCGGTTGCCGGGCCGGTTGCCGTCCAGCACGGTGCCGACCACGCGCCTGGTGGTGTGCGAGGCGCCGATCGACGCCATGAGCCTGGCCGGCATCGAGCGGCTGCGGGCGGACACGCTGTATGTCGCCACGGCCGGTGGCATGGGGCCGGAGACGGTCGCGGCGCTGCAGGGGCTGCTGCGGGACCTCGCCGCCCAGGCCGACGCGGTGCTGGTGCAGGCGACGGACGCCGACGCCCCCGGGGAGCGCCATGCGGCCAAGCTGGCGGCCCTGGCGGCCGAGGCCGGCGTGCGCAGCGGGCGCATCCTTCCTTTTGACGGGCGCAACGACTGGAACGACGTGGCCAAGGCGCGGCGCCGGGCTGCGCTGGGCCTGCCCTGCCCGGCCGCACCGGATACCTCCGATCAACTCGCGGGGGCACGGGCGTGAGCGCACCGGCGCCGGGGTGCTCGGCCGCCGACCCCGGCGCGCGCCTGCTTGTCGAAGAGGGCGACGCCGTTCTGGAGGGCGTCATCGTGGACGGCGACCGGGAGGAGGATGGGCAGTGGGACCTGGATAGCCGGTTCGTGCTGCTCACCGAAGACGGGCAGAGAGTCATAGTGAGCGGCTGGATGTGCCTGATCGAAGTGGACGAGGAGGAGGAGGAAAGGAGGGACAGGGGGGTGGACTGACGCGGGCAGGGCAGGGGAGGCCCTGCCGCGTCGTGCCGGGGGCCGCAAGGGGCAAGGGCCAAGCGGCCCGCGCTGCGCGCGCCCCCTGCACCCCCCGTCCCGAAGCGGCTGCCGGGCTGTGTCTTCGAGTGATGAAGGCAGAGCAGAAGGATGGCAGGGATGAGAACGATGATGAAGGTACGCCTGGTGCTGGGCGCGGTGCTGCTGGCAGGGGCGCTGTATGCCTTAGCGGCGGCGCCAGGGTTCGTGTCCGACCTGGCTTCCACGGTGCCGGTACGGTCGGTGCAGGATGCGCTCCGGTGACGGCCATGGACGATCAGGCCGGCGACATGCCGGACCTGGTACCGGAGCAGGCGCTGTTCTGGGTGGCTTGCTATCTCACCTCTCAGAGCTATGGCGGATCGGCCGAGGGCGGCTGGTGGTACGACGAGGGCGAGCTTGTCACCGACCCCGACATCTACCGCACCCTGGGCGGCACGCCACGGTCCTTCCTGACCGAACACGAGGCTGACGCCCATGCGGCCGAGCTGGCGCCGAAGCTGGTGCTGCTGAATCAGGACCGCCCGCCCAAGCACGCTTCCACCAGCCGGGGCACCTACGAGGTCCACGTCCTGCAGGCGGCCAGCCTCCCGGTCGCCTTTCCTGCGGCACGCCCGCATTACGAGTAGATTCCGACCCCTTCTTTCCAAGCTGAAAGCCCGCCTCGCGCGGGCTTTCGCATGTCTGGAGCCATGCCATGCTCATCCACACAGCACGAGGCCCGTTCCTGTTCCCCCGATGCCGGCACGGGAGCGCAGCATGAGCGCCCGCCAGTTCCTGGACGCTTCCAGCGGGCATCTGTCGCCTGAAACCTGGGCGTGGCTGGACGAGCAGACCACGGACGAGGCGGTGCGCGACCCCCGCAACCGCAGCGCCGAAATCCTGGGCGGGCGCACCCGCCACGGCTGGTTCATCTGGGCCAGCAAAACGCCCATTGCATCGGTCCCGGACGACCTGGCGGCCCTGATGCGTTACGCCCGAAAGCGCGGATGCGAGTACGTGCTGCTCGATTGCGATGCGCTGCCGATGGCCGACCTGCCGGTGCTGCACCCGGACTTCCAGGACCAGTCCATCCCGCCCGCCACGTCCTGAAAGGACATCGCCATGTCTCGATCCGCCCTCCGGCGTGCCGCGCAGGCCCGCCGCGCCCAGCGGCTGCGCCCAGTGCAGCTGCACGTTTTCAGCTTCGACTTCCCGGAGAACAGGGGATTCCGTACTGCCGCCACCGTGCTGGTGCGCGGCAAGATGGGACAGGTCGCCGCAATCGGCCCGGCCGGCGAGCAGGCCAGGACGCTCGGATACGGGGCGGCGTTCTGCACGGACATCTACACCGTGCCGGCGCCGCAGCCGACCCCGGCGCTGGACCGGCTGTGCCGCCAGCATACGGCGTTCCCCACCTTCCTGGCGTTGCTGACAGCCGCGGCGGCATACCGTCCCAGCATCCGCCTAGACCTGCTCGGCCGGGACGGGGCGGCGCTGGCTCGCGCCTACGACCGGCAGCAGGCCGCGTGGGGCGACCCCCGCCAGGCCTTCGTCAGGCGAAGCCGACGCCCCACCCTATCCCGCAATTTGCGCCGGCTGCGGCGCCGCTGTGGATCGGCGACCCCGCAAGCCCTGGACTGTGTTCATTGTGAACACAGTCCGGCGTCGGACGGCAGAACGTGGAAAGACGGGAAGAGGGGCGGGAAACCCCTGAAAAGGAGTGGGTGAGGGCTACCGCATCCCGGACCCGGCGGCAAAGGGTGGGGCGCGCGAGCCGCTGCGCTGGTCTCGCGCGTCCCGCGTCGAAGCCGACGCGCCTTTGCCGCCGGGTCCGGGATACGGGGCTGGGGAGGTGTTCAGAAACCCTGAAAGGGACCGAGCACCATGCAGACCCTTCGCCTCGTTCAGCACCCGCTTGCCACCGGGCCGGTGCAGTGCCGCCGCTGCGCCGCCGAGTGGCCGACCGATCCCGCCCTGTCCCTCGATTGTCCGCGATGTTCCGCGCGCGCGGGCCAACCCTGCCGTCGGCCCGGCGGCGGCAACGAGAACGCCTGCATCGCCCGGGACGTGCTGGCGATGCGCCGCGGCTTGCTCAGCGAATGCCCGTCGCTGACCTGGGACGGCCGGCACAGCAAGCCGCTGCCGCTGACCTGCACGGCGCTGCCGGGGATGGCGGCGTCCCTCTCGGTTGCCCGACCGGCGCAGGGACGGCTGCTGTGACAGGGACTGGGCCGGGACAGGTTCCGGGAAAGGCGATGGGCCGGAAAGAAGGGCAGGGAGGAGGAACGAAGGAAGGGGGTGAATGGGGAGAGCGGAAGAGCTGCCGCAGCCCGCCGTCCGCAGCAAAGGGTGGGTCCGCGCCATGCTCCCCGGGCCAAGCGGCCCGGCTGCGCGTGGCTTGCGGTCCCGCGGCTGCGCCGCGCCTTTGCCCCGGCCGCCAGGCCGCGGCGCCGGGGAGGGTGTTCAAGGAAAGGAACATCCGAAGATGGCAAGGAACGCAACGGCACGGCGCAGCAGCGGGTCAGGCCCGCAGGACCACTACCAGGCGGTGACGGACCGCATCGTCGCGGCACTTGAGGCCGGCACCGCGCCCTGGCGGCGGCCCTGGGTGGCAGGCGCGCGCACGACCATGCCGGGGATGCCCTGCAACGCGGTCAGCGGACGCGCCTACCGCGGGGTCAATGCCGTGCTCTTGTCCATGACCGGGATGGCGCACGAAAGCGACGACCCGCGCTGGATGACCTACCGTCAAGCAGCTGAGCGGGGCTGGCAGGTGCGGGCTGGCGAGCGCGGCACGCCCGTCGTGTTCTTCAAGCGCCTGGACGTGCATGAGCGGCCGGAGGACGGCGAGGGCGAGGGCGTAGTCCGGCGGGTGCCGCTGCTGCGCGGGTTCACGGTCTTCCATGCGAGCCAGGTAGACCACATCCCGGCCTACAGCGCCCCGACGCTTGATGAAGCTCCGTGGCGCAAGCCGGAAGCGCCGGAGCTGATCGTGGCGCGCAGCGGCGTGCGGGTGCGGACTGGCGGCGACCGCGCGTTCTACAGCCCCTCGCTCGATTTCATCGGCATTCCAGTGGCCTCAGCCTTTCGTACACCGGAAGGGTATGCCGCGACGCTGCTCCATGAACTAGCTCATGCCAGTGCTGCCCCGAGCCGGTTGGGCCGGGACCTCACCGGCCGGTTCGGCGGCCGTGCCTACGCTTTCGAGGAACTCATCGCCGACCTGACCTCCTGCTTCGTAGGCACGGTACTGGGCCTATCCTGCGAAGTGGAGAACCACGCCAGCTACCTCCAGTCCTGGTTGGAGGTGCTGCGCGAGGACAGGCGTGCGGTGTTCCGGGCCGCCGCCGCGGCGCAGAAGGCGGCAGACTGGATGCTTGCGCTGCACCCGGACTTCGCCCAGGCCGCGGCGAGCGCCGACGAGGACCAGGACGGCGGGACACCGGCAGAGTTCCCAGCGGCAACTACGGTGCCGGAGAGCACATCTGACCGGACTGCGACGTTTCTGTCCTGACACCGCGGCCTGTCCCCGCTGGCCCAGACGTCGTTCGCAACGGTGCCCCGCACCATCAGCAACCAGCACGAACCCAAGGAGGCCGACATGGCAGCCAACGACCCGACATGGACGGACACGGCGATCTCGAACCTACGACGCCTGTGGGACGAGGGGCACTCAACGGCGGAGATCGGCCGCCGCCTCGGCGTCACCAAGAACGCCGTCATCGGCAAGGCGCACCGCCTCGAACTGCCGCACCGTCCCAGCCCAATCCGACGGGGCACGCACCCGGCCCGGACCCCTGCGCCGCGGCCCAAGGTGACGCTGCCCGTGCGAATGCCGCCAGCGGCCTCTGTCCAGGCGGCTCCGCCACTGCCGCTTACGCCGGCACCGCCTCCCGTCCCGTCCATCTCCTGCAGGCGGGGCCTCTCACAGCCGGGTCAGAAGGCCCATCGCTGCGAAAACGTACGGTAAGAAACGAGAACACGGGCGAGATCCTGCCGATTTCGAGCGAAAAGAGCTGATTCCATTCTGCTGTCGGTCTGAACTGCTTGTTTGCTGCGTGCAGTCATGCCGTGCAATGGATAACGTTCTTTACGCCATCCCTGGCACGACAGCTGCCCCGTGCGGCGCGGACGGTGCGGGATGGCGTAAAGAAGCGCGTTGAACTGAGCCGCGGGCCGCCAGCGTCGGCTATGGGGATTGCTTCAGCGTCGCTGCCTCAAGTCGGCCGCAGATAAGCTGGCGAGACGTTCTCTGGCACGGCTGCGGCAGGTTTTGACGAGAGCTGTGAGATGCTGGCGGCAGTGGAACCAGGCGTTTCGCTCGTCCGAGATGCCCGTGCCAACGTGCGAGACGACCCGATTGCAGCCCGTCCAACCCGCCGGGCAAGCCAGGGGCAAGGCCGGCATGCTCTCGGCTTATGTCGGACGTTGATGGTCGGCGGCAGAGATGCGGCATCATGATGTGTCGGCCCAGGCTGGACGGGGACTGCGGCCGACCGTGCCGGGCAGGATCTCGATGCGCCGCATGGCTCCCGCCGAGCAGGCTGGGCAGACATGGAGCGAGCGCCCGGTCAGGGCCTGGTAGCGGTCGTGCGGGTCGGCCAACGGGGCAAGCACCGGCGGCGGGGGTGGCGGAGCGTCGAGGAGTTGGCGGCAGCGGGCCAGCTTAGCCTGGCGGCCGCGGTTGCCGAGCAGTCCATAGTGGCGGATGCGCTGGAAGCCGTCGGGCAGGACGTGCAGCAGGAAGCGTCGGATAAACTCGTGCGCGTCGAGGGTCATGACCTTACGGCGGTCGTGGTGGCGGTAGTCTTTCCAGCCGAATGAGACGGTGCTGTCCCCGATCTGGGTCAGGCGGGAGTTGGAGATGGCAACGCGGTGGGTGTAGCGGCCGAGGTAGTCGAGCACCTGTTCCGGCCCGCCGAACGGTCGCTTGGCGTAGACCACCCAGTCGATGCCGCGCGCGGCCCGGAGTTGCTCGGTGAAGCGCTTGGGCTCGTTCAGGTCGGCGAGGGATCCCCGGAAAGTCAGCTCGCCTGCCCGGAAGGCCTGGTCGAGGGCTTCGAGGAACAGGCGGCGGAACAGGCTGGACAGCACGCGGACCGGCAGGAAGAAGCCGGGCCGGCAGGCTACCCAGCGCTGGCCGTCGGGCGCCAGCCCGCCGCCGGGGACGATGCAGTGCAGGTGGGGATGGTGCTGCAGGGTCTGGCCCCAGGTGTGCAGAACCGCGACGAAGCCGATCTCGGCGCCGAGGTGACGCGGGTCGGCTGCGATGGTGCGCAGCGTTGCGGCCGTGCTGCGGAACAGGATGTCGTAGACGACGCGCTTGTTCTGCAGGGCGATCGCGGCGATCGGTTCGGGGAGGGTGAAGACGACATGGAAGTAGGGCACCGGCAGCAGGTCGGCCTTGCGGGCTTCCAGCCAGAGCGCACGGGCCAGCGCCTGGCACTTGGGACAGTGGCGGTTGCGGCAGGAGTTGTAGGCGACCCGACGGTGCGCGCAGGCATCGCACTGCTCGACATGCCCGCCCAACGCCGCCGTCCGGCAGAGCTCGATGGCGCGCATGACCCGCAGCCGGGCACGGCCAAGCGTGCCGGCATGCGCCTGGCGATAGGTTGCGCCGTGGCGACGGAACACGTCCGCCACCTCGAGCTCCGCGCGGCCCATGGGACGCAGTCAGTGGGCAGGCAGGGCCAGGTCGAGGCGGTCGAGCGGACTGGGAACAGCGCAGACCGTGCTGGTGGCGACGTGGAGATAGCGCGCGGTGGTGGACAGGCTGCGATGGCCGAGCAGCAGCTTGATGGTGCACAGGTCGGTGCCGGCTTCGAGCAGGTGGGTGGCGAAGCTGTGCCGCAGCGTGTGCATGGTGATGTGCTTGCCGATGCCGGCCGCCTCGCGGGCGGTCTGGCAGGCGAGCTGGACACTGCGGATGCTGACGTGCTGGGCCGGGCCGCGGCTCGGAAACAGCCACTCCGCGCGGGGGCGCTCGGCCTTCCAGTAGGTCCGCAGCAGGTCGAGCAGCTTCGGCGAGAGCATGACCAGGCGGGCCTTGCCACCCTTTCCGTCGGCCACGCGCAGCGTCATGCGCGTGCTGTCGATATCGCTCACGCGCAGGGCGACGACCTCGAAGACGCGCAAGCCGGCAGCGTAGGCGGTGACCAGCACGGCACGCATCTTGAGGTCGGGGATGGTCGCGAGAAACCGGCCCACCTCCTCGACGCTGAGCACAGTGGGCAGCTTGCGTGGGCGCTTCTGGAAGGGCAGCCTGGGCAGCACCCAGTCACGCTCCAGGACGACTGTGTAGAGGAAGCGCAGGGCGGCGACGTTGACGTTGAAATACGACGACGATACGTTCCGCCCGACCAGGTGGTTCAGGTAATCCCGCAGCTGCTCCGGCCCAACCTCAGCCGGGGATATGCGGACGTGGCGAGCGAAACGGCTCACGGCGAACAGATAGTTGCGCTGGGTGTAGGGTGAGAGGTTGCGAACCGTCCTGTCCTCGATCATGCGACGGCGAAGCGGGCTCATGAGGCATCTCCTTTGATGGTGTGCTGACAACAGCAGCACCATCTTGCCTCCCAACACGGTTACACGCCGCCGTGACGCTCTCCCCAAACGTCACCTGAGCAACACAGGCGATGAAGCAAATACTCCGCCAGTAAGACCAGAGAAACACAGGCAGATTATGAAGCACTGCCGCGATAGCGGCTTAGTTCAATCCACATTACACGGCATGTTTGAGTTTGGCCTGGCGTATTGCACGCAGCAAACCGGGGTGCTAACGCGGGGGATAACTTTGCGTGCAATACATGCAGCGCCCATTAATGTCTCTGGCGAGCCAAGCTGGATGGCGGCGTTCCTCGCCAGCCTGGCGCGCGACGACCTGGCACCCGCGACGCTGCGCGGCTACCGCTACGACC
>JAABUQ010010533.1_pt1 | contig 12074 bp, 9 predicted proteins | sample 5560001 | NCBI WGS metagenome assembly JAABUQ01 (sample SAMN10711888, study PRJNA513371) | rock metagenome | isolation source: Antarctica rocks | place: Antarctica: Victoria Land, Finger Mt nord | collected 2015-12-18
CTGGAAAGTAGGGCTCTCCGAATACGACCCGTTCAGCAACACAACCATACCAGGGCGAGGCAAGTCCATGTATGCAGAAACGCTGGACGTCGTCGAAGACCTGGTGCGTCAGATATGGGGCCTGCGCTGTGCGGCCCGTATACCAGAAGCAGAGCGGGGCGTGAAACGCCTGGGCGAACTCTTCGCCTATTTTAATACAGAACTTCCCCCACCCTTACGACTTGAGAAGCGCTATCTCGATTTGTACGTCCAATACCTCAGACTTAAAGCGACCGCTTACCTGGAGAAGAGACAGTACAGGGAGACGATGGCGGTCTACTAGGACATTTTTGAGCTTGTGAAGAACGAAGATCAGGGGGCGGCGAAGGCGTTGGCGTTGAAAAGTATCGGCAAGGAGTTGGAGCGCCAGGGTGACAAACAGGGGGCGGTGGCGTATCTGGAGGAGGCACGCGATGCATCGCTGGATGCCAGTAAGCTGCTGCGTACATTTGTCCTTTCCTATCTGATCCGTGTCTATGGCTCCAGTGGCGATCACTTACGCTTTGAGCGAGCGGTCAATACGGGTCTCATGTTTGCACGATCACTGCCGGGTACCTATGAGGATGGAACTGATTTTGTCTATTCATGGAGTCCGGTCAGTGCAATTATGGCAGAACAGAGTTGGGGATACATAGAGTCAGGTCAGCCAGAGAAAACGCTTGCGCTGCGGGACGATATCACGCGTGCACTGAAGCTCGGACAGGATGCACGCGTTGAGGCGTGGATACCGCTTGATTGGGCCAAAGCATACAAAATGATCGGCGAAATTGAAAAATGCATCGATGAGGCGCGCGAGTTTTATCGCCGCTGCACTATTATGCAGTCGCCGCATGCATTGAGCAAGCTGGATAAACTGCTGGCGGCACTGGATGCAGACGGTTATGGCGATGTGCAGGCGGTGAAAGATTTTCGGGAAGAGATACGAGGATGATCTCATGATCCTCCTGTGCCAGGTACTTTACTCGCCGCCTGCGGCGGCCCGTATCTTTTTTTCATGCGTGTGCCCCATTTCCCGCTGCCAAAGGTAGCGGGAAATGGGGCACACGCATGTTTTTCTTTTTTTGCTGCGCCGCAGGCGCAGGAGGCGCAGGAAGAGGTTGAGAAGCTACCTTATCACACTATTATACTGTAACTGTGGTCTCTGTTTGCGTCCCTTCCGGCGTCGTAATGGCAGGCGCGGGCCTGTTGTGATGCGGGAAGAGCGTCTTGTAGGCCAGCCAGAGTTTTTCTTTCGTGCGATCCCAGCCCAGCGTATCCTCGACGCGTCGGCGACCGACCGCGCCCATCTCCTGGCGCAGCCCTTCATCGGCCAGCAGCGTTTCGACTTTGTCGGCGAAATCTACAACCTGATTGGGTGTGGCGTAGAGCGCGGCATTCTGGGCCGAATAGCGCGTCTCTGGCAGATCGAAGGCGACAATCGGCCGCGCCATCGCCATGTATTCCATCGTCTTTAGCATCGTACTGTGATCGTTGAGCTCATTGCTGGGATCTGGACAGAGCCCCACGTCTGTAACGCTCAGGTAGCGCAGCAGATCGGCTTTGCCAATCCAGCCGGTGAAGTGCACATAGTCGTCAAGTTCGAGCTCGTGTGTGAGCTTTTGCAGCATGGGCAACTGGTCGCCATTGCCCATTAAGACGACGCCGACGTCCTGGCGAGCGCGTTTGTGTACCAGCTCATCGAGCGCGTGCAGCACGTACTCAACGCCATCCTGTACGCCCATAACGCCGATATAGGCCAGCAGGTAGCGATGCCCCATCTTCAACTCCGGCTCCGGGGCGACGGTCTGAAAACGCGTCACGTCCGGGCCATTGCGCACAACAAATACTTTGCCGGGACGGCACTTGCCGCGTTCAAGCGCGTTACGCTTCTGTGATTCGTTGGTGGTGATAACGACATTCGCGATCTGGTAGGAGCAGCGTTCGCAGAAGAGCAGCGCTTTGTAGAGAAACTTCATGCGATCCTGGAAGCGCACATGGAAGACTTCGGGCGCGAGATCGTGCTGATCAAAGATAAACTTTTTTCCCAGCAGCTTGTACAGCAGGCCCATGGCGAAGAACGTGTCGGGCGGATTGGCTGCGTGAATGACATCGAAGCCGTGGCGACGCCAGATCTTGAAACTGATCTCCAGCGTTCTCAGCATGGCGGTCGCGTACTCTTTGAGGTAGTCGCTCGATTTTGTAATCGTCGTTGTAAGAGGATAACGATAGATATGAATATCGTCGATGCAGGCGTATGGCTCCTGGTCGCGCGTCTCTCCCTGCGGAGAGATAACGCAGACCTCAAAGCCGAACTGGCGCAGCGCCTGTGCCTCACGCCAGACACGCGGGTCCGCCGGTACCGATAGATTCTCTACGACCATGAGCACTTTATGTTTCTTTGGCATACATTTCCTCTTTTATGCTATTCCCCGGCGCCTCTGGCCCCTGTTGTCTCTGCTCTGCGTTTGCTACATTTACTCCTTTGCCTGTCGCCAGTTCGTATACGGCTATAACCTTCTGGGCGATCACCGCGCTGTCCAGGTGGCGCATATCCTCCCGCCCCGTCGTCCGCTCCGTATGCGCCAGCGCCTTCTCCAGCCCTGCCGCGAGCTCTTCCGCGTTCTGCGCGCAGACGCTGCACCCTTCTGTATGGCCGATCACAGCGGCCACATCGCCAACGTCCGTGGCGACAACTGGTACGTTGCAGGCCATCGCTTCCTTGACCACATTGGGCGAGCCTTCCGCGCGCGACGAGAGGATGAGCGCGTTGCAGGCGTTCATATACTGCGTGACAGTAGCGTGAGGCAGGCCGTTGGCGACGACCAGCTCAACATCTTTGCCCTTCTCGCGTACCAGCTCGACGGCGGCCTGGGCCAGGGCGTAATTCTTTACGGGAATAGCGGGGTTGTTCGCGAAGAGGACATAATAGCGCTGCTGATCCCAGCCAAGCGTAGCGCGCACCTCCGTACGTGGCACGGGACGAAACTGCGCGAAATCAACGCCGTTGGGGATGACGAAGACCTTGTGCTGCGCGCCGCGCAGCACCTTTTTCATCTGCTCAGATTTCACGATGACCGCGCCTACCAGATAGCTCAGCCCCCGACTGACCTTCGTGACAAAGTTGCCTTTTGAGCTGTGGCCGCCATCGGCTGTAAAGGTGCCGAGTACATCGTCTCCCCAGTACGAGGCCACGACCGGTGTTGTCCATTGCAGGCGGGCGACGAGGCACCAGAGGCCATATTGCCCGTGTATCACATCGTAGCGCCTGCTCAATGAACTCAGAAACACCTGCGCGAACGCCCGCGCATAACGCAGGGGCGAGGGGCCGGGTCTGGGCAGCAGTACATCGATGTCCAGCCCGGCCGCGATCAGCGAGTCAACCTGGCTTTTCACAAATGTGCCCTTGTGCGGGATCTGCGGCGTTGGATAGACCCCCGTCACGACCAGGACGCGAAACGGCTTTTGTATTGCTGTGTGCTCATTCATAATGCTATCGCATGAACCTTTTTCCTGATAAACTCACTTGTAGTGCATCTTTTAGTGCAAAGCGACAGGCTGCTCCTGGCTCAACATCTCTTCAACCGAGCCCTCTGGCTTTGCCAGTTCCGGCGTATCGATAAAGACGCGGAACCAGAGCTCAAGGCTGGCGAGGGTGAAGAGCTGCGCTTGGTAGTTCGTTTTCCCTTCCAGGTGATCATGGACCATGCGCGCGACAAACGCGTCGTTAAAGTAGCCCCGGCTGCGTGTGCGCTCGGAGAGCAGCAGGTTGGTGATCAGACCGCGCTGGCCCTCGCGAAACCAGATCCCTGTCGGGACGTTAAAGCCCATCTTCTTGCGCGTCAGGATCTGCTCCGGCAGGAAATCCTCAAACGCGCGTTTGAGCATGTACTTTGCTTTAAACGAGCGGATCTTGACGTTCGAAGGGATGCTGGCGGCGTACTCGATCAGCTTGTAGTCGAGCAGGGGGATACGTGCCTCCAGCGAGGCCGCCATCGTCATCTTGTCGCCCTTCATCAGCAGGTTGTCGGGGAGCCAGATCTTGGTATCCAGGTAGAGCATGGCTGAAAGATCGTCGCGCTGTGGATTGTTCTCCAGCCAGCGGCGGAACTCCCGGCTTGAGTCGAGATCGATCTGCGCCTTTGTGCTCGCGGAGAGCAGATTCTCTTTGAGTTGCCCATTAAAGATGCCGAACCAGTTCATCCAGCGCTGCGGTGCCGGGACCGACAAATTGCGCGCCGCCGTCTTAACCTTGCGCAGGCTATACGGTAAGCGATCGAGCGTTGACTGGATCAGACCGTCACGCATCCCCTGCGGGATGATATGGTAGTAGCGGGCCAGCCAATCAACGACGTACTTAGGGTAGCCAGCGAAGAGCTCGTCGCCGCCCTCACCGGAGAGTATGACCTTTACATGCTGGCGAGCGAGCTTTGAGACCAGGTAGACGCCCACGTCAGATGGCTCACTGACCGGCTCATCGCGGTGCCAGGTGAGCAGGGGCCAGTACTGGGTGAGATCCGAGGATTTGACGACGAGCTCGTGGTGATCGGTACCGAAGTGATCAGCGACCATGCGCGCATAGGGCAGCTCGCTGTAGTCGGGATGATCGAAGCCAACCGAGAAGGTCTTCACCTTATGGTTCGTCAGCTTGCTCATGATCCCCGAGATGATACTCGAATCTACGCCGCCGCTCAGCATCGCGCCGACCGGCACATCCGCCATCATGCGCTCGTCTACGGCGCGGTACACGTGCTGCTTGATTCCCTTCAGATATTCTTCGATCGGCCTGTGCTCCGTCTTGCCAAAGGTGAAATCCCAGTAGCACTCCTGGCGAATCGTCTCGTTCTCGAAGAGCAGCCAGTGGCCGGGCAGCACTTTGTAGATACCGGAGAAGAGCGTGGCTGGTGCGGGGACATAGCGCACGCTCAGAAAATCGGCCAGCGCCTGCGTATCGGCCTCACGCTTGACACGAGGATGGCCAAGGATGGCTTTGATCTCCGAGCCGAAGATCAGGTTGCCATCAACGTTGCTGTAGTAAAGCGGCTTCTTGCCCGCGCGATCGCGTGCCAGCAGGAGCCGTTTGCGCGGCCCATCCCAGATGGCGAAGCCAAACATACCGTGCAGGCGTGCCACACAGTCAACGCCATATTCTTCGTATGCGTGGATGATCGTTTCGGTATCGCTATTGGTACGGAACTGATGTCCCTTCTCGATCAGTTCTTTGCGCAGTATTTTATAGTTCCAGATCTCGCCATTGAAGACGATCCAGACGTCCCCTGTCTCGTTACACATCGGCTGGTGACCGCCGCTCAGATCAATAATGCTGAGGCGGGCGAAGCCCAGGCCGAGCGGACCATCGAGGTGAGAGCCGCTGTCGTCGGGGCCGCGATGGGAGATCAGGTCTGTCATATGCTCAATGATTTGCGGGGAGACTGGCTCGCCGCTTCGTGCATTATATATGCCGCAGATGCCGCACATAAACTCCTCCTCTACCGATTCGGTACTGTTTGTACTTGCGGGCCTCGCTCAATGGGCAGGCCGGGGGTATCCATATAGATCTGGAACCATAATTCCAGACAGAGCAGAGTCCAGATGGCCGAGCTGTGATTGACCAGCCTGGAACCTTCGTGCGACTTCAGCAGGTTGCTGATGAACTGCGGGTTGAAAATGCCGCGTTCGCGTGCTCGTGGCGACTCCAGCATATCATGGGCGTATGTCGTGAGGTCGCCCCGGAACCAGTGTTCCATCGGAATAGAGAAGCCCTGTTTCTTGCGCGTCAAAATCTCCGGTGGTAAGATATCCTTCGCCGCCTGCTTCAGCAGATATTTCAAGGTGTCGTTGCGCATGCGCAGCGAGGATGGCAGCGAGGAGACATATTCGGCCAGGTGCTGGTCGAGCAGCGGTGCGCGTGTCTCCAGCGAATTAAACATGCTCGCCTTATCAACCTTGACCATGATGTCGTCAATCAGGTAGCCGCGCGCATCCGCGTATTGCATCTGCGCGACCACATCCAGGTTCGCGACGTTTTTGAAGACGCCTGCCTGGCGGGCAAAGGGATCATGCTTGCTGATCCCCCTGAAGTAGTCCGCGCTGTAGAGCGAGGAGCGCGTTCCCACCGGGAAGACCATCGTGCCCTGCACATAACGCAGCGGCAGGCCATTATTCAGATTGCGCAGGCGCCGTTTGCCACGCATGCCATCGGGCATAAAGCGGCTGCCAAAGCCCAGGATCGGCCTGACAAAGCTGGGGATGCGGCTGATCTCCAGTTCACGCAGGTAGTGTTTATAGCCGCCAAAGATCTCATCGCCGCCATCGCCCGTGAGCACTACCGTCACGTATTCGCGTGCCAGCTTTGATACATAGTAGGTGGGGAGCATCGACGAATCGCCAAAGGGCTCATCGTAGTCCCAGACCAGTTGTGGCAGCACCGAGATAAGGTCGGGCCGCACAAAAAACTCGTGGTGCTCGGTGCCAAAATGTTCCGCCACGCGCTTCGCGTAGGGCAGTTCGCTGTAGTCGTCCTCTTCGAAACCGATCGAGAAGGTCTTCACCGGCTGCGACATCGTCTGGCTCATAAAGCCAACTACAACGCTGGAGTCGATGCCACCACTTAAAAACGCACCCAGTGGCACTTCGCTCATCAGGCGCACATCGATCGCGTCCTTAATCAGGGCGCGGATGCGCTCGACCGCTGTCGCCTCGTCGTCCTGGCAGGTCGGTGTGAACGGCAGATCCCAGTAGCGCTGCGTCCTGATCGCGCCCTCTTCGTAGATCAGCACATGCGCCGCCGGCAGCTTCATGACCCCTTTGAACATGGTATTGGGTGTGGGGACGTAGCGATAGACCAGGTATTCGTCGAGCGCCTCGGGATTGACCTCGCGCGGAATGCCAGCCTCAAGAATAGATTTGATCTCAGAGCCAAAGATAAGGCGCTGCCCATCCCAGTAATAATTCAGTGGCTTTTTGCCGAAACGATCGCGTGCCGCGAGCAGGCGGCGGCGTTTGCGGTCCCAGATGGCGAAGACAAACATACCGCGCAGATGTTTGACGCAGTCATCGCCATATTCTTCATAGGCATGCACAATTGCTTCAGTATCGCTATTGGTCTCAAACTCGTGTCCACGCGCGCGTAGATCATCCCGCAACTGCTGGTAGTTGTAGATTTCGCCATTGAAAACGATCAGAATACTTTTATCTTCGTTAAAAATAGGCTGATGACCGCCTGCAAGATCAATGATAGAGAGGCGGCGCATACCCAGCGCGATGCCTTCACCGACCCATACGCCCTGGTCATCCGGCCCACGATGACGGATGACCTTGCACATGTTGTCAATGAGACTCTCCGCGCTGGCATCGCTGCGCTCGAAGTCTATAAATCCGGCTATTCCGCACATAGATCTACATCCTTTTAATAAGGGAGGAGAATAGACTGTAGCTCCTCACATTTTTTACCGGTTATTAATGGTCTCTGTCGATATGCCAGGCCCCACCTGAGTCGCTGGCTGATCAATATAGGTCTGGAACCACAATTCCAGGCAGAGCAGCGTCCAGATCGCCGAGCTATACATATCAGGGTCTCCCCCGTTATTGCCCTGGATGAGATGATCCATGAAACTGGGATTAAAGATGCCGCGCGCCTGCGCTTTGCTCGATTTCAACATGTCGTGCGCGTAGCTTGTCATATTGCCGCCGAACCATTTCGAGATCGGCATGGTAAAACCGCGCTTGGGACGGGTCAGGATCTCGTCGGGCAGGATACCGCTGGCAATCTTCTTCAGCAGGTATTTTGTGTTCCCTTCATGGACACGCAGCGATGGCTGTAGCGAAGCCACGTATTCACCCAGCTTATGGTCAAGCAAGGGGGCGCGCGTCTCAATCGAGTTGAACATGCTCGACTTATCAACCTTGACCAGGATATCGTCGGTGAGATAGGTGCGCGTATCGACGTACTGCATGCGCGCCGTAGTGTCGAGATGCCGCGCCTTGCGGTACAACTCCAGGTGGCGCTCGAACGGCTGGTGATTCCGTACTCGGTTGAAGTATTCCTCGCTATAGATCTCGGTACGGGGATTATCCGGGAAGAGCATGCTTGCTTCAATATTCCTGGTGCCGTAGTCGCGCAGCCAGGTCCCCAGGCGCTTCTTGCCACGTACGCCATCAGGCATGAACGTACTGGCATGGCCCATAATGCTACGTACAGCGCCGGGAATGCGATGCAGCTTGTACTCGCGTACATACTGTTCGTAGCCGCCAAAAACCTCGTCGCCACCGTCTCCCGTGAGCACAACGGTCACATGCTCGCGTGCCAGTTTTGAGACATAGTAGGTCGGCAGCATCGATGAATCGCCGAATGGTTCATCAAATGCCCATACGAGCTGGGGGAGCATCGAGAGCAGGTCGGGGCGTACGAAAAACTCGTGGTGCTCAGTCGCGAAATGCTGCGCGACTTTCCTGGCATAGGGGAGTTCGTTGAACCCATCCTCTTCAAAGCCGATTGAAAAGGTTTTTACCGGCTGCGACATCATCTTGCTCATCAAGCCGACCACGATACTTGAATCGATGCCGCCGCTTAAGAAGGCCCCCAGCGGCACTTCGCTCATCAGGCGTATGCGTACCGATTCTTCTAGCAGTGCGAGCCCGCGTGCCACGGCTGTCGCCTCGTCGTCCTTGCTGTCTGAGGTGAAGGGCAACTCCCAGTACTGCCGCGTGCTGATCCTTCCCTGTTCGTACACCAGGATGTGCGCGGCAGGGAGCTTCATTACATCCTTGAACATGGTCAGCGGTGCGGGAACGTAACGATAGACCAGGTATTCGTCGAGCGCTTCAGGATTGACCTCGCGCGGAATACCCGCCTCAAGAATAGATTTGATCTCGGACCCGAAGATCAGGCGCTCGCCATCCCAGTAGTAATTCAGCGGTTTTTTGCCGTAGCGATCGCGTGCGGCCAGTAGGCGCTGGCGTTTGATGTCCCAGATCGCGAAGGTAAACATGCCGCGTAGATGCTTGACGCAGTCGTCTCCATATTCTTCATAGGCATGAAGGATAGCTTCTGTGTCGCTGTTCGTGCTGAAATGATGGCCCCGTGCCCGCAGCTCTTGCTGGAGCTCCTGGTAGTTATAGATCTCACCATTGAAAACAATGAGGGCGCTCTGATCCTCGTTAAAAATAGGTTGGTGACCTCCAGCCAGGTCGATGATAGAGAGGCGGCGCATACCGAGGGCGACTGTGCCTTTTTCGCCACCGCCTACCCATGTGCCCTGGTCGTCCGGTCCTCGGTGACGGATGATTTTGCACATACGATCTATAAGTTCTTCCGCGCTATCGTGCCCGCGCTGCAAATTGACAAAGCCCGCTATACCACACATAAAAAGCCTATCCTTTCAAGAAGAAGCTTAAGGGACCAGGGAGCAGCTTTCAGATGACGGTGCATCCTCTGTCTCCTGCCCTTTGCGATGAATCACTTTATAATAGATTTCAGTATACATATTGAGAACCTGTTCAAGTGTATAGCCCTGCTCAACAGTCGCGCGAGCGGCCTGCCCATATTTTCGTGCCAGCTCGGGATCGCGCAGCAGCGTCAAGAGAGCCTGTGCCAGTTCCTCGTAGTTTTCCGAGGTCACCAGCAGACCGTTCACACCATGCTGGATCAGATCTTCGCTGCCACTGACGCGTGTTGCCACGCAGGCGCTGCCACAGGCCATCGCCTCTAACAGCGCGTTAGGCATGCCTTCCCACCGTGAGGGGAGGACGGAGACCGCTCCCCGATGCAACTGGCCCGGCACATCGCTCTGCAAGCCAGCGAATTCGACAGTGCCGGTTACCTCAAGTGCCTCCGCCATCTGCTCTATCTGCTTTTGCAGCGGCCCACTGCCTACAATGACCAGTCGGGCCGTAGGCAATTGTCCCTGCACAATACGCCAGGCCTGGAGCAGGACGTCGATGCCTTTCTCGTAGCGCATCTTGGAGACACACACCACGGTCTGACTCTGTCGTTCGTCAATAAGATCGGCGGGTGCGGGGTGGAAACGGACAATATCTACGCCGTTAGGAATGAGCTGTGTCCCTGGCAATTGGAAATCATTCTCTTTGAGGTATTTCAGCATGCGCGTACTGAGTACAATCACAACCACGCCGATGCTTTTGAGCAGGGAACGCGTCACATTCACGACGAATGTACCGGCGCTCTTCAGCCCGTAGAGATCGCCGTCAATCCAGCTCTGTCCATCAACTTTTAAATAGGGGGCGTTGGGATCAAGCGGGCCTGCGATAAACGTGGCGGCCGCGCTGGTCTTTGTCGCTTTGTCCGCGCCCGCGCTGATGACAACTATGGTCATCGGTTTGCCCGCGAGACGGCAGACGATCGCCAGCGGCAGGACCAGCAGGCTGAACTGACAGACCTGTAAGACATCGTAGTTTTTGCGCTGCTGCCACAGCGTCCAGCTCATAACAAACATAGCTATAAAATACATAAGCTTTTGTAGCGGTCTGGGCATATTGTCGCGCCGGCCCAGAAACGCTCCGGCGATACGCATTACAGGCACGCCCCGTACGCTCTCGCGAGGAGCCCAGGTATGGTTGTGGCGAAAGGTGACGACCTTGACCTGGTGTCCACCTTCAATCAGGCGCTGGCATTGCGCCAGTGTCTGTGTTTCAGCACCTCCCACGTAAGGGTAGAAAGTGGTAATTGCAACATATATACGAGGTTTAGCTACCATTCCTAATTCTCTCTCACTCCGTTTAGCACCAGAGGCTTGATCTGCTCGTCTTTGCCCAGGGCGCGGCGATAGAATTCGACAAACCGCTCTGTGATACGCGAAAGCTGGTAGTCGCGTTCGACAGTCGCGCGTCCTGCGGCGGCCAGGCGTTGCGCAAGCTCTGTATCCTCTATCAGAAGACGTAATGCCTGTGCCAGTGCGGCGGGTTGTTCTGGTTCCACCATGAGACCATTGACGCCGTTCTCGATGATATCTTCGCTCCCGCTTACCCGTGTTGCTATACAGGGAACGCCACAGGACATCGCCTCTAGCAGCGCATTAGGCATACCCTCCCAGCGCGAGGGTAAGACGAAGCCCCAGGATTGCTGGAGCAGGGGAATGACGTCTTTGCGCAAGCCAAGAAATTCTATGCTATCCTGAATCTCTAATAGCTCTGCCAGCCGTTCCAGCTTCTCGCCAAGCTCACCTGTCCCCGCGATGAGCAACTTCGGTCGCAGGTTCTCGCGCCATGCGGCCGGCGCGTGCATCATTCTGCTCCAGGCGTGCAGCAGGACATCGATCCCTTTCGGGAACTGTAAACGCGCCACGCAGAGAATAGCGCGCTCAGGACTGGCCGGATCGGGCCGGCGCGCCGGGTCGGGTCGAAACCTGTCAATATCAACCCCGTTTGGTATCGTGAACATCTTTTCCGCGCGAAAGCCGCGCGAGGTAAGATACCCCAGGCTGCGACTGCTGAGAAGCTGGTAGAACACGTCTGACTTTTTCAGATAGTTGATAATGAGCCCGCCGCCAAGCGCTGTTCTTGACATATGGCTGATATCGCCGACGACGATGTCTTCGAATGGCACCTGTAAGAAACTGGTGTCAATCCCTTTCCCCGCCAGCGTATCAACCATCATGGTTGCATCCGCTGCGTGCTGTTGTTTCCCAGGTCCCGTGCTGGGAATGCTCACGACGACAGGTTTGTGGGTGAGCTTGCCAATCAGGGCCGCCACTCCTGCCAGCGGAGACATTTGCAGCGAGTGGATCACATCATATTGATTGCGTAAACGCCAGAGCTGCAGGAATACTAAAATATCGATAGGAAGATGCCCGATTCTACCGATGCGTAGCATCCCGCTGCGGCGGTACGTTCCGCCCACACGTATGACCGGTAGACCCGCGAGATCTTCCACTTTTTTCCAGTGTTTCTCATGTCGTAAGGTGATAACCGTCACCTGGTGTCCCTGCGCTTGCAGTTGACGTGCCTGTTTCTCTGCTCGTGTTTCAGCCCCACCCACGATTGGCGAAAACAAAAAAGCCACCATGAGGATACGAAGCCGTTCTTCCACCGCGTTTCTCCTT
>JAABUQ010010535.1_pt1 | contig 12072 bp, 10 predicted proteins | sample 5560001 | NCBI WGS metagenome assembly JAABUQ01 (sample SAMN10711888, study PRJNA513371) | rock metagenome | isolation source: Antarctica rocks | place: Antarctica: Victoria Land, Finger Mt nord | collected 2015-12-18
ATCTTCACCCGCCAGGATCACACCAAAGAGCCGACCGCCTCGCTCGGTTCAATGCCGCACAACCGACCCGACTATCCAAGCCTAAATTCCAAACCCGGCTGTATCAAAACCGTTGACACGTTCCGCGCCGTGCCGTGCGGGTTGGCCAGCTCGGCCACCACATTGGTGTCCAGCAGCCAGCCGATCACAAGGCGACGTCGCGACCGAGATCACGCTCGCGTTCGACGCTCACGTCTCCAAGCTCCAGTCCTTGCAGGAACGCGACCAGCGGCTGCTGCGGCGCTGCGGGCGGCAGCAAGCGCGCCAGCTCCTCGACGGCAATCACCACGACGGCATCCTGGCCGCGCACCGTCACGTGCTGAGGACCGTCGGTGCGGGCGCGTCGCACGACCTCGCTGAACCGGGCCTTGACCTCCTCCAGCCGCCAGGTGGCATTAGCCGGCGCGGATGGCCCAATCTGCTGCTTTGCGGGATGCGACATGGCCACCCTCTATCTGACTATCTGACCAGATAGCAGATGATTGGCTCGCCTGCCAGGAACCCGCGTTGGCAAGCATCTTGCGGCGAAGGTCAGTCCGCATTCCGTTGAACGGACATCGAGGACGGAAAAGGCCTCAGGAGGTCGCCGACGTTGCTCCGGCACGGGCCAGGACTGCCTGGACCTGCGTTGCGGCCCACCGCCCGCCCCGGGCCGTCCGCACGCCACGGGTGTTCAGGACCGCAGCAACGCCGCGCAAGCTGACGATGCCGTTGACCTGGATCTGCTTGATGATCGGCACGACGTTGTCCGCGAAGCGTTGGGCGCCCTCGGCGGTGCGTGCTGCCCCTGTCGTCCCCGCTTCGGCCAGGTTGGTCCGGTTGCCCAGCAGAGCTCCTTGCCCTTTCCGGACTGCGAGCGCTGCCCGTGTGCGCTCGGAGATCATGCGCCGTTCCTTCTCGGCGAGGGCCGCGTAGATGTGCAGCATGAACGGGTCGACGTCGGCGCCGATCTCGGCAACCAGGAAGGCGATCCGCTGCGCCATCAGCCCGGCGATGAAGTGGACGTCGCGCGACAGCCGGTCGAGCTTGGCGACCAGCACCGGGCCGCGGTGGCGCCGCGCGGCGGCGAGTGCGGCGGCGAGCTGCGGCCGGCGGCCGAGCGCGTCCGAGCCCTTCCCCGTCTCGACCTCGGTGAATGCCTCGACCATCTGCATGCCGTTCTGCGCGGCAAACACGGCGCACCGCTCCCGTTGGGCATTCAGTCCTAGCCCGGACCGGCCCTGCCGTTCGGTGGAAACACGATAGTAGGTGACGACGGGCTGCATCTTGTGGTGTCACTGCTCCTGGATCGTGAGAACGATTTTCGGGGTTTGCCAAGGACTTGCCCGGTCCCTGAATCGCAAGAATGTTGTCAAGTTTGTGAGAAGCCCCGCCAGGATCGCGAGACGCGGTCGGCGGGAGCACGAGCCGTGGCGAAGTGGGGCAGAGAGCACGCGTCCACGCAGCGTGCCGGACGAGGTCTGAGCCGGGGTGGTCCGTCGCAGGGCTGTGGTTGCGCTCCTGGCGGGGGAAGGGCCGGCCTGCCTGTGTCCGGGTGTACGGCGCTCCCGCGAACTCGGATTCAGCCTGACCAGCGCCTGCCGGCTGATCGCAGCCCACCGCGAGGTCCCCCATCGCCGCCGCACTTTCCAGCACACCTCATTTCGTGTACGATCAAGGACGCGATTGCAGGCGAGATGAAGGGGGGAACTCCAAGACGCCCTCGCTGTGCTTGGCTGCTAGAAGATAGCCTGCCGGGGTTTCCGGAAAAGTGGTAGTTCTTTTTTGGTATCGATCTTCAGCTTCCCTCGAAGGCTGGTTTGCCATGCTGGACGCTTCGGGAACGGGTAGGCTCCCGTTGCGTAAGCCTCTGATCGAGGGATGTCACCGATCACCGATCCGAGCCCGCCTCTGCCCGGCAACGCAGCGCCCGATCCGGCTGGCTGGCAAATGAAAGCCGGGCCTGACCACGTGGCCGTGCAGGACGTGAACCATCAGGCACCGGCAATCGCTGTTCCAGTGCAGCTTGCGGTGGCGCACCCACCGAGCCTGGTCAGGCGTCTCGGCCCAGGACTGATCACGGGCGCCGCAGACGACGATCCGAGTGGGATCGCCACCTACAGCCAGGTGGGCGCGCAGTTCGGCTATGGCCTCGCCTGGACCATGCTGTTCAGCCTGCCCTTCATGATCGTCATCCAGGTCATCAGCGGCCGGATCGGCTGCGTGACGGGACGAGGCATCTCCGAGAACCTCCGCCGCCATTACAATCCATGGCTGGGCCGGGCGATCGTGCTGCTCCTGCTGATCGCCAACGTGATCAACCTTGGCGCAGACCTCGGGGCGATGGGCGCCGCCTTGCGCCTGCTGCTTGGCGGCAATGACCGCCTTTACACCGTGGGCTTCGGCATCCTATGCGTCGTGGCCGAGGTCTTCATCAGCTACACCGTGTATTCGGGGGTGCTGAAGTGGTTGACCTTGTCGCTGTTCAGCTACGTCGCCGTCGTCCTCGCCGTACATGTCCCTTGGCGTGAAGCCGTCCTGGACACGGTCGTCCCGCACCTGACGCTCGGGCATGAGGCGGCGATGGCGCTCGTGGCCGTGCTCGGCACGACGATCAGCCCGTACCTGTTCTTCTGGCAGTCCGCGATGGAGGTGGAAGAGCGAAAGCGCCGCAAGGAAGCGCCGCTCTGCCTCGCGCCGCGATCCGCCGAGCCGGAGTTTGCCCGCATCCGAACAGACACGGTCGTCGGAATGGGGGTCTCCAACCTGATCGCGATCTGCATCATCTATGCGACCGCCGCAACGCTGCACGCGAGCGGCATCACCACGATCTCGACATCCTCCCAGGCCGCCGAGGCGCTTCGTCCCATCGCCGGGGATATGACGTTCGTCATCTTCGCAGCCGGCATCGTCGGCACCGGGCTTCTCGCGGTTCCGGTGCTGGCTGGTTCCGCGGCCTACGCCTTGTCGGAAGCCTTCAAGTGGCGCGAAGGCCTCGATATGCGCCTGTTCCAGGCCAAGGCGTTCTATGCGACGATTGCCGTTGCCACCATGGCCGGCGTCGGGCTGAACTTCACGCCGCTGGACCCTGTCAGAGCGCTCTACTGGAGCGCCGTCGTGAATGGCGTCCTGGCCGCTCCGGTGATGGCCGTCCTGATGCTGATCGCCGGCAATGGCCGCATCATGGGGCGTCTGACCGCGTCGCGCACCATGCTGATCAGCGGCTGGATCGCGACAGCCCTCATGGTGGCCGCCAGCATCGGCTTCTTTGCGCTGTGAGGATCAGGCCGCAACCAAAGCATGGGTGTGGCGAGCGATCACGGCCTCCTCGTCGGTCGGCACGACCCATGCCTCGATTAGGCTTGCGTCGGTGCTGATCCGGCCATGGCCGCCTGCGTTGGCAATGGGGTCGGGCACGACGCCCAGCCATGCCAATCGGCGGCAGACCTCGGCGCGCAAGGCGGCGTCGTGCTCGCCGATGCCGGCGGTGAACACCAGCCCGTCCAGGCCGCCGAGGGCCGCCGTCAACCGTCCTGCCTCGCCGGCGATGCGATAGGTGAACAGCTCGACAGCTTCCCGCGCCTCCGGCCTGGCGCTGGTTGCCAGCTCGCGCATGTCGCCGCTGATGCCGGACACGCCGAGCAGGCCAGACCGGTGGTAGAGCAGGTCCTCGACGGCCTTGGCCGCCATGCCGCGCGACTGCATGAGATACAGGACAGCCCCGGCATCCAGGCAACCCGGCCGCGTGCCCATGACCAGCCCATCGAGCGTGGAGAAGCCCATCGTCGTCTCCATGCTGCGCCCGTCGCGCATGGCGCAGAGACTGGCCCCGCTGCCGAGATGGGCGACGATGACGCGGCCCCGGGCAAGAGCAGGCGCGATCTGGCGCAGCCGGCCGGCGATGAATTCGTAGGACAGGCCGTGGAAGCCGTACCGACGCATCTCCGCGTCGCCAAGCGCACGGGGCAGCGCCAAGCGGGTCGCGACAGCAGGCATGGTGCGGTGGAATGCCGTGTCGAAGCAGCCGACCTGCGGCAGCGCCGGCTGCGCCTGGGCAATGGCGCGGATGGCCGCGAGATTGTGCGGCTGGTGCAGGGGCGCCAGCGGGACCAAGCCGTCCAGCTCGGCCAGGATGGTCTCGTTGATGCGGACGGGGTCCGCGAAGCGTAGGCCGCCATGGACGATCCGGTGCCCCACGGCACCGATGACATCGCCCTCCAGGTGCTGCGCGTTCAGCCATCGCAGCAGCGTGTCCAGCACGGCTTCGTATGAGCTGCCGGCCAGGTCCGGCGGATCGAGCCGCCGCATGTGCGACGCGATGAGGGAAACGCGGGGCGCCTGGCCGATGCCCTCGACCACGCCGCGCAGGATCGTCTCGTCGGCGCCCTTGTAGAGCGCGAACTTCAGGCTGCTCGACCCGGCGTTCAAGGTCAGGATGACAGGGGCCATGACGCTATCCTGGGGCCGTCTCAGGACGGCCAGCGCCAGTCGTGCACCTCGGGCATATCCACGCCGTGCGCCCGCACGTAGCGCGTGTGCTCCACCAGCTTGTCCCGGATCGCCTGCTGCGCGTAGGCCGCCGACCCGCGTAAGGACGGCACCCGGTCGATCACGTCCGACACTAGGTGGAAGCGGTCCAGGCGGTTCAGCACCACCATGTCGAACGGCGTGGTCGTGGTGCCCTCGTCCTGGAAGCCATGGACGTGGAAGCGGGCATGGTTGGCGCGGTTGTAGGTCAGGCGATGGATCAGCGCCGGGTAGCCATGGAAGGCGAAGACGACCGGCTTGTCCGTGGTGAACAGCGCGTCGAACTCCGCATCCGACAGGCCATGCGGATGGTCCGCCTTCGGCTGCAGCGTCATCAAATCGACGACGTTGACCACCCGCACCCGCAGGTCCGGCAATTGCTTGCGGAGCAGGTCCACGGCGGCCAGGCACTCCAGCGTCGGTACGTCGCCGGCACAGGCCATCACCACGTCGGGCTCGCCGCCGCGGTCGTTGCTTGCCCAATCCCAAATGCCGAGGCCCGCCTCGCAATGCTTGATGGCCGCGTCCATGCCCAGCCATTGCGGCTCCGGCTGCTTGCCGGCGACGATGACGTTGATGCGGTCCCAGCTCCGCAGGCAGTGGTCGGCGACCCAGAGCAGCGTGTTGGCGTCCGGCGGCAGGTAGATGCGGGCGACGTCGGCCTTCTTGTTGGCCACGTGGTCCATGAAGCCCGGGTCCTGGTGGCTCGACCCGTTGTGGTCCTGCCGCCAGACATGCGAGGTGAGCAGGTAGTTCAGCGAGGCGACCGGCCGCCGCCAGGCAATGCCGCGCGCGCTTTTCAGCCACTTGGCATGCTGGTTCACCATCGAGTCCACGAGGTGGATGAACGCCTCGTAGCAGGAGAACAGGCCGTGGCGCCCGGTCAGCAGGTAGCCTTCCAGCCAGCCCTGGCAGGTGTGCTCGCTGAGGATCTCCATGACCCGGCCGTCGGGGCTGAGGTGCTCGTCATCGTCCGCGACCGTCGCGGCGTCCCAGCTCCGGCCCGTCGCCTCCAGCAGCGACTGCAGCCGGTTGGACGCGGTCTCGTCCGGCCCGACCACGCGGAAGTTCCGGCTCGCGGCGTTCAGGCTCATGACGTCGCGCAGGAACCCGCCCATCACATGCGTGGCCTCGGCGTCGCGTTGCCCCGGACGGTCCACCGCGACCGCATAGGCCGTGAAGTCAGGCAAGCGTAGCGGACGCATCAGCGCCCCGCCATTGGCGTGCGGGTTGGCGCCCATCCGCCGGTCGCCCAAGGGTGCCAGGGCGGCGATGTCGGCGCGCGGGCGTCCGGCCGCGTCGAACAGCTCCTCCGGGCGGTAGCTCCGCATCCAGTCTTCCAGCAATGCGACGTGCCCCGGCTTCTCCATGTCGGAGATCGGCACCTGGTGCGACCGCCAGGACCCTTCGGTCTTCTTGCCGTCCACCGTTTTCGGGCCGGTCCAGCCCTTGGGGCTGCGCAGCACGATCATCGGCCAGCGTGGGCGCCGGGCGTCCCCGCCCTGCCGGGCGGCGCCCTGGATCGCGCGGATGGCCGCGGTCGCGCGGTCCATCGCGGCGGCCATCGCCTGGTGCATCAGGGCCGGATCGTCGCCCTCGACGAAGATGGGGTCGTGGCCATACCCGGTCAGCAGGCCCGCAAGCTCCTCGTGGGGGATGCGGGCGAGCACGGTCGGGTTGGCGATCTTCCAGCCGTTCAGGTGCAGGATCGGCAACACTGCCCCGTCGGTCGCCGGGTTGATGAACTTGTTGGAGTGCCAGGACGCCGCGAGCGGCCCGGTCTCGGCCTCCCCGTCGCCTATGACGCAGGCCGCGATCAGGCCGGGGTTGTCGAGCACGGCGCCGTAGGCATGGGACAGCGAGTAGCCCAGCTCGCCCCCTTCATGGATCGAGCCGGGCGTGTCGGCCGCCGCGTGGCTCGGGATGCCGCCCGGAAAAGAGAACTGCCGGAACAGGCGGCCCATGCCCGCCTCGTCCAGGGAGATGTCGGGGTAGGTTTCGGAGTAGGTGCCCTCCAGCCAGGTGCTCGCGACGACGCCCGGCGCGCCGTGGCCGGGGCCGGCGATGAACAGCACGCTGAGGTCCTGCGCCTTGATCGCGCGGTTGAGGTGCAGGTAGATGAAGTTCAGGCCCGGCACCGTGCCGAAATGCCCGAGCAGGCGCGGCTTGACGTGCGCCGCCGCCAGCGGCTCGCGCAGTAACGGATTGGCCAGCAGGTACACTTGGCCGACCGAAAGGTAGTTGGCCGCCCGCCACCAGGCATCCATGCTCTCCAGCTCGGCGGCTCCGAGTGTCATGCCCGCAGCTGCGTCCAGCTTCGTTATGGGCGTCATGACCGCGTCCCCGCCGCGACCGGGAACTGCATCGTCGTTCGGCTCGAGGCCAGAACCATGCGCTGTTCCTTGAACTCGAACGGGCTGGGATGGGTCGGCTTGCCGTGGTCAGCGACGTCCATGGCTGGTCTCCTGAGTGCCCTTGCCGGCTGTTCGATGGTTGCCCCCGCAAGCCGGGAAGCGCAAGCCGGGGCTGCAAGCCGGGGCGTGGGCGCGTGTCGGGCCGTCACGTCAGGAGCATCACGATGACCATGCCCCAGATGGTCAGCAGCGTGTTCGCCACCGCGTAGCTGACGGTGTAGCCCAGCGCCAGGACCTGGCTCTTGGCGGCCTCGCAGAGCATGCCCAGTGCCGTAGTGGTTGCGCGCGCGCCGGCGCAGGCACCCAGCAGGACGACCGAGTGAAAGCGGAACACATACTTTCCGATGAACATCCCAAGGACGAGCGGGATGGCGGTGGCGAGGATGCCCCACAGGAACAGGCCAAGGCTCAGTTGCCGCAGCCCGGCCACGAAGCCGAGCCCGGCCGATATCCCCGCAACAGCGATGAACACGTTCAGGCCGACCGAATCCATGAACCAGACCGTGGCCGGCGGGATGCGTCCGAAGGTCGGATGCACCGACCGGAGCCAGCTGCAGACCAGTCCGGCGATCAGCGCCCCGCCCGCTGTCAACAGCGTCAGCGGAACCGAGCCGACCTTGAAAGCGAGGGCGCCGATCAAGGCGCAAACGGCGATGCCGGCGCCGACGAAGGCCACAAGCGACTCGCTTGAGGGTGCAATCCCAGAACATGGAAGATCATCGGCCTTGCCGGACGAGCCGCCCGCAGGCCAGCTCGGCCACGTCAACCTCGTCCAAGCCCGTCACCACGAGATCCGCTCCGGCCGCGTGCAGCAGGGCCGCGTCGCCGAGCCGGGCGACGCCGAGCGCCGCCATGCCGCCAGCGCGGGCCGCCTGGATGCCAGCGGGCGCATCCTCGACGACGAAGCAATGCCCGGGCGCCACGCCCAGCTCTGTTGCGGCGAGCAGGAAGATCTCAGGGTCGGGCTTGCCCCGGCGCAGGTCGCGGCCGCAAACGTTGGCGCTGAAGGCGTCCAGCAAGCCCTGGCCGGAAGGAAGCCGGATCGGCTGCATCATGCGGTTGGCGTTCTTCGACGACGACGCGGCCGCCATGGGAAGGCCCAATGCGCCGACCGCCTGCACGAAGCGGAGCGCGTCGGCGAAGGCCTCGAAGCTCCCGGCCGCGATCAGCGCCTCGATCTGCCCCTGCTTGCGCTCGGCATAGGCGGGTGCCTGCCGCCCGGCATCCGGAACGCCCAACGCTTCCAGGGCCGCACGCGCGCCGCTGAGCCGCGGCTTGCCGGCGACCTCCGCTTGATACAGCGCGGTGGTGAGGCGCTCCGGCTCGGCGAGGCCCTCCAGCGCCTCGCGCCAAGCGCGTTCGTGCGGTGACGCGAGCAGCACGCCGTCCACGTCGAAAATGCCCGCGCGAAGCATGGGCAGAGGGGCAGGCCGGGGCTGCGCTGGCGCTTCGGTGATCATCCGGTGACCGCGACTTCCAAGGACGTTCCAGCTCGAAGCGTCTTCTTGCCGCCATTGCAGGCCACCGCCACCTCGCCCGGGTTCGCCGCGTCGGAGGCGAGCCGCAATGCCACCCCGTCCCATGCCAGATCGAAGGCGCTGCCGCGGTAGTGGATGCCCATGCTGACCGGGCCGAGGCCGGGCGGCAGCGCCGGCGACAGGGCCAGCCCGTTTCCGTCCACATCGAGGCCGAGGTAGTGCCGCTGCATCACGTCGAGCGTGGCGGCCATGGCCCCGAGGTGGATGCCCTCGGCGGCACCCTTCTGCGCCGGATCGAGGTCGAGGCGCAGCGCGTCCTGGTAGAGCGCCCACGAAGCTGCCGGGTCGAGTCGGGCGAGGGCGCCGGCGCAGACGATGCGGGACAGGCTGGAGTCGTTCGACGTGCGCGCGAGGTAGTAGCGCGCCGTGCGCAGGAGCTGGTCGTCCGTCACGGGGTAGCCCAGGCGCGCCAGCGTGTCCGCGACCTGCGCGCCCGGCAGCATGTAGGGCAGCGCCAGCACGTCCGCCTGCTTCGAGATCTGGTAGTCGTTGGCGCTCTTGCCCTCCGCCTCCAGAGCCAGGTCAACGCGCCCGGTCGCATGCCTGCGCTTGTACTCGGCCAAGTCAAGCGGCGGCAGGGCGCCGTAGCCGCGGAACTGGCTGATGATCCCGTCGCCATGGAACAGCACGAGAAGCCGGCGGCTGAGCAGGTCCCAATGCACGATCTCGTCCGCGCTCAGGCGCAGGGCGCGGCAAAGCCCCTCGCGCCGCCGCCGCGGCAGCAGGCCGAGCAGCTCCGGCACCCGCGCCAGGGTCCAGGCCGCCATGACGTTCGTGTAGGCGTTCGTCTCGACCCCTGGCGCCTCGGCCTCCGGCATCCGGGTGTGGAACTCGTCCGGGCCGACCACGCCTGCGATGTCGTAGCGGCCCGAGGCCGCGCCCGACGGGCAGGGATGGGCGGCGCTGGCCCAGAAGCGTGCGATCTCGATCAGCAGCTCCGCGCCATGCTCCGCCAGGAACTCGATGTCGCCCGTCGCGAGTACGTAGAAGCGGACATCGCGGGCGATCGCCAGGCTGACGTGCCGCTGCAGCCGCGTGTCGTCGCGTGTCCACCGCCCGTCGAGCGGGTTGGGCTGCAGGAGCGGCGTCTCCTCCCGCCCCGTGGTGGCGCTGCGCCACGGGAACAGGGCGCCGCGCCGCCCGGCCTCCGCAGCCGCCGTCCGCGCCGCGCCGAGCCGCCGGCAGCGGTGGAGCAGCAGGGCGCGCGCCAAGCCCGGCAGCCGCATGGCCAGGAAAGGGAAGGCGAAGGTGCTGTCCCAGAACACCTGGCCGAAATACGCCTCCTGCCATCCGCGCGCCGGCAGCCCGGCGTCCAGGTCGGCCGTGTGGGGCGACGCCGTTTGCAGAAGATGGAAGGCGTGCAGCCGGAGCGCGTTTCCGAGCGCGTCCGGCCCTGCGTCCAAGCGGCAGCGCTGCCACAGGCGCGCCCACGCCGTTTCGTGCTCGGCCTGCAATGCCTCGAACGGCGCCGCGCCGCGTGCGGCGGCCAGCGCCGCCTCGCCTGGGTCGAACACGGCCGCATCGCGGCCGGTGCGGACGAACGCGGCCTTCTCCACGCGCAGCGTCTGCCCGGCGCCGGCACGGCAGACGATGCGCTCCGCGATCCCGTCGCTTCGGCGCTCCACCTCGCGCGCCACGGCCTCGGCGCCGGAGACGGCCGTCCGCGCGGCCACGGCGACGGCGACGCGGGACCGCGCCAGATGCGTCCGCAGCAGCAGCGCGCCGCCCGCGTCCTCGCTCTCGACGTCGCCGAGCACTCGGCGTCGGCCCGGAGCCTCCTGGGGCCAGTTGCCGTTGGCCACGCTGCCGTCCAGGGCGGAGAGCAGCTCGATCGTGCCCTCCCACCCGTCCGGCGTCAGCTCCAGGCAGAGCGCCGCAAGCCGCGGCTGCGCCATGCTGACCAGGCGCCGCTCGCGCAGGAAGGTGCGGCGGCCCTGCCCGTCGCGGAGCAGCGCCTCGCGGCAGGTCAGGCCGCGGCGCGTGTCCAAGGCGTGCCGGTAGCTCAGGATCTCGGCCGTGGCGATGCAGGTCCACGCTGCCTCGCCTTCCGCGCGGAACATCAGCGGCAGCCAGTTCGGCAGGTTGGCGATCTCGTCGTGGACGATGCTTTGGCCGTCCACCGTTTCTTCGCGCCGGTCGTAGAGCCCGGCGCAGTAGGTGCCGGGGTAGCGGTGCCCGTCGGCAACCGCGCAGGCCGCGGCCGCGCGGACGAGCAGCACGCCGTTGCCAAGGGCGAGCAGCGATTCGCGGCGCTTCTCGTCGCCAGGGTCGTAGAAGTCGAAGACAACATCCCACGCTTCGCTGGGCGTCTCGCCGGGCGGGGCGGTCACGGGCGCTCCTGCAGGAGGTGTGCGGCGCCCTCCTTCGGATGTCGGCCGCGACGAAGGGGGAAAAGGGCCGCGATCAGCAAACCATGCACCCGGAGCTGGACTGGGCGCACGGGCACAGGCACCGTCCTCATCCCGGGAGCGACATTGGACGAGGCCAGCGTAGCGCCACAGTGAACATGCGATGACAAAATGCGCAGTCCCACAGGCTGACAGCGCGGACGCGATGAGGCCGACCCTTGGCTACGCTCAGGCAACACGGACAGGGTTTGGGCGTCCAAACTCCAGCAGGCAGTCCAGGCACTTGGCCGATTCCTGGATAGCGAGAATGCTTCCAAGTCCATGAGAAACGTCGCTAGGATTGCGAGACGCGGCCGGCGGGAGCACGGATCGTGGCGAAGAGGAAGGCAAGCGCGGCGCGGCCGGATGGCGTGCCGGACGAAGTCTGGGCCGAGGCGGTCGGCCGCGCGGCCGTGGTGGCGCCCTTGGCGGCGGAGGACCGCCTGACCCGCGCCCGGGTGCGCGACGCCGCCCGCACGCTGGGCCTGAGCGTGCCGAGCGCCTACCGGCTGATCGCGCTTTATCGCCAAAGCCCGGTGACCGCCTCGCTCGTGCCGCACCGTCCCGGGCCGGCCAAGGGCACGCGCCGCCTGCCGCCGGGGGTGGAGGGCATCGTCGAGGGCGCGATCGGGGCCGTCCATGCGCAACGCGAACGCCCCACCTTGGAGCGGCTGCGGCGCGATGTCGATCGCGACTGCAAGGCCGTCGGGCTGAAGCCGCCTTCGCGCAAGGCGGAACGTGTCAACGACTTTGATACAGCCGGGTTTGGAATTTAGGCTTGGCTGGTCGGGTCGGTTGTGCGGCATTGGACTGAGCGAGGCGGTCGGCTCTTTGGTGTGATCCTGGCGGGTGAGGATCGGATGACCGGCACACTGGGCTTTTGCGTTACGTAACGGGTTGCAGGGGGAGCGAGCCGGCGAGACGCGACGTGGAGATGGTGGCTGGCGACAAGCAAGAGGGCAGCCGGGAAAGGCATGCAGCCCTTCAACGGCTGCTTTGGCATCAGGGACGGCATTCAGGCGCGGCTGTTCGGCGTGGGCGGGTTGATCCAGGCGGCGGTCGGCTTGTCGGGCGGCGTGGGCGGCTTGTTGACGAAGCGCTCCGGGTTGGTCCGGAACGCCATCTCGAGGGTCTGCTGGCGAGCGGCGTGAACAGCGTCGACTTGGCCGTAATGCACCTGGTCCGGGG
>JAABUQ010010536.1_pt1 | contig 12072 bp, 14 predicted proteins | sample 5560001 | NCBI WGS metagenome assembly JAABUQ01 (sample SAMN10711888, study PRJNA513371) | rock metagenome | isolation source: Antarctica rocks | place: Antarctica: Victoria Land, Finger Mt nord | collected 2015-12-18
TGACGGCCTCGGACCTGTGCGCCCTGGTGCTGGCCGAGCCCGGACTCAGCCGCCTCTCCGTCCGCGCCTACCGTCGTCAGACCGGCGACGCCACGACCACGGTGGCCGCACTGCCGCCCGGCAGCGTAGAGCGGCGGCCATGGGATCAACTGGCGGCGCGCGTCTCGCCGGCCTCCCTCGGTTTGAGCGTCGGGAGCGCCCCGCCCATGACCGGCGCATCAGGGCCGAGCGGCGGCGGACCCTCCGTCGGCATGAGCGCGCCGCTGGTGGCGACGGGCGAGCAACTGGGCCTCATCCTGTGCTACCGGGCCACCCCCCGACCCTACGCCGACGATGACACCGCCTTGCTCAACATTATCGCCAACCAGACGGCCATCGCGATCAAGAACAGCCAGTTGGCCGACCTCCTGGACGAGCGCGATGTCCCGGCGCGCCTCTTCCACGACCTGGAGCAGGGCGCGGGCGACGACGAGGAGCTAATCTGGCGCCGCGCGGCCCTCCTGGGCTGCGACCTCGCGCGCCCGCACGCGCCCATCGTGCTGGACGTGGCAGGCGGAGTCGCGCCGGGCAATGAGCGCAAGCTGGCCTACGAGTCCGTCGCCGTCGCGCTGCGGCGTTGGCTCACCGGCGCTCACTTCGGGTCGCTGGTCCACGCCGCCGATGCCGAGGCGCTGGCCCTGGTGCGTCTCCCTCACGACGACACGGGAGGCGGACCGACGGACGATCTCGACGCGGCGCTTGCCGCCGTTGAGCAGGAGACCGGGCTGCGCCTCGTCGCGGGCGTGGGGGGCGCGTGCCAGGCGCCGCACGCCTATCGGCGCGGTTTCGCGGAGGCCCGCGAGGCGTTGCGCGTGGCCCGCGCGCTCTCGGAAGGCGGGCATGGACAGCATGGGACGGCCGTCCACTTCGACCGCCTGGGCGCCCTGCGCTACCTCTCGCGCCTGCCCGTGACCTCCGGCGACGACCTGCCAGATCGCTACCAGGAGAGCGTGGAGCGCGTGGCCGGCTACGACGCGCGCAAGCGCATGGCGCTGCTGGAGACGCTCGAGACCTATCTGACCTGCGGTGGCAACATCGCGCGGGCCTCCGAGCGGCTCTACGTGCATCGCAACACGCTGGTGCAACGCCTGGAGAAGCTACACGAGTTGCTCGGCTTCGACCCGCGCGACAGCGACCACTGGCTGGCGCTGCACGTTGCGCTCACGCTGCGGCGTTTCCAGCACGGGACGGAACCGGGGCCGTCGTCCTAACCGGTGAAAAGGTCGGTGAGGGCGTAGGTAAAGCCAGGAACGATGTCCGCCCCGTGGAGGGTCTCGTCGTTTAGGGTCAAGAGATTAGCCCGCGGAATAGTACACCAGGACCGGGTTCGTAGGCATCTTACGGGATGTTGGGTCGTTGGTTCACACGGCGCGTCGCGCGACGCCGACGACGACCGGGGTGCCCATCAGGCGCTCTCGACGCAGGTCCACGAGCGCAAACCCCGCGGCCTCTATCGCAACGACCGTGCGTCGATTCAGGTGGCAGCCGCCCGCGCAGCGTCGCCAGAGCGGGGTGACGACATCCTGTACCCGGCCCATCAGACCGTCCTCCTGCCTCACATGCTCGATGAAGCGGAAGAGGCCGTCGGGGGCAAGCACTCTCCGGATCTCCGCCAGCGCCGCTCTTTGGTCGGAGACGCTGCACAGCACGAGCATCGCGACCACCGTATCGACGCTTCCGTCGGCGAAAGGGAGGTTTTCCGCGCGGCACTGTCGTAGCGTCACCGGGACGGCAGCCTGCTCCAGACGCCGCCGCGCGCGGCGCAGCATCGCCGGATCGGGGTCTGTCGCGCAGACCGCGTCCGCCGATACATAGAAGGGGATAGTCGCTCCCGTCCCCGCGCCGATCTCCAGGACGTGTCCCGTGGCCGCGCCGGCCGTCTCCAGCCGTCGCCGATGGAGCAGTCCGCGTTCGGCGCGCGCCATGACGGCGTCGTAGAGCGCCGCGTAGACCGATCCTCCGCTCATAGCCGCGCGCGCGGACCCGGCCAGGCGGCAAGTCCGCCCCGCAGGTGGGCGACATCGGCATGGCCGCGCCGCCGCAGGACGGCCGCCGCGACGGCGCTACGGTGTCCTGTGGCGCAATAGACGACGATGGGCCGGCCCTCCGGCACACCCGTCGCATCGACTAGCAGACGCGTGAGGGGATAGGTCGAGGCTCCGGGGATGTGGCCAGCGCGGTACTCGACCGCCTCGCGCACGTCGACAAGTGCGATTTCCCCGCGCTCCCACCGGACTCGTACCTCGTCGGCCAAGAGAGTACGTGGCATAACATTTCCTCCGTTCCTACTGCTTCATCATGTCGGGGCGCACGGTCTGTGAATTGTCCGCCGCGGACGCCAGTCACTCACTGGGCAGCGGAGCGAGCCGCCGCAGTCCCTGCGGCTCTGTCCGCGGGCGCGCGGTTTGTCGGACCTGGACAGGCATCCAGCGACGGCGTGCCGCAGGGACTGCGGCGGCTCGCTCCGCTGCCCAGTGGAAACACCCGTCGTCTACTTTTCACGAGCCCCGTGTCGGGGCGTCGGGGCGTTGCCACCTACCGCGCCACGCGGGCCCGAATGGCCGGCCCCAGGAAGGGCAGGCGGAACAACGGGGCGAAGATGCAAAAATCGAAGACCCCCGCGGCCAGGGGGACCGCGCCGACCACGGCCAACGCGGCCCCAATCGGGCCGTGCAGCGCGACCAGGCCGATCCCGATCAGGGCCAGACCCGCGACGATGCGGGTGAACCGACCGGCGCTGCTCGCCATGAAACCGATAAATGCCATTGTTTCTCTCCTTCTCACTCTCTATGTACTATGTACAGACTGATGCGCGACCATGCGCCAGCGCAACACTTTCCAGATCGGTGTCGCCGCCTCTGGCCACGCGATCAGCCCGCGGCGCCCTCGGGGTTAGCCTCCCCGGCCAACTGGGTCCGCACCCGCGCCGCCATACGCGCCCCCGCGTCCGCGGCCGGAGCCGTGACCGTCGCGCGCAGCCGACGCCGCACGGACACCAGCGCGGCGTAAAGCGGCGGGCAGGTCCCGCAGGTGCGCAGGTGCTCCTCCAGCATCCGCGCCAGCGCCGGATCGAGTTCCCCGTCGATGTAGTCGGACACGGCCGCGCGCGCCGCCTGACACCCCATCATGGTCCTACCTCCTCCCCGCGCATGATGCGCCCGACCCCGCACGCCCGTTCGATGCCGGCCTCGGCGAGCACCGTTACGAGCATGGCGCGGCCCCGACGCACGCGGCTCTTGGCCGTGCCCAGCGGCGCCATGGTCAGGGCCGCGACCTCCCCGATCGGGAGCCCCTCCGCGTCGTGCAGGAGCACCGCCAGGCGGAGCGCCGCGGGCAGGCGGGCCAGGGCGACCTCCAGGACGCCCCGGCGCTCCGCCGCCTCGGCGCTCCGCCGCCTCGGCCACGGCGACCGGGTCGACGGTATAGTCCGGATTCTCCCACAGCAGGTCCACCCGTCGGGCCTCCGCGATCCGGTCGCGGCGGCGCTCCTTGGCCCAGCGCTCCTGGCAACGATGCAAGGCGATGTGGCCCAACCAGGTCCCCAGGCTGGCCTCGCCGCGGAACGTATGGAGGGCACGGTAGGCCTGCAGGAAGGTCTCCTGCACCACATCCTCGGCGTCGTCCGCGTCGCCCACCGCGCGGGCCACGAGGCGCAGCAGCGCCGGCGTATGCCGCGTCACCAGCACACCAAAGGCGTCGGCGTCGCCCGCCTGGACGGCGACGACCAGGGCAAGGTCGTTCGTCGCGGCGTCGCCCATCGGCTCTTGTCCTCCTCCCTCTCCAGCGCAATCCTGGCCACGGCGGCGTGATGCGCCTGCCGTTCATATGATAGACGGGCTACCGCGTCGAAAAGGATGCATGCCGCCGCGCGGGATGCGATGTCGCTTGACATACGGTAGGAGGGTACCGTACAATGGCGGTGGTTGCAAAGCGACAGGGGGACAGAGGGAGGCTGACGATGGACGAGCAGGGGATGCAAGACATGCTCGATCGCCTAGCGCGTATCGAGGGCCAGGTGCGCGGGGTGAGCCGGATGGTGCAGGAGCGCCGGCCCTCTGCTATTGGTTGCCAATAACGGAATAGATCGAGGTAAGATAAGAGGGCAAGGAGCACAAGTATGAACGCTAGGAGCGCATCCTTCCTCGCGATCGTTGTGGCGACGGTGTCGGTGTTGGGCAGCGTGAGCCCGTCGCTTAGTTCAGCCCCACGTCCCCACGACAGTACCGCCGTGATCGACGGCGTCACCTTCCCAACACATACCAACGGCTGTACCGGCACACTCATTGGCGTCTTCGGCGCCTCCACCCTCAAGGATTACATTCAGAAGGCGGCTCGTGACTATTGCCTCTCCCTAACAAACAATGATCCAGCACAGTACGGCCACAACAACTACGACTACGACGTAGAGTATGCTCAGTCTCCATCCTGGTCGTGTGCGGGCGAGGAATGGGCAGCGAATAATACGGGTGGCAACGATAAGATCGGCGTGTCCACCGTCTTCCCCGCCGACTCCTGCGCATCCGACCAGCAGGCGGCCATCGACCCCAGCACGCTAGTGGACACCGTGCTGGGGGTCAACGTGGTCGAGGAGATCGCCACCTGTCCGGGTGCCCAGCAACCCAACGGCGGGGCGGTCAACCCTGCCGGCCCGACGCAGTGCGGCGCGTTCAGCACCGATCCCGGCGCCTCGGGCGCCACCTCCTGCTCACCCGCCGCCCTCTCGCTGGCGCAGGCCACCCTACTCTACAACCAGCAGATCGGCAACGAGCGGTCGGTGGGCGGGTGCGTCCACTCCAACGCGGTGCAGAACCGCGTGACCGGCTCGGGCACGCGCATCACCTTCTGCTTCAACGTGTTCGGTCCGGGCACCGACAACTGCCAGAACGAGGGCTCGGCCCAGGCGCTGGCCCCGACGACGGGGACCGAGGTCAACGACGTGTGCGGGCCGACCGCGGCGAACGGCAACTACGCGCAGGGCTACGTCTCGCGCGCGGACGTGGTGGCCGACCCGCGCAGCAACCCTCCCACAGGCAGCCGCAAGACGGCGTTGCAGGGCTGTGGCGTGGTCACTGTGGGCGGCTACAGCGGCTACAATGGCTCCTGCGACCCGCTCAACCCACTGGCGTCGGGGCCGGGGACTTACGGTATCGACGCGGCAGGTCGCCCCTCCTGCAATGGCGATTTGCAGGTTGGCCAAGGTCTGTACCAGCCGTGGGGCTACGCCCACCTAGTCCTAAACAATGCAAACTGTGGCACCGGAAATTGCGACGCCGCCGACTTCGCCAACTACCTCGCCTACGAAGAAGGCGCCGGGCTCGCACAAACGGGCTTCCTACAGCCGTGCCAGATGGGCTTCGAACGCACGTATGACGCGGGACCCTACAGCGTACAAACGGAGGGCTGCCCTATCTCGCCGCCCTGTCTACCGGGAACTTTCAATAATCCGCTCAACGATCTTGAACACTCGTTCATCGGCAATCAGGCAACGAACCCGACGGTGTATGGCGTCGCGGCCGATATCACCACGCATCAGCCCGATTTGTGCACGCAGCCGCCTCAACCGCGCGATAGTTCAGATAGTTCGGCGTGGGCTGCTCTTACTCCTGCAAGTGACCCAGGCGGTTGTTCCATTGCTCAATCGGGCTACCTACGTGATGCAGGCCAACAAGGACCCTATGGCACGCAATTCCAATTCTTCGCGGAGTATGCCACGTGCGGCAACAACTTCGTGTATAAAAACGTCGGGTCGGCCAATCCGGACTCGACGCATCACTACGCTGAGGTCTATAATACCGGCACGCACCGGATCGACATGCAAGTGGATGGCGTGACGGTCCTAAGCACCAATTTTGATCCATTAAGCGCGTGGGGCTCGACGTGGAATGCCAAGTGGCTCGGCGAAACGTTCAATGCTGGCGATAACCTCGCGGGCTCGGTACGCAACCCCGCCATCTTCGGGAACCTCGCCGTGCAAACGAGCGTGGGGGGGTCTTTTGCACCCCCGCAAGGTCTAGCGTTCCGGGGGGCGGGGCCGTCCTTCCCGGCGCGATACGACGAGTCTGTGGACTCGCCGACTCAGTTCCATATCTGGACGAAAAGTTTAGGAGGCTAATGGATAGATAGTTGCTCGGCAAACGCGGTCAGGATGTCGGAAAGAGCGTCAGGTGTGATGGATGCGATCGAGGGGTGTGACAGGACCATAGGAGGGGTAGATGAGACGGAAAGCTCAGATTCCGGCCACGCTCGTCGCCGGGCTGATGGCGCTCGGTGCGGTGGCGCCGCTGCAGGCAGCGTTTGGCGCGGACCGGCACGGCAACAATGGGCAGACGCGACGAGACGTCACGTCTGCCCATCATAGAGCAGGCATAGCGGCGACAGCGACCGTGGTGGGCACGGTAGGGGCTGTGGTGCCCACGTTGACGGCGACAGCGACGGTCCCTCCAGTGGCAGGTACTCCAGCAACAGGCGCCACGGAATTGGCGCCGGCGGCCCTGACGGATGCCCTGGGCATCCGCTATGAGACGCCGACCGCCCCGCCGCTCATCGCTCAGGACACGGTCCTCCACAGCGCCGCGACGATGATGCCCGCGATGGCGAGCCACGCGACCCAGACAGTGTCGCAGTATGTCCTCTTCAGCGATGATGACTACTACCGCACCGACTCCGCAGGGCAGAAGCACTATGTCTATCAAAGGGTCCCCGCCTGGGTGATCTCATTCGAGGGGGTGACTATACAGCGGCACGGCTGCTACGCCGCGTGCTCATCGCAGAAGTCGGTCAATCACGAGATGAATGTGGTCATCGACGCGACGACGGGGCAGGAGATGGAAGGGTTTTCTTATCGTTAGGAGAGCGTGCGGACGAGGATGGGCGCCTCCTGTTCGCTGGTAATGTGATGCCCTGTGTTCTATGGAGGAAGCCCAAGGGCCGAGGGGGAAAAGTCGCACGAGATCTGATGATTCGTTGGTCAGGCCGGAAGTAGGAACAGGAGGGGAAGGCGCTATGCGACCCACGATATCAGGGCGCATCGTCAAGGTATGTCTCGTGGGCCTTGTGATGCTGAGCTTGTCGGGGCTGTCCGTGTCCGGGCGCGCCGGGGAGGATGCGCCCCTGCCGATAGCCACTACCACGACGATGCCGTTGGCCACGACGACCGACACGGCGTCTCCCACAAGCGGCGTCACGCCGATGCCCACGAGCACAGGCACGGCGGCCAATGTCGCACCACCAGGCCGCCTGACGCTCTCCGTCGCGCCTGATCTCATGCCGCTGGCGGCGGGGCTTGCCGCGGACTACCACAGATTCAGGCCTGACACCTCCATCACCGCAACATCCTCCGGCAACCGCCTTGCCTTCGATGCGGCGTGTGCGCCGGGTCAGGCCAGGGGCGTCATCGGTGTGGGTATCCTCTACGCCCAAGATGCCCAACTTGCCGAGCCGGGCTGCGCCGACATGATCAACGTGCCCCTCGCCCTGGGCGCGCTGCCCGTGGTTTACGCCCTGCCCGGCGCCTACTTCGCGCGGCGCGCGGCGGACGGCGTCACCCCGCTGCACCCGCTCCGGCTGACGGCGCAGGCAATGGTGAGCGTCTACCTGGGACTGATCCGGCGCTGGGACGACCCGGCGATCGCGCGCTTGAATCCGGGGGCGCCGCTGCCCCACGCGCCCATCCGCCCGTTCCACGCCGGACAGCGCGGCGACCCGGACGCGGACGGCGTTTTCGGGGCCTGGTTGGCGCAGGCCGACCCGCGCTGGCGAGCCGCGGACCCCACCCCCTGGACCACGTGGCCCCGTTTAACCAGCGCTAGCGGTTTGCCCGCGGGCGACCCGCTTGGCCGTCCCTACAGCCTGGGGTTCGCGACTTACGCCGAAGCGCTCGCGGCTCGGGTCCAGATAGCCCAACTGCGCAATGCCGCGGGCACTTTCGTCGCGCCGTCGCGCGTCCGGCTCGCGAGCACAGCGGCGGCCCTCGCCGCCGCCATGCAAACCCTCCCCGATGGGGTGGTGCAGTCGGCGCGCCTGTCCTTGGTTGCGTTGCGTGCCGCCGACGCCTTCGCACCGTCTTATCTGGTGTTTGCCCTCGTGCATCACGATCTTGGTATCGCGGAGGCGTCAGACCTGGGGACGGCGCGGGCTATCAAGGATTTCCTGGTGTGGTCGGTCTCCTATCAGGGAGGGCAACAGGATGTGGCAAACGCACCAGGCTATCGGGAGCTATGCGCCGATCAAGAAGGGTCCGGTCATGACATTGCCGCGCCATGCAGCCTCCGACCCAGCGCGGAGAGCCTCGCGGACAGCATAATCATCGCGACGTGAGGCGCGGACAGTATCTCGGTCGCGAGCCTGTAGGCCGGCGCGCATGTCGACGAGCGCGATCTCTCTGCGCTGACAGCGGACTCGTACCTCGTCGAGGGCAAGGTCGTTCGTCGCGGCGTCGCCCATCGGCTCTTGTCCTCCTCCCTATGCAACGCAACCCTGTCCACGGCGGCGTGATGCGCCTGCCGTTCATATGATAGACGGGCTACCGCGTCGAAAAGGATGCATGCCGCCGCGCGGGATGCGATGTCGCTTGACATACGGTAGGGGGGTACCGTACAATGGCCGTGGTAGCAAAGCGACAGGGGGACGGAGGGAGGCCGACGATGGATGAGCAGGGCATGCAAGACATGCTTGATCGCCTGGCGCGCATTGAGGGTCAGGTGCGTGGGGTGAGCCGGATGGTGCAGGAGCGCCGGCCCTGCGATCAGGTGCTGGTGCAGGTCATGGCCGCGCGCGCGGCGCTGGACAAGGTGGCCACGGCCGTCGTCACACGCAACCTGGACGAGTGCCTGGCCTTACCGCCGGAGCAGGCGCGTCAGGCGATTGGGCGCAGCCTCGAACTGCTGACGAAGCGGTAAGGCTGGCGGGCCGAGTCCTGATTGGCGGACTCAACGAGTTCGAGGCGTAGACCAGACAGGAGAGGATATATGACAGCAGCAGTTGCACCGCTTATGCTCCCAGATCGTTGGGGGCTCAACGCACCGTTCGCGGCACTACACCATGTGGCGCTCATCACCAACGACATGAAGAAGACAGTTGCCTTCTACCGCGATGTCCTTGGCTCTGAGGTTGCGTTGGGCCACCGCTTGCCACGGCCCGATCAGGCGCGCCACTACTTCATCACCGTGGCCCCGAATACGGTATTCGCCTTCTTCGAGTTCCCTGACGCGGTGATGCCGGAGTATCAGGCCGCCACGCAACCCAAGACGGGGCGCGCACTCGACCACATTGCCTTTTTCGTTGCAGACACCGCTGCGTTCGAGGCTTTCTATGCACGTGTGCAGGGGAAGGTCGAGCATGTAAGCGAGATCCATGATCTGGGGATAGCACACGCCTTCTTTTTTGCCGATCCCAATGGCATTGTGCTCGAAGTGATGGTAGAGAAGCCAGATGGAATGCACTTCCCGCTACTGGACGACCCAGATCCGGCGTACTAACTGCATCGCCATCCCGCACGTCCTCATCCGCTAGTACGACAACGGTAGGAGGCGCTTGCGACTGTCGTCGCAGGGTAAAGGACGACGACAGTCGTGTAGGACGTGGGACTGCCAACAGGAGGACCAGGGAGAAGAGAGATGAGCCGAGGTGCGGGTCGGCGACCCTGGGGACGGGCTATGCTGGGTGAAAAGGAGCGAGGGATGGATATATTCATCGAGATGCGGCGGCGCTATCGCGAGGGGGATTTACCGTGGGACCAATCGTTGCCGCCGCCCGAGGTGGTCGACCTTGCGGCGACCCTGACGCCCGGGGGCGCGCTCGATCTAGGCTGCGGGGCGGGGCGGGCCTGCATCTATCTCGCCCGGCACGGCTGGGACTGCGATGAGGTAGACTTCGTGCCGGACGCGATCGCGCTTGCCCAAGCGCGGGCGCGCGCGGCCGGCGTGGCGGAGCACACTCACTTTCGCGTGGCGTCGGTGACACATCTCGACGCGCTGCAGCCGCCCTACGACCTCGCCCTCGATGTCGGGTGTCTGCACAACCTGCGCGGCGACGACCCGCAGGCCTATGCGATGGGTCTCGCGCGGCTGGTGCGGCCAGGCGGGCAGTACCTGCTCTTCGCCCACCTGTCGGATGAGGCCGACGAAGCCGCGCGCTTCGGAATGCCGGAATCGACTATCCGCGCCACGTTCGACGCGACCTTCGCCGTGGAACGGGTCGAGCGGGGAAGCACGACCATCGGCGCGATGCCACGGGCCTCCGCCTGGTTCTGGATGCGGCGCGCGGGCACCGTTCGGTGAGCCGAAAACAGGATCGCGCTGAGACCAAATTCACCTCATTCACCTCCCGTGTGCTAAAGGTCCGTCAAAAACAAGTTTCCCGTTTCAGAGGGCACTCGACGACCCGCCAGAGGGGAGGACGCACCGGTCGCCGCCTGCCCCATCATCCCGCGGGACTCACGGGTCAGTAGTGGCTCAGGCTGTCCAGACTGTCCGCGTCGACTTGCCCATCCTCTTTGCTCCGCGCCATCGCGTGCGCGACATCAAGGCCCGGGGCCAGGTGCGCGAGCAGCGCGCGGCTGATCTCGCCCAGCTGCGCGACCTGCGCTGGCGTCAACGGGTCGAGCAGGTGCGTCCGCACGCTCTCAACATGGACTGGCGCGGCGGCGCGCAGCACCGCCATCCCCGCGTCCGTTAGCACCGCCTTCCATTTGCGGCGGTCGCCCCCGCACAGTTCGCGACGAACCCACCCTGTCTCTTCCAGCCGAGACATGGCGTGCGAGAGCCGGCTCGGCGACACCTGGAGGAGCGTCCCGAGCTGAGACAGCGACAGCGCGTGTCCCTGTATCTCGGAGAGCGTGCTCAGAATCTCGTAGTACGCGACCGGTAGATGGGCATCGCGCTGCAGATCGCGCTCCAATTGGCCCCAGAGCAATCGTGTCGCGAGCACAAAGGACATCCAATCCACCTGCTCGTCTGGCCGTAACCAGCGTGGCTCCGTCATACGCTCTCTCGCTTCCCTTGACAGACGCTGTTTCTCCCGTTAGTATATACATATTGAGCGTTCAACTTTTGACGGCTCAAAAAAAGGGGGCGGACAACGTCCCGCCACGACCTATCTTACTTGAAGGAGTACACACCATGACCCTGTTTCGCCTCGACGCCAGCATCCGCGTCGACGGTTCGGCCAGTCGCGAGATCGCGGACATCGTGGAGCAAGAGTGGCTGACCGCTCACCCCGGCGACACCGTCGAGCGCCGCCACATCGGCGTCGATCCGCTGCCCTCCGACGCCTGGGGCCTCGCGGTGGCCGCCTCGTTCGCGCCGCCCGAGGCGCGCACCCCCGCGCAGCAAGCCGCTGCCCAGCTGGCCACGACGCTCGTCGACGAACTGCTCGCCGCCGACGCGATCCTGCTGGCGGCGCCGCTGTACAACTTCGGCGTCTCCCAGCACATCAAGACCTGGATCGACCTGATCATTACCGAGCCGCGCGCCGCGGCGGGCGGGCCGCCCCTGCTCACCGGGAAACCGGTCGTGCTGGCCACCGTGCGGGGCGGCGCCTACGGCGCGGGAACGCCGCGTGAAGGATGGGACCACTCTACCCTCTACCTCAAGCGCATCCTCGCCGAGGTTTGGGGCGCCGACCTCACCGTCGTCGAGCGCGAGTTCACGCTCGTCGGGGTTAACCCCGCGCTGGACGCCTTCACCGACCTCGCCGCCGAACTGCACGCCGGCGCCTTGCGGTCCGCCCGCGAAGCCGGCCGCGCCCTCGGCGTTCCAGTCGCGGTCTGACCCGCGGTCCATGACGTCCGAGTGGGGGAGCACGGCGGCGGGCGGTATCGGCGCGGCGACGGCCACCGCGCTCGCGGCCCAGGGCGCGCCCGTTGCACTGGCGGCGCGGCGCAAGGACCGGCTGAACACGTTCGCCGCGAGCATTCGCGCGGGGCGGCGCCGTGCTGGTGCTGGAGTCGGACATCACCGACGAGCGGCAGGCGACGGAGGCGGTCGAGCGGACGGTTGCCGAACGGGGCCGCCTCGACACGCTCATCAACAACGC
>JAABUQ010010537.1_pt1 | contig 12071 bp, 22 predicted proteins | sample 5560001 | NCBI WGS metagenome assembly JAABUQ01 (sample SAMN10711888, study PRJNA513371) | rock metagenome | isolation source: Antarctica rocks | place: Antarctica: Victoria Land, Finger Mt nord | collected 2015-12-18
GAATCAACTAGAGATTGATTCGAAATAATTCGAAGCCATACGAATCTGTTCTAATAAGGAATTCGAACATGTTCGAATGATTCGAGCAGTTCTATGGACGACGTAGATCAAACTATCCAGCAGCTATTGGACGCCGTTCCCAACCGGTCGCCGTCAAAGCTCGAACCTCATGCCGCAGTGATCCGCGAGCTGCGAAAGAAGCGACGGACCTATAGCGAGATCGCCCAGTTTCTGGAGCAGCACCTGCAGCTCCGGGTCGCGCCCAGCACCCTCCATTACTTTGTGAAGAGCCGGGCGAAGCAGGCGCGGGAGCAAAAAGCGAGCGAACGGAAATTATCGGAACCGGCATCGGTCGCAGTGCCGCAAGAACCTGTCGCGCCGTCCGCACCAGCTCCGGAGGAAGCTTCCACCGGAGACGCCGTACGCGAACGAATCCGTGCTCTCAAGAACAAGCCGGTTCCCGCCGCGGTGGAGCCGGCACGCTTTGAGTTCGATCCCGACCAACCGCTCACCCTCCAGCCGAAAAAAACTGAAGAATAAACCTCCTATGACACCCGCCGCCACCCAAGTCGAGTCCGCCCCATCGAGCCGTGTGATCTTCACCGAAGGAGGGAAGGGAGGCGTCGGCAAGACCGCCTTCGCGACCGGCTTGGTCGAGTGGTTCGACGCCCACCGGATCCCTTACACGCTGCTCGATCTCGATACCGAGAACAAGGCGCGCGGCAGCCTCACCAACTATTTCCGGGAGCGGACGCGCAAGGTCAACATCCATACCTCGGAAGGCCTCGACGCGTTTATCGATGCTCTCGACGGCGAAGCGCCGATTTTGATTGCCGACATGGGTGCCGGATCGGGCCAGGTGGCCTACAAATGGTTCGACACGATGTACGGAGGAGCGCGCGAGCTGGGCGTCGCCTTTACCGCTGTGGGCATCGTCACCCCGGACCCGGCGAGCGTCGAAAGCGTCCTAAGCTGGGCCCACGCTCTGCAGCACCGCGTCGAGTACCTGATCGTCAAGAACGCGCTCACCGAACCGGCAGACTTCAGCTACTGGGAGAAGACTGTGCCGGCGCAACAGTTCCGGGAAGCCTTCCATCCTGCGGAGATTGCGATGGAATACCGGCTGCCGAAATTCGAGAACCCGGCGCGGCAACATGGCGTGACGTTAGGGCAGGCAGCCGACCGGAAAGTGCAGGTTCCGGAGCTGCAGCAGACCACGATCGTGATGCGCGCCCAGGCGTACCGGCGAAACCTGTTTGCGGAACTCGATCGCGTCAAAGACCGGCTGCTGCTATGAAACCGCCTCCGGCCCATGGCGCGGACCGGGCCGGGCTCGATGTGCTTTCCGGTCTCGCCAAGCGGCTGTACGATGCAGGGGAACGCGAAGCCTACGCCGCCCTGGTGAGCTACATCGAATCGCTCCCGCCCACCGACGAGCTGGTCAAGGTCGCCAAGCTGTTTGGCTTTCTCACCCTGATGGGGCAAAAGCTGCCGGACGACATGGAAGCCCAGCGAGGCGAAATGCGCAAGCTCCTCCTCGGGGCTTACGACAAGTTCAAGCAGGAAGTGAAAACCAACCAGATCTATCACGAACAACTAAACGAACGACTCAGCCGGTTACCGGACGAAATCGCCAGCGGAGTGAAGCCCGACGATATTGCCGATGTGATGGCGGAACGCTTCCGGCAGCAGATTGCCCAAACCGGCCTCGAAGAGTCAGCCGATATCCTGCGCCGGTCGCTCCCGGACATCCGCTCCGTGGTGAACAACCTCGACCTGGTAATCCACCGTTTCAAGGAGCAAAGCAAGACGGTCGATCAGTCCATTGAGATCCACTCCCGGAGGCTGGGGAAGTTAGTCGAAGAACATCGCTTGGAAAGCGAAAAGCTTCACAAGTTCAGCAGCGAAAATCACTGGGGGCTCCTCACCGGCGCTGCCTTGATTGTGTTCGTCCTTGGGCTGGTGCTCGGATTCTTCTGGAGTGCCCGGAGCAGCAACGCTACCTTTCGGGACATGCAACAACAGCTGGACCGGATCGAGCAAGCGACCAAGGCTCCCGCCGCAGCTCCGCCGCCTGCAGCTCCGAAGCGGGGGAAGAAGAATTGATTAGGGAAGGATCGCACCCCAGCCGTCGGCTTGGGTATCCACCGCTGTGGATCTTAAAGCAGAAAGCTTGCCCAGTTGTATCCGGAACGTGGGAAGATTTTGATGCAGGAATGTGGGTGAAGAGTGGGGCAGAGCGCGACGCGTGCGAATGCCATAAACATCACACACACCGGAGCTTGTGAAGTTTGGGAGACCCACACCGGGCCGAGGAACATCTGGGGCGTCACACGCGAGGACCAGCGCGCAACATTGCCGATTACCTGTGCGAGTACGCGGAGCAGGGCAGGGGAGAGCGCGATACCGAGTGTGAAAGCGTTCGAGTGGAGCGCGGAGGAATTCTGCAGGACGTTTGCGACGCTTCTCCCGGACCGCGCGCGAATCGCAACCTGAATCTCAATATCGAGTGGCTCCATCCATACGGCCCGCGTATGAAGATTCGAGAGAGCGTTGCCTGAAGGGTCGATGTAACGCAGTATTATGATTTACCCACCAGCCCTGTAAAGGTCACGCTGGACTAAACATTTCTATCTAGAGTTAGCATGTGTTCTGGGTCTTCTCCTAATTCACCAAGTAAAATTGTAAGAATGAAGGCCCGTGCGTTGTCGTCAATACAGTACCCTTCTCGGAAATTCGGGACACTGAAAACGGCGTGCTGAAAAAGTCCTGTCGAGTCCGTCATGCGGGAGAGATGAACGAGCTTGAGTTGCGGCAACTCGCGTGGCTTTTGATCTAAAGTTTTCGTAGTTAGTGAGATGCGGGACTGCGCGGCTCCCTGCAGACGCGACAATTCGAACGAACGCATGTATTGCTTCGCGACGTTACTCCAGACCATTTCACGACCAAGCTTGTAGGCGTTCTTCCGAATCGCATGCCCGGCGGCGGAACGGTTCGCCGCGCTTCGGGTCCCAGTTCCGCCAGCTTGCCGGGTTGGTATCGATAGGGGACGACCGCAAGCTTTCTCCCACGCCGTTCACCGCGGATACCGCATACTCGTAAACGGGTTCCCGGCGAACCGGCCGCCCGGCGTCCGCCGGTTTCGGAACGGAATTCCCGAATCAGCCCGGTCTTGCCCTGAAACTCGATACCAGCGTCCTTCATCCGCGTCGGGGTCACACTTTGTATTACGTGGTCCGTCCAATCCTTACTGGCTACACGCGCGCCGTACGGTGTGGAGTCAATCCGAAGGTTCCTGCGATGCGTCACAATGGCCATCGAATCACCCATGCCGTCCTGCCATAATCCTTTCGTGGTGGAGGTTGTAACGCGCGTCAGGTTGGCCTCCGCGTCATTGCCCGCGCCCTTCACAAACCGAATGATAGGCATGTCTTCGCGTGCTTCAGTGAACCAGGAGAATCGCCGGGTGATCGCGTCGCTGAACACATGATCGTAAACCGCGAAGTAATCCGAACCGGCAAGCAGGATGCTGCGGCCCTGGTACTCCGGCCACGAATACGAGTTTGGCTCATGCCGCGGCGTGATCTCGGCAAACTGCGCAAGCCCCAAATTCCGCAGAGGTGTCGCAAGCACGTTGCGGCCGATAGACCGGAACGCCCCGTTCTTCCAAACACCTGTATTGCTGCAAAAATCGGTGTCATGCGTCTGGCGTTCGCCGACGTCTTCGCGGCCGTTGTGGCTGTATGATTTTCCTGCCGCATAGAAATAAATCACCCCGCAACCGCCTTCTCCTGCAACGCCCCAACGATAGTTCGGCCCTTCATCTATCTGTTGCAGGTGTACCGAGATCTCCTCGGAGGTATCGACGGCGGCCCGAAGCGTGACCCCGTAACCGTTGTATGTGGCACTCTCCAGATGCGGGTTGGTGCCGCGATTGTCGGGCTGCCGATACATGATGCGCCAAGGGTCCACTTCAGGGCCTTCTGAATCCTGATCGTCCGGATGAGAAGCCCACATCATATGCTCCGCAGTCAGAGGATCGAATTGCGCAGCAGAGTTCCCAACAGCCACATGGATCGCGGCGGCATTCGTCGCGCGGAATGTGCGCCTTGCGGGGGATGCAGCCGTCGCGGCCCCTGCTGCATGGTGACTAGCCCCCAGTCATGGGGCGCTAGTCTGCCGTTTGCGCCACGCTTAGACTCGATCTCCTCGCCGCCGTAAGGCGCGGATAGCGCCCCTACCAACCAATCGCCCATCTCACTCATCTGCGGAAGCGCCAGACGATTACGCCCGTCCACATAGTTGACAGCACGTAATTCGCGCGCAAAGCAGGCCGGAGAAACGCCCAGACATAGGTGCCCAGATTCTCGGTCCAGCGCCCGCCTTTTGCGTCCCAGGCGGCAACGGTGGGCCGGGTGTGATAGCGCGTGTTCAGTTCCAGAAACTTATCGAACTCATCGCCCCATTCAGCGGCCATCGGGTGCTCCGGGAATAGAAACGCAAACAGTGCGGGCGCGCTTTTCACGTCCGAGAGGAAGTTCGGATGTCCGCTCAACATCGTCTTCATTGGCATGTAGTCTTCTTCGCCGTGCGTATACGCCAGCATCAGGTAAGCTGCCGTGAGGCGTTCCCGCTGTTGGTTGGAGAAACGCGCAGAGAGCCGGTCGAAGCCATCGATAAACCACTCGTAAATCTTGCGGGAGGGCACGGGTGCGAAACCCGCGTTCTGGCGCGTACCTTTGTGTAGGAAGATCGCGGATGAGTTCGGTTTCATGCGCTGTATCCACCCCTGCCAGCAACTCGATATCGCCCGGGGTATAGCGCTTCGGAAACCGGTTGCGGCGGTACGTCCGCTGCTTCACCGCTCCGTTCGCCACATACTGGGCGATCAACCGGGTTGCCTGTGCGCGGCTTAAACCGCTCATCTTCATCAGATACTGCCGCAGCAATCCTTTCGCTTCGCGGTTCTGCTTCCAGTATTCCTGTTCGCACAAAGCCTTCGCTATCCATTCGTACAACTCGCCTCGGTTCAACGCCTGGAAATGAATTTCTTCGGATGTCTCCAGAAATGCCCGAATCTGCTCCAGGCTCCATCGTTCTCCCTGCTCCACGCTGACGTTCAATCCCCAGCATGCGGACTCCGTTCTCCTTCAGGCTCATTCTGCGTTAGAAACAACCTCCCACTTCAGGCTCATCCTGCATTGGACAAGACTCACCCTTGCTATTCCCATTGCTGTTCCTGTATGCTCTTTTTCGGAGGATTTTTTTATGAAAAAGAGTTTCTGCCCCAGTCTTCGCGGCTTGCTTCTGCCGGCTGCCGCCGCCATGTCATCGCTCGTTCCGGTCCACGCCGCCCCAATCGTTCCGGTCAACGCCGCCCCAACCTGCAATGCGGGTACAGCGGCCAGCTACGTTTCCCTCGGCAGCGACGGCTGTCAACTTGGCAATCTTCTATTCAATAACTTCGTCTACACCCCCACAGCCAACCCCGCCACCCTCGCAATCCCGGGCGCGGCCGTAGCTATAAATCCAATTCCGGCCTCATTTGATGAGGGCTTCGGCTTTCAGATTGCCTCCGGCTTTGCGGCTACTGCTCCCGGCTCGTTCGTTGATTCGGTGCTGCAGTTTACCGTGTCGACCCGTGACGGAAGTGCCGGTCTCACCGGTTTGAGCCTCAACACCAATGCCACCTCGACCGGCACGGGCCTAGCCTCAGTCAGCGAGAACTTCTGCGTGGGCGGTATTTCGACAGTTAACTGCGCGACGTTGCGCAACATCTCCGTCCAGAGCGTGGGGGGCATTGGCCTGAATAATTCCGCCATCCTGGGCGGCGTCGCGCGGCTTGCCGTGTCAAAAGACATCATCGTTAGCGCTGGTAATAGCGGCACCGCAACCACTTCGCTGGTCGACAATCAGTTCTCCAACAACACCTCCAACAACACGGTACCCGAACCAGCCACGTTCGCACTGATCGGCCTCGGTCTGGGCGGCATCGCGCTTGCCCGGCGCCGACGCGCAGCCTAATCCGGATTGGGGGAGGTCCTGCGTGTTGGCCCCACTCTCTGTCCCCCTCCCTCCCCGGTTTTATGCGTCGACTACTCCTGCCCGATCTCTTCCCGGGAATCGGGCAGCTTCCCAGCTGCAACATGGCGTTATTGCTGAGAACGTCAGGTAGCGATGCGTTTTCGGAGGCCGAATGATTAAATATCCCTTCAGACGCAGCCGTCATCATCTGACTGGCCGTGTGCTCCTCGCTGGCGACGCCCAGCTGGTCGGCGACGAGTGCACCGCAGATCGCGGTTGTGAAATCGTCGAGGAGCTCGCCATACGGGCGAAGGGGAGTAACGAGGCCCATTTCGTCTCCAGGTAAAGAAGCTCCGGGCTGGTCCGCCCATGGAGCCACTCTTTCGCGGGCCGGAGTGTCTTCGGGCCGCCGGTTTCGCAGACGCACCGGTTCCAGCGTGGGTTCGACACCTCGACCTGGCCGAACACGGTCTTGACGGGTGCGCTCCCTGAGTCTTTGCTGGTATGCCGCTGACCACAACTGGCGCACATCCGCTGCCGCTTCAGATGTTCGCCCACTTGGTGCGCTACAACGAAGTCCTGCACGCCAGCCAGCAACGCTTTGCCTCGGTGAGATTCATGCCCAGAGTCTCCATTGCCAACTCCGATCGTTCTATCGCGATGATCTCCCGCCGTTGTTCGCCCCCATCGTGATCGATACAGACTACCTCTACACGGACACTCATAGCCCGCTTCTCCACCAGAGCGGGTCACTCAGTCGCGCGTTAGATTCCGCGACGCAGAACCGTTCCGGTTGCAATTCTCCCGATTCCGCAAGCCTGCGGTTGATGTTTCGAAAGCCGTCTTCCAAGGCTGACCGGGTATCTGCCAAGGCGCGGCGGTTCGGCCGGGCAAGCTGCGGCGAACATCTGAATACCGGCCTCAACCAAGACAGTATACGACATCGCGGCGCCTTCTCCTTGCCGCTTCAGCATCAATCGGTATCCGGTCGGGCCGCCACAGTGCTCCGGAGGAGCGGCACCCCGGCCACCCAAGCAAATGGGAAGGTAATCCTCTTCCTCACCCTCCTGAATATCGATGACTCGAATGTCCCACTCCCACATATTCAGGGTCGCAGATGTAGAGGAATTTTTCCTGCCGATGGAGCTTGAACTCGTGTAAGGCTTTGGATCGCGTCTTCCGGCGGAAGCTGTTGAACTCTTGGCCGTGGACGCGGACGATATAACCCAGGTGGCCATGCCATCCCAGAACGGCACGCATCGCGTCGTCGATTTCTGTGAGTTTCATGCAATCAAGCGAATGACATGGGGTTCACCTGCCGGAGAACCGCTCGTAGAATCAATCGTCTGAAGGGGATGCAAGCTGACATATCCCAAGCCTAGCCGCAACTTCTGATCCCCGACTTTGTTCCGGACTCCGAGCGCTTAGATGCAGTGTTGTCCCATGATGATTCCATTGTCCGCTCAGGACCCGGCACTCTGGCGGCGGTCGCTGATCGAGGCTGCCCAAACTTATTTGGAACGCGCCATGGCGGTCGAAGCTCCTGAACCGCGTGTTCTGCAAGCTGCGATCCACGGTGCCTGGTGCTCGCGGCGGAACCTACACGAGCCTCCTCCATGGCCCGGTGTGTTGGCCCTCTACGACGCCCTGCTCGCTCTGCGAAACGATCCCGTGGTGCGCTTAAATCGAGCCGTGGCGGTAGCCGAGGTGAGAGGCTCTGGTGCAAACGCTGGTCGTATTGGGGAATGATAGACAGATGTCGCGATTCGTGCCGGTGGAGGAACTGTTCAAAGGTCGGCACTTCGACCAGGGGATCGTTGTCCTATGCGTTCGCTGGTACTTGAGTTTCAAGCTAAGCTTTCGCGACCTGGTCGCGATGATGAGTGAACGCGGCCTCAAGATGGCGCACACGACGATTCTGCGGTGGGTACAACATTACTCGCAGGAGTTTGAGAGGCGGTGGAAGCGGTACGCCCGCTCTGTTGGCGGCTCCTGGCGGATGGATGAGACGTATGTCCGAGTGAAGGGCGAATGGATGTATCTCTACCGGGCGGTCGACAAAGCGGGGAAGACCGTGGATTTCATTCTGAGCCGAAAGCGCGACGTGAACGCAGCCAAAACCTTTTTGCGCAAAGCCATGACGGGACAGCGGATTCCGACCAAGATCACGCTGGATGCCTATGCCGCATCCCACCGGGCAGTCGCGGATCTCAAAGGAAATGGCGAGTTGCCGAAACGAGTCCCAGTGCGGACCAGCAAGTACCTGAACAACGTCATCGAACAGGACCACCGGCGAGTGAAGCAACGGCTTGGTCCGATGCTCGGATTGAAGAGCTTCCGAACCGCAGCTATCGTGATCGGCGGCATCGAGTTGGCGGAGAAGATCAAGAAAGGCCAGTTCAAAACCGGCAAGCTCGGCGGACCAACGGCGACGATGCCGGAGATCTGGCAAGCTGCGTTGGCTGCGTAGTCGGACGCTCTCTCACTTCAACAGCACGAAACCGTCCGACTTCGGTCTAATCCTGAATTTGCACCAGAACCATGCTAAGTTCCTGAGCTACGACTCTTTCGGAACTTAATCGAGCCCAAGCAAATAAGAGAGGAACCCAGGAGACACATGGTGGCTGGTTCCGGGACGCTCCCGTTAGCGGGGATATAGTCGTACGTCACTCCAACTGTTCCGCCCCCTGTGCCGCCTTGGCTCGTGCAAGAGACATTAGCGCCAAAGCAGGAGGAAAAATTATCTCCATGAAAGCCAATGGTAATCGCACCTGTCCCAATGAACGGACCGGAATCAATTGGGTTGGAAGGTGCTCCATTTCCATCATAAAAGACAAGTGTGAATGGACCACCGACCGGGCCGGTATAGATACTGTTTGCGGTTCCACTCGCCGGTACGTTAATGAATGTCACGGACTGCCCCAGATCGAGCGTAGCTGATTGCAGCGTAGCCGGAAGGACTCCATCGAACACCACAACGCCCGACGAATTAGTTATAAACAGATCCGCTTGGCTTTTAAAGAGGTAGGTTCCCCTTGTGTTGCCATTGTTCCTAAGGGTGGCTGTAGCAGTAGAGCTTCCGGCAATTTGAAACTCGATACCTGTCAAGATGCCGTTTGTGGCGTTGAACTGGTCAATGTTAAAGTTCTGATTGAAAGATTCGACTGTCTGCCCTAGCGTGAAGCTTTGCGTGATTTGACTAGCAAATGCACAAGAACTGGAAGCTACAGCTGCAAAAATTGTTACAAAGTGTTTGAGCACTAAGATCCCTTCCCTTTGGTTAAACTTCCCCATAATACCAAACAAGTTCTAGAACCAAGTGATTTATTTTGAAGAGATTTGCTTGAACACAAGGCGAAATGCCCTCCGTGCCAGTATCAGTGAGACATTTCTAGCGGTTTAATTAGAGATCAGGGCGGGAAGGAAGTAATCGATGAGCGATGGACAGAAAGCTGTCTCGATGATGTCGGTTTCACCAGACCCGGAAGTGACACCAAAAGCGAAACGGCGCATTTTCAACGCGACGTATAAGCGACGTATAAGAAGAAGATTCTTGCCGAAGCGGATGCCGCAGCAGGATCTGGCAATATCGGTGAACTGCTACGCCGTGAAGGGATCTATTCCTCCACCCTGACAAGATGGCGAAGAGAACGGGAGTCTGCCGTCGAAGCAGCGTTCTCCCAAAAACGCGGCCCGGAGGATTAAGTCCGTAAACTTCTGTAAATAGGGTAGGCGAGCGGGGGCCCGAGAATGGGGCGAAGCGAGCCAAACAGAATCTCCTTAAAATGTTTTTTATCCAGAAAAACCTAAAAGGAGAAGAACCGATGGCTCGCAAGGGAAACGATAACGAACTGAAGGCAGTATGGCAAGAAGCAGCCGCGACCGGCGAAGACGGGATGCGGCGAATGATGGAGCGGGTAGTCCTGGCCGGATTAATTCGCGCGTTTGCGGCATCGGAAGGGATGCTGCAGATTACGCCGCAGATGCGGATTCTAGTGGCCGTGAAGCCGGTCAATTTCCGTAAGGGCATCGATTCGCTGGTGGAGTTGTGCCGCGCCAAGCTGGCTGCGGATCCGTTTTCGGGTTGTCTGTTTGTATTCCGCAGCCGACGAGCGACTTCCAGAATGCTGTCTGTCACTTCGGAGATCGACGCGGCGCTGAAGTCCACGCCATACATCTCGTGCAAATGGCCTTGAATATCCCGCACGGCATCCCAAGTGTGTACATCGAAATGATCTTCGCATCGAATCCCTCAAACCGCGTCTGGTGCTTCTCGATGATCTGCGGCTCGAAGGTGCCCTGGCGATCCCGGGGCACTTCAATGGTCACCTCACCCGACTCCGTTTCAGCGTCTTCTTGCTCTTGCCGTTGCGCGTGTTGCCGCTCTTGTAACCGGCCACTTCGTGCTTCTCCTAACCCAGGTGATGGTTTAGCTCTCCGGCCATCATCCTTTCCACCAGCACCTTCATCAACTCCTTCGATAGCCCGTCCGGGCCGAATAAGGGACCCTCGCTCGTCGCCATCAACTCGTCGATTCTCTTTCCTGATTGCCAGTGGGTTCTCCTCTTCTCCTTACTCTCGGAGAACCGGGTTTACACAATCCTTTCTACACCCTCTGCACTACTTCAGAGGCTCTCCAGCCAGGCGAAAAGCCAATGGATGAAAAATTTTACCTGACTAGTCCAGAGAAAGCAGCCTTGGCTGCGCTTCCGGAACAACCAATTCGGTAGGCCGAGCCAAAACCGCCCGGCCCTCTTGGCGTTCGATCCATCCGAAAACCGCTGCTCCGAAACTTCACCAAAGCAGATTGTCTTCTAAAAACCAAAACCCAGCAGGTTGCATGGAGGGTCTGGCGCCTTCTGCTTTGGAGCCAGCCCCGTCGCAGTGGTCTTCGGATCTGCTCCAGGAAGCGCGACCTCCCCAAAACATCAACTTCAACTTAAACCCCCTCCGCAAAACCAACCCTCAAACAGGATTTCTACTTTGCAGAGATTAGGACATTTCTACTTTGCCTTGACAATGCCCTTACCGTCGCACTAAATCTCACCTGTCCCTCTCCGATGATCAGAAACTCCTCTTTAAGATGCTGATGAACCGAACGTAGACTCATACCGGAATCGAGAACACAGCAAGGGCGGAAACTCCGCTCAGTTGATCAGTGGATGGAGCGGGTATATCTCCGGATCGAGGGAGCGACAGCGATAACGATGGAAGCAGAAGCGAGAACGGCGGCGTAGAAGAGCGCTGGGAAATACCACAGCGCCCGGCGCCGGTACTCACAAACCTGAGAACCAAAAGCGACGGAGATTCGATTACAGAAAAATTAGGAATTGACTTCGATCCTGAATCCAGACCAGCATGTATCAATTTCAAATCAGTTGTTGCAGTTTACATAATAAGGATATAGTATTCGTTGAAGGGTTAAATAATCTAATTATCCGTTTCGTACTAAAAACAATTTGTACGCGTGAGATGAGGAAGCAAACGTTTATGGATATTAGTATGATCCTGGTAAATCTGCGACAGGAGCGTGAGCGACTGGAAAATGCAATTCTGAGTCTGGAGCGCCTCGTATTGGGGCGTGGCAGTCCACTGGCAAGTCTGAGCGCCACCCCGCCCAAAAAGCGTGGACGCCCAGTAGGATCGAAAAACAAGAGCACCAACATCGCTGGTGAAAATGGGGCAACACAGTGAACAGGTTTCCCCTAATAAGGGCAAGGCGGTTTTAGCCAGTCGAGTACTACGCGGCTACTCCGCGCAACGCATGGAATCGGGTAAAGGATTAGCTGCAAAACAGCCTAGGGTTGACATTAATAATATGCGAAAGCTATCAGTTAAGTCCTAAATATATGTAAATTGTGTCACCCGCTTTCCTTCGTATATATACCGCTGCGGGCGTTGTGGGACTGTCATTTCCAAAACGCTATTGTTGATGAGAAGACACGATTCGGAATTAAAGCACGCTAAGCGGCTACGGCGAAGTCATGTGCATGGATGCGGAGTGGTCGAAATTGATCTGGACTGAGGTCTAGGAGTTTTCCCAGTGG
>JAABUQ010010538.1_pt1 | contig 12071 bp, 10 predicted proteins | sample 5560001 | NCBI WGS metagenome assembly JAABUQ01 (sample SAMN10711888, study PRJNA513371) | rock metagenome | isolation source: Antarctica rocks | place: Antarctica: Victoria Land, Finger Mt nord | collected 2015-12-18
CATCCGCCTCCCACCGGCCACGGCCCAGGATGGCCTGCTGGCGCCACGGACCGGGGTCGCCCGCCGCCTCGGCCCGCATCCAGCCGGTCTTACGCCGCTCCGGCCCTAGCAAGCCGTCCAGGAACAGCCCCGCAGACTGCGCCACGCGCTCTTGCGTGAACAACGGACGGATGCGGCCCTTAACCTCCCGCAACGACGACGCCCACAGCTCCAGCGTCACCTCCATCGAGGCACCCGACATCCCACGTACTCCAAATCGCCAGGACATACCGGATTGAGGATACTCTTGCAACTGTAATGCTAGGCCGGCAATGGCTCCTCGAACCAGGCGAGGTCGTAGCGTTCAAGCGTGCGGCCCATGCGGATCGCCTCGACCTCCGTCAGTTGCTGGTTGGCGTCGGCCATCAAGGTGACGCCGGGTCCGATGGCGTCCCGGACGGCACGCACCCGGTCCTCGGTTGCCGCCAGGCTGCCCCGGGCGACGCGCATCTTCACCGCCCGGAACCCCGCATCCACGAGGCCCCTCGCCTCCGCCTGCAGATCGTCCACGCTGCGGTCCAGCCATAGCCCGGCGCTCGCATAGGCGGGCACGGCGGTGCGGGCCTAGCCGATCAAGGAGGCGATGTTCAGCCCGGCGGCCTTGCCGCGCAAGTCCCACAGCGCACCGTCCAGCGCAGACAGGCCCATGACCGCCACGCCCTTGTGGCCGACAAAATTGTTCTGCCGCCAGGCGTCAGCCCAGAACGCTGTGCTGTGCAGGGGGTCACGGCCTATCAGCAACGGCGCCAGGGACTGCACCATCTCGTCCAGAACGCGGACGTGGCGTCCGTGCAGGGTGATCAGCACGAACTCTCCTACCAACCCGGCATCCATTTCGACCTGCACCGCCACAAGGCCGAGCGTGTGGATCGCTCCCAAGCCGCCCACAGCCGGTCTGGGCAGTGCGACCTCGCCAGGGGTCGTGCGGATGGCGGTGCATTTCATGGGTGGGCCTCCCTCGCCTCGCCCACCGGGGCGCGGCGGTAGCGTTCAAGCACGGCCTCGTCAGGGTCGCAGCCCAGGCCCGGTCCCGGCGGGACCTGGGCCACGCCGCCGGGCGCGTCCAGCCAGGGTCCGAACGGGCTGGCCTCCAGCGTCAGCCACAGCCGCTCCAGCGGCGCCTCCGCCAGCGTGGCGGCGAGGTGGAGCGACGCCAGGTAGCCCGGGCCGAAATACGCGCAGTGCGGCACCACACGGACGCCATACGCCTCCGCCAGCGCCAGCACCTGGCGGAACACGGTAACGCCAAGCTTGGCCACGCTGGGTTGCGCGACATCCACGGCGCCGGAGGCAAACAGGTCGGCGAAGCCGTGCAGGCCGCCCACGTTCTCCCCAGCCGCAATCGGGATGCCAGCCGCCCGGCGGACCGCGGCCAGGCTGCGGTGATCGTCGGGCGGCCAGATCGGCTCTTCCAGCCAGTGCAGTCCCAGTGGGCAAAGGCGGGCGGCGTGGTCCAAGGCTTCGGCCGGGGTCCAGGGGCAGTTCACGTCGTCCATCAGCACCGCATCCAGCCCTAGCGCATCCCGGGCAGCTCGGACGCAGGGCACGTCCACCTCATGCAGTTTGATCGCGGAATAGCCCTCGGCGGCCGCGGCTGCGGCGTTGCGGGCAGTGGCGTCCGGGGCGCCGTAGCGCAGCAGGCTGGCATAGGCCGGGACCGACCGGCGCTGGGCACCGCCCAGCAGGTCGTGCAGCGGCAGCCCCGCCCGCTTGCCGGCGATGTCCCACAGCGCGATGTCCACCCCGGCCATCGCATAGGTCAGCGGCCCGTTGCGGCCGAACAGGTGCATGGCCTGCGCCAGCCCGTGGCCGATGCCGCCGATGTCCGTCGCATCCCGCCCGAGCAGCCAGGGCGCGACCAGCGTGTCCAGCGCCGCCTTGGTCGCCGGGATGCAGCCATGCCCGAACGCCTCCCCCCAGCCGACCAGGCCGCCGCGCGTCTCGATCCGCACCAGCAGCATGTCCAGCGTGGTCCAGCTTTGCCCCCCGACCGCGTGGCGCGGGCCGTCATAGGCGTAGGGGATGGCGGCGTGGTGGGTGCTGACCCGGGCGATCTTCATGGCAGGCCGGTAGGGGCCGGGTCGGCGTGCGCCGGACCGCCCATGTAGGCGCGTTCCAGCCGGGCGTGCAGCCCCGGCTCGTCCGTACTGGCCTCCAGCACCACCCGGCCCCGCGCCAGGGCACAGACGCGGTCGGCCAGGGCCAGAGCCTTGTCGATCAACTGCTCCACCAGCAGCACCGCCGTGCCGCTGCGGCGCAGGGTGTCCAGCACGCCCAACACACGGTCCACCAGCACCGGGGACAGGCCGGCCGACGGCTCGTCCAGCATCAGCAGGCGGGGACGGCGCACCAGGCCCTGCGCCACCGCCAGCATCTGCTGCTGCCCGCCGGACAGGGCGCCGCCGCGCTCGTGCCGCTTGGCGGCGATTTCCGGAAAGCTGGCCAGCGCCTCCTCGACGCGCCGCGCCCGCTCCGCCCGCGGCAGGTCGAAGCCGGCCAGCAGCATGTTGTCGGCGACAGACAGGCCCGTGAACACGCGGTGCCCTTCGATCACGTGGACCAGCCCGGCCCGAGCCGCCTCCCGCGGGCCGGCGCCGGCCAGGCTGCCGCCGGCGAAGCGAATACCGCCGGTCCAGGGCAGCAGGCCCGACACGGCGCGCAGCAGCGTCGTCTTGCCCGCGCCGTTCGGCCCCAGCAGCGCCAGGATCTCCCCCGGCGCAACCTGCAAATCCACGCCGTGCAGCACCGACACCTTGCCGTAGCCCGCGTGCAGCCCCTGGACGTCCAACAGCGGATCAAGCGCCAAGGTAGGCCTCCACCACCTCACGGTGGGCGCGTATCTCCGCCGGCGTGCCCGCGGCCAGGATGCTGCCGAGGTTCAGCACCGTCACCCGGTCGCAAACGGCGAAGATCAGGTCGGCATGGTGCTCCACCAGCAGCACGCCCGTGCCGGCCGCAGCCACGGCGCGGACCAGTTCGCCCAGCCGGGTGATCTCGTCGGCGGACAGCCCGGCCGCTGGCTCGTCCAGCAGCAGGAAGGCCGGAGCCGCCATCAAGGCGCGGGCGATCTCCACGAAGCGCAGTTCGCTGTGCTGCAACCGGTCGGCACGGACCGCCGCCAGCCGCTCCAGCCCAACTGCCCGCAGCGTGAGCAGGGCACGCTCCCGCAGGCCGCGCTCCTCCCGCCGTGCGCGCGGCAGGCGCAGCAGCGCCTCCAGGAAGGTGGCGTGGCCGGTGCAGGTCCCGCCGAGCATCACGTTGTCCAGCACGCTCGCCTCGCCTGCCAGGCGCGGCGTCTGGAAGGTGCGGGCGATGCCGGCGGCGGCGCGGCTGGCGGTGGCGCCGGGCTGCAGGACCTGCCCGGCCACGGCGACCTGCCCTTGCTGCGGCGTGACGAAGCCGCTGATGGCGTTTAGAGTCGTCGTCTTGCCGCTGCCATTGGGACCGATGCCCGTGCACCTCGCCGGGCGCCAGGCGCAGGCTCAGCCCGTCTATGGCCCGCACCGCGCCGAAGGCCAGCTCCACCCCGGTCAGCACCAGGTCTCGCACCGTGCCCTTAGGCGCCGCGGCGTGGCCTTGCAGCAGGCCCGGCAGCAGCGCCGCCCGCGGCATCACCTGCCGGTCGGTGTGCAGCGGACGCCGGCTGGCGCGGTCCAGCAGCTCCGCAATGCCGCCGGGCGCCAGCAGCACGATCCCCAGCAGCAGCGCCGCATACAGGAAGGTGGACCAGGCCACGAGCGGCGCGGCCAGCTCCGGCAGCACTGTCAGCAGCACCGTCGCCAACAGCGGACCCAGAATGGCGCCGCGGTCGCCGATCAGGACGGCGGTGAAGAACAATACCGACAGGTCGGAGGTGAAGGCGTCCGGCGTGATGTAGCTTTGCAGCGTGGCGAACAGCGCTCCCGCCACCCCGGCGCAGGCGCCGCTGAACAGGAACACCGCCAGCAGCAGCGGTCGCTTGGCCACGCCCCACGCCTCCGCCGCGACCTCCGCATCGCGCAGCGCCACCAGGCCCCGGCCAAACCGGCTGAACCCGGCATTGGCGCTCAACCACGTGACAAGCGCTGCAATACCCAGGCAGGCGGCATATAGGCCGGGCGTGGTGTCAAACGGCGCAGGGAAGGAAGGGCCGGGCAAACCGACGCCGCCGCCGGTCACGCCGGTCCAGGCCAGCGCCACCTGGGTCACGATGGTGGCGAAGCCCAGCGTACTCATGGCGAAGTAGAAGGTCCGCAGCCGCAGCGCTGGCAGGCCCACCAGCACCCCGCCGGCTGCCCCCATCAGCCCCGCCGCCGCCAGCGCCAGCAGGGCCGGCACGCCAAGCTTCTCCGCCAAGGCGCTGGCGGTGTAGGCGCCGAGGGTAAGCAGGGACACATACCCGATGGCAAGCTGCCCGGCGAAGCCCACCATCAAGTTCAGCCCGGCCACGAGCACCCAGTACACGGCGCAGCGCGTCGCGATGCTGGTCCAGTAGTCCCCGCCCAGGAACGGCACTGCGGCGCAGGCGGCCAGCACCAGCGCATAAGGCACCGCGGCGCCCCAGCGCGGCGCGGTGTGGGCCGGGACGGCGGCAGCCAGGCCGTCCATCACACCCGCCCCTCCCTCACACCCGCCGCGCCGCCGGGCCGCCGAACAGCCCCTGCGGCCCCAGCAGCAGCACGGCGATGAACACGCTGAACACCGCGACGGACGCGAACACCCCGCCCACCGTGAAGTTGGCCGCCTGCTGGAACAGCCCCAGCAGCAGCCCGCCCATCACAGCGCCGCGGTTGTTGCCCAGCCCGCCCAGCGCCACGGGCACGAACCCGTAGAAGTTCAGCAACGCCCCGTTGGCGAAGAACGCCAGCAGCAGCCCGCCCCCCGCAAACCCCGCCAGCCCGCCTATCGCGCCTGCGAGCGCAAAGGACAGCACGCGCAACTGCACCTCCGGCAGGCCCAGGGCGCGGGCGGCGAACCCGTCCTCCGCGATGGCCAGGAAGGCACGGCCGATCAGGGTGCGGCGATACATCCACTCCAGCCCGCCGATCACCAGGGCGCAGGCCAGGGGCGGCAGCCAGAACCGCTCGTCTATGCCGAAGAGGGCGGCGCCCACCAGCCGCGGGAAGGGCTGCGGCTCCGTGCTCCACCACAGGGCGGCCGATTGCTGCACCAGCAGCGCGACGGCCAGGGTGGACAGCACGTACAGGTGCTTGTCCAGGTTGGCGAGCACCGGGCGCACGGCGACGAACTCCGTCACCACGCCGAGCAACGCGCAGGCGGCCAGCGTGGCCAGCAGTCCCAGCGGCACCGGCGCGCCCAGGCGCGCGATGAACATCGCCCCCAGCACCCCGCCCAGCATCCCCATTTACCCCGCCGTGAAGCTCATCACGCGGGATGCGGAGAACATGACGTTGTACGTCACCCCGATTAGCGCGTAGACCGATCCCAGGGCGATGCCGGTGACGAGGATGGAGCTGAGCACCCGCTAGGCCGGCGCCAACGTGAAGGCCCCGCTGCGCTGCGACTTCGCCTGGCTCATGACCACCTCGTCCTGCGGGTAGCCGTTGTGCTGGGTGGGGCTGAAGCTGTAGGCGCCGAACACGCCGGGGAAGTTCTGGACGCCATTCCAGTTGCCGATGATGTCGGCGGATGCCGTTGATCCCGTCGCCTCGATGGCGGCGGCGATCAGCCGCACCGCGTCGTGGCCGGCTGCGACCCACCACAGCAGGGTGTCGTCCAGCTTCACCCCTGCCTTCGCCAGGTCCGCCACGAACGCCTCCGACCGCGGCGGCAGCTTGCCGGCGGCGTCGAAGGAGCAGGTGCGGTAGCCGACCATGTATACGTTGTCCCAGTTGGACGGCTTGTCCAGCAGGCCGCGCACCTCGCCGGCGCCCAGGGAGGGATGGCCGACGACCGGCACGTCCCAGCCCAGGGCGGCACGGGCGTTCAGCACGCGGGAGATCAGGCCGACCGCCACTGTCCATATGACGATCGCCTTGGCCCCGGCGTCCCGCGCCCGCAGCATGTCCGGCGTCACGTCCGGCTGATTGGCGTCAATCTGCGCCTGGTAGCTGACGGTGGCGCCGTCCTTGGCGAAGGCGGCGGCAGAGGCGGCGACGGCCGTGGTGCCGTATCCCGTGGTGTCCCCGAACAGCGCCACCTGCTTCAAGCTCAGCGTTTTCAGGGTGTAGCCGCGCACGGCGTCGTCCCATTGGCCGTTGGAGGGGGCGATGCGGTAGGCGTTGGGGTATTTTGCCGGGTCAATCAGGCTGTCCACTACGCAGGGATGCAGGTTAGGCATCCGGGCGCGGGCCATGATGGGGGTGACGGCCAGGCTTTCCCCGGAGTTGGTGGGTCCCCAGACCGCATCCACCTTGGCGCGGCTGATGAGGTCCTGCGCGGCGTTGACGGCCTTGGTGGGATCGCCCTGGGTGTCGCGGGTGACGATCTCGATCATCCGGCCGCGCACGCCGCCGGCCGCGTTGATGGCGCTGGTGGCGAACTGGACGCCACGGTCGAAGCCGATGGCCGGCGCACTGGCCGCACCCGTCAACGAGGCAAGCCAGCCGATCCGGATCGGACCCGGTGCTTGCGCCAGCGCGCGACGCGCCAGCCCCAGAACTGCGGCCCCAGTCAGCAAGCCGCGGCGGCTCATCTGCATCCGGTCCATCCTCCCTGATGCCCGCGCGGTCATGCGCGCTGGCGTTTGCAGGAATTGAGCAGCAATGCCCCAGTTGGGTCAACGAGATACGCGACAGTCTCGGGGCGACCGAGTGGACGGCTGATTACGATTTTTGGCGTAACAAGGCCTCCATGGGCTGGCTGGTCAACGCAGTCCTCCCTCCCCTGCCCTTGCTGGGGCATTCCTCGACAGTCAGCTTTGCGGAAGTGGAGAGCCGACACGAGCATCCGCGCAAAGGCTGTAGATAGGACGCTGTGTTCGCCCTCTACTTGGTTGTGTTCGTGGTTGCCGGCCACGGTGGGGGCAAGCAAGTTCTCTGGACCGTATAGCGTTGAGCACATCCGACAAGGTGAATGGCGAGGCACCTGAGCGTTGGTGCACTCGGCTGGTCCAGGGATAGTAGGATGCTCTTCCTTCTCTGGTTCGAGCACCCCGATGCCACACAAGCACAACGCCGATCGCCGTCGCCACATCCCGAAGATGTCGTTCAAGGTGCAGAACTGGCCGGCCTATGAAGCAGGCCTGCGCCGGCGCGGCAGCCTCACTTTGCGGATCGAGGACGCCGCTTTGGAATGCTGGCAGACCTCTGGGCCAAATGGTCAGGCCCGCTATAAGGACGCAGCCATCCAGACCAGCCTGATGCTGCGCACGGCGTTCAAGCTGGCATTGCGGCAGACTGAAGGCCTGATGACATCGGTGCTGACGTTGATGGGCGTGACGCTCTCGGCACCTGATCACACCACGCTCAGCCGTCGCGCCGTGGCGTTGCCGGTGATCCAGCCAGCACACGTGCCGCCTGGTCCGTTGCACGTCTTGATCTAGCACCGGCCTGCAAGTCTGCGGAGCAGGCCAATGGTTGGAGGCAAAGCATGGCGCGAAGTCAAGCCGGACATGGCGCAAGCTGCCTCTAGCGGTCGATGCCGCCAGCGGTGTGATCGTGGCACAGACGCTGAACGATCGGGATACGGATGATCCATCGCAGGTCAGGCCGCTGCTCGATCAGATCGACGACCCGATTGGCCGGGTGACGGCGGATGGTGCGTATGATGGCGCGCCCACCTATCAGACAATCGCGACGTATGGTGATAGCATCAAGGTGGTGATCCCGCCGCATTCAACGGCTGTCCCTAGCGGCGATCCGGGTCTGCCGACACAGCGTGATCGTCATCTGGCGATGATCGCGGAACAGGGCCGCATGAGCTGGCAGGTCGCCACCGACTACGGCCAGCGTTCGTTAGTAGAAACGACAATGGGTCGCTACAAGGCGCTGATCGGACCGCGTCTGCGAGCCCGCGGCTTCGCGGCCCAGCAGACCGAGGCTGCCGGCGGCGTGGCGGTGCTGAACCGGATGGTGGCAGCCGGACGCCCAGACTCCGTCCGTCGCCAGCCGGTCATCGCGTAGCAACTTGGGATTTGGGGCCAACTCGCCCTGGACCTGTCGAGTGTACCAACGCCCCACTCCCCCCATCATGCCATAGCCAACCACGCAGGCCTTCACGCGCGTCGTTCCCCGTTCAACCGACGCTGAAACCCGCCGCCTCGGCCGCCGCGCGCAGGGCGGCGTAGCCCTTGCGCGCATAGGTGAGGGGGTGGGCACGGGCCGGGTCCTGCTCGGCCTCAACGATCAGCCAACCACCGTAGCCCGCCGCAGCGATGGGCTGCAGGGCGGGGACGAACTCGACCGCGCCGTCCCCAGGCACGGTGAACACGCCCGCGACGACGGAATCGAGGAAGCTCCACCGCTCCGCCCGTGCACGGGCCAGCACGTCGGGGCGCACATCCTTGGCGTGGACGTGGTTGATCCGATGCGCCCAGCGACGCGACACGGCGGCCGGGTCCTCACCGGCAAAGGTCAGGTGTCCCGTGTCGAACAGCAGGCCGACGCTCGGAGGCGTGCCCTCCATCAGCCGGTCGATCTCCGCCGCCTTCTCGATCACGGTGCCCATGTGGTGGTGGAAGGCGATCCGCACGCCCTGCGCCGCCATCCCGTCGCCAAGCTCGCCCAGCCGGTCCAGGAACACCGGCCACTCGTCCTCCGTCATCACCGGCCGGTCGGCGACGGGCGTGCCGCGGCTGCCCTGCACGGTGCCGGAAGTTTCGGCGAACACCATCACCCCGCAGCCGCAGGCGCGCAGCAGGTCCAGGTGGGGCTGCATGGCCTCCAGCTCCTGCTCGACGGTGCGGCGGCGCAGCTCCGCGCCATACCAGCCGGACACGAAGCTCAGGCCGTGCCGGGCCAGCACCTGCTGCAGCGTGGCGGGGTCGTTGGGGAACTTGTTACCCTTCTCGATGCCGGTGAAGCCGGCCTGCCGCGCCTCGGCGAGGCAGGTTTCCAGCGGCGTGTCGCCGCCCAGCTCCGGCATGTCGTCGTTGCTCCAGGCAATCGGGTTGGTGCCGATCTTGACTGCCATCGCCGGACCCCTAGCCCATCGCCTGCGCCGCGCGGGCCTGCACGTAGGCCGCGTGCGCGTCCTGGACCTCGCTGCGCTCCGATACGGCAGGCACCGCCACGTCCCACCAGGCGCCTCCTTCGGCCGTGGTGCGCAGCGGGTCGGTGGGGATCACGACCACCGTGGTGCGGTCGGACGCCTTTGCGCGCACAAGGGCCGCCTCCAGCCCGGCGATGCCGTCCACCGTTTCCGCCCGGGCGCCGAGCGACCGCGCATGGGCGGCGAAATCCACCCAGGTCTCATCCGCCCGATGGTCCACGTCGGCGAGCAGGTTGTTGAACGACGCGCCGCCGCACGCCCGCTGCAGACGGTTGATGCAGCCATAGCCGCGGTTGTCCAGCACGGTGACGACCAGCTTGCGCCCCAGCATCACCGAGGTGTGCAGCTCCGAGTTGAGCATGAGGTAGCTGCCGTCCCCCACCATCACGAACACCTCGCGCCCGGGATGGGCCATCTTCACGCCGAGGCCGCCGGCGATCTCGTAGCCCATGCAAGAAAATCCGTACTCCAAATGGTAGCCGCCCGGGGTAGCCGTGCGCCAAAGCTTGTGCAGCTCACCCGGCAGGCCTCCAGCGGCACAGACCACTATCCCGTCCGGCCCGGCGGCCCGGTTGACCGCGCCGAGCACCTGCGCGTCGGTCGGCACCTCCAGGTTGCCCGGCGCGGTCGCCGCGTCCACCGCCGCGTTCCACTCCGCTGCAAGCTCCGCCGTGCGTGCCTGCCAGGCGGATGATGCGGCGTAGCCCCCCAGCGCGGCGCCCAGCTCGTCCAGCGTGCGCCGTGCGTCGCCGATCAGCGGCGTGGCGCCGTGCTTGCCGGCGTCGAAAGCCGCCACGTTCAGCCCGATCAGCCCGGCACGGCCCGGCAGCAGCGCGCGCGACCCGGTCGTGAAGTCCTGCAGCCGCGTGCCCACCGCCAGGATCACGTCCGCCTCACGCGCCAGTGCGTTGGCGGACGAGGCCCCGGTCACGCCGATGGAGCCGACGGATTGGGGATGGTCCCAAGGCATCGCACCCTTGCCCGCCTGGGTTTCCGCCACGGGAACACGGTGCCGGGCGGCGAAGGCTTTCAGCGCGTCCGTCGCTCCGGAGTACAGCACGCCGCCGCCGGCGACGATCAAGGGCCGGCTCGCGTCCCGGAGCAGGCCGGCGGCGCGGGACAGGTCCGCCGGGTCGGCGCCGGGCCGGCGCAGGCGGTGCAGCCGGGGCGCGAAGAACGCTTCGGGATAGTCGCAGGCCTCGGCCTGCACGTCCTGGCAAAGGCAGAGCGTGGCCGGGCCGCAGTCCGCCGGGTCGGTGAGCACGGCGACCGCGCGCGGCAGGGCGACCAGCAACTGCTCCGGACGGGTGATGCGGTCCCAGTAGCGCGACACCGGCTTGAAGCAGTCGTTCACGCTGGCGGTGGCGTCTTCGGGCGCTTCAAGCTGCTGCAGCACCGGGTCGGGCCGGCGGCTGGCGAACACATCGCCGGGCAGGAACAGCGCCGGCAGCCGGTTGACGTGGGCGACCCCCGCCGCGGTCAGCAGGTTCATCGCGCCGGGGCCGATGGAGGTGGTGACGGCCATCATCTGGCGTCGGTTCCGCGCCTTCGCATAGGCCACGGCGGCCAGCGCCATGCCCTGCTCATTGTGGCCGCGGTAGGTGGGGAAGGTTGCGCAGGCGGCATGCAGCGCCTCGCCCATGCCGGCGACGTTGCCGTGGCCGAAGATGGCCCAGCAGCCGGCGAACAGCGGCGCCTCCGTCCCGTCGTCCAGCCATGTGCGCTGGGCCGCGAGGTAGCGCACGACGGCCTGCGCCGCGGTGAGGCGGACGGTGCCGGCGCTCACGCTGCCGCCTCCTGCTCCGCCGCATCCCCGGCGGGCGCCACCCGCACGGTTCCGCCGGTCCTGAGGCTTTCCAGCGCGGCGTCGGCCAGGCGAAGCGCCTCGCACCCCTCGGCAAAGCCCGCGAGCGGCGCTGCGCTACCCTCCACGCACTCGATGAACTGATCCAACTCGGCCTGATAGGCCTCGCGGTAGCGCTCGATGAAGAAGTCGAGCACGGGGTCTTGGGCATGGGTCCGCCCGGCGCCCCAGGTTTCCACCGTCGTCGGGTGGCGGTTGCCGACGAGCAGCATGCCCGTCGCGCCGAACACCTCGACGCGCTGGTCGTAGCCGTAGGCGCAGCGCCGGCTGTTGTTGATGTGGACCAGCGCCCCGGACGCCGCACGCATGACGACCATGGCGGCATCTATGTCGCCCGTGCCGCGGATGGCCGGTTCAATTAGGTTGGCACCCATCGCCTGCACCTCGATGATCTCGCCGGCGAGGTAACGGGCCATGTCGAAGTCGTGGATGGTCATGTCGCGGAACAGCCCGCCCGAGGAGGCGATGTATTGGGCCGGCGGGGGCGACGGGTCGCGGCTGGTGATCACGACCTGCTCCAGCGTCCCGATCTCGCCGGACAGGAGACGGTCGCGCAGCGACCTGAACGATGGGTCGAAGCGCCGGTTGAAGCCGATCGCCACCAGCGGGCGCAGCGGGGCGATCTCACGCCAGCACGCCTCGACCCGCACCATGTCGAGGTCCACCGGCTTCTCGCACAGCACGGCCTTGCGGGCCTTGGCCGCCTGCGTGATCAGGTGGACGTGGGTGCCGGTCGAGGAAGCGATCAACACTGCCCGGACCCGGGCGTCGGCGAGGATGTCCTCGACCGAGCCTGCCGCCTTGGCGCCGAAGATCCGGGCGGTGTCCTCTGCCGCTCCGGCGGCGACGTCGTAGCAGGATACCAGCTCGGCCCGCGGATGCGCGGCGATGTTGCGGGCGTGCACCTTGCCGATCCGGCCGCAGCCAAGGAGAGCGAACCCGATCATGCCAGACCTTTCATGATGGAGGACTTGGGCCGGAAAGGGCCGGGGGCAGCCGTCGGCAAAGTCACGGCCCC
>JAABUQ010010539.1_pt1 | contig 12070 bp, 11 predicted proteins | sample 5560001 | NCBI WGS metagenome assembly JAABUQ01 (sample SAMN10711888, study PRJNA513371) | rock metagenome | isolation source: Antarctica rocks | place: Antarctica: Victoria Land, Finger Mt nord | collected 2015-12-18
TATGGCCATCCTCGACGTAGCGATCGTCAACCTCGCGATTCCCTCGATTCGCCAGGACTTCAACGCGAGCTTCGGCGCCGTCGAGCTGGTGATCTCAGCGTATACGTTGACCTACGCCAGCCTGCTCGTGACCGGTGGTCGGTTGGGTGATTTGTTCGGGCGCCGAAGGATGTTCGTCATTGGCCTGCTTGTCTTCGGGGCGGCATCGGCCATCTGCGGGGCCGCGCCGTCGATTGGCGTGCTCGTGGCCGCGCGCGCAGTCCAGGGCATCGGCGGTGCGCTGCTGTATCCCCAGGTGCTGGCAATCTTGCAGGTGACCTTCGCTGGGGACGAGCGGGCACGGGCGCTAGGCATCTTCGGCTCGGTCATCGGCATAGCCGCGATCGCCGGCCAGTTGATCGGAGGCCTGCTGCTCGCGGCGGACATTTTCGGTCTGGGCTGGCGGCCAGCTTTCTTGGTGAACGTTCCGCTGGGCGCCCTGGCAGTGGTGGCTGCACTGCTGATCCTGCCGCAAGACACCCCGGACCGCGGGGGCGTTCTGGACTGGGGGGTGTCGCGCTGCTGACGACGACGCTCGTGCTGCTGGTTGTGCCTCTGTTGGAGGGTCGCGACCTGGGCTGGCCGGCGTGGACCTTCATCAGCCTGGTCGGGTCGGTGGTGAGTGCGGCCGCATTTGTGGCATACGAGAGGCGGATCGCCGCAAGCGGCGGCGCTCCGCTGGTGCACACGACACTGTTCCGCAATCGCGGCTTCGCGGCCGGTGTGCCGATCGCGGCGCTGTTCATGGCATCGAACGCCGGCTTTCTGTTATTGCTGGCCGTCTATTTGCAGATCGGGCTCGGCTTTTCGCCGCTTGCCGCCGGACTGGTCTACACGCCGACCGCGGCGGGCTTCTTCGTTACGTCACTGGTCGCGCCTCGGTTCGTTCCCTTGCTCGGCCGACACGTGCTGACCGTCGGCTATCTGACCGCCGCGCTTGGACTGTTGGGCACCTCGGCCGCGGTGGCGGCGGCAGGCGCCAATCTGGCTGGCTGGCAACTCGCACCAACGCTTCTGATTGCCGGATTGGGTCAGGGGTTGGGAATGAGCCCGCTGGTGGGAACGATCATCGGCACGCTCTCACCGCGCGAGGCAGGGGCCGGTTCCGGGGTGGTCACCACCACACTACAGATCGGTGGTGCACTCGGCGTGGCGATGCTCGGGCTGTTGTTCTTCGCCGTGCTTGGCTCGGCCGAGGCTCCAGCGGACTACGCTGGCGCGTTCGCGCGGGTGCTGCCGGTGAGTGCTGGGCTACTCGTGCTGGCTGCGGTGCTGGTCTTTCGACTGCCGACGACGCCGTTCGAGGGTGGCAACGCATTGATCGAGCGTCTGCCCGGGTGGGCATCTGGCTTCGCCTACTCGATGTTTCTGATGACCGGCGGCCGCATCGGTGACCAGTTGTTCGACCAGATCCTGGGGCATGTCACAGAGCGTCGTACACGGCGCGCCGCCTCGGCGCCACTGCCGGCCGGCGAATTCCTCGCCTTCCACTTTGACCAGGCTGCCGAGGACTCGGCCTGGCTGACCTACCTGGTGCGCGAAGGCCTGACCTACGGTACCGGCGAGGTGCCGCACGAAGCCGAGCGGCTACCGGTCATTGAGGCCCAGATTGACGAGGTACGCCGTCGCCAGGCGGCCGGCTTGCTGCCATCCGACCTGGATCCGGCGCTCCTGCGTCTGTTCGGCTTTGCCCTGGCAAGCTATCCCCGAATCCTGCCACAGATCACGCGCATGACGACCGGCTTGCGACCGGACGATCCACGCTTCATTACCGGCTGGGAGCAGTTGCTGCGCTACGTTGGCGGCCGACTCCAGTCACCACCCACCCTGGCCGACCCGACTGCCGCCCAGAACGACCTCCGCCGCGACTCGTCCGAACCCACGGCTCGGGGCGACCAGGGGCAAGTTTGAACCCGGTGTCGGGCAAAGGCCTGCGCGCAACATCGACACAGCTGCACCGCACAACACGGTCAGAGAGGAACAAACGCATGCCACTGAACGACTCCGCTCCGCCGCGGGACCCGACCGCGCAGCCAGGCCGGGCCAGCACGCCGGGACTGGCGTTCTACCGGCGTCAGATCGCCCTGCTCGAGGCGCAGGACATCGAGGGGCTCATGCGCCAGTACCACGAGGATGCCTGTTTGTTGACGTTCGAAGTGGTAGTCAACGGGCGGGTCGCAATCGGCGCCCACCTGCAGCGCTATCTGACCTCCCTGGGTGGTCTCAAGCTGCGGTCGACCGACCGCTTCGCCGAGGCCCGCGACGCCATCATCTTCGAATCCACCCTGGCCACGGGCACCGGCGAAGCGCGAGTCTACGACGTGTTCGTGCTGCGCGATGGCCAGGCAACCCATCACTTCGCCGGTGTACTCTCAAGCCCGCCAACCGGCTGACGGGCCCCACAGCGCGGGAGAATCAGGTACAGGGTGAAGCAACCTGCGAGTCCTGTCGTCGAAGACGACCCCCGACTGGCCTTCGTGTATCAGGAGGCACTGCGCGGCCTATTGCAGCAGCAGGCTGCCGTGGAGAGTCTCCACAACCGAGCCGGGACGCTCATCTTCGCCGCGTCCTTTGCAAGCTCATTGCTCGGGAGCCGAGCCTTGACGGCTGGTGTCCCGACATGGAACTGGATCGCGATCGGGTTGCTACTGGCGATCGGCGCACTGGCCGTGTTGATGCTCTGGCCCTACTACAACCTGTCGTTCCGCTTCGACGCTGGCGAGCTGCTCGATCGCTACGTCGATATCGCGGAGCCGGTCAGCATGTCGGAGATCCATCGATCGCTGGCGCTGCAGATTAAGGCCGACTGGGCGCGCAACGGCCGCGTCGTTCGGCGTATCCGGGCGGCCTTCCAGTTGGCGTTGATCTTGTTGTTGCTCCAGATCCTGGCGTGGTTCTTCTCGATCGCAAACGTGCCGATCTAGCGCGGGTCCTGCCTGCGCAGGATTCGATCATGAACGTCACCTCATCGGCTCCAAGACGTTACAGGCTGTGCTCATCGTGGGCAGCGCGACCAGCAGTTGTCGCAGGCGGCAGCGGCGTGGTTGCCACATGCGCAAGCTGCAGGGTGACGGCGAGCTCCTCGGTACCCCGCAGTGCATGGATGCGCAGCCGATGCACCGCGGCCCCGTCCGCGATAGCCGCGTACACAGCGGCCACCGAGCGCAGTGCGTAGCGGCCAGCGCGCATCAACACATCGCCCGGGCGTAGATCCGCGGCGGCCGCTGGCCCGCCTTCGTCCACGGCCCGCACTAACAGCCCGGCTACAGCAGGCAGGCCGACGGCGCGTCGCATGGCGATCGTGACATGCGCCGGCGCCACGATCATGCCCAGCCGTAACGGCGCGTCGGGCGGCGGCAGCGAGCCCTCGAACTCCACCAACAGCTTGCGCAAGAGGTCCGCCAGCAGCTGCTGCTCGGGCTCCGACAATGCCGCCAGCAGCCGCCGCTCGTTGTCGAGATGGGCCGGAGTGATGCGCTCGAACAGCGTCTTGCCACGCGGCGTCAGCGTGACGCGGGTGTTGCGCTTGTCGTCGGAATTGAGCTGCCGCTCAACCAGCCCATCCTCCACCAGTCGGTCCATGCGCACGCTGACCGTGCCCGAGCTCAGCCCGAGCTCGTCCATCAGGCGGCGCTGCGAGACACCCCCGGGCGCGTTCAAGCGGGCCAGGGTGACGAGCACGGCGAAGCTGGGGCCGCCCATGTGGAAATCGGCGAAGAGCCGTTCGAGCTCGGCCTCGATGTGCCCGCGCACCCGCTCCAGGCGCGTCACGACGCCGACCGGCGCGACGCCGAGATCGGGGCGGACGCGCTGCCAGTCGGCGAGCAGGCGGTCGACGGAGTCGCGGGGCGTGCAGCGGTGGTCGGCCGTGGCCTCGGTCAGGGCCCGATGCTTCACGTCCTGAACTCTAGGATACGAGCGCTCCGACAACAACATGAGCCCTGTACCGGCCCACCTAGCTGGACAATAGCTTGGATTCAATGTATTATGACGATGCTTGTCAGCAAGCGATGCGTTTTCATCGGAAGGCGGGGCCAGCATGGTCAGCATCTCCCAGGCCGACACTCACCACCAGGTCGTCGACGTCTCCAATCAGCAGCGCCGTCCACGCGTGCTCATGGTCGTCGCCAACCCCGCGGTATCCACCACCACCGGTTGGCCGGTCGGCTTCTGGGCCGCCGAGCTCTTCCACCCCTACTACGAGTTCGACCAGAAGCGCTACGACGTCACCATCGCCAGCCCCAACGGCGGCAAGGTCGAGGTCGACGCGCTCTCCGACCCGCGCGACCCATCGAAGTGGAGCGCCGACGACCTGATCTCGATGGGTGCGCTCAACACGCCCGAGATCATGGCCCGGCTCCAGCACACGCCCGCGCTACGCGACCTGAATCTGGACGACTTCGACGCGCTGGTGGTGTGCGGCGGCCAGGGGCCGATGTTCCAGTTTCGCGACCACGCCGACTTGAAGCTGGCCATCGCTCGCTTCTACGGGGCCAGTAAGCCGACCGCCGCGCTGTGCCACGGCGTCTCCAGCCTGATCGACATCCAGCTCGGCGACGGCGCGTATCTCGTCACCGGCAAGACGGTGACCGGCTTTGCCAACGTCGAGGAGGACTTCGGCGACGCCGCCGTAGGCACCAGGATCATGCCCTATCGAGTCGAGGACGAGCTGCGCAAACGGGGCGCCAACTACATTCAGGCCGGCCTGTTCAAAGCCTTCGCGGTCCGCGATATGAACCTGATCACCGGCCAACAGCAGTACTCGGGCAAGCGGGTGGCCGAGCTGGTTATCGAAGCCCTGGGGGACTGACGCATGCGCATCGGGATCATTGGCGCCGGCCATATTGGCGGCAACATCGCCCGCCAGGCGCGGCGCGTCGGCCACCAGCTACAGCTGAGCTTCGCGCGCGACCAGGCCGGCCTGGCGGCGCTGGCCACACAGCTCGACGCGTCGGTCGGCACGCCGGCCGAAGCGGTGGCGTTTGGCGAGCTGGTCGTCGTGGCGGTGCCCTGGTCGACGCTGCCGGCGGCGCTCGCCCAGGCGGGCGACCTGAGCGGCAAGATCGTCGTCGATACGACCAACCAGTTTGGCACCGGCCCGATGCCCGCAGCGGGCCAGACCGCGGCCGCCTTCAACGCCGCGCGCATGCCTGGCGCTCGCTACACGAAGTCGTTCAACACGCTCACGGCCGCTTTCCAGGTCGAAACGGCCGGGCGCCAGGGCGCGGGTCGCATCGTCCAGTGGCTGTGCGGTGACGACGCCGAGGCCAAGCAGACGGTAGCCGCGCTGATCGAGGCCATGGGCTACGCAGCCGTCGACCTGGGCGGCACGGCCAGCTGCGCCGTGATGGAAGCGCCCCGCCGACCGGGCGCGGTCTACGGCGAGGAGTACCATCTGGCCGACGCACAGGCGGTCGTGGCTGCAGTGCGCGCCGGCCGCTCCATCCCGCCGACGCCACACTACGCTTGAGGCCGAGCGTGACTTGTCCGGACGGTAGCTCTGACGTCGCGGCGGACCGACGCTCATCGTCAAACGCGCGTTCTGGCCGGTCTCCGTTCGGCCATACGCGCGGATTGAGCTCGGACTGGGCCCGGTCGCCGGCGTCGCCTGGCCGGACCTGCCACCCACGCCCGCCGGCGTCTCTGGCACCGCGCTCTCGAGCCTGCTCGGTTCGAACCAACACGCCCCAGCAGCGGTGTCGGACGCCTGCAGCTACTGGGCCCAAAGCAGGGCTGCCAGGCGCACGTCGGATACGTTACACTACAGATGTGGAACGCAAAGGCATGCCTGCGTGAGTCAGGCGAAGCGGCACGGTCGGACCCGTGATGCCAGCATCGATGCCCGGGTTCTGGCCGCTGCCGCACGGCACCTCGCCCTGCATGGCTACGAATCTATGTCTCTGGCCGCGGTGGCCGAGGAGGCGCACACCAGTCGACAGGCGCTGTACCGCCGTTGGCCAGACAAGGCCGACCTGGCGGCCGCCGTGGTCGCCGACATGGAAGAAGCCAGTGGGGTGCCCGCCACCGAGGCTGTGGTCCGGAACCCCTTCGCCGCTCTGGTCTCTGAGCTGGCCGACTTCCAGCGCGGGGTGTCCCGGCCGGGCCGCCTGTCGCTGGTCGGCGCCATGCTCCAGGACGCCACCGCGGCCGACGTCCTCGCCGGCTACCGAGCCCGGGTGGTCGCCCCTCGCCGTGAGCGGCTTCGGACCATCCTCGAACGAGGGCAGCGGCTGGGGCTGGTCGATGTCGACGCCGACCTCGAAGTCGCCGTGACCATGTGCACCGGCTCCTGGTACGCGCGAGCCCTTGCGGGCGCACCTCCTCCTCCGCGCTGGCCAGAGCGGACAGCCGCCCTGGTGTGGCGTGCCATCGGGGGGTGCCCGCCGCGACCAGATGATGCACACAAGACCATGAACACACTCAACGTTCCCCCGTTCAACGCTCAGGGCAGCCCGCGACCGCCGCAAGGAGCTGACGGAGTCGGCGCTGCGCCAGTGTCCCAGTTCTCACGCAAACCCCAAGGAGACGCTCGTGAAGATCTTTGCCTATGATCGCTTCAAGCCGGGTGTGACGTTGGACACGATCACGCCCCTGTTGCCGCAGGAAGTCGCCAACGTCTGGCGTCTCTGGAAGGCCGGCATCGTCCGCGAGAACTATGCGCGCGCCGACGAATCGGGGGTCGCCATCGTATTCGAGCTGGACAGCGTGGCCGATGCCCAGCGCTACCTCGCCGATTTCCCGTTGACGAAAGCCGGCTACCTCGAGTGGACGTGCATCCCGCTCATGGCGCCGCTCCCGCTGGAAAGCCTCTTCACTCCGAGCGTGGACGTGAGCGAGCCGTACGACCGCACACCGGCCGCGGCGAGCTAGCTAGAGGAGGGCCACCGATGGAGCATGCCTTCGGGCTGGATATCCCGCTGACGCTCGACGAGGTGTGCGACCCGCAACGCCTGGCGCTGCTCGTGTACGACATGCAGGTCGGCGTGGTGAGCCAGTTGCACGACGGCGCGGAGATCACGCACCGCGTCGCCGCGGTTGTGCAGACCGCCCGCGACGCCGGCCTCCGCATCTTCTTCACCCGCCATATGTGGCTCCCGCTCGAGGTGGCCGGGGTCTCGCAGCTGCGCACGGCGATGGCCTGGCAGCGAGTGAACCGAGCGATCGACCTGAAGCCGGCTTTGCAGCGCGACTCGCCCGGCTTCCAGATCGTGCCCGAGCTGACTCCCCGCTCGAGCGAGGCGGTCTTCGACAAGATCACCATGTCCGCGTTCGAGGGCACGCCGCTTGGCATCGCGCTGCGCGACTGCAGGCTCGTTGCGTTCGCCGTCGTCGGCGTGGCGCTGGAGATCGGGATCGAGCCAACCGTGCGCCACGCCACGGACCTGGGTTACATCCCAATCGTCGTGACGGACGCGTGCGGCTCGCGCGATCATGCGGCGGCCGCGCGCTCCCTGGCCACCCTCGCGTTCGCCGGCGGGTCCTTGCAGACTGACGCCGCGACGCTAGCCGCCGCGCTCAGCCGCACACGCGACGCCTGACCGGCCACCCGGAAGACGACTCCACCCACGGACACACACGGACACCCACGGACACACACGGACACCCACGGACACACACGGAAAGCAGCCATGCCAGAGACGCGACCCGACCCCACGCTCGACCGCCCACACGACACGCCCGTGGCCGCGCGCGAGCACCTGATCAGGCTCCTGGCGCGGGCCTCCGATCTCGAGCATGCATGGGCCTGCGTCTCTCTGTTCACAGCGTCCGCGCTGAAAAACGACGCGCGTGAGGGCGGATTGACCGACGCCCAGGCGGACACCGTCCGCGGCTGGCGCCGCAGTCTCGCGGCCGCCGCCGCCGATCGGATGCTCCACCTCGCCCAGCTGGCGAACCTGCTGACCGCTATCGGCGGGGCGCCGCACGTCACGCGGCCGACCTTCCCAGCGCCCGTAGCGACGGAACCCTTCGGCGTCCGGTTCGCGTTGGAACCACTGTCGCACGCCACGCTCGACCGCCTCGCGACCGACGAGCGCGCGGGCGACGCCAGCGGCGGCGACGTGTACGCGGCGATCGCGGCCGGTGTCCGCGCCGTGGCCGCGGAAGATTTGTTCATTGGACCGCCGGAGGCGCAGGTGGACCCGCGCTTCGTCGACGTTGGCGCGGACGGCCACCTCGTCGCCGTCGTCGACCAGGCGTCGGCGTGCGCCGCGATCGGAGCCATCGCTGGGACAGCGTCGGCCGAGGCCGGCTCACGCCCCGGTGTCTTTGCCACGATCCGCCACGAGTACGCGGCGACCGTGGCGGACGCGCAGCGCAGTGGCCTCCCGTTCGAGCCCGCGCGGCGGGTGGCGGCCAACCCGACGACGCGCGGCCCTGCAGAGACGACGGACGCGAGCGTGGAGCGCACACCCATTGTCGACCCGGCGACGGGCGCGGTCGCCGCCCTGTTCAACGACGCTTACGACACACTGCTGTTCGTGATGCGCCGCCTGTTCGCCCACGCGGAGGAAACCGACGCCGATCTCGCCCAGTTGGCGGGAGCAGCTCGGCGGCTCACGGGTTCGGTCATCCGCCCCCTCGGCGAGGCGCTCACGCGGATGCCGGCGGACAGCGCGTCCCAACCGGGTGTGTGCGCCGGCCCGCCCTTTGGCGACGGCGGAGACCTGCCAGCGTTGACGCACCACGCGGCGGCCTGGACGCTCCTGGACGAGCGGCTGTGGCGCATGGCGACGGCGGCGACGACGCTGCGGCTGGACCCAGGCCTGCCGACCGAGCTCCAGCAGGCCACCGCCGCGCTGCAAGACCTGGCCTGCCAGTTCGCGCCCGCGGACGGTCCCCGCGGCGTGGCCGCCAAGATCGCCGCGCTGTCGGAGATGCAGGCCGGGCTCGAGCAAGGCATCCAGACCTCCGTCAATGGCCCCTACCTGGTGACCAACGTCGACACGCTGACCACCTGGCTGGGCGAGCGCATCCCGACGCGGCCGCAGATGGCTCTGTGCCGCTGCGGTGGATCGGGCGACAAGCCGTTCTGCGACGGGACGTGCGCGCGCATCGACTTCACCGGCCAGAAGGACCCCAAGCGCGTCGCCGACCGACGCGATACCCACGTCGGCACGGCGGTGACGGTCCTCGACAATCGCGGCCTCTGCGCTCACTCCGGATTCTGCACGGACCGACTGGCGGCGGTGTTCCGTGTCGACCAGGACCCGTTCGTCGTCCCGAACGCCGCGCGAATGGACGACGTTGTCCGGGCTGTGCGCGCCTGCCCGTCCGGCGCGCTCAGTTACGCCCTCGGCGGCGTCGAGGCCCGCGACCAGATCGTTGAGCCGCGCCCTCCCGCCATCGAGGTCTCCAGAGACGGCCCCTATCGGGCGACCGGTGGCATCCCGCTCGTCGACGGGCAGGGCGCTGACGAGCCGCGCAATGACGGGGCCTCGCGGGAGCACTACAGCCTGTGCCGCTGCGGCCGCTCCCAGAACAAACCTTTCTGCAGCGGCATGCATTGGTACGTCAACTTCCAAGACCCGGAGCTACCCGCCGACCGCCCGCCGACCCTGTTCGAGTGGGCCGGCGGCTTGCCCGCGCTCACCAGGATGACACACCTCTTCTATGAGAAGTACGTGCCGCAGGACCCGCTGCTGGCGCCGCTGTTCGCGCACATGGCGCCCGATCACCCGGAGCGCGTCGCGACCTGGCTCGGCGAAGTCTTCGGCGGGCCGGCCACCTACACCGAGGAGTATGGCGGCTACGCCCGCATGCTCTCCCAGCATGTCGGCAAAGGACTGACCGAGACCCAGCGGGCGCGCTGGGCCGCCCTGATGGCTAAGTGCGCCGGGGAGGCCGGCCTGCCCAACGACGCCGAGTTTCGGTCCGCCTTCGTATCCTATATCGAGTGGGGCTCTCACCTTGCGGTGGAGAACTCACAGCAGGGCGCGCACCCGCCGCAGAACATGCCGTGCCCCAGGTGGGACTGGGGGACGGCCGGGCCGCCGGGGCGACGCGTCTCGGCGCTCGCGCCCCTGCCGCAGCAGGACAAGCCGATCACTCTGCCGGCCGCAGACGAACCGCTGCACTTCGAGGCGCACATCAAGCCGCTGTTTCGCCCGATGGACCGGCAGTCGATGACCTTCGCCTTCGATCTCTGGTCCTACGACGACGTGACGAAGCACGCCGATGGCATCCTGGCGCGTCTGCAGAAGGGCACGATGCCATGTGACGGCGCCTGGCCCGACGAAAAGGTGGCGGTCTTCGCGCGCTGGGTCGCGTCCGGTACGCCGGCGTAGTCGTCGTCGCGCCGGGGTGGGCGGCGGTGCAGCTCCGAGACGGACGCTGTGAGAGGAGAGCGCCGAGCCAAGCCTCGGACGGTTGACGGTTGCCCGGGTTGGCCGCCAGTTACTTGCTGATTGTCGGGATGACTGCACGGGTCCTCACCATCGTCGTGCTCGCAGGCGCTACCGGGCAGAGGGCGGCTCGTTTAGGAGCACCTCGAAGCTGCACGAGCGTCGGTCTCTCTCGGATGCCACCACAGGCTCCAGGACAAGGTGAAGCGTGTAGCTGCGTGGTGAAGGGATAGGGGTGAGCGAGAGCACACCGTCGGTCGCTTGCCCATCCTGCGAAACACCGTAGGCACCACCCGACTCGTCGTAGACGTTGCCCAGGTCGTCATATCCGTGCCGCGCCCAGTTGATCGCCGGCCGCCCGCCGGGTTGCTTCAGCGCCGGGGTGAGCCTGTACTCGACGCGAATGGCGTGCTGGTCGATGCCTACCCCCGTGATGTGCAAGTCATGACCGCGCGGCACGTCAGCGAAATGCACGTCCAGAGGCGTGAAGGACACATAGCCAGAGCGTTGGGAGCCCACAGTTGTTCTCAGAGTCTATCGCTGCTACACGGCCAGTGGCCGCAACGCCCCGTCGTACGCCACTCGGGCTTCGCCGACGCCAGACGTGAGTACATCCCAAAGGACTGCCGACCGGCGTGGCCGGAGTACAGCCGGATCAGAGCATCGTCGATACCCTGCTCTTTCAGCCAGGTCAACAGAACATGTCGGCAGCCGGTGCGGCGATATGGGATGGGTGAGGCCGGCGGCTCCGGCGCAGCGCTCGAGGAGTCGGCGGACGCCACGATCGCTGTAGGGCTTCTTCCATGAGGATTCGAAGAGATAAACCGGCCCCTGTGCCCGCAGGTCATCGTCGCCGGACTGGCTAGCTACCCCGCACGCAGCAGAGGACAAGGATGTCGCCTGCTCGATCGACGCACCGCTGGGACTGCCCGCTACCTGGCGGCACGCCTGCGCCAATTCTCAAACAAGCGCCCTTGACGAGCTGCAGGCGGGCAGCCTCCACTCGAAGCGGCAAAACTCAGGCCGAGCGACCAAGGCGCTGGGCATAGACTTGTTCAGGTGGCCACGCAAGTTGTGTTCGAGACTCATTCCTGGAGCGAGGACATGGATCGAGGGATTGCCACAGGTTGGCATCCAGGCCGCCTCTCGAAACATGGACGGGAACTGGCGCGGGAACTGGGTGAGCGCCGCGGCAATGACGGTCTCCGGGCGGTCTTTTTGTTCCGATCTTGGGCGTGCCGTTGAGACCGCCAGCATTGCTTTCGGCAGTACCGAGATTCCTGTTCTGCATGACTGGCGCTTGCGCGACTACGGCACGCGCAACGGCATGCCCACCTCGGAACTCCGAGCTGATCGCGCACGGCTCCTGGACAGGCCATACCCGGCTGGCGAGAGTTGGCGAAGCGCCATGGAGCGCGTCGGTCGATTCCTTCCCGACATCTCGCTACGGTGGAGCGGACTGCGAGTGCTGGTGATCGGTCATGTCGCCACCAATGGGCGCTCGAGCACTACCTGAACGGCAAGCAACTGGAGGATCTCATCCGGACTGAATTCGCGTGGCAGCCGGGTTGGGAGTACGGTTTGTGAAGGCTCATGCGTGCGCTGTTAGGACCCGCCATGTAATAACAGATGCATTTCAGAGCAACCCAGGGCGGGGTAAACAGGGAGTAGTTCCAGTCACCGAGAAA
>JAABUQ010010540.1_pt1 | contig 12069 bp, 11 predicted proteins | sample 5560001 | NCBI WGS metagenome assembly JAABUQ01 (sample SAMN10711888, study PRJNA513371) | rock metagenome | isolation source: Antarctica rocks | place: Antarctica: Victoria Land, Finger Mt nord | collected 2015-12-18
GTGCAAACTTGTCGCCGACAGGGACGCTCGGTAATCGAATTTTTCCAGGAAGCATTGATGGCGGCGTCAGTCAGCGGCAAGCCAACTCCATCGCTGTTGCCTCAACCAACCACCTGAATCCTTACGCCGAAACAGCATTGACGCTGATTTGATGCAGAAGTTCAGGGATTGCCTGAACCGCAATTGTCGTATTGATATCGGCTGGGGTTATTTGAGTGGGCGGGGTAAAACGGGTATTGGTTGGGGGAACAGCGCTATCAGAGACTTAAGACAATTGGAGCAGAATTATCCCAAACAATTCAAGCTCAAGCTACTGGGAACCCATGAAAAGTTTCTGATATGCGATTCCTCTTTTGCTATGTTGGGTAGTCACAACATGTTGTCCTCTAATGCCCAAGGAGTTACACGGGAAGTGGGCATTCGCACTACAGACCCCAATATTATCCAGGGGTTGACTGACCGCTTTGATGGTGCCTTTGCTGCTGAATCTCTAGACACACAGGATATAGGTGAAGATTTTAATGTTGTTGTGATAAATCCTAATGATGGAGAAACTGATCAAGATATTGATGCTCTGGCAGAAGATGATCAGGCAATAATTATAGATGCCAAAGAATTGTTGCAGCGGTACAAAGCAGGAGAAAGAGATTTCACAGGTATTAATCTAGCTAGAGTAGATTTGACCTCAGCGAACCTGTTTGGTGCAAACATAATTGAAGCTAACTTGAGTGGTACAAACTTAACTGAAGCAGATTTGAGGAATGTAAGACTGCTTCAGGCGAATTTGAATAAAGCCGACTTGAGTAAGGCAGATTTATCTTCTGCAAACCTTACTGCGGCTTCTTTAAGTGGAGCAATTCTGATTCAGGCAAATCTATATAGGGCAAACCTCAATTCGGCAAAGCTAAATGGAGCAAATCTGACTAAGGCAGACTTACGGAAAGCTAACCTAGCAGGGGCAGACCTAAGTAAAGCGCAACTGAGAAACGCAATAATGAGTGAGACAAACCTAAGCGGTGCTAAACTAATTGGGATAAATTTGGTTGGGGTAAACCTTGGAGGTGTCAACCTGGGCGGGGCAGATTTGAGCGGGGCTAACCTCTGCGGGGTAAGCCTCGGTGGGCAAAACCTGAGTGGAGTCAACCTAACTAAAACAGACCTTCGTGGGGCAGACTTATACAATGCAAACTTAGAAAAGGCTAACTTAACTGGAGCCAATCTAGGTGGTGCAAATCTCCTCAATGCCCAGTTAAGTGGCGCAATAATGCCTGACGGCAGTGTCCACGAATAGACGTGGCAAATGTTCTGAACTATCTGGGAGTCCAAAAGAGCGATCACCCTGATAGATAAGCTCCCATTCGGAGAGCTAGCGGCGATCACCAAACACCGGACGCTTCGCCGCGAGGTAGCCCCTAAATTCTATTTATGGGGGCTAGCGGCAGGGGAATTTATGAGCCACCCCCGTTGAGGGGAGTGGCGTTCCCTGTCAAACTTCCTTAGCTAAATGTACTACTTGACGGTTTAGCTGCAATGTATTGAAATATACTAAATATTTCGATAGATAAGATAAGGAGGTGATTCAGAGTGGTGCGTAAAAAAAGCCCTAGCTTTGTAACAGAAGTGCCATTTGGTAACAACTTCCAAGGATTTGGCAGTACTTACTGCAAGACTTGAAGCCGGAAGGCAGCTTTACAACGCCACTCTGTCTGAAGCTAAAAAGCGCCTATCTAACTTGCGGAAGTCGGATCTATATACCGAAGCGAAAGCTGTTCCTAAGTCCCAGAAAAAAGCTCGTAATGAGGCGTTCCAAAAAGCGAAGACTGCCTGTCATTACAGTGACTACGACATACAATCGTTTGCTAACCAAACAGCTATTGCCAGTATCTGGATTAAGGAACATCTGGATGCTAATACTATCCAGAAAACCGGTACCAGAGCATTCAAGGCAACTGAGAAGATGCTTTTTGGTAATGCCAAGAAGGTTCGTTTCAAGGGTAAAGGACAATTTAGCTCTGTTGAAGGCAAAACCAACAAACAAGGCATACGTTGGACGGGCAAAGGTGTGGAGTGGCTAGGATTAAAACTAGCTGCCATGATCACCAATGACCCTGTTATCCAGCACGGATTATCTGCCAAGGTTAAATACGGGCGGTTGGTGCGTCGCGTCTTGAATCAAAAGACCTACTGGTTTGTTCAGTTAGTCTGTGAAGGTAATCCTTACCAAAAACCGCAAAACTCAATTGGAGTTGGACTGATTGGCATTGACCTAGGCGTCTCCACGGTTGCCATTGTGGGCGACGAAGAGACAATTCTGAAACCCTTTGCAGAAGAGTTAACTAGCAACCAAAAGCAAATCAGGCGGATTCAGAGACATATGGATCGTCAGCGTCGTGCCGGTAATCCAGATAACTTCAATTCCAACGGCACTGCTAAAAAGGGGAAGAAAAAGTGGAACAATTCTAAGCGCTACAAACAGACTGTGGCAAAAAAACGGGAACTAGAACGTAAACAAGCGGCTACCCGTAAGTCTCTACATGGCAAATTAGTTAACCGAACCTTGAAACTAGGCAAGAATATCTTAGCTGAAAAGGTTTCGGTCAAAGGATGGCAGAGACTTTTTGGTAAGTCAATAGGGTTTAAAGCACCCGCAAGTTTTCAATTCAGTTTTGAAGCGCAAAGCCGCGAAGTCTGCCGGGGGAAGCTTCCCCCGGCGAGCTTCGCGAGAATGCTGGCGGGTCAGTTCTACTGTTTTCGACTCGGAAAACTGCATTGTCTCAAACGTGTTTGTGTGGTCATAAGCAGAAGAAACCACTGTCACAACGAGTGCATGACTGCTCAACATGTGGTTTGAGAATGCAGCGAGACATTTTGTCTGCCTATCTGAGTCGATATGTCGATCCAAAGAGCTTGGATGCTACTGAGCAGGTAAAAATTGATGCACTTTGGGTAGATGAGGTAGAGAAAAGAGTCCAGGCAATTGATCAAGGCAACGTTACACTAATACCTGGCGAACAGGTTCTTGCGTGAAGGAAGGATCAGAGGTCAGAAGGCACTTTTTGCCTGAGCTGATTCTGCAATGCGTCCGGTGGTATTGCCGCTACTCCCTGAGCTATCGAAGCCACCGAAGAGATGATGCATGAGCGCGGCATTGAAGTTAACTAACCACTAGGGAGAGCGATCGCTCTCCCTAGCAAAGAGATTGCACACAACTATGTCTAGTAAAGAATGCGAAAAGGCCAAACTTCAGTTGGTAGAGTAGTTGATAGCGGCAAAAGCGAGATACACCTGCCTCAGAGCGCCGCTCTTGAGCTTGGAAAATGCTTAAAAGTTTATTCAATACTTTGTACACTGCACTTTCCTCACCATTCGCATTACCGACTCATCCGCATTAATTTTTTCGACTTCGTTTATTGGAAGCCAAGCAAGAGTTTTGGATTCAGAACTTACGGTTAGGGGTTCGCTCATATCTGCTTCTAGCAAATAGCGGATATCATAATGCTTATGTTCTAGAACGCCCTTATATTCAGGTATAATATGCACGTCTACGTCAAAGATATGCTGTCGAATCAATTGGACAGACTTCAAGCCTGCTTCTTCTTTTGCTTCTTTCAATGCCACACATAAAACAGCTTCGTTGCCATCCGCATGACCGCCCAATTGCAACCATTTGTCTAGCTTTTGATGATGGGTGAGCAGGGCAAATGTTCGTGTTTTGTCCAAAATCCAAGCTGATCCTGTAAGATGCCCTAATGAATTTGAGCGCTCTAAGCAATCTTCATTTTGCTCGATAAATGTAATAGTTTTTGCCACCATAAGAGCTTCTTTCGCATCGCTAGTGCAGTAGGATTTTAGTTGAGTAAGAATATTTGTCATGGGCTATTGGTTTTCCTTCAAAGGATAACGGGTGTAAATCTCAGGGCACCGGCTCTACCCATGGAACTAGGGTGACTTGTTGTGCGACCTATACCAAAATTTGTCAATGGCTCTATTCTCCGATAATTACAGCCAATCAAGCATTATTTTATCCACCCCTCGATAGTTCTTTATCGTCTGAATTATTTGATAAGGTCTCAATCATAGTGTCAATAAATAACCGAGTACTCAAATGGCTGAGAAATTAACAGGAAAAGTAGCCCTCATTACCGGCGCTTCTTCAGGCATTGGCGAGGCAACCGCATTGGCACTGGCAGCCGCTGGAGCACAAGTCGCTATCGCCGCACGACGTTCTGACCGACTGGAAACCTTGGCTAAACGCATTCAAGAAAATGGTGGACAGGCACTGTTAATCGTTGCAGATGTTAGTGATGAAGCGCAGACACGCAGTATGGTAGACAAAGTCAAATCAGAACTGGGTAGAGTAGACATTCTCGTCAACAACGCGGGTGTCATGCTGCTTGGTCCAATTGACGGCGCAGATACTGAAGACTGGCGACGCATGGTCAATATCAACGTTCTCGGTCTGATGTATGCTACCCATGCAGTTCTCCCCCTTATGAAAGCCCAAGGCTCAGGACATGTCGTCAATATTTCCTCAGTCGCCGGTCGCACAGTATCGGCAAATGTTGGTGTTTACAATGCGACTAAGTGGGGAGTGTGTGCCTTCTCCGAAGCCTTACGCCAGGAAGTCTATAAAGACAAGATTCGTGTCACCGTGATTGAACCTGGTGCTGTAGCAACAGAACTGACCGACCACATCACCCACTCAGCAAGCAAAGAAAGAACCGAATCTTGGGTGCAATCAATGACACCCCTAGAAAGTGAGGACATTGCCGCCGCCATTGTCTATGCCGTTACACAACCCCCGCGTGTGAATGTTAACGAAATTCTTATCCGACCCACTGAACAAGGGTAGTGATCTGATGAGAGTCTCGTGCAGTCAAGGCACATCTGGGTCTGGCTGCTCTGTTTTGTTTTATCGGAGCGTCCTCAAGTCTGAACTAGAGCTATTAGAGATGTAGTTTCTGTTGTTTTAGCTACATCTCCAAATATTTACTAACTATATTCTTTTCTCTTAGTAAAAAGAAAAAACGGTTTTGAGTAGCAGATTGACTGTGACCAAAAAAGTTTGACGGCAGGTAAATAATGAAAATCTGTATTCTATTCCACAGCGAATAAATGAGGAGTAGTTATTCCAACCTCAGATTGGGGGCAAACGCGTCGCTATCTTTGCGGCTGCAACGTCTTCAATAAATTTAGTGATTCAATTTAGCGAGGTACTACCCTGTGATTGGGCACTTCAAGCGAGCAACTCTGCTGGCAGCCCCATGCCTGATGCTGAGGATGCTCCCTGCAACCGCAGGAACAGCAGTATTTTCCCTACAATCGGCAACTATTAGTGACATCCATGCCGCATACAGCGCGGGTGCCTTGACTTGTACTCAGTTGACGCAACTTTACCTGAATCGGGTCGCGGCGTATAACAACGCGGGACCAGGGCTAAACGCAGCCGTGGTTCTCAACCCCGACGCGTCGAACGACGCCTTGATGGAAGACGTGCAGCGGAGCCAAGGCATTATCCCCGGCCCACTGTATGGCGTACCGGTGTTGATAAAGGATTCATATAATGTCAAGGGTTTGCCGACAACAAACGGCGTTGGAGCGTTTAAGTCACTCGTCGCCACGGAAGACTCATTCGCAGTTAAGCAGCTCCGGGCTGCTGGAGCCATCATTCTAGGTAAGGCGAACATGAGCACCTGGGCTGAATCTTATGACGGAATCAGTCAGGCGTATGGGCCAGTCCTTAACCCATACGTGCCGAATCGCACGACGGGCGGCTCCAGTAGTGGACCTGGTGTTGGTGCGGCAGCTGACCTAGCGACGTTCACCATGGGTGGGGAAACGGGGGGCTCGATCCGTGTGCCTAGCACCCACCAATCCCTAGTCGGCCTCAAAACAAGTGCGGGACTGATTTCGGTCGACGGGATCTGGCCACTAGCACCCGAACGCGACGTGATCGGCCCAATAGCTAAGTCGGTTGAGGACGTCGCCGTAGCCATGGACGTGCTAGTAGCCTACGACCCCAAAAATATCTGGAACTCGTTCCTCCCGAATATCGTTCGTCCCGTATCCTATGTCAACTACCTTAACAACAAGTCGCTCCAAGGCAAGGTGATTGGCCTGCCCCGGCCCTACATTGGCAAAGGCGATCCTGCCAATGGTCCCAGCTACCCTTTAGACCCGCAGGTTGCTGCGGTGTTCGAGCAGGCGAAGCGTGTGTTGGCAGCGGAGGGGGCTACGCTAGTTGAGGTTGACATCCCCGCTTACAAGACATGGAATGTCGGTGGGCGTCCAGGCTATAACTCCTCCAACACAGGGGACGCTGAGAGTCGCTCGTACTACTATGAACAGCTGATCAAGGGTTATAACAACGAGCAGATCAAATCGTTTGTCGACCTACTTAACATCATCCCGCAGAATGACCCCTACTACAACTCCCTAATCAAGTCCAGCGCCGATCTGATCTCTAGTGGAAAAGCTCAGCCGTTTGATCAGCTCCCGCAAGTATCCCAGTCGCTGCAGTTTATCTTTAAGCTCCGAACAGAACAGTACGAAGACTTTATGAAAGCGAATGGCATTGATGCGTTCGTCTTCCCAACACTCAATTACCTCGCCCCACCACTTGCGACCAAAGGGGACGCGGTCTACGCGGTCTACGGTAGCCTCCCAGCCCGGATCGAGGCAAACTACCTCGGTCTACCTGCCATTACGGTGCCGATGGGATATTCGAAAGAAGGCATCCCGATGTCGTTGGAATTTATGGGCAAATACTTCGACGAGGCAGGTATTATCAGCTACGCCTATGACTATGAGCAAGCCACAAGGCTGCGACGTCCTCCCGCACTTGTGCCCCCTTTAGCAGGAGAGGTATTTCAGTACTCAGTCTCAGAACCCACTACAGCACGATGAACGACCTATGCATAGAACAAGAGCTATTCACACGATTGGGCTCAGCGCCTTAATGTTGCTCGGGTGCATTTCAAGTGCGCTCTCAGCCGAGTTGGCTAAGGTCAGCGGTACATTGACTTATCCAAAAGGAAGCGTGCTGCCTCCAAATGCTGTTGTCTATATTAACCTGATGGACGTATCACCACTCGAGGATAACTCAGGGGATATCATCGCCAGAAAAACTGTTACTAACCCTAGTCAGGTGCCGATTCCTTTTGAGATGGAATACAACCCAGCACGGATTAGCTCTAACCATACCTACGCAATTCTAGTCCAAATTGCTGCTAATCATGAGGTGCTTTTTCGCAATACTTCGGCCTATCCCGTGATTACGAAAGGAAATCCTAGTGCTGTTGAGGTGCTTGTCAACCCGGTAAAATAGTCACCAAAAAATTGAGCAACGGTGTAATTAAGTAGTCTTTGTTATCAAGAGGGAGTTTTGTGGGTACACTGGAAAATTTATCAATAGTTCTGGCTGGAGCCGCTGTTATTACACTGGGAATTGTTGGTAAGGCACAAGCGGCTAGTTTCAATTTTTTGTATTCCTTTGGCAGCTCTGGTAGGGGTCCCGGTCAGTTTTTCTCTCCAGTATCCCCTGTAGTGGACAGCTCTGGCAATGTTTATGTAGCTGATAATGCAAACGAACGTGTCCAAGAATTTAACAGCAGCGGGACTCTTCTTTCTATCTTGAGTAGTCCTGGCAACGCGCCGGAACAGTTTGTTCCAGATGGATTAGCCATAGATGACCAAACTGGGAATATCTTTGTCAATGACTATAAAAGTAGTCTTGTTGATGTATTTAGCAACAAAGGTGGATTTCTTTATGCCTTTGATACTAAGTCGCAGGAAGATGACTTAGCCATAGATGGAGGAAAAGTTTATCTATCTAATCAGTCTGACAACAAGATCGATGTGTTCGACACCAGTGGTCATCTTCTTTCTTCCTTTGGTAGTGCTGGTAGTGGTCCTGGGCAGCTTAATACCCCGGAAGGTTTGGCTGTCGCTCAGTCTGGGAAAGTTTATGTCGCAGATACTAATAATCGAATCAATGTATTTGACACCAACGGTAGTTTTCTTTCCTCTTTTGGTAGTTCTGGTGATGGTCCCGGTCAGTTTGATTTCCCATTTGATGTGAGTATAGATAAGTCGGGAAACGTTTATGTGGCCGATAGCTTTAACAACAGAATTCAGGTGTTTGATAGCAGTGGTGGTTTTCTGACTTCCTTTGGGAGTTTAGGGAGTGACCCTGGGCAGTTTGTAACTCCCTCTGGTGTGGCAGTAGACAGCAGTTCTGGAAATGTCTATGTTGCTGATGGCAACGGTCGCATCGAAGTATTTAATTCCGGTACTTCTGTTATTACTCCCACTGCTGTCCCCGAACCTTCGGAGAATTTAAGCTTAATACTAGCAGGCCTTTTCAGTGCTGGCTTTCTGCTGAAGCGTAACCTCAAAAGCAGAAGCTAGTCAACGTTAACAACGTATCGTCAAGTTGAGGAGGCAGTGACATTAGGTAGCACACAACATCTTGATGTGTAGCAGGTTAGGGTAGTTCATTATTTTGAAAGAATCCTTCCTCTTCCTCAGTTGATCCTTCTACCAAATTGGTTGTTTCTGGAATAATAATTTCCTCATAGGCATAGTTAATGTCTAAAGCTTCTAAGGCGGCACGAATATGAGTTCTTACAGGTTGACTGCCAACATGCTTGATTAAATTCGGAATGTCTAGCTGGGCATCCCAAGCATAAGCAATTTGGTGACGTTCTCTCAAGATTTCTAGTAATTTAATCAGTTCAGCTCGAGATGGAGGTTCAGTAGTAGGGCATTGCTTACTAATGGCGAGCTCGAAAAATTTGTTCATTTCTGCAGCCACATCCTGTCCCAGCTTTTGGGCAGCTAACTCTGGAATTTGGCTGCGATCTTTCTTAGCACTCTGAGTGCTATCACTACTGAACCACACATCGTTTTTGAGACTCGATGCCACGACACCCACTGTGTAGATAGGATGGGACATCGTTTCAGACCAATTCAGCAGCCAATTCAAATTTCTATATGCGTCAAGCCGCCCGACTTTGCCTAAGCGCCCAATTAGCTCTACCTCATCGATTAAAATCACCCAGCCCTTGTAACCACACCAAGCAATGGCATCTGCCATGACCTCGAAGTAAGCACGCCCATGTTTTTTTACCCCAAAGTTTAACTCAAACTTTGGCAGCGGTTCTTCTCGACAAGCACGATGTATGCGTTTTAATTCTGGCGCAGCAAGCCGAGTCCCCATCAGGTCTCCGTAAAGCCAGTCCTGCTCCTCACCAGTAGTGTAAAAGTAATCTTCAAGAACCAAGGCAGGCAGGGGATGAATATAGCGATTAGGATCTTGAATCCGACTATTAAGTAAGTCTCCAGAAGATTTTTTATCGAGTGCTAGCTGGATGCCAAATACCTGTGATTCGGGTGTGCGGATCGCTGATGCCACCCGCCCGTAGAAGTTAAATAGATGATGACAAGATACTTCACGGCTAAGGGAGACTCGGCTAACCGCAAATCCTAGATCTAGTGCCACATGTTCTATTGTTGTCAGTGCGTGAGTTTTTCCCTGACCGTAAGCTCCCCAGACTAGTCTACCTCGGGGAACATTGTCTTGAGCCAGTTGCACCAAGTCTTGCTTAATGAGTTTGGTTAGCGATGCCCGTAAATCAGGCAGTTCTCTAGTAGAAGCACGAGTCGGGATGCCAGCTCTTAAGGATTCCACTACCGCGATCGCTTGAAATCGGTTGTGATCATATTCCTGCATAACCTAACTTCCCTTCAAGATCATCATGCCAACCTCCATCACTCTGGCTCGCAAGTCACTATGTTGGCTGAGATCGGGAAATCCCTCATATTGCAGTTCTAAACCCATCTCGCTCAACATCTGACGTAAATGAGTCTGAACCCGATCAGGAAAATCTTTCCCATTGACCTCCAAATGAGCATCCGTATCAACCATGTCAGCCAGGGGGTTAAATTTTTTCTGCACTAGCCCAGTTTGCAACCGCATCCACAGAGCGTCGTAACTGACAAAGCCGCGTTTCTCATCCTCAATCATTTCCCGCCGCCCTGCCAACAGTAGGAGAAAGTTATTAAGTAACTCCGCATCATCAATCAGCTGACGAAAAAGCTCACAAATATCTTTAATAGCATTAGGCGAGTAAATAAATCGGCCTGTTTCTTTAGAGCGTTCAGTCATAACCTCCAACTCATCAATTGCTACTACTAGTCCCGTCATTCCCGCAATTTTCAGTAGACGGACGAGGGAGTTTAACCAATATCTGGCATTGTTTCTTTGCAGTTGCTCAAATAAGAGCAGATCTTTTCTTTCATGTCGCTCTAACTTTTCACCACTTAGCCACCTCAAAGCTAGTTGAATATCTTTTTCGTTGCCATTAATCATGCGATGGTTAGTAACACGGTAGGCAAAGGCTCTAAAAGATGGCCCAAAATCTACATGCCGGAAGACATGCCCAGCTGCCTTTTTGATTTCACGGCTAGCCTCCTCGCGGGGGAGTTCCGTGTCTTTGATTAAAATTTGGATAAAAATGTCTGTACCGTCGTATTTATCTGCTTCGTAACCCAATTGCTGAGCCACGCGGCAGCATAGTCCCCTTACCAGCCTTTCTTTGTCAATTTGTTGAACTATGGCGCGATACAAGCCAGGTAGTTGATTAAGGCGATAGTCACTATAATCTCGTGCCGACAAGTAAACAGCTTCATATCCTAAAGCTTTGGCATCTTGCTGAATGCAGCGGATTAGATGGGTTTTGCCACTACCTTCACCACCTACCAAGACTTTAACTTTACTGCCTCCACTAGCAATATAATTAATAAGATAATAGTCTCGAATACGGTCTAGCCATAGCTCACGCCCTAAAGACATTTTGGTTAATAATTCTTTACTGAGAGGCGGTTGACCTGAGCGGAGATCGTCAATGTCTAATTCGCTAATTTGCATCTATATCTGATGTCTCCATTTGTTCATTATTTTGTTCGTAGATAATTAGGCTGCTAACTCGACTATCCTGCCCCTTGCTGCTGACTAATAGTAAGCCACTAAACTGATTACGGGAAGGTACCATTTCGAATCGATGACCGTTATAGCAAATATCAAATTGCTCCTTTAACCTAGCTAAATCGTAGGCAAAAAGTGCTTCCGAATAGTCAGACTTTACAGAATTTTTCAAAGTTAATAGCTTGTATATTTCCTTCAGGGCGACTGGATGTCCCCAAACTACAGATTCTTCCTTCAGATTTAGTCGATTGAGCATTTCATAAGCACCAAGCAATTCTTGGCAAAATCGCTCAGCATTGAACTTAGTGCTGATTACTCGCTGATATTCTTGAGCCACCCATGCGGCTAGCGCTACTGGCGCAAAAACTTTTGTTTGTCGCGCTCGCCGTCCCATGCTAAGTTTAACGTAGCCATAGTCGTGAGAGAACGTCAACTTGAATGGAGGAAACTCATAGTTAGGAAATTTGCCTTTTATAGGAATTTCTGCATCCGTCAATGCTTTCTCTACTTGCGGAGAGTATGCATCTGATAAAACAAATTCCCGCTCAGCTTGTATGGCATTGTCAATGACTGTTTGATGCTCGTGCCAACTGGTTGCTAGTTGTCTGACGTTTTCATCAACCCCATCAAGTGCTTGAGCCACTGTCTTGAAGTCTAATTCAATTCTTGCTTTCTTTATACTGGCCCAGCGGCTTGTTAATTGTTTAAGCACTGCGTCAACATGTTTGATCGCAGCTTCTTCGGAGGGATGGTCTGAGTCATTCATGCGATGAGTCCCTACTGAGAGATTGTAAACTATATAGTATATTAATTTACATAATAGTTGCTTTGGCTAAGGCTGAAAAAATGTAAAGATATGTTAAGAACACCCTTGAAGATCGGGGTTGACAAACCAGTAGTGATGTTAGCTATGGAACTACCGCTTTCCGGGGTATGACACCGTTCCTAGTAATTAAGTAAGCTAATGAACCTCTAAAAGGTATAAAATGGAAGCTTGAAAGACGCAGAGTGAATTGGACAATGCCTACAGAAGGGTTCCTCAATCAAGAACAGAAAAAACGATTGCAAATGGCAGTGCGCTC
>JAABUQ010010541.1_pt1 | contig 12068 bp, 17 predicted proteins | sample 5560001 | NCBI WGS metagenome assembly JAABUQ01 (sample SAMN10711888, study PRJNA513371) | rock metagenome | isolation source: Antarctica rocks | place: Antarctica: Victoria Land, Finger Mt nord | collected 2015-12-18
GCGCGGCAGGCAACCTGCTGGTGCTGCGCGACGGGCGCGTCGGCTACATCGACTTTGGCATCGTCGGCCGCGTGGCGCCCAGCCTGTGGACGGCCGTGCAGGCGCTGCTGGGCAGCGCGGCCGCCGGCGACTACCTCACCATGGCGCGCGCGCTGTGCACGCTGGGCGTCACCGCCACAGACGTGGACATCCCCGTGCGCGCCCCGCCTCCATGCCTGCCTGCGCGGGCGCGCAGCAGGCGGCGATGCGCTTTGGTGCGGGAGTCTGTGGCGCACGCTTGGATGAAGCATTCTGCAAACGCTTCTCGGCCTGCTTGGCCTCGCGCCCGCCAGCACCAGTCACAGCCTGTGACCATACGTGCATGCAAAGTGGCCAAGTGGCCCTTGCTCGGGGGCGCACCCCCGCGCGTCGCTCAGAGCTTTGCGGTGTGCCTGGACCGTGCGCCTCACGCGTTGCTGGGGGACTCCTGAAGCCTGCCTGGGTCAGCCCGGGGCAGCGGCCTGCACGAGCAGACGGGGGACGAGCCGGGTCGAGCGTGGGCCCCGGCTGCCGCGCGGCAGGCGTTTGCGGCGGACCTGGAGCGCCTGTTCGGCGAGCTGGAGCAGATGGAGCCCGAGCTGATGGTGGTCGCCGGCGCCGGCGGCGAGGCCGCGGCCGCCAGAGTCTTGCTGGACGACTCGCGCATCAACCGGCTCATCCTGCAGGCGCGGCCCGCGCCGCGGCCGCTCCGCCTGGCGCGCAGGCGCTGCCCTGCGCCGGGGCGCGTTGCCTGTGTCCTGCTGCCCTGCCGTCCTGGAGAGGTCTTGCTCTGAGCATGGTTGGATCAATCTGCTTTATGTCAGCGTGGCTTGGGAGTGCGCGTAGACCCTGGGTCATCAGCTGCCGTGGTGGGAGCAGCCGCTCACCGGGCAGGAGCGCTGCTGAGCGCGCGGCGCGCGCGCAGCTCGTGCGGGTGGCCGACGAGAACGGCATCCGCTTCCCGCGCGAGTTCGGCCTGCTGCTGAAGCAGATGCTGTACTTTGACCGCTACACGCGCCTGCTCGCGCCCAAGCTGAGCGTGCTCAGCGACGACCGCGTCAACCGCACCGGGCGGCCCTTCGCCCAGTGATGGCGACTCTGTTGACTTGGGATGCCTTGTATGTGTAAGATCACCAGGCGCTCAGCTTGCGACCGCATGACCTTTGCTTTCCAGCGTCGTGAACGGATGTCCTAATTTGTGTCTCAGCCAATGGTGGCCGTGTATGGCGGCAGGCCTATGCAGGGCCGCGCAGCATGCTAGTTCTGGCATAGCAACTCACGTGTAGCTAGGATGCAGCAGGCCACCGCTTTCCGTGTCCTGGTGCTGTATGGATTGACGCATGGAGCGCCCGTGCGGAAATATATGTGGAAGCAGCGCACAGACAGTCTTAAGTGCCAAGGCAATTGAAAAGAGTGTGGTTTTCTGTACCCCTAGCGCCTTGGTCGCAACACTGGCAGGAACGCTGCGCCGTATCCTTCAGGCGTCGATGGGTCATACAGGAAGTTGAGAACACCCAGTCGAAAGTGAGACTTAAATGTTGCGACAGGTGCATGCAAGTCTACATGTCATGCACACTCCCAGGCGTGTACACCCAGGCCTGTATAGATTCAAGTCTAAATAGAGTGCAGACCCTAGGGTAGAGGGAGGGGCGGACCGGCCGGTGCACTGCCCAAGGAGCACTGCCCAAGGTGAGCTAGGAGCACGCGTTGCCCGGCCCTGTTGGTCAGTGAGGAGGGCTGCAGCTGCGTACACAGGGGCAGCATGAACTGCAAGAAGCGCAAGCCGGACCCCGACGGCCTGGCCCTGGAGGCGGAGCGCTCGCTGCACCAGTCTTTCGTGCACGCCGCAAACGCTGTGAGCCAGCTCTACACGCACGCGCTGACGCACCAGCACAAGCGCGCACACGTGGACGGCGCGCGCCAAGTGCTGGTGCGCCGCTGCCAAGCTTGCGCCAGAACTGCAGCGCACAGGCAGACGGCGCAGGGGTTTTCGCCCCTGCAGGCCAAGTGGACACCCTGCGACAGCTGCAGTGCACGCTGTGCAGGCCCTGCCTCGCGTCCTGCGAGCCCATGCCTGCCCCTGTTACAAGGGGCGTGGATACGCCTGTGCACCTGCTCAAGCGCGTGCAAGTCTGCTCCTTGCTGACATCTGAGGGGTCCTTGGCACGCCATGCTGCCGCGACCCTGCACCGCTCTGCCTGCAGACAGAGCCGGTCTTGCATACGCGACCTGCGTGCCGCTGCGCAGGAGCGCCAGGTCAACTGGGTGGTGCGCGAGTATGGCAACTCTGCGAGCATCCCGACGAGCGTGCTGCTCAGCTTCTTGCGCCAGGAGCTGCAGGCGCGCCACTGCGCTGGCGCGCTGCTCCAGCGCCGCGCGTGCCTGCGCGACCCCACGCCGGCGCGCGGCAGGCTCAGAGCCAGCCTCCTGGCACCTGCCCCTGCCACCGCGCCGGCTGCTTTGCGTGACGGCTGCTTTGCACTCAGTCGCGCCTGGCACTGCCTGCAGGGCGTGGACCTGGCGGAGACGCAGTGCTCTGCGCCGGCGGCCGCGCCGGCCTTTGGCCACGCGGAGCACCCGCTGGCGGACCGCCACTTCATCCACGCGGTCGCGCGGCGGCCAGGCCAGGACAGCATGGCCGGCTTTGTGCCGGGGCCCTACTTGCCGGGCCCGGGCTTTGGCAGTTCGCACTTCCCCACAGGCGGCAGCCGCTGAGGGCGGCTGGCCACGGGCGCCGGGCGGCGCGCCTGGTCGCCTCGGTGACCACGTTCACTGTGCGGCCGAACGCGTGCCTTGTTCGGCGCCCGGTGGCTGCGACCAGCAAGGGCCCGCGGCTGGACCCAGTGCCGGGGCGACTGCGCCGGGCACCTGCTGCCGAGGCGTGTGTACTTGTTGGGGCAGGGACAGAGGCAGCATAGGAGTCCAGAGTGTGAGGCGGCGCACAGTTGGTTGTCTGTTTAGGCGTAGATGCAGCTTTGCAGCGCGCAGCGCTCGTGTGAGAGGCCGTTAAAGTTGTGAGAGTGTGGGTAGGTGTGCGTTTGCGTAGAGAGCATGGTCTGCTTGGTAAGTGTGTTCTGGGTTGCCTGGGGCCTCCCTGCAAAGCTTTGCCTGCATGGTGGTGGCCGCGTGTCTGCTGCTTTTTCAATGATGAGCAAGCATGTGCCAAGCGCTCTGGGCGAGCTGCACCACGTCTGTAACAAGACAGCAAGGATAGCTTTGTTTCTTCCACTGGACACAACAACCTCCGGTAAGCACTCCTTCAAGCGCCAGAACAGAGCAGGGCCTAGCGGCAGCAGTGTGCTACTCAGCATTACAACGCTCTACAGAGCAGGCCCAGCGGCCCGCCTGCGCCTGCAAGGTGCCCTTACCTTGAGTTCGTGCATCCCACACGGTTAGCGCACAGTGTCCCAATGATGACCTGTCAGCTGCTCCAGCAAAATACGCAGCCATGCAAGTCCGCTCAAGCAGGGGCCAGCTCCACGGCTGCAGGGCAGTCTTGCAGCTCCATGCAAGGTAGGAGGGCAGCACAGCTGCGGCTCCTGCTCGGGAGCTCGTCAGCCGCTGTAGCGCTCCCGCAGCTCGTCCGGGGGCTCCTCCTCCATGATGTCGGGGTGGCGCCTCAGGTGCTCGCGCACGGTGGTCTTCCTATCCGCCTGTCGCGCGGAGGCGCAAGCAGAGCTTTGCTCGCCGCAGTCAGCGCTGTCAGCATGTCACGACGACTAACATGCTTCCTCAGGACCCGCAGTGCGCCCAAGGCTGCACCCACAGCCAGCATATTTTATGGAAGCTTCACATCCCGGTGGTCGCTGCAGCCGCCGCCTCTGGTGCCAGGCGTGAAGGCTCTGGCCCGCCAACCTCCAGCCAGCAGACTTGCTGACCAGCCAGGAGCAGGGTTTTCAGCCAGACAGCCACGGGGCTAGGGCTTTCAATAGACCAGTACACACCTAGCACCCAGCACAGCGGCAGGCGCGCCAGGAATGTGTCGTCCAGGAAGCTGTCCAGCGCGGCCGGGCTGCCCAGGCCGCGCGCGGCGAGCACGCAGTGGCGCAGGTAGCAGCGGCAGGGCAGCACATCCGTCCTGCGCGGCCAGGTCCCCGCTCGGTTCTGGCGCGGCCGCAGCACGCACATATGCCCGCTACACGCCGTGCGCCTTGCACTCCTGGCCGCTGGCACATATACTTGGAGACCTACACCGCACCCTTGCGGACCCCCCCCGCCCAACGCACAGCCCTGGCCCCGGGCCAGCACCGCCACCCAGCGCGCCGCCCTGCGTGTCCACCCCTCGGCGTGCGCTGAGCGGCGGCGAAACAGACAGAGGCGGAGCGCCGGCGGTCGCACCGCCACACGCGGTCGATGCCGAGGCGCCCGTACCGCGCCTGCCACTCGGCCGGCGGGCACCGGCGCGCCCGGTACGCCTCGTCGCTCCAGGCCGCGCACAGCACCTGCGGGGCCCGCCGCCGCCGCCTGTCAGCGCGTGCAGGTGCAGACTGGCGCGGGCGCCAGGGCGCCGCGCGCGGCTGCGCCTGCACCAGGCAGTGCCATGGAAGCACAGCGCCCAGGTTGTGCGCGCAGCGGGCGGGGCGTGCCGCCATGCGGTCTGGCGCGCCAGACTCGCCGACCGGCTGCACCGCGACAAAGCGGAACTCGTGCTCGCGCTCGGTGAAGGCCGCTACGGACGCCGGCGTCGCGGGCACCTCAAACAGGACGACCCAGAGCGCGCGGCCCGCCTCGCCGCCCGCCTCCTCGCAGCTGAGGCTGCTGATCTCGCCCGTCGCCGGGCGCGCGATGCCGCGCGACCAGAATATCGCTGCACTGCGGCGCGGACGCAGCTGAGCGGCGTGCTGGGCCGAGGCACCTCTGCCCCCTTGGCTCCCTTTGCTTGAATGGGCTGCTGGTGGCCCCTGTTGCGGTAGCGCGCACCGGCGGTGTGCGAAAACACGCGGCGCCAGCCCCGGACGCGCGCCAGGCGGAAGTTGGCGAGGTCTGGGAAGGTGGACCGCGCGCTCTTCTGGCTCAGCAGCGAGCCAAAGCCGGCGACGGTCATCAGCCCCTGGTCGCACTGCGCGGTGCAACACACGTGTGCCGGGCTGTCAATGGCGGCGCAGCAGGAGGTGTAGTTGCACTGAACAGGACCTTTGCAGGGCACCAGTTGAGCAGCTCATGCCATGCTGTGGACGTACTGCCAGCCCAGTGAAGTGCTCGTCCAGCTCATCACCGGGCTGCAGCGTCATGGCCACTTTATCAAGTCACAGGGCTTGACTGTGAAGCTGAGCGGATCTGGATGCTTTGTGGTGAAGCCAACCAAACCACAACAGCCTCAGCAAGCGGTCGTACACAGGTCCCGTCCTGCTCTCCACTGTCAAAAGAACCTGTGCAGGTTCTTTTCTTGGAGGTTGCTTTCCTTCCATGCGCGAGGAAGGTGGGGGACTGACTGAGAGCAGAATGGTCCGTGTAGGTCAAGGGGTTGTGCTGCACTGCTGAGGACGGCAGCACTGACCGCTAGCGCTTCCTCCCAGCTCTGCTCCAGCGCTCGGCGATGGCCAAGCTGGAGGAAGCCTGGCCCCTGTGGCCCAGCGACGCCAAGCCGGTCAACGTGCTGGACGTTGAGGTTGGGTGCAGCGCGGAGAAGCTCTTCGAGCTGCTGTGGACCCCCGGGTCGGCCTTTGTGGTGCGGCGCCCTCGTGCCCTGAGTCCTCTCTACTCCTGTCGGGCTTACAGTGTGTATGAACTGAGCACACCTATAGGTTGAGGCTTTGTGTTGCAAATGTTGTACTGCACGCAGGCTTGGCTCTGTTACGGTCAGCAGCTAATGCAGCGCAAGTGGGCATCTTGCTTGGCCCATGCCCCGGTGTGTGCACAGAGCAGCTTGCTTCTCACAGCGTCGCTGCACAGTGCACCTGCCATCCTTCTCAGTATAACCCCATGCGGCGGCATTGTGCAACGCCCTGCTGTCTGCACCCAACCTGTCCCAGGTCTATAGCTGACTGCTTGCAGCTGAACACGGCGAGCTGGGAGCTGGACCGCAGAGCTCGGTGCTGCACGCTTGGGTGCTTGCCAATGTGCGCCCGACCTCTCTCGAGCGCAGTCGCTGACCTGCACGCGCGCGCCTCAGGCCAAGTCGCACGACGTGCGCGGCAACAAGGATTACCTGGAGAGCGGCTGGGTGGGCAGCGACGCGGAGGCCGAAAAGGTGATTGCGTCCTACCAGGAGCAATACGAGGCGGCGACCGGCGGCGAGGGCGGCGGCGGCGGCGGCGGCGCGCCCAAGAAGGGCGACGCCTCAGGGCCCAGCAAGCCCAAGGAGCTCAAGGGCAGCCTGCGCTTCACCATCTGCTCAAGCGTTGGCATGGGGCTCAAGGCGCGCTCGAGCACCCTATTTAAACCCATGGCACGGTCGCTTGCCAGCAGCGAGGGAGTGGCGCCAAGTATGCCCTGTACTGCCCATCCGCCTGCGGATACGCTAGCCTGATGAGGAGCATGCTTGGAGATGCCTGGCATGTTTGAGCCAGCTGAGGCGGAGGGCTCGTGGGGCCGCGGGCCGCATGCTGATGCTCAAAAGTGTGCGGCGCGCAGTTCAAGACGGAGGAGCTGCAGCGCTGCGTGGAGGTCAGCGAGGACGGGGGCGCGGAGGTGACCGTCACGGTGGCCACCACCGCCACATACGGCGATCGCTTCCGCGTCGTCTGCCGGCACAAGTGCGGCGGCCCTGGCACCGCCGGCCCTGTCTGTTGGGACCATGTCGCAGCCAGACGCGCTCGCCAATGGCGCGGTGGCGTCCGGCAACCCAGCGCGTGCACACCCTTTCCTGCGACTGGTTGGCTGCCCATGCGATGGCATGTGCGCCGGGTGTGCTGGCTGTGTAGCTCGCCTGGTGCCACCTGGTCTTGTAGGCCGCCGGCAGCCCTGTTCCGGACATGCACAGCAGGGCCTCGAGCCAGCGCTGCCAGGGCGCCGGGTGTGGCAGCGCGCGCTGAGGCCGCGCTGTGCGCGCTGCGGCAGGACGGCCGCGCTGGGCGCGGAGCGGTCGTCGTACAAGGTGGACGTCGCCGTCGTGTACATCGCGCAGGTCAATGGGCTGGTCAAGAAGGCCATCGAGCGCGGTGCGCTGCCGCGCAAGCTGTGGACCGCAACCGGCGCAGCAGGGCTGTGTCTGCCGTTCACGTGGGTTGCAGCGCGCAGCAGCATTTCTCGAAGTAGCGTTTCGGTCCTGTCTGCTGTGCAGCATGGGGCCCGCTCGCCCGACGGCTGCACCTGGCCTGGGGGGCGGATGCACACCTTGCCGGGCGTGCACGAGTGAGTATCTCTCTGATGCAGTCGGCATTTGATCCACAGAGCTTCTAATCAGAGGCGGGGCCCTGGCACGCGCTCTGTGACCTTCTGGTGTAGCACCGATGCGCGCGCGCTTGCCGCGCGCAGGCTCGAACAGCGGCCTGCAGAAGAACTTCCAGGTGATCGAGGAGGCGCTGGGCGGCTTCGTGAAGGTCTCGCCCGCCGGCAGCGGCGGCGGCGGCGGCGCGGCTGGCGACGGGGTATGGTCCCACCCGCGCGGTCGCGCGCTCATGGCTGCACCTGGCCCGAGCTGGAAGGGTGGCAGTCTGTATGACATTCGACTTGGAGAGCAAGCTCTGGCAGGCTCCCAGGGCAGCGCTGTCGCCCTCTTGCGAGGGCCTGTGCGCTCATTACAGCCAGGTGCAGCAGTGGTCCATCAAGACGTTCAAAGATTTTCAAAAGTCGACGCCGGGTGTGCATCCCAGGCGGCGCGGAAGAAGGCGCGCGTGGAGGGCCCGCCAACGGGTGGCAGCGTGCTGGGCTTCCTGTCGCCGGCGCTGGTGCACGCGCTGGAGCCGCTGGCTGCCACGCTGCGCGGCGCCACCATGCTCGGCAGTGCGCCCCCCGAACGTGCTTGTCTGGGACTTGTGCCTGCTGCCCATAGCAGGCACATCTGCTGTCAGTGCTCGTGCCATGAGTGCAGCAGTATTGGTGAACGCTGGTTAGCCATCCGGAGTGTTCCCGCAGGTGCTGCTTGACGATGCATGTGTTCAGGGCTGCGAGGCTGCCCGCAGTGTCATAGGCAGGGTTTTGGCTGTGTTGGGGGGTGAACTGCGTGTGCCGGCACTGCGCTTCAACGTACGCTCTTGCCAATTTTAGTGTCGCACGAAGGCACAGAGGCTCGGTGGGACAAATGGTCGGGAACGCGCTCCTACTTGGCTGTGAGCGGGCGCGCAGGCAGCGAGCTGCCCGAAGAGGGTCACAGCCTTGTGGCGGCAGCGCTGGCGGCTGCTCTCACGCTTGTCGCGATGGTTGCCGTGCTCGCCCCGCTGCGGGGTCTGCTGGCTGTATGCCGCGCGCGCCTACCTCGTGCGCAACCCCCTGTGCCTCGGGACCGGTTGCACAGTGCGTATGAGGGTGGCTTCATTCGAGGTTGTCTGCCAGGCTTGCCAAGCCCTGTGTGCATTGTGCTGAGCGCATGGTAGTATGTGATGCTTGAGGACTCTTTATTTTGCAGGAAGGGCAGCAGAGGGAACGATTTCACAGTGCTGAGCGATTGCTTTGTACTGCGTTGCAGGGGCAGCGGGCGCCGTGTGCGCGGCGGCGGCCACGCGCGGGCTGCCGCAGACGGCGACGCAGGCGCTGGCGGCGGTCCTGCTGCTGGCAGGGCTGCAGTGGGCGCTGACGCACGGCGTGGCAGCCGCGAGCGTGTTTGGCGTTGGCGCGGCGCGCTTTTTGGCGGCCGTCGCCGCGCGCGCTCGGCAGCGCTCGGCCGAGGGCGACACGCCGTCCAAGGGCAAGCGGTGCGCGCCGCGGGCGCCTGCCCGTCTGTGCAACGCGTGCGCTCCGCGAGGCATGCGTTGGTTGCACGGCAGCTCTTCTGCGCGCGTGCATGCGCTGCCAGGTGGGCGGGACTGCAGCACCAATGGAGCATACCCTATGGTCATACCCAATGGAGCGCACTGCACAGCTGGCAGCGCCATGTTTGGCTCTTGCAGGTATGGTGGGTACCGCGAGGCGCTGCAGGCGGCCGACAGCGACATCGGCAGCGGCGAGGCCGGCCTGCGCGCGCCGGCGCCCGACGCGGAGGGCGGCGCCGACGAGCTGCGCTCGCGCGCGTCCGCGCGCGAGCCGCAGGGCCACCGCGAGCGCTTCCGCGAGGGCATCAAGGGTTTCGGCCGCCTGGTCGCCGACAACTGGAAGGCGCGGAGCCAGGCCCTGCCGCGGTGCCGGCGGCGATGCGAGCACCTCTGCACACAGCCATGCTTGCCAAAAATGGTCTGTGGGGTTTCAACCTGGCCTGCAGATCTTGCTGCGCAGGGCTGACTGCCACCGCCGCACCACCTGCGCAGGACACGCAGCGGCGCATGCAAGGGACGCTGTCGCCGGGCGCGGGCGACGAGCGCGGCGCGCTCTCCCCGGCCGGAGGGTCCCGCGAGGCCGTCGACGCTGCGGCGGAGGGCGATGCGTCTGGCCGCAGCCCGCTCAGCGGCCGGTGCGGGCTGACGGGGCGCTGTGGCTGACGGGCCTGCTGTCATCACAGCCTGCGACGCCGTGTTCGCTCTTCCCGCCCACCGGTCGCTGCTCCTCTGCGGTGGGTCTGCAGCAGGAGGGCGCTGCTGGCAGGCTCGCCCGGCGCATTGGATGCGCTGTAGCAGTGCGTCTCGTGCTGCGCGCGTTGGCCCAGCAGCTGCCTCCTGGACGGGTCCAGATAGTCTGCATGCAGGATGCCTGGTCTTCCGAGCACCTGGCTGGGCATCGGCGCACACCACGGCAGGGGCGCCGAGGTCTGCACCTTGTGCGTGGCATTACCCACCACAAAAGCTAGATTGTCGTGCTGCATCTAATCCTTGAACCCCTCTGCTACGCAGGTCGCGCCGGCGCCGTATTGCCACGCGCAAGTCCGGCGCCGCCGACGATGGGGTGCGCACGCTGCGCCATTCCGGCCGACGCCTTGTTGGTGTCGGCAGCAGGAGGGTGCTCTGTGCAGGTCGTGTTGTGTCACAATGTTGTGTCACAAGCAAGAGCGGCATGGCCATTCGCTGATCCACGTAATGTCGTGTGTGCGGTCGCCGCGGAGCTCTGATGTCAGAGTATGCCACAGAAAGCGCTCTGTCATGCATGTGCGTAAGTACTATTATAAGGGTTGCATCGCTTTGCAGAGAGACGCTGGACAGGGCTGTGGCATGCACTGGCGGGCCTAAACCATTGCTCAGGCCCCAGCGTGCCTGTGTATTGGCGTCCTGTCAGGCACCTGCTGGCCGGGCTGGCGCAGGCAACCAGGGGCTGCGCACTGCGCAGGCGTCCGTGGGGGAGGGGGAGGCGGGCGCCACGCCCACGTCGCCCTCGTTCACCAGCGCGGAGGGCTCTGCTGCCGAGGAGGAGGAGGAGGGCGGTGCGCGCCCAAATCCTACCATCGCCCTAATCCTAACAGTGCTGCGTGCTGTGCTGCGGCCTGTTTCTGCTGTCAGGTGGGCACCGCGCGCGGTCTGGGGTGATGCGCTCAGACCATTTGCCTGCAAACGGGTGTGTGGCGTGGTCCTGTAGCGCCAGTCCTCCACAGGCTTGCCGCAGGGAGCAGGCTGATGCAGCCGGGCCGGGTCATGGAGTGTGGCATACACAAGGGCTGCACATACGGTTAGGGTCTGTCACAGCACAGAAATACGCGCCTGACGGCCTCGCGTCCGCGCAGACGAGCTGGACGAGGAGATCTTTGAGAACGAGCGCTACGTGCCCTTCCGCGGCTGGGGCCACTCCTGGCCGGGGCATTTCCTGCCCACCGACCGCGTGGGCCACTGGAGCCTGCGCGGCGCGGTGGACGGCCCCGACGGCGCCGACTTTAACACTGTGGCACCGCAGCTCAAGGAGGCGCGCCCGCCTTTGGTAGCAACACCCTCGAGCAATGCAGCATGGCAGGCCACAAAATTTATACCAAATGGTCAAGAACCATCAGATACCGCAAGTGCAAGCAGCTTAGCAGGGCGCGCATGGAATTAGTTGCCGCGGGAAGACGCTTCCTCTCGTCTTCTGATTCGTGGAGATTATGGCGTTCAAGGGGAAACCTATCTGAGCAACTTCAGGCAGGCGTGAACACACCTGAAACCGTTCTTCACATCTCCTGCTCAGGCGCTGCGTGCATGCGCAGGGGTGGGAGTGGGCGGACGAGGACTGGAAGATCGACATGGCGGGCCTGGAGGAGGGCGCCGTCGACGAGGAGGGCTGGTCCTACGCGGTCGACTTCAACTGGTTCAAGATCCCGCCGCCGCCGGGCGCCGGCAAGTTCCGCCGGGTGCGCGGCCCGGGCCGCCTGGGGTCTGGGCGTGACCCTCCAGGGCGCTGCCGGCGCTCCTGCGCGCGCTGCACTCCGGTTGACAGCCCTTACCACCTGAGTGTGCCTTCCCTCCGTGCCCTGCCCGTTAGGTACGGTCTGATGTGCGGAGCAGCGTGCCTGTAGCTCACAAGCACTGGCGGGCTTGCAGATAGATCGCATGAGCGCATTCTGGAGCCCATGTGCCCGCTCCTTGTGCAAACAGCATGCGAATGATGCGTGCACTAGTCGCATGGGTCGTTGCCGACCGCGCGGCGCCGCGGCCGCGCGCAGGTGCGCGACTATGTGCGCCGCCGCCGCTGGGTGCGCCACCGCGTGCGCACTGGGAGCGCGGCGGCCGCCGGCGCGGTCGGGCCGACGCCGCTGCTGCCGCTGGCGCACATGCTGGGCGACGCCGCGGCCGCCGTGGGTGACGTTGCAACAGACAGCGCGCGCCGCCTGCGCGAGGCCGCCGCCGCCGCCGCCGAGGGCGCTCAGGTTGGCGGGCCACGTCTTTAAATACCACACTGCGTGCCTGCATCGCTGGCGCCGGCGCTGCATGTGCAAAGCAAAACAAAGCCAAAGGCCCCAGCTAGGCGGCTGGGACAGCGCAAGGCAGTGATGCCAGATTGAACACTCTTTGTGAGTAGCCCGCCCCAGTGGTGCCTGTCTGTCACCGGGCATGGACCACGCGCGCAGGGCCTGCTGCCCGACGTGCCGCTGATCGACAAGCTGCTGCCGGGGAAGTCGCCGC
>JAABUQ010010542.1_pt1 | contig 12068 bp, 9 predicted proteins | sample 5560001 | NCBI WGS metagenome assembly JAABUQ01 (sample SAMN10711888, study PRJNA513371) | rock metagenome | isolation source: Antarctica rocks | place: Antarctica: Victoria Land, Finger Mt nord | collected 2015-12-18
CGGGGGCAGAAGCAGACACAACCGCAACGTATCTGCGCCTACCGACAAAGCACCGACCAAGGCACCGACCAAGGCACCGACCAAGGCACCGGTCAAGGCACCGACCAAGCACTGGCAAGCACCGGCGCGAGCCCGCAACAACGTGTCAGCCGGTCCCGTGGACGGGAAGCCGTGGCAGGCTCGCAGGTGTACGCACGACGGGCCACGCGCCGCGAAGGAGCCACCATGACCACGGCGTTCGTGCTGTCCGGCGGGGGCAGCCTCGGAGCGATGCAGGTGGGGATGCTGCGGACCCTGCTGCGGGCAGGCATCCGCCCGGACCGCATCTACGGCACGTCGATCGGCTCGCTCAACGGCGCCGCGCTCGCGATCGACCCCACCCCGGCCGGCGTCGAGCGGCTGGCCCGCCTGTGGCAGGACATCGGCCAGCACGACGTGTACCCGCTCGACCTGCGCCAGGGGGCGCGCGCGATCCTGCAGTCCCTTCCCTGGCTTCCGGTCGGGCTGCTGCGCGCGACCGGCGCCCTCAACCGGGCCTTTCCCGTCCGTCCGCTCACCGCGCTCGCCGGTCTCGTCGGCCTGACCGACCACGCGGTCCCCAGCGGGCCCGAGGCGCGATTGCTGCGCGGGGTCGTCGGCACCCGACGCATCGAGGACACGCTGGTGTCGTTCGAGGCCGAGTGCGCGGAGGTCACCAGCGGCAGGCTTGTGTCGTTGACCAGTGGAGACGCTGTGACCGCGCTGCTGGCGAGCACCGCCATCCCCGGGGTCTTCCCCCCACAGCAGGTCGGCGAGCACCTGTTGATGGACGGCGGTGTCGCCGACAACACCGCGCTCGACCGCGCGCTGGAGCACGGCGCCACCGAGGTCTACGTCCTGCCGACCGGCTTCGCCTGCGACCTGTCCGCAGCCCCGCGCTCGGCCCTCGGGATGGCGGTGCACGGGCTGTCGGTGCTGATCGAGCAGCGGCTCATCTCGGCGGTGCACCGGACCGACCCGCGGGTGCCGGTGCATGTCGTCCCGCCGCTGTGCCCCGTCACCGTGGTGCCGGTCGACTTCGCATCGTCCGAGACGCTGATCGCCGACGCCGAGCGCGCAACCCAGCAGTGGCTCGTCAACGGTCACCAGCCGGTCGAGGGCCTGAGCCGCGCGCTCGGCGACCACGGCATCGAGAGCCCTGTCGACCTGACCACACCCGACCGGCCCGCGCCGCGCCAGGTCTGACCCCGACGCCGGCACTGCGGCCGGGCTGCGGCCCGGGCCCTACGTGCGGGGCAGGGCGGCCAGCTCGTCCCACAGGTAGGCCGCCGCGCGGGCGCCGGTCAGCAGCATGGGGACGACGACCCGCTCGTTCGGGGCATGGATCCTGTCGTCCGGCAGTCCGACGCCGAGGAACAGCACTGGCGCGCCGAGGATCTCCGCGAGGTCCGCCTCCGGGCCCGAGCCGCCCTCGCGGGTGAACAGCACCTCGGTGCCGAACGCCCGCTCCATCGCCCGGACGACGGCCCCGAGGGCGGGGGCGTCGAGCGGGGTCAGACAGGGGCGCACGCCCGGCCCGTCGAACTCGACCTCCGCGCGGATGCCGGCCGGCACCCCCCCCGCCACGTAGGCGCTGAGGGCGCTCTGGACCTGCTCGGGCTGCTGGCCCGCGACGAGCCGGAACGAGACCTTGGCATGGGCCGACGACGGAATAATAGTCTTCTGTCCGGGGCCGGTGTACCCACCCCACATGCCGTTGACCTCCGCAGTGGGGCGCGCCCAGATGCGCTCGAGCGTGCTGAACCCCGCCTCCCCCGCCAGTCCGAGGGACCGGGCGGGACCGGACATCCACGCCTGCTCGTCGAACGGCAGACGGGCGAACAGCTCGCGCTCACGGTCCGACAGCGGCACAACGTTGTCGTAGAAGCCCGGGAGCGTGACCCGCCCGGCCTCGTCGTGCAGCCCGGCGAGCAGGGCCGCGAGCGCGTGCAGCGGGTTGGGCACCGCGCCGCCGAACGAACCCGAGTGCAGGTCGCCCGACGGGCCGCGGAGGTTGATCTGGGCGTCGGTCAGCCCGCGCATGCCGGTGCAGATGCTCGGGGTGTCGCGATTGAACACTCCGGTGTCGCTGACGACAACGGCATCGCAGCGCAGCTGGTCGCGACGTTCGTGCAGCAGGGCCGGGAAGTGCGGCGACCCGGACTCCTCCTCGCCCTCGACGAGCACCTTCAGGTGCACCGCCGGTGCGGTCCGGCCGCCTGCGGCCAGATGCGCCTGCAAGCCGAGCAGGTGGAACAGCACCTGGCCCTTGTCGTCGACGGCGCCGCGGGCGACCAGCTCGTCACCGCGGCGCAACGGCTCGAACGGGGCGGTCTCCCACAGCTCTAGCGGGTCGACCGGCTGCACGTCGTGGTGACCGTAGACGACGACGGTCCGGGCGCCGGCGTCCGCTGCGGGCCACTCGGCGAACACTGCGGGATGGCCGGCGGTCTCCCATACCTCGACGGTGGGGAAGCCGACGGCGCGAAGCCGGCCGACGAGCCACTCGGCGCTGCGGCGGACATCATCGGCGCGCTCCGGGTCCGCACCGACCGAGGGGATGCGCAGCCACTCGACGAGGTCGGTAAGGAAGGCGTCGGCGTGCTGGTGCACGTACTCGCTCACCTGGTCGGTGCCCGTCACCGGGAGGGCCTCGGCCACCCGCTCAGCCGCGGGTGCCTGCGTCGGGTCGGTCACCGCTCCACCCTAAAGAGGTCCCGACTCGGGGTAGGTGTCGATGTCGGTCGCCTTCACACTGACCCAGACCGGGTCGCCGGGTGCCAGGCGCAGCTCGGCGACGGCCTGGGTGGTGACGTCAGCCAGCAGCTGCGGGGGGCCGGCGACCGTGAGCCGGACCCGGTCGCCGAGGGCTTCCAGCGAGCGCAAGGTCGCGGGCCAGACGTTGCGGGCGCTGGAGGGACCAGGCGCCCTCGTGTGCACGACGACGGCGCTGGGCCGAACGACCGCGAGCACCCTGCCGGCAAGGGCGGTGTCACCGGTTGCCAGCTCGCCGCCGCCGTCGAGGCGCAGTACGCCGCGGGCTGCGGTGCCGCGCAGCAGGTTCAGCCCGACGAGTCTGGCCACGTAGCTGGTGGCCGGGCGGCGGGCGATGTCCGCCGCGGGCCCGGCCTGGACGAGCCGGCCGTTCTCGACGATGACCAGCCGGTCGGCCAGGGCCATCGCTTCGAGCGGGTCATGGGTGACCAGCAGCGCCGGTCCGCCGAAGGCGCTGAGCTCGGCGCGCAGCTGGCTGCGCACCTCGGTCTTGGTACCAACGTCGAGGGCGGCAAGGGGCTCGTCGAGCAGCAGCAGCCGCGGCTCGGCACACAGCGCCCGGGCGAGCGCGACCCGCTGCGCCTGGCCACCGGACAGCCCCCGCGGGCGGCGGGCCTCCAGACCGGCGAGCCCGAACCTCGACAGCCACCGGTCGGCCGCAGCCAGGGCCACGGCTCTGGAGGTGCCGGTGCTGCGCAGCCCGAACGCGACGTTCTCCCGCGCCGAGAGGTTGCCGAACAGCAGGTAGTCCTGGAACACCACCCCGACGCGCCGGTCCTGGGGTGCCGTGCGGATCCGGGCCGCTGGGTCTTCGAGGACGCGCCCGTCGAGTTCGACCCGGCCGCTCCGCAGCGGGACCAGTCCCGCGAGGGCCTGCAGCAGCGTGCTCTTGCCCGCCCCGTTGGGTCCCAGCACTGCCAGTACCTCCCCAGCCCCGGCAACGAGATCGAGGTCGAGCGCGAAGCCGTCACGGCGCAGCCTCACCTGCGCCTGCAGGCCGGGCAGGCCGGGCGGTCTGGGCAGGCTGGCCGGTCTGGGCAGGCCGGGCTGGTGCGGCTCGCTCATCCGGCGATCCCGGGGCGCAGCCAGCGCTCCCGCAGCACCAGCAGGATGCTGATGCTGACCGCCAGCAGCACCAGCGAGAGCGCGACGGCAGCTTCAGGGTCGTTCTCCAGGGCGATGTAGACCGCCAGGGGCATCGTCTGGGTCGTGCCCGGCAGGTTGCCGGCGAATGTGATCGTCGCCCCGAACTCGCCCAACGCCCGGGCGAAGCACAGCACGGCCCCGGCCACGACTGACGGTCCAACGGCGGGCAGCGTGATCCGGCGAAAAGTCGTCCAGCTGCCAGCGCCGAGTGTTGCGGCGGCCTGCTCGTAACGAGGGTCGAAGGAGGCGAGCGCCCCCTCGACGCTGACGACGAGGAACGGCATCGCGACGAATGCCTCCGCGAGCACGACACCTGCTGTTGTGAACGGCAGGGAGACCCCGGCCGTGCCCAGCGCCGGGCCGACGATCCCGCTGCGGCCAAAGGCATACAGCAACCCGACCCCCCCGACCACCGGAGGCAGCACCAGCGGCAGCGTGACCAGAGCCCGCACCAGCCGGCGCCCCGGGAACTGCAGCCGACCCAGCACCCACGCCAGCGGAACCCCCGCCAGCACCGACACCGCGGTGGCGGCTGTCGCGGACAGCAGCGACAGCCGCAGCGCCTGCGCCACCGAGGGGTCAGCCAGCAGCCGCGGCAAGCCGCGCCAGGGCGCTCGAACCAGGAGACCAGCCAGCGGAAGCAGCAGGAACAGCAGTGCTGCGGCGGCGGGGGCGGCCAGCAGCACCGGCACGCGGGGGCGCCGCGCGGCGGCGACTGCTGCGGCCCGTCGCGTCGTGGTCCCGGTGGTCACCCCATACCGGTCACGGCTTGGCGAACCCCGCCTCGGCGAGCACGCTCTGCCCGGCAGGTGAGAGCACCAGGGTCTCGAACGCGTCGGCAAAGGTTCTGTTCTTGCTGCCCTTGACCGTCGCAATCGGGTACACGGTGCTCGCGTTGTCCGCGACCGGGATCTGCACCCGCTTGACCTTCGCGCCGGCTGCCTTGACATCCGTGACGTAGACGATCGCCGCGTCGACCTGCCCGCCGGTCACGTAGGCGAGGGTGCTCTTGACGTCGAGGCCCTGCGTCACCGGATGGACCGTCACCTTCGCCTTGGCCAGCACCGCCTGCGCCAGCGTGCCGCACGGAACCTGGGGTTGGCACAGCGCCACCTTCACCCCAGCCTTGGCCAGGTCGGAGACTGCGGTGACCTTCCCGGCGCTCGCGGGAGCGACGGCGATCTCGCCGACGTTGCTGGCGAACGTCTTCGGGTCGGCAGCGTCCCCGGCCTTGGTCACCTGAGCCATGTTCTGGGGACTGGCGGAGGCGAAGACGTCGGCCGGGGCGCCGGCGATGATCTGCTGGGCCAGGGTCGAGCTGGCACCGAAGCTGAACCGCACCGTAGTGCCAGGATGGGACGCCTGGAACTGCTGACCCAAAGTCCTGAACGCCGTGGACAGCGACGCCGCAGCGAACACCGTGATCGATCCGGACAATCTCGAGGATCCCGAGGCTGACGTGGGCGACGAGGGCGACATGGAGGCCGACGTGGACGCCTTGGGGACCGAGGACGACCCGCAGCCGGCAGACAGTGCCGCGAGAGCCGTCAGGCCGAGCGCAGCACGGGCAGGCAGGTGGCGGGACATGGCAACTCCACGGCGGGAAGCGAACGACTCAGCGCTGGCGGGGAACCTCGATGACCACGTTGGTCGACTTGACGCTGGCGACCGCCAGCACCCCGGGTTCAAGACCCAGTTCGGTAGCAGCTTCGGCACTCATCAGCGAGACGACCCGAAAAGGGCCGGCCTGTAGCTCGACCTGGGCCATCACAGTGTCCTTGGTGACCTTAGTGACCAGGCCCGTGAAGCGGTTGCGGGCGGACTCGCCAACAATCGGTCCGGCATCGAGCAGCACCTGCCGGGTCGGCTGCTCGCCGGCGAAGCGTGCCAGCACCACCCCGTCGATCACCCGCCGCCCCTCCTCGTCGAGGGTCGACTCCAGCCGGCCGGAGTCGGCCCAGCGCCGGACCGTGTCGTCACTGACCCCGAGCAGCCGGGCAGCGTCCAACATCCGCAGCGCTGCCACCTCGCGACCATACCAATCCTCCGCGGCTGCGGCTGCGTCGGGCCAAATCGTCCGCGCGTGCGGAGAAGGGGAGTGACGGCCGTTCTGCGCCAACCGGCTAGGCCCGAGCAGGGACGCGCGTGTCAAGCGTCGTGCCCGAGGTGCAGCGGCGGCGCACCGACCTCTCGTCACACACTGCTACTCGCGCCAAACCGGTCAACCGACCCCCTGCCGCTAGCGTTGGCCCGATGCGCCTCGCCTCGTTCAACTTGCTGCACGGTCGTTCGCTGACGGACGGTCAGGTGGTCCCCGAGCGGCTGGCGGAAGCTGTGGCGACCCTCGACGCCGACGTGCTGGCGATCCAGGAGGTCGACCGGCACCAGCCGCGGTCAGCCTCGCGCGACCTAACAGCCGACGTCGCGGCAGCATCAGGAGCACCGGACGGTTCGTGGCGCTTCGCCGCGGCCATCATGGGCACCCCCGGCGGCACCTGGCAGGCGGCGCAGGACCCGTTCCGGCCCGGCAACGGTGCGTCCTACGGCGTCGGCCTGGTCAGCCGGCTGCCGGTGCTTGCCTGGCACCTGCTGAGGCTGCCGGCGGCACCGGTCCGCTCACCGGTGCTCATCCCCGGGGCCGGTCGGCGGGTACTGCTGCTGGCCGACGAACCGCGGGTCGGGCTCGCTGCCGTCCTCCAGCTACCTTCGGGTGACCTGCTCACGGTCGCCGCCACCCACCTGTCGTTCGTACCCGGCTGGAACCTCGTCCAGCTGCGCCGGCTGACCCGATGGCTGCAGCGGCTGCCCCAGCCGGTCGTGCTGCTCGGCGACCTCAACCTGCCAGGACGGGTGCCCGCACTGCTGCCCGGCTGGCGCTCGCTCGCCAGCCACGCCACGTTCCCGGCGCCGCAACCGCGGTGGCAGCTCGACCACGCGCTCGCCCACGGGAGCCTGCCGCCCGTGACGCACTCGGCCGCGCGGGAGCTGCCGGTCTCCGATCACCGCGCGCTGGTCGTCGAGCTCGGCACCCGCCCGTAGGCCAGGCGCAGAGCAAGAGCCAGCTCGAACCGTGCCTCTGGGTCGTCGAGCGCCTCGCCGAACAGGCCACGCAGCTGGCCGAGCCGGTAGCGGACGGTCTGCGGGTGCACGTGCAGCCGCTCGGCGACGGCAGCGCGCGCACCGTCGAGCAGCAACCAGGTCTGCAGCGTCGTCGCCAGGCGAGCGCGCACCGGGGCAGGTGACTGCTCGAGGGGCGCGAGCCGGTGGGCGACGAGGTCCGCTGCCGAGGCCGGGTCGGCGTGCAGCACCAGGTCGGCCAGGTGGTCGTCGGTCCACAGCACCGCCGAGCCGGGCACGACACCTGACGTAACGAGGCCGAAGGCTGCACGCGCCCGGGCCGCGGACCGGCCGGCATCCTGCCAGCCCACCCGCTGCCCGACCGCGACGGTGAGACGGTGGAGCCGGCGCTCGATCGCGCCACGCCCGGCCGGCCCTTCGGCGAGCGTGATGAGGATGAGCGACGGCTCCTCGCCGGTCGGGGGAAGCACGGCGTGGTCCTCCAGGCGCGCTGACGCCGTGCCGGCGTCGGGGGTCGCGACGGCGAGTACCGCTACCTCGGCGGGCGGGCTCCAGCCGGCCTCGCCGGCCGCCGTCTCGAGGGTGGCGGGATCCGCACCGGCGACGAGCAGGTCGGACAACCGCGCGCGGAGCCGGTCGCGCTCGCCCCCGATGAGCGAGCGCTCGAGTGCATACCCCTCGACCGAGGCTGCGGACAGCCGGTCGATGTGGCTGTAGATCAGCTCGCCCAGCTGGACGAGCGCATCGCCGTCGAGGTTGAGCTCGGATGCGGCATCAGCCATCCGCCGCCAGGAGACGCGGGCCCCGACCCGGTAGGCCGCCAGCAGCGCGTCGAGAGTTCGGCCGGCACGCAGCTCTCCACGGCCGAGGGCAAGGCTCGTGCGCCGACCCTGCGGCGCATCCGCGGGCTCCTGGCCCTCGAGGACGAGGACGAAGTGCCGCAGCGCCTCCTGCACCCCGAGGCGGACGCCCTCTCCGAACCGGCCCTGCAGCGGCCGGGCATAGGCGGGTACCCCGGCAGCAACCGCCGCGACCACTTCATCGGCGAGGCTGGGAAGCAGCCCGCGCAGCGAGGCGGCAAGCAGCGGCCCCCAGTCCGGGAGCATCCCTGGCTGTCCCGCCGCCTCAGCAACCACCCCAACAGTCTTCCCCCTGCGCGGCAGATCGGACCGCCCCCTGTTCCCGAGGACTAGTCGTCACCTCCTGCTGCCTGACCGTCGGGTAAGGAGTCGAGGAGTGCGACGAGCTCACCCCGGCTCGGCAGCACGGGCCGAACCACTCCCCCGTCACTTCGGTCGCCCCCGTCGCTGCCAAAGCCCCTGTCGCCCCAGTCGCTGCCGGAGCCCCCGGCGCCCGACCCGGCGTCGGCCACGTACAGGAAGGCGGCCCCTACCCGCTCTGCCGGCGTGCCGCTGATCTCGGCCCACGCCTCCCGGTAGCACGCAAGCTGGATCGCCGCCGCTTGCGCGGCAGCGCCGGTCGGGCGGGCGCCCGTCTTGTAGTCCACGACCTCGACGTCGATGTGCTCACGCAGGTGCTCCTCCGCCGGGTAGACGGCGTCCATCCGGCCGCGGACGAGGTGGCGGCCGAGCATGAGCTCGAACCCGACCTCGACCTCGAGCGGCTCGCGCCGGCCGTACGGCGAGGCGAGGAAGGCAGCCTGCAGAGCGCCGAGCGAGCGTGTGTCGCCACCAGTGCCGCCCAGGCCGATGCCTGCGTCACCTGCGCCGGGCACCTCCTCGGTCTCCAGCAGGGCCCGCCGCCCGGAGCGGGCCTCTGCCCAGCTGTGGAACGCGGTCCCCCGCCGAGCCGCCGGCGCGGGCAGCTGCGGCATCGGCCGGGCTACCTGCTGGGCCAGGCGCGCCGGGTCGCTCGCCACAGTCACCAGGTCGCTGACCGACAGCGTCTCGGGAACAGGCACCGCAGCAAGCCTTCGGGCCCGCAGGCGTCGCTCCTGCACCAGCAACTCGCTGTCACGACGCCACCCCTCGACGAGGGACGCCTGGTCGGGCGGAAGAACTCCCGGCGGGGCCGCTGCGGGACGTACCAAGGTGAAGCGACGGACCTGCGCTGCGGCCTCGGCCATGCCGGCGTCGACCTCAGCGGCCGGGGGCCAGCTCACCTCGCGGGTACGGGTGGCGGCCAGGAGCGGGTTGTCGCCCTCCGGCTCGGGCGCGAACGGCTCGGCCGTACCGGCCCCGTCAGCGCAAGCCTGCGCAGCCTCGAGGAGGAACGGCGAGGGGGCGTAGGGGCTCTTCGCCGTGGAGCCCCACCAGTACCCCGAACAGAACAGCATCGAGCGTGCGCGGGTGACGGCGACGTAGGCAAGGCGCCGCTCCTCCTCGGCATCGCGATTTGCGCAGGCAGCCTTGTAAGCCGTGTAGCCCGCGTTCGTGGGGTCGGTCCACTGCGGCAGGTCGGCGCGGTCGCCCCGCACGTGCCACGGCAGCACGTCGGCACGCTGTGGCCAGCGGGGACTGCTACGACCGCTGGGAAACACTGACGACGCGGAGCCCGCGCACAGCCCCGGGACGCAGACGATGTCCCACTCCAACCCCTTCGCGGCGTGCACGGTCATCAGCTTGACGGCATCCGCGGGTGACGGGGTGCCCATGTCGTAGCCGTCCTCGGCCCGCTCCGCGGCGTCGAGGGAGGCGAGGAAGGCCCCGAGGTGGGTCTCGCCCTCAACCCCGACGAAGTCGGCCGCGACATCGAGGAAGGCGAGGACGTTGGCTCGCCTGCCACGGGCCAGCGCACGGGGCGTGGCCTCCAGCTCGATGTCGAGGCCGAGCGCCCGCTCGACGTCGGCCACCAGGTCGGGCAACGGTTGGCCGGCACGCCGGCGCAGGCCTGCCAGCAGGCTGCGCAGCTCGTGCAACCGGTGCACCGCCTCGTCTGACAGCAGCGCGTGCTCCCGCAGCCGGTGGTCGTCGAGCTGCTCCACGGCGTCGGCCAGCGAGCCGACGTCGACCTGGTCGCCGGCGTCGACGGCGGCCAGAAGCAGGGCACTGGTGCGCTCCTCCGCGGCAGCGCCGTCAACGGCAGCCGGCGCGCGCCCGCCGGAGGCTGCCAGCAGTCGGGCTCGCCTGCCCAGTGCATCGAGGTCGCGGGGACCGATGCGCAGCCGGACACCGGTGAGCAGCCGGATCATGTCGGCGTTGCTCGTCGGGTCGTGGAGCACCCGCAGCACGGCGACGATGTCGGCAACCTCGGGTGCGTCGAGCAGGCCGCCCAGGCCGACGACCTCGACTGGCACGGCAGCATCCTCGAGGGCCTGGCGCAGCAGGCCGAACTGGCTGCGCTTCCGGCACAGCACGGCGGCCTCGTGCCAGCCCGCGCACCCCTGACGCGGGCAGCGGGCGGCGTGGGCGGTCGAGAGCCTGCCAACCGCGGCCACCACGCTGTCGCGGACCCAAGCCGCCTCCGCCTCGACATCGGGCTGGAACGCCACCCGCACGTCGCCGCACGCATCGCGGTCCTCGTCGGCGGGGCTGACGAGATGGCCGGTGACGGTGCGGCCGCCCCGCAGCTCACGACCAGGACGAGGCCGCAGTACCGGCGGCCGTACGGCGGAGCGCGTGGGCAGACCGGCGACGATGGCGTTGGCGACGGCCAGTACCGCTCCCCCGCTGCGAAAGTTGGTCAGCAGCGGGTAGACGCGCGCAGGCGTGCCACGGGCGGCCGGAAACTGCTCGGGGAAGCGAACGATGTTGCCCACGCTGGCCCCGCGGAAGGCGTAGATCGACTGCGCCGGGTCACCGACGGCGGTGACCGAGTGGGCGTCGCCGAACAGCCGCTGCAGCAGGATGCGCTGGGCCACCCCGGTGTCCTGGTACTCGTCGAGCAGGACGACCCGGAACGCGGAGCGCTCGCCCTCACGCACCGACGGCAGCGCAGCCAGGCGTGCAGCCAGAGCGATCTGGTCGCCGTAGTCGAGCAGCAGGTTGCGGCGCTTGTGCCGCTCGTACTCCTCGACCAGGCGCAGCAGCTGCTCCCGCAGCCCGACGGCTTTTCGTGCCTCCCCTATCGGCTTGACCTGCCGGGGGGCGGAGTCCAGGAACTGCCGGATCACCACATGGGCCGCCCGCACGGCGTCGGGATCGCACAGCTGGTCGGCGAGCTCGCCGGACAGGGTGCGTAGCCGCTCGGCAACCGTCGCAGGCTGCACGTCGACGTCGAGCTCGTCACTCCACTGCCGCACCACCCGAAGAGCCAGCTGCCAGCGCATCCCCTCGGTGGCAAGGCGACTACCCGGCTCGATCCCGAGGCGCAGCCCCTGCTCGGCCACGAGCCTGGCCCCGTAGCCGTTGTAGGTGGACACCGTCGGCTCGCCGTCGGCCACGCCCGCCGGCGTCGCCGCCCTGTGATCCCCCGGCAGACTGCGACCGTCGTCGAAACCGACGCGCTCGTCGCGCAGCCGAGCCAGCCCGGTACGGATCCGGGCGGCGAGCGAGGCTGTCGCCTTGACGGTGAACGTCAGGCCGAGTACCTGCTCGGGCCGCACCAGCCCCGCGGCCACCAGGTGCACCACCCGGGCGGCCATCACCTCGGTCTTGCCCGACCCGGCTCCGGCGAGGACCAGCCCAGGCTCGAGCGGCGCGGCGACGGCGGCTCGCTGCTCAGCCGTCAGGTCGTAGTCGGGTCGCCCCGCCCCGAGCAGGCGGACCGTCTCGTCGACGCTCCAGCTCACCTCACACCACCTGCCCGCCCGCCGGCTGGGCGGGACAGCAGCGGCGCACCTCGCAGTTCGGGCACGCGTCGTTTCTCCGAGCCGGGAACGTCTCGGTGGTGACCTGCTGGACGAGCTGGTGCAGCAGGTCGTGGACCCAGCTGCCGCCATCCGGTCGCACCTCCAGCGGCGGTTGCCACTGCGCCGGGCTCCCGCCGCCCTTGCGAAGCTGCAGCAACGCTGCGCCGCCGGTCCCGCTGAAGCTGTGCCGCGCGAGCGCGTCCTCGGCCACTGCCAGTTGGTACAGGCCGAGCTGCGGGTGCTGGAGCAGCTCGTCCTGCCGGGCCTTCGACCTGCCGGTCTTGAGGTCGATGACGACACC
>JAABUQ010010543.1_pt1 | contig 12066 bp, 17 predicted proteins | sample 5560001 | NCBI WGS metagenome assembly JAABUQ01 (sample SAMN10711888, study PRJNA513371) | rock metagenome | isolation source: Antarctica rocks | place: Antarctica: Victoria Land, Finger Mt nord | collected 2015-12-18
CGTGTCCCGGTGGTACCCCGTGTCGAACTTGATGCGGCGCAGCGACTTTCCTCGCAGACCTCTCGCATCGTGCCCTCGCGTTGCGGTCGAGACCTCCCCGCCGCAGCGTTTCCTGCGGCGCAAAAACGACGGTCGGCCTGCCCTGCCCGCGCGCCGACGGATGTCACGGAGCGATGCCGGCGTCCACGCGCCATTCATAAGGGGCACGACCGGGTGAATGTCGCCCCATCGCTTGCCGATGGCCGCCGCGGCGCGCTTCTCCGGCAAAACCAAGTGCAGGCTTCCGCTGCCATCCCCGTGGAGATGTAGGCCGCTATCCGAAAAGACGCAACATGATCTCGAATCCCTGCACCGACGGCAAGCACACGTCTACTGTCGCAGCGAGTACGAAGGCGTCTACTTCAGTGCTAATGCCACTTCTCGGAGCGTACAGAGAGCCTAGGTTAGCAAAATGTTAGCAACTGATCACCAGAAACGCGGAAACCCCTGTACACAGGGTTTTCTTTTAGCCCCAACGGGATTCGAATCCGTTAGGCGAGCATTTCTTTCGCGCAGCTTCGCGTCGCCAGCGCTTGTGGGACGGGTGTTTCCGGCCCACGGTCACGCAGCTTCGCGAACCTTCGGAGGCCTTGCGGTAGCCATCGATGGCAACCGAATGGCAACCGCACCTTCGATCGACGCTGCCCGCCGCGCGCGGCTCGTGTCGAGTCTCGACACGCTCGCGTGGTTCACGAGCGTCGCGACAGGCGCACGCAATCGCCTCGCTCTCGTACCGGCGCACGAGCCGATCGCACCCGCCGATCTCGACGATGCGCAATACATCGCGAACGCTCTGCTGCGTCTGCCCGAAGGCGCGCAGGAGGCCGCAGACGAGGTTCTGGGCGCGGTGCGCGATCTGCGTAGCCTGCGACTGGTTTCAATCGCTGGAGGCCGCTCATGACGCCGGAGCGTCCGCTCCAGCGGTTCGCGCGCTGCGACGCTAACGAGGGCGTACGAGAAACGAAAGAGACCCGCTCGTGCGGGCTGCGTGTCGGCACCTAGACGGCCGCGCGGTGCCGCGCGGGAAGACGCACGCCGATTGGGACGCCGGCCAGGTAGTGACGAGCCGGCGCACTCGCTTCATGCCGACCACCGCGATCGGCGACGCTCCGCGTGACGTACTCACCACCGCCGTGCCCGCGCAGCAGATCAAGCACAATCGCCGCCTTGCGAATCTTGTACTCCCTCCAGCCGATGAGCGCTCCGCATCCACTTGCGCCGCGTTCAAATGACGACGCACAGACCGCGATCTTGCCACGCGCGGCCTCTCGCTTCCGGTAGTGCCCGCCGTTACAACCGTCGCACGCCGGATAGATGCGCAGCCACAACGAGCCGACCGCATGCGCGAGCTCAGAGTCTGCTACCCGCGCGTTGCGAGCCAGGGCCAGCATCCGCATGCGCCGCAGCGCATGGCTGTCCCGCGCAGACCAGCGCCCCGCCCGCCGCATCGAGCGCGCCGCTTTCCGCTCGTCGTCGACCTCCCGCGCGTCAGCGCCGGCCGCAAGCGCCAGCTTCGCATCGACCGCGTCGCGCACGGGACGCGGCACGACGGACCCCGCCGCCGCCTCGATCCGCTCCAGCGTGAACGGCTCGACGGCGACCGCCGCAGCCGGTACCGCCGACGTCCGCCGCGCTACCCACGCCACGGGCCAGCCCCCCGCGCCCGGGCCCCGCACAAGGTACGGGCCCCCACACCGATCCCGGATTTTTTCCCAGGTTTTGCCGCGCACCCATGTCGTCGATGATAACGCACGCGGTGAACGCCAAGCATCAACGCAGCGGGCTATGGCATGCGGGAATGGGAGACTGCGAGCCGCGTAGCACGCGCAACAACGCTGCTGCGGGCGACGCCTTTTCGTCGAGGAGAAGAGAGCGAGAAGAGATACGAGAGTTGGGAATGCCTTTCGGTCGTCGACGGGGCCGTGCGGGCCCTCGAAAGGCCTCGAAATCGTTTGTGGTTCCCATATTCCCGCGCAGTAGAGGCGGAGCACGAAACGTCCGAGCGAGAAATCGCCGGAAACCCTATAACGACGGGCTTTATTCGGGGTCCCGACTTTTTGTGGTTCCGGAGCCGAAAATCGAATGCTCGGGAACTAGAAACCGGCATCGCCGACGAGGTCCTTGCCGTCGCCGGCAGCTTGCGGCTCAGCCTCGGACTTCATGGGTTGCTGAAGATGTCGTGAACGCCGATCCGTCGCCAGATGACGTGAGCTTCTCCTCTTCGCCTCTCCGGACCATAGGTAAAAGTCGCGCGACCGTCTCGGTCCCAGGTAAACTCGTAGATCTTCCCGGGAACGTCGGTTAGCTGTCGCACACGAAGAGAAGCGCGAGGTTTCCCATCGCGCTTCAAATCCTCGACGAATTCGGTGACAGCACGCTTAAAGCGCTGCCGCTGTTCGGGTGTCAGGTCGTCGTGATCGCGCCCAAAACGGGCTGTTTTCTCAAACGTCGGCACTCCCTCAGAGCGAGTCGAGGAAGTCCTCGGCGGTGTCGTAGTAAGTTGTCCGGCCTTCGCTAATATCGCGATCAGCTTCACGCTCACCGATTTGCCAAGCCGGCTCCCAGAACCACGAGTTGGCGGGAATCGTCTCTGCGTTTTGCGGACCAGCGACGTACGGTCCGGTCGCAAATCCTGCTGTCTTCGTGGAGCTGAGCGCTCCGGCGGATGGTAGTAGCGCGGTCGTCATTGCGGGTTTCCTTTCACCACATTGAACGCCTACGGAACATTCGGCGGTTTCTGGACTCGATGGATCATAAACTCGGTCTCCCCGACGGATGTGCCCGAGACATATAGCCGGACAAAGAACGTACCCGGTTCCTCGACTTCGTACTTCGGAGCGATTGCTTGGATCGGCGTAAAGGTATTCACGCGGCGTATCTGAGACGTAAAGGGAGCATCAGGCCCTGGGATGCGGCCAACTTCGTCGCCCCGCGGGTCGACTACCGCCCACTCGGTCGAGTAGACCGTTTTCGGCCGGCCTCCGACAAGCATACAGACGGCGAAGTGCGGCGGCAACGGTCCTGGGAACTGCCACGTATAGACGTCTGACCCGACTTCGATCAGGTTGAGTCCATTGGAAAGCGTCGGGAGCGCCATTTGGCAGACGAGGAACGCGAAAGCCCTCGGGTGATCCTCGCCAGACTCCACAGCCGCGGCGTTTCTACCTGGGGGGGGCGCGTCCTGTCCGGTGAAATCGACTAACGCGGCTCCTGAACGTTAATGCCGGTGCTCCCTTGGAGCGCATCATGCCCGAGGTTTGCGGAGTTCACTTCTTGGCGTAGTAGCCGCCGAGCAACGCGGAGAGGAGGTCTTGGCCGGCTGACTCCCCGGCTTGGCCCGGTTCGCCCGATACCGCTCCGTAGGCGCTCCGCAAGAGTTGAGCACCCGGGACGGCTCCCAGAAGCGCTTCGAGCGTTGACTTGCCGGCGGCCACTCCGGCCCCGGGCTTTTGGCGAATGAGCGCTCCCAATGGCGAATACGGGTTTTGAATATCGACGAGTTTGCCCAGCGTCGGAGCGCTGGTGAAGTACTTGACCGGGTTGTCCATCATTTTCAGGAACGCGGCGGTCGGCGTTGAGAGATGATAGTGCGGATCGCCGTCGGGAGTCGGCTCGGTGTCGTCGCTATCGGGCGTCATGCCCAGGGCATGCTCGCCGGTCGTGATGCGTCCGGGATTGTCTCGCAGCGTCCGCAGCCCTGAACCGATCGCCGTTTGCGTATGGAAGCGCGGGAACTGCGAGGCGGGGAGCAGGTTGAGAAACTTCGTCATTCCCGTCGACGGATCGCTGCCGAGCGCGCGGTGAATGCCGCGCACGGAGTCTTCAGCGGTCTTTCCGCGCGCAAGGTCCTTCGCGAGCATCTCGGCGCGCAGGCCCGACTCCGTGGCGTTGAGCGTCTTCTCTTGCAGCGCATTGAGCATGCGCGCGCCGGCGCGGAGCGGGGCGAATTTATTGGCCTCGCTATAGAGCGGTGCGTATTGGTTGTGCGCGCCGTGCTCCTCGAGTGTGTCGAGCAGTGCCTTCGTCTTGGGCCCCGCTTTGCCGAGCGCAATGGGAGCGGCGCGCAAGAGTCCGCGAGCGGCGACGCCGGGGCCTTGCGCGTTATAGGCGAGGTTCGTGAGGTTGGCCATGTGCGCGCCCGGCAGCGCAAGGAACGCCGCTTTGAGCTTTTCGTTACCCACGCCAATGAGTTTTCCGAGTGCACTTCGTTCCAGGGCATTCGGTTGCGGCTCAAGCGCCTTCGCGAGCGCCTCGCGCGCCTCGTCGGCCCGAGCGGGGTCCTTGAAGAACGCGTCGTGCCCGCGTACTTTGTCGAGCACTTGCCGTGTAGCGCCGGTGATGCCGTCGGGAAGCAAGTGTTTTTCTTGCAAGCTCTGGCGCATCTCCGCCCGCGTCTTGGAGAAGCGCGCTTTGTCGAGCGCATCACGGAACGCGGCCGGATCGGCTTTGGCGACGTCGGTCGGCGCGACGCCGTACTTGTCCATCAGCGCCTTCACGGGGTCGGGCGTCTGGCCCGCGCGGATTGGCGCTTGGTGCGCGGCGATGATGCGATCGTCGGCGACCTTCGTGCGCTGCGCCGCCGCGCCGTGAGTGTTCGACGTACGATCGATCGCGTTCTGGCCGTGCTCAGTAAAGAGCGCCGTTTCGTGGTGCGGATCAAAGAACTCGCCGACCTTTTCGGCCCCGGCCTTCACGCCGGGAATCTTCGCCAGCGTCTCGCCGACGTGCAAACCACGGTTCGCCATGCCGAGCGCCCGGCTGCCGAGCTTCACGACGTCGGCGCCGGGAACGTAGGTCATGGGGTCCGTGACGGTGTCGATCCCAAAATCGGTCACGCCCTTGAGCCACTGCGGCGCCTTGTCGTAGCCCGCTTCTCCCAGGTGTAAGCGGTCCCGAATATCGGCGCGGTTGGAGTCGTCGCCGGCACCGGTCGTGGCGGAAAGACCGTGCCCGGCGAGCAGCGACTTCGCCGCGCGGCCGGGCGCATTGACGGCGTTCATCACCGCCCGCCCCGGATGCGCGACCACATCGCCGAGCGCGCTTCCGACGGCGCCCGCGGCGGCTTGCGCGTCGTGCGTCAAGCCATGCCAGAGGCCGCCGCCGGTCGACGTCGCTTCCGGCGAACGAGCCGCAGGCGCACCGCCCCACAGACCGCCACCACCGCTCGGCGCCGCTTCGGTCGTGGGCGCCGCGCTGCCATCTCCCCAGAGTCCCATTACAGACCGCCGAGAATTTTCGTGACGTAGTTCGGATCGGCGCCCGGAAGCATGAGCGCGCGCATGCCGTACTTCGCGACGTTGCCGGGACCGGCGTTATACGCGGCGAGCGCGAGCGGCCACGAACCGAACGCTTTGAATTGCTTCGCGAGATACGCGAGGCCGCCGTTGATGTTCTGGATCGGATCGCGCCGATCGGTCACGCCGACTTCCGCTGCCGCTGCGGGTTCGAGTTGCAGTAGGCCGACCGCTCCCGCATTCGAGACGGCGCCCGCGTTGCCGCCGCTTTCGTCGCCCATGAGGCGCAACGCGATCTGCGGCGGAACGCCGTGCTGCGCGGCCGCCTTAAGGAGCGGTGCTCGAAAAGGGCTGTTGCCCTGGCTTCCTCCGGACGACTGTCCTCCGCGCAGATCGAGCGCCCCGCCCGTACCGCCGGGAATTGCGGCCACGCCACCACCGGGCATGCCACGCTGAGCCGCCTTGATCGCAAGGACCGTCTGTCGCTTCTGCGCGAGCGAGAGTTGCGGGTTGTTCTCCGTCTGCTTGATGAGTGCCGCGGTGTACTCCGCCGGCGACGCCGTTTTCAGCTCGGGCGGCATCGACGGGTCGGTGCGCTTCGCCGGATTCCCGATCGCATCGATCTCGTCGGCGAGCGAGGCCTGGAAATCGGACGGTGACATCGGCTCGACGGGAGGCGCCACGGGATTGCCGGTCTTGTCGACGTAGCCCCTGCCGTCCGCGCTCTTGGTAATCTTGCCACCCGCGACGGCCTTCTGGAAGTCGCTGTTCTTGCGGCCGTACGATTGCAGGGCCGCGTGATAGTCTTGATCGGCCGTCTTGTCCCCCGCCGACATGTTCTTCGCGTTCGACGCGCCGAGCTCGCTTTGGAACATCTGCGGTGCGTACAGATTGCGGGTCGCGTCGTACTGGTTCGTGATGGCACGGCCCTGGTTCTCGAGTCCCTGGCCCTGCAACTCGCCTGGCAACGTCAGCTCTCCGCGCTGCGTCTCGAACTGCCGCGCCGTCGTTCCGGCCTGCGTCGAGGCGACGTCGGCCACGCCTTTCTGCAGATCGACTTGTTGCGCCGCCTCGCCGTACTTGCGCGTCAGATACGCCTTGAACTGGTTGTCGGAGAGTTCGGCCTGCGCGAGCTTGTGACGGTCGGCGGCGGTGACGAGTTCGCCATTGGCGAGCTTGAGCTGGATTTGCGCTGCCGCCGTCTTGAGCGGTTCCATCTTCTGCTCATACGCGTGCTGCTCTTGAGTGATTGCATCGCTTTGCTTCTGCGAGGAAATGCTCTGCTGTGTTTGCGCATGCCGATCGGCGGCCTCGCCCTGCTGCAGCCCGAAGGCGCGGTCCGCATTGGAGTCGGTGCGCTGGTCGCGCGAGGTGCGGTACGCCTCGGCCTTGGCTTGCAGCTCGTTCTGGCGTTTCTGACCCGCCCACGCGCCGATCGCTTCAGAAGCGGCGGTCATCGGGTCAAAGGTGTTGATCGTCGGCATGTGAGCAGTCTATCCTTTCGTCGAGCGTTGTACTGCGGGATGACCTTCGCGCTCGAGCGCGCGGAAGAGGTCGCTGAGCTCGCGCGGGAACTCGCGTCGACGCTCGGCCGGGGCGATACGCACGGCCGTCCCGGTCACGACGACCCGCAGCCCATGCGCCTGGAGCTTGGCGACGATATCGTCGACGCTCGGCTTGCGTGGCTTGCGGCGCCCAAGGGTCACGGGCTTGCGCTTCACGACGGCTCTTTCGGCGGTGGCTTATGCTCGCGTAGAGACGCAACAAGGTCGTCTTCGCGGTCGTGCAGCTCGTGTAGGAGCGCGATGGCCGCGGTCAGGTCGCGCAGCCGGAGGCCGACGTAGATGCCGCCGAGGTCGACGTTGCCGGCGTCCCAGTGATTGAACGACAGCACGTTCTCGCAATCGGCGAGAAGCTCGGAGAGTGCGCGCTTCATGACGCCGCCTTCGCGCAGCACGTCTCGCACATCCCTTCGGCGACCTCGAGGGCACGCGCGCGGCCCATCTTCATGAAGGCAGATAGCGACATGACGACCGCTGTCCCCGCGTCGTCGCACAGGCAACGAACGATGATCTCGTTCGTGCCGAGCGCGTCGTACGAAGTGCGCGGCTTCACGACCCCGCCTCCCCGCCTCGAAAGTAGGCGTCAAACTCGCCCTGCGAAGCCTCGGCGTCGTCGAAGCCGGATGCCTCGGCATTTGTGGTTCCGGTGGTTCCGGTGGTTCCCTGAATTGGGGTGTCAGGGGCCTCGTTTCTGGTTCCCGACCCCTCCGCTGACGTAAAGGGTCCGGGCGCGAATAAACCCTTATGTGGCAAGGGTTTGCCATTTCCGGTTTCTGGTTCCCCGTATATCACGGGGATACCGGAACCAGAAACGGTTTCGGCGCTCAAAACCTCGGCGGAAAGCGGCGTTCCGGGCAGCGCATAGAGGTACGGATCGCCGCGCTTCCCGGCGCCAATGCGGGCGAGTCGACCGTCGTCGATGACCTGCTGCAGCGCTGCGTTCTTCGTCTGCTTGCGCGCTTCGATGTCTTCGAGGATATCGCCACGCTCGAGCCATCCCTTCGCGGCCGAGGCAACGCTTACGATGCTCGTCTCGCACTCCGCGCGATCGACGTCTGCCCGTGCGCCGGCGGCAGTGAGCAACTTTGTGTGCGGGTCGAGGGCGATGACCGTCTCTTCGATGTTCTCGTAGTAGCGTTGCGAGGTCTTCATGGTGCGACGCCCCTCGGCGCCCTTTGAAAGCGTGATGAGCGCATCGACGAAACCGTAAAGCGCAGTCGACCCGAGGCCGCCGTCGCCGTCGTCGCCGCCTTCATTCTTCTTTTTCGCGTGGTGCGCGAGTACAAGCGTCGCGTTGAACGTCTGCGCGATTTCCACCAGCGGCTCGCTCGCATTCGTCACCGCCGCGTAGTCGTTCATGTCCTTGAGCCGCGCCAGGCGTTGAAGCGTATCGACGATGATGAGGACGGGCTTATACTTTGCGGCGTTCTCGCGAAGCCAATGCATCGCGTCCTGCGGAGCCTGGCCGACGAAGAAGTGAATCGGATCATCCTGCGTGACGCCCATCGCACGGATTACGCGGCGCCACTCGGTGCGATTTCCCTCGAGCGCGACGTAGAGCACGACGCCCTGTTTCACCGGTCGGCCCAAAATGAAGAGCCTCGAGCCACTGCAAGAGCGAGATTGAGCTGCCACGACGTCTTGCCGACCTTTGGCTTCGCCGCAACCATCGCCGTTGAGCCGAGGCCGAGGAGCCCGTCGACGAGCGCCGGCACCTCTTCGTCTGACTCGGCGAGGAGCTCGCCGGCACTGACGAATGCCGCCACCTTGGGAGCGGTCCTTGGGCCCGTTTCGAGCCCATGCGGTAATGTCATCGGCAAGGGTGGCGTCACTCGAGGAACGGCCGCAATGAGCGCGCGGAACTCATCGAAGCTGTGGTTTTCCGCGAGCCAGTCGTCAATATCGAGGCCATCGTTGCCGGCCGGATAGAGATCGACGATGCGCACCGTCGCGTTGGGATATGCCGCGGCAATCGCTTCGGCGCGTTCCTTCGCAGCTTTGCGGCCGGGTGCGTCGCTATCGGCGAGCACAACGAACTCTTTGCCGCCGCGGAGCTGCTCGAGATGCTCGGCCGTCAGCTTCGCGTTCGCGCCTCCGGCGATAGTCGTTACCGCGGCCCCGGCCTTCGCGCCGCGCAGTGCGGTCGCAAGGGCGTCTGCCTTTCGCTCGCCCTCGACGATGAAGACGACCTGGGCGTGGCCGATGCGGGCACGTAGCTCCGGCAGTCGATACAGCGGGAGCCTGCGGCCATCGAGGCCTTTGATGTACGTGCCGCGCTCGTAGCGGTGCTGCACGAACGACTTCGTGCCGTCGGATCGGCCGTGACGGTCGACGCACCCAACGGGCTCGCCGGCTTCGTCGACGTAGATAAAACGCTCGGGCTGCGGTGGCGCCATCATCGCACGCGCTCCTCGAGCCAGCGCGCGGCCTCGCGCCGATCGGTCGCATAACCGAGGCGGATGATCAGATCGGCGACGCCGCCTCGGCCGCAGCCCGCGAAGCAAGTCCAACCAGTCGCACTCGCGCCAACGACCTTGAAGCTCGGCGAATGATCGTCGTGTAGGGGGCATCGGATGCAGCGGTCGAGGTTCGTGGGCGGCGCGATGCCTGCGGCGCGCAGCACGTCGATCACCGTGGCGCGTGCGAAGACGCTACCGCCGTTCACGAGCGCTCCTCTTGATCGAAAAAGGCGCCGAGGATCGCGGCAGCCAGCGCGTCGTCCAGGCGGTACGAACGCTCGAACGCGCCGGTTTGCTGGCGGGAAGACTCGTCCCGTCAGCATCGCGCGCCGCTCCCACTTCGGGCGGCGCGTTTTTCATTGGGCCGTAGCTCCGGCGACGAAATCGTTGATCGACTCGCTTGAGTAACGCAGTGAACGCCCGACGCGGATCGCGCGCAGGCGACCTTGGCGAACGTACTCGCGAACCTGCGCTTCTGAACAACCGAGAAAGTGAGCTACGTCTGCCGTGCCGGCGAGCCGCGGGAGCCGCGGGGAACGCTCTTCGAGAGAAACCATTTGTGCCTCCGTAACATTGTCGGCGAATAGCCGTCTGACCGATGTTACGCCATCTTGCGTTTACAACGTAAGACAACTATAATAAACTCATGTGTGTCTACCCCGATTGGAGCTATTGATGCCGACGACTGGCGCCGCGCTTTCGGCCGCAGACCGCGCGGCGTTTGGCGCGTGGCTCGAAGCTCGTCGCGTCCGAGCGGGTCGATCGAAGAACCACGTATTGCGCAAGGCGGGAATCCCTATCGAGCGCTTCAACAGCTACGTCGAGGGTGGCGTGATTCCAGGCGCGGCCACCCTTGCGCGAATCGCCGAAGCTCTGGACATCCCGTGGCCGATCGCATTCTGGCGTGCCGGGTATTTGCGCGAGGTTCTCGCAGGCATCGATCGCATTGCAGAAACCCTTGCCGCAAAACGCGGCAAGATGGGCCTCGCGGCCAGGGCAGCCCTTGTCGACTTCGCGCTACGCGCTTTCCCTCGACGCGACGCCGACACGAGCATTCCGATGCGCGCCGATTCTTCAGACGCACAAGATGCCGCCGTGCGATGCCTCGACGTATTGTCGTTCGACGAAGTGTTCGCGAGAGGCGAACCGCTCCGCTTGCACCCGATGCTCGCGCGCGCGGCTGATGCGCTGCTCGACGACGTGGCGCCGATCGAGATCCGCCGGTTCGTCGCCGGCGAGTACGTCAACGCGTGGGCAGACGCGTACAATTACGGGCTCGCCTGCGCCGCGCGCGCGGGCGAGCTGCACGACCCGGGTGTCCCGACCGCGATTATGGCGCGGCTCGTCCTCGACGACCAACCGAAAGGCGCATAACAATGGCGATCTATAAGCGCAAATCCGGACGTTACGCCGTGCTCATCGACATCGATCGCGGCGCGGACGGTAAGCGGCAGCGGCGGCCGCTCGGAACGTTCCGCACCCGCAAAGAAGCCGAGCGCGCAGAACGCGACGCGCTCGCCGCTCGCGACCGCGGCATCGACATTGCGCCAGATCGCGTGACCGTGCGCGAGCTGCTCGACCGCTACGTGCGCGATCGGCGCGCGCTTGGCCGTGGCGACGTGACGGTCGACCGCTACCAGGAGCTCGCCGATCGCAACATCGTCCCGCACATCGGCGCGATCCCAGTCGCGAAGCTCCGGCCGGCGCACGTCTCCGAGCTGCTCGCGACTCTTCGCTCGCACGGCAGCGCCAAAGGCACGCCGCTTTCAGCGAAGACGGTGAAGCACGTATTCTCTCTGCTCAAGGCGGCACTAACGTGGGCCGTGCGGCATGAACTCGTCGGGCGCAACGTTGCCGACGCCGTGACGCCACCGCAGGTCCGCCGCTCGGAAGCGACTGCGCTGTCGGTCGACGAGGCGCAGCGGATCATCGCCGGAGCCGACGGTGGCCGCTGGGGCCCGTTCATGCGCCTTGCGATCGCGACTGGCGCGCGCCGGGGCGAATTGCTAGCGCTACGCTGGAGCGACGTTGACCTTGTCGCGGGCACCGTCACGATCCGCGCGTCGCTCTCGGACGCAAAGAGCGGCGTCGTCGAGAAGGGCACGAAGACCGATCGCGTGCGCGTCGTCGCTCTCGCGGCAACCGCGGTCGAAGCGCTTCGCCGTCAGCGCGTATTGCAAGGGCAAGATCACCTCGCGCTCGGTGGCGAGCTCCGACCCAACGGATGCATCGTCGGCGGCGCTTTCAACGACACCGGGCATGTCTTTCAAACGGCGCTCGGTGGCACGATTCGCCCGCGGCGTGCGACGGAAGTGTTCCGCGAGATCGCCGAGCGCGTCGGCATCTCGACGACACGCTTGCACGCACTTCGGCACACGGCCGTCTCGTGGCTCATCTCCGCCGGTGTCGACGTGCGCACCGCGGCGTCGATCGCAGGACACGCGAGTCCGTCCGTGACCCTGGGCATTTACTCGCACCTCGTCCTCGGCGCTCAAGCGAAGGCCGTCACCGCAATCGACGACCGCCTCGCAACGCCGCTCACTGACCGAAAGGAGGCAAAGTGAAAAGCGCTCTTTTTACGACGTACGGCAACCGAATGGCAACCGTCGCGCCGAAGCGCATCAAAAAAGCCCGTGGTTACAGGCTTCTCTGGTAGCCCCAACGGGATTCGAACCCGTGTTACCGCCGTGAGAGGGCGGCGTCCTAGGCCTCTAGACGATAGGGCCGGAGTGGCTCCCGGTCATGGATTCGAACCACAGTTCCTCGGGTCAG
>JAABUQ010010545.1_pt1 | contig 12062 bp, 13 predicted proteins | sample 5560001 | NCBI WGS metagenome assembly JAABUQ01 (sample SAMN10711888, study PRJNA513371) | rock metagenome | isolation source: Antarctica rocks | place: Antarctica: Victoria Land, Finger Mt nord | collected 2015-12-18
ATCATCGAGACCGACCTTGGCGAGCGCATCCAGCAGCTCGACAACGAGGCGCCCAGCCACGTCGTCGTGCCGGCCGTCCACAAGCTCCGCTCCGACGTGGCGCAGGTGTTCGCCGACAAGCTCGGCTCGGATGCCGACAACGACGACCCGAAGTACCTGGCCGAGCAGCAGCGCGAGGCGACACGGCCACTGATTCTGTCGGCGGACGCGGGCATGACCGGGTGCAACTTTGCGGTCGCCGAGACCGGCACGGTCGTGGTCTGCACCAACGAGGGCAACGCCGACCTGTCCGCCAACACGCCGCCGCTGCACATCGTCTCGTGCGGGATCGAGAAGCTCGTGCCCCGGCTGGACCACCTGGCCGTGTTGGTGCGGCTGCTGTCCCGTTCGGCGCTGGGCTCGCCGATGACGCAATACACGTCGCACTTCTGCGGCCCGCGTAAGGGCGGCGAGATGCACGTGGTACTGGTCGATAACGGTCGCTCCGAGCGGCTGGGCATGGAGCAGTTCTGGTCGTCGCTGAAATGCATCCGCTGCGGCGCCTGCATGAACACCTGCCCGGTGTTCCGGCGCAGCGGGGGGCTGAGTTACGGCGCCACCTACGCCGGGCCGATCGGCGTCATCCTCGACCCTACCTTCAGCGCCCGCAAATACAGCAAGATCGTGTTCTCCTCGACGCTGAACGGCAGTTGCACGAACGTCTGCCCGGTCAAGATCAACATCCACGAGCAGATCGCGGCCTGGCGCAAGGTGATGAGCGAGACGCACGAGCTGCCGTTGATGAAGAAAGCGATGATGAAGGCGGCCGGCGTCCTGCTGGCCAGCCCGGCGCTCTACCGGGCCGCATTGCCCCTGGCGGACAGCGCGCTGCGCATCCTCCCGCGCTGGGTGATCTACAACCGGCTCAATACCTGGGGCCGGGGGCGGGAGGTCCCGCACGCGCCCAAGCAGACCTTCCACCAGTGGTATGCCGAGAACCGCCAAAAGCATGGGTAGAACAAGCCATGAGCGCACGCGATGACATCCTGGCCGCGGTGCGGGCGCACGCCCCCAAGCTGGACCGCCCGGAACCGTTGGTGCCGCTGTTCGATGACAACTCGCCCGATGACCTGCTGACGGCATTCGGGACCATGCTGGAGAAGATGGGAGGCGAGTTCCTGCGGCCTGGCGCCAGCGACGCGCTCGCCCCCGTGCGCGCCAAGCTGGCCGGCGCCAAGCTTGTCTGCTCTCGGGTGCCCGAAGTCGAAGGCAACCGGACCATCGGCCCCAACACCAAGCCGGCAGACCTGGCCGATGTGGACTATGGCGTCGTGCGCGCCGCGTTCGCCGTCGCGGAGACCGGGTCGGTTTGCTTGACCGACGAATGCCTCGGCGTCAACACGATCGGCTACCTGCCGCAGCACCTGATCGTGCTGCTCGACCCGGCGGACATCGTGCCCAACATCCACCACGCCTATCGCCGCCCGGAATGGCGCCAAACCCATTACGCGGTATTCCAGACCGGCCCGTCCGCGACGGCCGACATCGAGGGCGTGCTGATCCACGGTGCCCAGGGCGTCCGTTCGCTTTCGGTTCTGATGATGCCAAGACCGGCGACGTGAGCGATCCACTACGCCCATGGCGCCGGAGCGGCAGGCCACGCCTTGCCGCGGAGATGACGGCCCAGGCCGTCACGGTCGCCGAAATGATCCAATCTCAACCGATGTACCATGGGAACCAGGCATGAGCTCAACCGGACAGGGCAACCGCCCCGTTGCCCCGATATCGGGGCAACGGGGCGCCGAGATCGTCGGCCCTCGCAACCCGGCGCGGGAGGCCCAGGACACCTTCACCCTTCGGCCCCCTGCTACCGATAAAGGCAGCATGCCGAACCTGAAATGGTCGTTCGCCGACAGCCACATGCGCCTCGAGGAGGGGGGCTGGGCTCGGCAGGCAACGATCCGGGAGCTGCCCGTCGCCAAGGAGATGGCGGCCGTCAACATGCGGCTTAGGACAAACGTCGCGCGCGAGATGCACTGGCACAAGGAGGCCGAGTGGTCCTACGTCATTAAGGGCAAGGCCCGCCTCACGGCGGTTGATCAAGAGGGCCGTACCTTCATCGCCGACGTTGCGGAAGGAGACCTCTGGTTCTTCCCGGGCGGCATCCCGCACTCCATCCAAGGCCTGCAGAGCGACGTCGACGGAGTCGAGTTCCTGCTCGTTTTCGATGACGGCGCGTTCTCCGAAGACTCGACCTTTCTCATCACGGATTGGCTGGCCCACACGCCGCAGGACATCCTGGCGAAGAACTTCCGCGTGACCGAAACCGAGCTCGCCGGCCTGCCGTCCAAGGAGCTCTACATCTTCCCGGCCGCCGCCCCCGTTCCCTTCGCGGAGGACACCATGGCCGGAGCCGGACCCGTTCCGCAGAGCTTCGTCTACCGCCTTATGGCGCAGGAGGCGAACCGTATGCCGGGCGGGTCGGTCCGCATCGCCGACGAGCGGGTGTTTCCGGCAACCACGATGTCCGCGACACTCGTCGAGCTGGAACCCGGTGGACTGCGTGAGCTACATTGGCATCCGAACGGTGACGAGTGGCAATACTACATCGAGGGCGAGGGCCGCATGACGGTCTTCGGAGCCGAGTCTAAGGCGCGCACTTTCGACTACCGCGCTGGCGACGTCGGCTACGTGCCTTACGCAATGGGCCACTATATCGAAAATACTGGGCAGGAACCCCTGCGCTTCCTCGAGGTATTCCGCTCGGGCCGCTATGCCGACGTGTCGCTGAACCAGTGGATGAAGCTAACGCCTCCGGAGCTGGTCCGGTCGCACCTCAATATCGGCCAGTTGGTGCTCGATAGCCTGTCCAAGGACAAGCACCCTGTACTCCCGCCAGGGCCGCAGCCTACGGGAGGGGTCTGAGCCGTGCAGTCCATGGCCACACAGGCGGGTGGGGCGCCATCGCAGCGCTTCCATGGCAAGGTCGCCCTTGTCTCGGGCGCGGCCCGGGGCATCGGCCGGGCAACTGCGGTGGCGCTGGCGCGCGAGGGCTGCAGCGTCGTGGGAATGGACATCGCGGGGCCGGTGAGCGACAGCCTGGAGGTCGTTCACGCGACCGAAGCCGAACTCGCCGAAACCGGCCGCCTGGTCGGCGGGCAGGGCGCGGGATGGCTCGCCCTGCACTTCGACCAACGCGATATTGCCACGATCCGCGAGGCGGCCAGGAAGGTCATGGCCGCCTTCGGCGGCCTCGACATCCTGTTCGCGAACGCGGGCGTGCAGGCGTTCAAGCCCCTGCTGGAGATGGCCGACGCCGACTGGCACACCCAGATCGACGTCAACCTGAACGGAACGGCGAACATGTTGCGCGTGTTTGCGCCGTTGCTGGTGGAGCGAGGCGGCGGGCGGGTCATCATCACCTCCTCGACGCAGGGAAGGCACGGCACGAAGTTCGGCTCGGCCTACTCGGCGTCCAAGTGGGGCCTCATCGGCTTGATGAAGTCGGCGGCCCTGGAACTGGGCGAGCACGGCATCACGGTAAACGCCGTCATCCCTGGGTTGATCGACACCCCGCTCACCCGGCACGAGCAGCGCTACCGGCAGGTGCTGGAGACGGCAGGCAAGACCCCGACCGGGGACGTGGCCAGGGACGAGGCCGCGGCCACGGCAGGCCTCATCGCCAAAACGCCCCTCGGCGTTCCCTGGATCGAGCCGGACGACGTGGCCCCGACCGTGGTGTTCCTGGCGTCCGACGATGCCCGCATGATCACTGGTGCCAGCTTCGAGGTCACGGGCGGGGACAGTGCCAACCTCCCCTGACTGCAGGGTGTCCGCCGGGGCCGCTTCCCTATCGCCGCCAGCTTGGCACCCCTTGGCGGACCGGCCGGTGCATGTGTCTTGTCTTGGCGGGGTGCCGATTGCGGGCGACACTGCGGCCAAATCCACCGGGCGTGATCGACCGGTCCGACGTTGGTCGGCAACAACACGCCCATCTTCTTTATCGGGCCGCGCGTCTGGTTTGTACGGTGTACTGACATAAGCGTGGTGCTGGAGGGCGCGATCCGCGATGGGCTCGGCAAGCTCGATCCGGCGTTCGGCTATGCCGAGCGGTTCGATGAGGCGACCGGTGGCTATGGGGGGTTGGCGTGGGCCAAGACGCCCCCGAGCTGTTCTCCTCGACCGGGCTTCTGGTGAGATCCGATGTGGCCCTCGCCCAGTCGCGGCCGGCCGCTACGACGGCGGCGACTGATGAGGTATCCCCGGGCGCGGACTCGTCGGTAATCGGTACTGCAGCGGAAGGTGGTGCCGCAGGGGAAACCGCCCTCAAGCCGCGTAAGCCCCAGCGGTTCTACGGCTCGGTCGAACTCGATCTCGACCGTCCCGTGAAGTCGTTCGATGCGGTGCTGAACGCTGTCGTGCTCGAACTCCAGCGGACGCCAGGCGCCAAGCTGAAGATCACCTTCGAAATCGAAGCACAAGCTACCGATGGCTTCGACGACAATGATGTCGGCGTTATCCGCGACAACGCCAAGCAGCTCAAGTTTCGGTCGGAATCGACCGGATTCGAGTAGCGGATCCATCCGGCACTTGGAGCGGCACCGGATTCAAAAGAGCTGTGTCCAAGGCCGCACAGGAGCCGCGTCAGTTCACTCCGCCCGGCGCCGGACATGACAGCCAGATCGAAATATGGGGCTGTCCCTGCGCCCAGCTACGCCAGAGTTCGATTTGGTACTCGAGGCTGTGCTTACCCCCTGCTTACCCGGCGACGCGGCATCAAGTTCAGGTAAGCGAGCCAACAAGGGCTATGTCATTGTAAAATCTGGAGCGGGCGAAGGGATTCGAACCCTCGACCCCAACCTTGGCAAGGTTGTGCTCTACCCCTGAGCTACGCCCGCGCTCTGTGCGATGCGGGTTTCTATGACGTTCCCCGGACCGGCGCAAGAGGCGGGGATATGCAAAAGCCGCAGCAGAAGACGCTTGCGGGACAGGCCGCGGACGACAATCTTAGGGGCTGACCGGCAGACCAGGACCGCCCATCCCATGGATTACATCATCGGCCAGAACAAGGCTGCTCCCGCCGCGGCACCGAAGTCATCCCAGGTAGCGCCTAGGGAGAGTGGTCCGGGCGCGCCACCGAACGGCAGCGGCGCGATCATCATGGACGTCGATCAGCGCAACTTCATGGCCGAGGTCATCGAGGCCTCCAAGACGGTGCCGGTGCTGGTCGATTTCTGGGCCACCTGGTGCGGGCCCTGCAAGCAGCTCACCCCGGCGCTGGAGAAGGTCACCCGCGCCGCCGAAGGGCGGATCAAGTTGGTCAAGGTCGATATCGACGCCAACCGCGCCCTGGTCGGCCAGTTGACCCAGCTCGGCCTGCCGCTGCAATCGGTGCCCACCGTCGCGGCATTCTGGCAGGGTCAGATCCTCGACCTGTTCCAGGGCGCGCTGCCGGAAAGCGAGATCAAGCGTTTCGTGGAGTCGCTGCTCAAGGCCGCCGGCGGCAGCATGCCATCAGCGGACACGCTGGCCGAGGCGCGCGCTGCCTTGGAAGCCGGCCAGGCCGACGAGGCCGCGGCATTGTTCAGCGAGACCCTGGAGCAAGAGCCGGAGAGTCCGGAAGCGTGGGGTGGTCTGGCGCGTGCTCTGCTCGCCCTCGGCGACGAGGAGCAGGCGCAGGCGGCCCTGGACCAGGTCCCGCCCAAGCTCGCCGACCATGCCGAAATCGCTGGCGCCCGTGCGGCCCTCGCCCTCGCCGCCGAGGGAAGGCGCGCGATGGACGGGCTGGACAGCGTACGCGCCCGCCTGGAGGCAGACGCCAACGATCATGCGGCGCGCTACGAGTTGGCCACGGGCCTGAACGCCGCCGGGCAACGACAGGAAGCTGCCGACATGTTGCTGGACCTGCTGCGGCGCGACCGCGAGTGGAACGACGGCGCCGCACGGCTACAGCTCATCAAGTTCTTCGAGGCCTGGGGCTTCGACGAGCCGGCGACGCTCACCTCGCGCCGACGCATGTCTGCCCTGCTGTTCAGCTGATCGCCATGATCGATCGGCCATTCGGCACCGGCTCGCTGCCGCGACTGCGGGAACTCTCCCTGTCCGATCTGGATGGCGACCTCCCGGTATTCCCGCTGCCCGGCGCCCTGCTGCTGCCGCGCGGGAGGCTGCCGTTGAACATCTTCGAGCCGCGCTACAGGGCCATGATCGACGATGCGTTGCGCTCGCGCCGGCTGATCGGGATGCTGCAGCCGCAGGGCGTCGAAGCCGATGACGAGGATGACGGCGACGAGGACGACGAGGATCCGCCGAGCACACCATCCGCCTTCGTGCTCGGCCGCGGGTCGTCTGCCATCGTGCGCGATACGCCAGCAGCGCTGTATCAGGTCGGTTGTGTGGGACGCCTGACCTCGTTCGTGGAGCGCGAGGATGGCACCTACGCGGTAACGCTGGCCGGCATCGCCCGCTTCCGGGTGCGTCGGGAACTCGAGATGGTGAGCGGCTACAGGCGGGTGATGGCGGACTCCACCGCCTTCGCCGACGACCTGATCGAGCCCGGGCCGGTCTCCTTCGATCGGGAGGCGTTGCTCGCCGCCCTGCGCCGGTTCTTCTCGCAGCGTGGCTTCGAGGCCCGCTGGGAGGCGATCGAGCAGATGGACGACGAGACCCTCATCATCACGCTCAGCATGATCTGCCCCTTCGCAGTGGCGGAAAAGCAGGCGCTGCTGGAGGCGCCGACGCTCTCGCAGCGGGCACGCACGCTGCTGGCCTTGCTGCAGATGGCCGGACATGAGACGGACGGCGGACGCAAGCCGCACGCCGTCTGAAGGTCCACCGCCATGCCCACGTCCGACAGCAGCCCGGCCGCTCCCGATACCTCCTTGGACGATACCGGGCCCACCCGCCCGGCGCCGGTCGACCCCCGGCTGCTGGAGATACTGGTCTGCCCGGTGACCAAGGGCGAGCTGATCTATGACCGTGACGCAGGCGAGCTGATCAGCCGCCAGGCCGGGCTCGCCTACCCGATCCGCGACGGCATCCCGATCATGCTTCCCGACGAGGCACGCTCCCTGGCGGATTAGCCCGGCGGCGCGTCAGCTGGCCGCCACACGGTGCGTGGGTGCGCCGACATTGGCGATCATCTCTCCGAACGGCCCGGCATTGCGCGCGGGCGCACGGTCCACGCCGGTGGTCGCCTTCAAGGGCAGGCGCGGGAACACCAGCTCGGCGAACCGGTAGCACTCCTCCAGGTGCGGATAGCCCGACAGGATGAAGCGATCGATGCCGAGCGCCATATACTCCTTCATGCGCGCCGCGACCTGGTCCGGGTCGCCGACCAGCGCCGTGCCGGCGCCGCCGCGCACCAGCCCGATGCCGGCCTACAGGTTGGGGCCGACCAGCAGCTTGTCCTTGGAGCCGCCATGCAGGCGGGCCATCCGACTCTGGCCGACGCTATCGAAACGGTTGAACGCCGCCTGCGCCCGGGCGATGTCGTCTTCGCTGACGTGCTGGATCAGCCGATCCGCCTCCGACCAGGCCTCCGCCTCGGTCTCGCGGACGATCACGTGCAGGCGGATGCCGAATGACAGGGTGCGGCCGCGCGCCGTCGCCAGCGCGCGCACCTGCTCGATCTTCTCGCCGACCGCCTCCGGCGGCTCGCCCCAGGTGAGGTAGACGTCGACGTGGTCGGCGGCGACGCGCTGGCCGATCTCCGACGAGCCCCCGAAATAGAGCGGCGGATGCGGCGCCTGCACCGGCGGGAACAACAGCTTGCCGCCCTTCGCGCGCAGGTGCTCGCCCTCGAAATCCACCGTGTCGCCGGCCAGCATGCGTCGCCAGATGGTCAGGTACTCGTCGGTCGCCTGGTAGCGCGCGGTGTGGTCGAGGAACACGCCGTCGCCCTCCAGCTCCGCCGGATCGCCGCCGGTCACCACGTTGACCAGCAGCCGGCCGCCGGAGAGCCGGTCGAAGGTGGAAGCCATGCGCGCCGTCATCGAGGGCTCCGATAGGCCCGGCCGCACCGCCACCAGGAAGCGCACGCGCTGGGTGAGCGGGATCATCGCCGACGCCACCACCCAGGAGTCTTCGCAGGACTTCCCGGTCGGCAGCAGCATGCCATAGTAGCCGAGTTCGTCCGCCGCGCGGGCGATCTGGCTGAGGTAGTTCAGGGTGACATGGCGCGCGCCAGTCTGCGAGCCGAGATAGCGGCCATCCCCGTGGGTCGGCAGGAACCACAGAACGTCGGCGGCGTCGGCAGCGTGAGACACGGCATGTCCCCTTCTTCGAACATGGATCTCGCCATAACCACTATAATATTTAGTGGTTACTGGATGTAAACGTGGCGTCCTTAGTGGTTCAATGCAACACACGACCCTAGGATGAGTTTCGATGACCATGCCGCTGACACGACGTGCCGCCCTGGCCGCCACGGCCGGGGGCGCCCTGCTGGCCGCCACGACCCGGTCGCGTGCGGCCGGCGGACGCTCGATCAGGATCGGCTACCAGCGCTACGGCACGCTCATCATCCTCAAGCACACCGGCTACCTGGATCAGGCGCTGGCCAGGACCGGCGACCGCGTCGAGTGGAGCGAGCACCCGGCGGGACCGCAGATGCTGCAGGCGATGGGCGCCGGGGCGCTGGATTTCGGTATCGCGGGCGACACTCCGCCGATCTTCGCCCAGGCGGCGAGTCGGCGCATCGTCTACGTGGCGCACGAGCCGCCGGCGCCGTTCGGGGAGGCGATCCTCGTGCCGAAGGGCAGCAGGATCGCCAGCGTCGCCGACCTGCGCGGCAAGACCGTCGCGCTGAACCGCGGCTCGAACGTGCACTGGCTGCTGGTGCGCGCGCTGCAGAAGGCGGGGATGGGCATGCATGACATCCGGCCGGTGTTCCTCGCACCCGCCGCGGGACGGCTGGCGTTCGATACCGGCCGGGTCGATGCCTGGACGATCTGGGACCCCTACCTCTCCTCGGTGCAAGCCGCCTCCAGCCCGATCGTGCTCGCTACGGCGGACGGGCTGGTGCAGAACCGGCAGTTCCTGCTCGCCGACCGCGCCTTCGCCGATGCGCATCCCGACCTCGTGGTCGAGACGCTGCGCCAGCTCGCCCTATCCGACCGGTGGGCGCAGGCGCACAAGGACCAGGTGAGCGCGTACCTGGCGGCGGATACCGGACTGCCGCTGCCGGTGGTACGCACCGCGATCGACCGGCTGAGCTTCGGCGTGTCGCCGATGACGCCGGACGTGGTGGCCGAGCAGCAGCAGATCGCCGATGCCTTCGCCCTCCAGCACCTGATCCTAGGCAAGCTAGACGTGAAGGACGCGGTCTGGACGCCGCCGCGCTGATCCGACGGAGCCCGTGCATCGCTGTCCACGGCCCTTCGCCGACTATTTCTAGCCGGGATTAACGTTTGATCCATCTCCCCGGGCCATGCTGTCGGCCGGCCGGGAGAAGGATCTCGCATGCACGATCAGGCGGCGGCGCTCGAGCGGCAGCATTGGCAGGGCTCGCGACGTCAGCTGGAGGCCGCCAGCGCCGATCCCGCGCTGCGCCGGCAGGCCAACCGGCTGCTCTGGGAGATCTGCCAGGTCCTGCACGACCCGGACGCCGCGATGACGCATCTGCGTGCGGCGATCGACGAGGACCCGCTGTTCACGCGCCAGCCCAGGGGCGGCCTTGCCAGTCCGCATCCGCCGATGCGTTCGGTGCTGGTGCTGGCGACGCCGGGCGACTTCCAGGCCAACCTGCCGCTCGATCGTCTGTTCGACGACAGCACCGCGCTGCACACGCTCTGGCTGCCGGATCCCGAAGCCGTGCTGCGCGATCCGGCATCGGCGATCCCGGCCGGTCTGCCGCCGATCGACTGCGTGTTCATCGCCATCGCGCAGGACGACCGTCAGACGGCGGCGCTGCGTGCGGCCGATGCACTGGCCGCGGCGCTCGGCGTGCCGACCATCAACCGCGGCGAGCGGATCGCGGCCCTGTCGCGCGCCGGGGCGGCCGCCCTGCTGCACGACCTGCCGAATACGCTGGTCCCCTCCCATCACCTGGTGCGACGGGGCGACGCGTCGCCGATCGCCTACCCGGTCATCATCCGCCCGCACGGCTCGCATGCGGGGCAGGGGTTGCGTCGCCTGGACGATGCCGAGGCGTTGGCCGCCTGCTACGCGGCCGACCAGGCGCCGTGGTTCACGGTGGCGCCGTTCGTGGACTACCGCAGCCAGGACGGCGCTTGGCGCAAGTACCGGGTGATCTTCGTAGGCGGCATGGCCTACCCGCTGCACCTGGCCATCCATGACGACTGGGCGGTGTGGTACTACAACGCGCGCATGCAGGGCTGCGAAGCCAAGCTGGCGGAAGAACGGCTGTTCATGGCGGACCTCGGAGCCGCGTTTCCCCCGCGCGCGCTGGCGGCGTTGCGGGAACTCTCCGGGCGGGTCGGGCTGGACTATTTCGGCCTCGATTGCAGCGTGATGCCGGACGGGCGGCTGCTGGTGTTCGAGATCGAGACCGGGATGATCGTGCAGGACCACCCGGGCCTGCACATCGGCCGCGCCGTCGAACGGCTGATCGACGGTCGCCTGGCACGCGCACGCGGGGCCTGACGCGACCTCCGCTCCCGCACTGCTGACGGCGACCGGTTGACCGGGCTCAGGCCGGGCGGCAGGCTCCGGCGCTCTCGTAGAACCGGGAGTGTTCATGCGCCTCTTCCGCGTCCCGCCGATCGCGGCGTTCGGAGCCGCCGCCTGCCTGCTACCGCTGCGGGCGGGTGCGATGGCGCCGGAGCATCCGCCGGTGGCGGAGGTCAGGCCGGTGACGGACACCTATTTCAGGACCCGGATCACCGACCCCTACCGCTGGATGGAGGGCAAGCCGCAGACGCAGTTCCTGGATTACCTGCATGCGGAGAACGACCATGCGCGGCACGTGCTGGCGAGCATCCCGGGCCGCGACGCGCTCGCCCGCGAGATCGGCCAAGTCAGCGGACTCGCTGCCCGCGTGCGCAACGTCGCATTGGCCGGAGGCCGGACCTTCTACCTCAAGCGCGAGGCGGGCGGGCAGATCGACCGCCTCTATGCCGCCGACGGGGCGGGGCGCGAGACGCTGCTGGTGGATCCGTCCGGGCTGGACCGTGACGGCAAGCACGCCGAGATCGACCAGTTCGTGCCCTCCCAGGACGGCCGCCTGGTGGTGTACGGCATCTCGATCGGCGGCTCCGAGAACAGCAGGCTACACGTGATCGAGACCGCCACCCGGACGATCCGACCGGACACCATCGACCGTGCGCAGTTCGCCAACGTCTCCTGGACGCCGGACGGGCAGGGCTTCTTCTTCAGCAGGTTGCCGGCCTCCGCCGCGACGGCGACGCCCTCCGAGCAGTATGCGCACATGAAGGTCTACCGGCACGGTCTCGGCCAGGATCCGGCCCAGGATGCGGTCGTGCTCGACTCCGATCACCTGCCGTTCCCGTTCAAGGCGGCGGCGGTGTTCCCGACCGTGTCCGTCAACCCGGGCTCGGACTACGCGCTGGCTGGCGTCTCGCCGGAGGTGACGCTGTATTCGGCACCGCTCAAGGACGTGGCCGACGGGCATCCGGCCTGGAAGCAGGTGGCGCTGCAGTCCGACGACGTGATCGGCGCCGCGGTACGCGGCGACCGCATCGACCTGCTGACGCACGCGCACGCCCCCCGGTTCAGGGTGGTCGAGAGCCGCCTCGACGCACCGGCCTTCGCGGCGGCGTGAACCGTCGTGGCGGAGCCGGGCGGCGTGCTGACCGGCATCGCCGCGGCCAAGGACGGCATCTATTACGCGACACGCGACGGCGCGACCTTCACGCTGCATCGTCTGGCGGACGGTGCTGCGCGGCCGCAGACCATCGGGCTGCCGTTCGCCGGCACCATCGCGCCGGCCGAAGGCGGGGGAGACGGGCTGGTGACCGATCCGCAGCGTCCGGGCGCCCTGGTCAGCCTGGAGTCCGAGCTATGGCCGAACCTGGGTGATGGCGGATTGAGAGAGGCGGCGTATCGAGGCGGGTGAAGGCCTGCCTGAACTCCCGAAGGAGCCGATACGCCATGACGAGCAG
>JAABUQ010010546.1_pt1 | contig 12062 bp, 9 predicted proteins | sample 5560001 | NCBI WGS metagenome assembly JAABUQ01 (sample SAMN10711888, study PRJNA513371) | rock metagenome | isolation source: Antarctica rocks | place: Antarctica: Victoria Land, Finger Mt nord | collected 2015-12-18
CTTGACGCCACCCTGCGTCAGACCTTCAATGAACTGACGCTGGAAGATGAAGAACATAATGATAATGGGCACGGAGCTCAACACCGCGCCGGAAAGCAGGATACCATACTGGTAGTCGTAAGGACCGACCAGCGACGCAATGCCCAGATTGATTACAAACATATTGGTCGTCGTAGTCACGATCAGCGGCCAGAGGAAGCTGTTCCAGGAACCGGTAAAGGCAAGGATCGCCAGCACCGCGAGGCCCGGACGCACCAGAGGGAGCACAATGCGCCACCAGATACCAAACTCACTGGCCCCATCAACGCGTGCAGCATCAAGCAGTTCATTGGGCACACTGAGCGTATACTGGCGCATCAGAATGATACCGAATGCACCAACCAGGCCCGGAATAATCAGCGCGGCAAAAGTATCAAACCAGTGCAGAAAGCGGATGATCTGGAACTGCGGCACCAGCAGGACCTGGCCAGGGATCAGCACCGTCACAAGCATAAGCACAAACAGCGCTCGCTTAAAGCGGAATTCGTACTTCGCGAAGGCATAGCCCGCCAGTGAACTGAGCAGCACAGAGCCAAGTGTGCTACAGATCGCCACAACGGCGGTATTCATTGTCCAGCGAATAAAGGGGAAATTGGCGATCAGGGTCTGCATGTTCACAAATGTTGGATGCACCGGCCAGAAGGTCAGCGGCGTACCAAAGATCTCCGCGTTCGGTTTGAAGGCGCTGAAGATCATATAGAGAAACGGTGTAACCGTCAGCGCGACCATGATAAGCAGGATGATATTTACAGCAATCAGCGCGGCATAGAAACCAATTTTTCTATTTCTCGCCTCTTGACTGCGTATAACTCTTGGTTGTTGTGCGGCCATAGTTGCCATACGTATTGCCTCCTTCTTATTTGCTAGCGTGTTACTAGTCGCCGACACCACCAAAGCCAAACACCCTGATGTTGATGATCGACAGGATGAAGAGCAGCAGGGCCATTGAATAGGCGATCGCGCTGGCATAGCCCACATTAAAGTTCTGGAAACCCTGGTTATACAGGTAGAGCGTGATCGTCAACGAGCCATCGGACGGACCGCCGCCAGTGAGCAGGAAAGGCTCGGCGAACAGGTTGTAAGATCCGATAATGGCCTGAAGGACCATAAAGAGGGTCATCGGGCGCAGGAGCGGCAGCGTCACGTGCAAGAAGGATTGCCACTTATTAGCCCCATCGATAGAGGCCGCCTCGTAAAAATCCTTGCTGATCGCGTTGAGGCCGGCGATCCAGTAGAGCATATTTACGCCCAACCAGTTCCAGATGCCCAGCAGCACAAAGGACCTCATCACAACGTTTTTGTCGGAGAGCCAGGGCACCGCCGCGATATGGAACACACTTAAGAGCGCATTGAGCAGACCGTACGTCTGGTCAAAGATGCGCGCGCCAATCACGGCGATAACGACGGAAGAGGTGATAACGGGGAGAAAGAAGCCGATGCGGTAGATCGGTTTCCATTTCACCAGAGCAGAGTTTACCGCCAGAGCGACCAGGAGCGCCAGGGGGGTAAGGATAAAAAGGCTTCCGAGTGCGTAAAAGGTCGTATTAGCGACCGCCATGTAGTAGCGGGGGTCCTGGAACAGGTGAACGTAGTTGCCCAGACCGAAGAAGGTCTTTTTGTCGAAACCAAAGCCTTTGTAAAAGCTCAGCACGAAGGAATAGAAGATGGGGTAGATGCCGAAGACGAGAAAGAGAATGTAAAAGGGTGAGATGAAGATATACGGCGCTACTCTGCGTTTATTGCGATACCACCAGCTTCCGGGCCGCTGAGGTTGCTGCTGTCGAGCAACGGACACACTCTGTGCTACAGCCATGATGACACCTCCTTGTGGATTAGGCAGTCTCAAAGTTGATAATACGCATGGACTCGTTCTGTGCCGCGTTCAGCGCTTCTTCCGTGCTCATCTTCGGATTCTGAACAGCCGGCGTGATCGCTGTACGCACCATCGCATCGGTCACCTCGGGCCAGTAGGGAGAGTTGTACCATTTGTTGATCTCGGGCGAGACCTCTTTGATGACTTCACCAACACGCTGATGATCGAAAAACTCCAATGGCGTGCTCAAGAGAGGATCATTCAGGGCGGGCTTAAAGGTCGGCCAGACCTGGCGAATTTTGAAGTCATTGAGCAAAGCCTCTGGCGTGGTATGTTCAAAGGTAACGAAATCAACCGCCTCTGCTACACTGCTGGAGGTTTTCAGAACACACACGCCGGTACCGCCCCAGGTAGCGGAACGGGAGCCACCAGGTTCCCAGGCAGGGATGGGTTGCAGGTGCCACTTACCTTTGGTGTTGGGGTTGTTTTCCTGAATACCACCACTAAAGTCCCAGGAAGGACCAATCAGACTGGTAATATCACCTGCCGAGAGGGCTGTGTTGTAGGCTTGCCCGTCAGGACGTGTACGTGACCAGCTAGCGAGCGCCTGCTGCTGGAATTTCAGGACATCAACACTGGTAGGAGAGTTCAAGATAGGCAGACCCTGATCATTGAAGAAGCCACTCTTTTTTTGCAGCGACATCATCCACCAGGAGCTCCAATCAGAGTAGGGGAAATCGATAAGATACTTTCCGGTATCTTTATGGTACCGTTCAGCCTCCTGAGCGAACTCAGCCCAGGTAGCGATAGGTGTTTTCACACCAGCCTTTTGCCAGAGATCCCAGCGGTAGCTCAACAAACACGTGTTCAGCTCATTGCCCATGCCATAGATCTTGCCCTTCCAGCTCCAGGGATCAGTTGCAGAGGGGCGAAAGAGCTTGTCGAGCACGCCCATCTCTGTAAGTCTGGGGGTAAGTTCCGCAAAGATAACATCGCCTTTAATGAAACGGGAGAAAGCACTGATCTCGATATCAGCGATATCGGGACCGCCAGAGCCTGCCTGCGAGGTGATCAGGATCTTGTCGTGCATCTGGCCGTAGGGGAGAATCACCCAATCGATGTCGAAGTCAGGATTCTTTTGCTGTTTGTACAGTTCAAAAGCCTTCTTCTGCCAGGCCAGACGAGTGTCAGCAAAGGCCCAGAACTCGAGCGTCTTTTTGACACCGGTGTTGACAGCCGGACCACAGCCAGCAGCCAGAATACCACTGATACCAGTCAGCGCGGTACCAGCGGCCACAGTGCCGCTTGTCTTGAGGAAGGTACGTCGGTCGGTTTATTACCTGCATAAGTAGTCACTCTCCTCTTTAAGAGTTTACGCAGAAAACAAAAAACAATGAAAACCGGGAGTATACCTCTGTTTTATCAATGTGCTGCGCGCGCCAGACCCAAACACGGCCCCGGTGAGAGCCGCCTAGTACAACGTTGTATGATACAAAGATAACCAGAATTGCATAAGAAGTCAAGGCATGTTATTGCTAGTATTTGCGTATTTTTTAGAGATTCAAGCATGTCTTATTTTCAGTAGCATTCTAAGCATGTACTGCTTGCATCGTATGCGTCACCAGTACGAACAGGTGAGGAAAAAGATGGCAGAATTGCGCTGGTACCCACACGAAAATCCTGTTATTGGACGCTGAAACATGGTATAATGGAGGGAAAGTTGGAAAAATATTCTACTCATAGAACATAGGGAAGCAGCGCATGGCAGCATTTAAAGTAGAAGCCCCCTTTGAACCTACCGGAGATCAGCCACAAGCGATCACCCAGCTCGCGGAAGGCGTGCAAAACGGCTATCGACATCAGACCTTATTAGGCGTCACGGGCAGTGGCAAGACGTATACGGTCGCGAAGGTCGTAGAGAAGGTACAACGCCCGACGCTGGTACTTGCCCCGAACAAAACCCTGGCCGCCCAGCTCTACAGTGAATATAAAGAGTTTTTCCCCAACAACGCCGTCGAGTATTTTGTCTCCTACTATGACTATTACCAGCCAGAAGCGTATATCGCCCGTACAGACACATATGTTGAAAAAGAGAGCATGATCAACGAAGAGATCGAAAAGCTGAGGCTCTCGACCACGCGCAGCCTTTTTGAGCGGCGCGATGTGCTGATCGTTGCCTCCGTTTCCTGCATCTACGGCCTGGGTAGCCCACAGGAGTATGGCGAGGTGGTGCTCACGCTGAAATTGGGAGAAGAGCGACGGCGCGACAAGATACTGCGCCACTTGAACGAGATTCAGTATGAGCGGAACGACGCAAACTTTGTGCGCGGCCGCTTCCGTGTGCGCGGCGACGTGCTGGAGATCTTCCCCGCCTACGAGGATGTGGCGGTGCGCGTCGAATTTTTTGGCGACGAGATCGAACGGATGACCGAGATCGACCCGCTCACCGGCGAGATCCTTGGCAAGCGCCAGCGGCTGGATATCTATCCCGCCAAACACTGGGTGACAACGAAAGAGCGCCTCAACCAGGCCATTACACTGATCGAGCAGGAACTGGAGGGACGGCTGGCCGAACTGGAGGCCGAGGGCAAGCTGCTTGAGGCTGCCCGGCTCAAGCAGCGCACAAACTTCGATATCGAGATGCTGCGCGAGACAGGATTCTGCTCCGGGGTCGAGAACTACTCACGCCACCTCGCAGGCCGTGGCGCGGGCGAGCAGCCCTGGACGCTGCTGGACTATATGCCCGATGACTTCTTACTGGTCGTAGACGAATCACACGTTGCCCTGCCCCAGGTACGCGGCATGTTCGCCGGCGACCGCTCACGCAAACAGGTACTCGTGGATTATGGCTTTCGCCTCCCCTCAGCGATGGACAACCGGCCGTTAACCTTTAGCGAGTTCGAGCAGGAAGTCAAACAGGCCCTCTACGTCACGGCGACACCAGGTCCCTATGAATACGAACACAGCCAGGCCATTGTAGAACAGCTTATTCGCCCGACCGGCCTTATCGATCCCGCGATTACCGTACGCGCTACGAAAGGCCAGATCGATAATCTGCTGGACGAGATTCGCCAACGTGTGACAAAAGGACAGCGCGTCCTGGTCACAACACTCACGAAAAAGATGGCCGAAGATCTTGCTGACTATATGCAAGAATTAAACATCAAAGTCCATTACCTGCACTCCGAGATCGACACCATTGAACGCATCGAGATCCTGCGCGATCTGCGCCTGGGCGTCTATGATGTGGTCGTGGGCATTAACCTGCTGCGCGAGGGCCTCGACCTGCCCGAAGTATCGCTGGTCGCTATTCTTGATGCCGACAAAGAAGGCTTCCTCCGTTCGGAAGGCTCGCTGATCCAGATGATTGGGCGCGCCGCTCGCCACGTTGAGGGCAGCGTCATTATGTACGCCGATAGAGTGACCGGGTCGATGCAGCGTGCGATCGACGAGACCAATCGCCGTCGCACCCTCCAGGTTGCCTACAACGAGCGGCATAACATTACTCCGCGCGGGATCAAGAAAGAGGTCAAGATGCTCTCTGAACGCCTCAAAGCGATGAGCACCGATGGGGCTACAGATGGCAAGGCCGTCGCTATCGCCCTGGCAGGTATTCCCAAAGACGAAGCGCTGCGCCTGATCAAAGATCTGGAGTCCCAGATGCGTACAGCAGCCAAGCAGCTCGATTTCGAAAAGGCCGCCCAACTGCGCGACCAGGTGATCGAAATTAGAAGGTCTATGATTGAATCATAATTCAGGTTTTTTCTATTATTTAATCAATTTTTGGCCGCGTAACGTGGCCAAAAATTGATTAAATAATAGAAAAAACCTGATCATTCTCTTTTCGCAGCATATATTGCAGGGACAGAGAAAGTAGGATATAGTTGTAGCGATTCAGATCCGCGCGGTGCCAGCAGCACTATGTAAGCCTTTTAAGAGTATCAGACTCCCATCACGATGGGAGTCTCTGTTTTCCCGCGCGTTCTCGCGCGTAGCGCTCGCGTACATTTTTTCTTCTTTCTCGCACAGGTGGTGCGAGAAAGAAGAAAAAATGTACGCGAGCGGCAAAGCCGCACAAGCTCATACTCTGAGATGGCGGAGACCATGGGAAGCAAACGCGCTCAAAAGGGCGTGTGTCATTTCTGAGCATGCGCTTCATCGAATACACGTGAAAAATTACCTATAGTTGTTTTTTTGTAACTCCTTAGCCCCCTTAGAACAGTGTAAAGGTGGTTGTGCACCTTTACAAAGAGAGTGAGGACGCCTCTGGCGGCCAGGGTAGGTGAAGAGTTACGTTTTTTCATCTCACTGAGAGAGGACCAACAACGATGACACATCATCACGATCATAAGCCAGAACCAGTAGAGAACCACGAGCCGGATCAGAGCGAACTGCTGAGCGGCCCACAGATATTACCACATCGCGTTCAGCCCGGCATGACGGTAACAGAGCTGATAGACCAGCAGTATCAGGCGTATAACGCGGCACGCCTGAATGAAGCGGCACGCCTGTATGCTGAGGAGATGCTTGACCCGGCCAAGGATGTTACCATTGGCCTGACGATGGCGGGCGCGCTCACCCCGGCGGGGCTGGGTGGCTGCGTCTTAACACTGATGGAATATGGCTTTGTCGATTTCATCATCAGCACCGGAGCGAACCTCTACCACGATATGCACCACGCGCTGGCGATGACGCTGCACCGTGGGGATTTCCGCCTGGACGACGTCAAGCTGCAGGAAGAAGGGGTCATTCGCATTTACGATATCCTCTTCGAGGATAAGGTCTTGCTGGACACAGACTCGTTCGTGCGCGAATGCCTCAAAAGCCTGCCACAGCATCCTATCGCCAGTTCAGAACTGCATTATCACCTGGGCACACAGTTACTGAAGGCCGGTGTCAAGCCCGAATACTCGATCCTGGCGCAGGCAGCGGCATGGAACGTCCCCATCTACACCTCCTCGCCTGGCGATTCGTCGATCGGTATGAACGTCGCCCGCAACGCCCTGGAGGGCAGCAAACTTACACTGGACCCCCTGGTGGACGTAAACGAGACGACCGCGATCGTGCATCACGCGACGCGCAACGGTGTCATCATCCTGGGCGGCGGCAGTCCCAAAAACTTCTATCTGCAAACGCAGCCACAATTGTGGGAGGTGCTCGGTATCCAGAAAGGCGGACACGACTACTTCATCCAGATTACCGCGGACGCACCTCACTGGGGCGGGCTCTCGGGCGCAACCCCGTCAGAGGCGGTCTCCTGGGGTAAGATTAAACCCGATCAGCTACGAGATACAGTTGTAATTTATGGTGATTCTACTATATCTCTACCTCTACTCACCGCATATGCGGTGAGCAAAGCGCAGCCGCGCCCCCGTAAAGAGCTCTACAGCAAACGCGAAGCGCTGATACAAGAGCTAAAGGAAGCATACGAGGCGGGAAAAATTGTCAGGCCCTGACCATTTTCGATCTAATGATGACAGCACTTCCTATTTAGATAGAGAACAAAATGCCAATTAGATGGACAAGACATTGCCTATTACGTAGACCGCTTGCTGGTGTTTAGATCGAACCAGGCTTGCTATTAGGTACAAATTTCTCATCGGCATTGGCATTAGCTTGACAACCTAATGTATAATAACAAACAGTGTGCGGAATACAACGCACGAGAAAATTTTGTGGGGCGCAGCTACAGTCACGGCGTTGCGACCTGCACAATTGGAACACATTAGGAGGAAATGCAATGCTTGTTCACTTGATGCTGGAGCTCTATAATATCGATCGCGCCATCCTGAGCAACGAGCCGCTCGTTCGTCGTGTGCTGGACGAGTACCCGGAGCGTGTTGGCATGGAGAAGGTCAGCCCTGTCCACCTGTACGACATTGAAACGTCCAATCCATTGGACGCTGGCATGTCGGGCTTTGTGGTCATCGCTCAGAGCCACGTCAGCCTGCACGCCTGGCCCGAATACGGCGAAGTCGATATCGACATCTGCTCCTGCAAGGAGTTCAGCCAGGAGGATGCGATCGCATTCGCCAAAGAGATGTTCAAGACCGACGACGTCGAGGCCCACTTTGTCGTACGCGCCACACGTTCTCTTCGTCCCGAAGAGCCCGATCCGGTACGCCTTGAGGAAGCGGTGACGGCGCGCCGCCTGCTCAAAATGGGGGTGGGCTAAGGGCAACAAACGGAAGGCTAAATGTACCCTGGCCGTTAGCCCGGCCGATTACGGAGGGTGAGGAAGAGCATTGCATCTTCCTCACTTTCTTTTTTTGTCAGGGTATCCAGTTCGCTTTGCTCATACTGATGATGCGAAGCGACGATATATTGCCAGATGGCAGCAGCTACTGGCCAATACATTGCGCTATCCTGCCAGTTTCGCTACATTAGCAGCGTCTTTTTTAAGGAGAGGATGTCGATGGACGACGATCTACACATTACGCAATTTGGAGCTCCTGATGCTCCCCATTGCGATCCCACTACTGCACGTATCACTATCATTCCAGCCCCCCTTGAATATAGTGTATGCTATATGAAAGGGACGCAGTATGGACCACAGGCGATCCTCAATGCGTCGAGCCAGATGGAGCTGTACGACGAGGAGCTGGATAGCCTGCCGCTTGAGGTTGTTGGCGTGTATACACGGCCCGCGCTGGACTACAGTGGCCTGGATCATGCTACAGCTCTTAAAAAAACGGGGGACGCGGTCCGCGACGTTTTAGCAAGCGGGCAGTTGCCACTGACGCTGGGCGGCGAACACTCGCTCTCGGCACCTGCTATCGCGGCAGTCCATGAAAAGTATCCTGATCTGACCGTTGTGCATATTGATGCACACGGTGATCTACGCGACGAATTTGAGGGCACGCCCCTCTCACATGCCGCTATTGAGCGGCGCGTCGTTGCTATGGGCATTCCTCTGCTGGAGATCGGCATTCGCAGCTTCAGCCCTGAAGAGGCCATCTTTATGAAGACACGGCCCAACGTAGCTATCGTCTGGGCATATCAGATGGCGAAGGGGATAGCGAGCATTCCCTGGGAACGCCTGAGCAAACATACCTACGTCACCATTGATCTGGATGCCATTGATCCCAGCGAGATGCCAGCGGTGGGGACGCCGGAGCCAGGAGGATTGGGCTGGTACCAGGTACTCGATCTTTTTCAAGAGATCTGCCGCCGTACAACCATTGTCGGCATGGATGTCGTCGAGCTCTGCCCGCTGCCAGGGCAGACGCGCGCAGACTTCCTGGCGGCCAAACTCGTCTATAAAATGATCGGCTACTATAGCCAATCGGCCGTACGGTAGTACTTTCTCCCCCACCTGGCTGTACATACAGGATGTTCTCGGATACAATACATTGGTACGTTATCAAGGACAGGTCGCGGTACTATCACACAGGCGAGAGCCGGGCGATAATACTTATAGAGAAACATCACGAAGGTATGCAGCGGGAGGGCAGAGTAACAATGACAGCGAGAAGGACGCGGGTACGTTCCCTGTTCCTGGCAATCTCCTTTCTTCCTCTGTTTGGCCTGTTGCTCAGCGCATGCGATATGGGAGGCGGCCAGGGAGGACAGAGCAAGACGATCTCCAGTGCGGCCAATCAGGCCATTACCTACAGCACGAATGCGCAGGACGTCGTCATACGCACATTCTATGGCGGAGGGCTGTATGGGTCGTTTGCCCTCGCGCCCCAACTCAGCATCTACGGCGATGGCAGCTATATCCTGGGGTTGGATCGGCAGGGCCAGTTAAGCGCTGATGAGCTGCAACAGCTACTCAAGACGCTGGTCGATACCTATGGCCTGCTCAACTTCAAACGCGCGCAGTTGCAATTTGCCGACATGCCAGACCAGAACGCGACATTTCTGGAGTTGTCGCTCAACGGGAAACAGCAAGAGTTTATGTACGGCAGCTTTGGCAACCAGCAAGAGAGCACCCAGGACATGGATGAGTACCAGCGTCTGGGAAAAGCACTCACAACGCTTACAGAGACACTCAATAAGCCCACACATCCCTACACAGGTACAGCGGACGCGCTGCTGGTGCGTCAGACCTTCAACCCTGATCTGGCACATGTGCAGCGCCTGACCCTCCCCGACTTCACGCTGAGTCAGGCCGCCTTCTATGAGTGTGGGCTTGTACCCGAGGATAAAACAAGTCTGAACAAGGAGATAGGCTGCCTGAAGTACACCATCCCCATCAATGCTGTCTTGCTTACCGCGAATGGGATACAGGCAGTGAAAGATCATCTGGGGAATCAACAACAGGGTACGTTTATTGAAGAGGGAGCGTATTACGAAGTCACGTTGCGTCCACTGCTGCCAGATGAGCAGGCAAAGAAGACGCTCGCGCTGTTCGGCAGTGCACAGGATGGGTACAAGGCCATTCCTCTCCACGAGGGAGCACTGCCACCGGTGCCTACGCCCACCCCGGCAGCGTAATGTGCTGGACTGGCAATAAAGCAGAGTGCAGAGAGCTCGTTACCCTCATTTCGGGTGGTTCAAAACCATAGATATGTGATATACTAGGAAAGACGCGTCCTCCACGACAGCAGGCATTGAAAAAGTAGCGCGTCAAGCTTTCAAGGTAGGCGTGGCATAACCAACGGGAGGAAGTCGAAGAAGATCTTGCCGATCTGACCACTACTTAAAGCACATCCCCATACCACTTTTATAGTGAAAGGAAACATGACCAGAGATTTCGATAAGCAACGGCGAGATGACTCGCGCCCGTCATTTCGCAACAATTCCTCCAATAGATACGGAGAAGAGCGATCTTCAAACCCCGCCAGACCTCGCCTCAATCGAGAGATGGTAGATCGCGCCTGGGAGAATGGTAGCCCACGGCAGCATGCGGATTACCGCCCGCGTCGCAACGGCAATGCCGGGCCCCCTCCACAAAATAACTGGCGAAAAAACCAATACGGCGAATCCTCCTCATCATACAACTCTGGCGGCAATAGAAGTTATGACAATTCTGGCGGCAATAGAGGTCATGACAATTCTGGCGGTAATAGAAGTTACGGCAATCGCCAGGACAATTACCGTCCCAATAATGGGCAGCGCTTTGAACGCCCCGCGCCAGGCAATCCGGGTCCCCGCCCACGACCCTATGAGGCAAACAGGTACAATGACGGTGACCAGCGCTCTGGCAAGAGGCGCGGCTATGGCGATGAGCCATACAGGTCGAATAGTCAGCAAAACTTTCATCCTGGCGGGCAAGCGCAGGAGCGGCCTGCGCGCGACTTTGGACGTGGGCAGCCTCCTCCACGCGACTTTGGACGTGGGCAGGAGCGACCTCCACGTGACTTTGGACGTGGGCAGCCTCCTCCACGTGATTTTGGACGCGGACAGGAGCGGCCTCCACGCGACTTTGGACGTGGGCAGGAGCGACCTCCACGTGACTTTGGACGCGGGCAGCCTCCTCCACGCCGCAATGACTTCAGAGGGCGAACAGACCAGGAAGAAGACCGGCCACCGCATCCGCGCGAGCAGAGCAGACCAGCGGCATTTCGTGAGCAGATAGATCACAGGGATGCGCGTGAGGAGAGGCGCTCTCGCCGCTATACGGAGAGGTACGAGGGTGACTACGAGCATTTTAGTGCTGATAACGCGCCACAACGGCCCGCTCTCCCTCCTGAAAGGAAATTTCAAGGCAAGCGACAGGAACGCGACGGTCATGAGCAGGAGCAAGAGCGCCACGTCACCCGGCTCCCGGATGGGCGTGTTCTGAAAGGCTCAAGGCCCGAGCAGCGCAAAAAAGCGCAGTTCTGGAACGGCGTCTCAGAGGAGACGGATGAGCTCGTTGACCGGCTGCATACTCCAACACGCGAAGACGGAACACGCACTCAGGCGGAAGGGATAGCAGAGGAGACAGGACAGGAAAACGAGGAGGTCAGTTCGCAGGGGCTGCAACCAGCGGGCCAGGACGCTCCCGCAAAAAAACCGGCCAAACGTATCGCCAGTGCGGTCCGCAGAAAGAAGGCCGATGCTGCACCCAAAGCGCGCTCGAAGGGCCCCCGGCCATCGCAGCGCGGCTTTAAATGGCCTACATCCACGTCACAGGACGAGACCGTATAACATCTAACGGCATACACACATCTATGTGTATGCGCTAAGGCTGGCGTATCGTGCGCCAGGAGATCTCGCTCCGCAATCTATGCGATTTTCTACGATGGAGGTGGATCAAACGCGTGACTATAGTCACGCGTTT